>JAABUL010000659.1_pt1 | contig 72866 bp, 125 predicted proteins | sample 5559151 | NCBI WGS metagenome assembly JAABUL01 (sample SAMN10711876, study PRJNA513368) | rock metagenome | isolation source: Antarctica rocks | place: Antarctica: Victoria Land, Pudding Butte sud | reverse complement strand
CACACACACACACACGCTGCCCCTGTGGTTGGCGCGCGGAGTTCCACGAGAGCTTGGGTCACTGTAGATTCGCATGTCCTTGAGCAGCAGCGCATTCTGCCCCCGCCCCTCCTGCGCCTCCAGCACCTCCCCAGCCTCTGCCGGCAACTGTGCATTGCGCCGCCATGGAAGCAGCAGCTCCTGGCATGGCAGCGTTCTTCGCAGCGACGCAATGGCTTCTTCCAGTATTACAATTTGAACGTGCAAATTCAAATTTGATAAGAGTTTTTACTCGACTCACCGCACGGCCTTGGGGATGTTGTCCACGTACTGCGGCTTGATGATGGCCTTGAGGTCGTCCTCCAGGATCTTCTGGAAGTAGTTCTGCAGCTCCGAGCCCCGAAAGTGGGTGAGAATCTCCTGCCAGTCCGGCGGGTTCTGCGCGGGGCACGCGAGGGGCAGCGTCAAGATGATGGGGATGCCATGAGGTCATGCCGACTGCGGCTTGATGAGTCTATTGTTGACCCACGCCGGCCGCCGAGGTGCCCGGCAGTCAGGCTGTGCAGCCTTGGCATGGCCTCGCAAGTTGCGGCTGCAGCGGCTGAAGCCCTTGTGCGCGTCGGCAGATGGACCAACGCCGCAGCTGTGCACCCAGTCGCCATGCATGTTGCAGCATGCACACTGTCAGTCATCATCCAGCGGCGCAGCGTCTCAGCAGGCCCTGCTGCAGATGTGTTGACCCACCTCTAGCCGCCCCAGGTTGGGTTTGAGCTTGCCCGCCAGGATCTTCAGCGCTGTGGACTTGCCGATACCGTTGGTGCCCACCAGCCCCAGCACCTGCCCCGGCCGCGGCACCGGTAGCCTGCGGCATCAAATTGCACACGCATTGCCCTTCTCTGGTCTGTCGGCAACCGCCCTCAGTGTCCTGACAGCTTTGCTGCCAGGACACTGTCAGCAGTCCATGACACATCCTGCAACGCTGCCATCGTCTGCAAGCACAGTCATTATATAGGCGTGCGACAGCGCCGCTTGTTCGTGGCTGCCAACCCCTCCGCAACAGCTCCAGTGCAGGGCTCTAGTGCATGTTAAAGGTACTGTACAATGCTCCGACCTGTGCAGCTTGAAGGAGTTCACGCCGTATCGGTGCGTAGTCTCCTTTGCCAGGTTCCGCGGCAGGTTGATGATGAGGATGGCGTCAAATGGGCATTTCTGCGGATTGTTCAAGCAGAAATGTGAGACCATTACCTAGGTTTCAGCACTCGCGACGACAACGAGACAAGGTCACAGCAGCGGACCGCGCGTCACTAGACCACTGGGAAAGATCAGTCCGCATGTCCCAGCCCCAGAACCGCAACACCTGGCCGCGTGCCGGCACCCACCTTCACGCAGATGCCGCAGCCGATGCACAGCTCCTCTGAAATGAACGCCGCCTTCGAGGCGGGTGTGACCTCAATGCACAGCTTCCCTGCAGGCAGCAGCGTGCGCTGTCATGAGTCGCGGCAAGGCGCTGCGCTCAAACCTGGGCATGCATGTGGCACGAAAACCATGTGCGAACGCAGTATAATAGACCACACACAGCAGAGCGACGACTCCAGGCTCACCGATCTTGACGACGGGACAGCTCTTCTTGCACTCCTGTCGACATTTCTTTGGCCTGCACCTGTAATTTCCAATGGCAAGGGTTGATTGAGCATGCCTATATGACCATTCCGTGCCATGTGATGCCTTTGAATCGTCTGCAAGCTTACGCTGCTTTCAGCAGGAAGCTAGAGTGCATACGAGCATGTGTGCATCTGAGGACTGACCTGTCCTGATTGACGATAGCGATACGTGTAAGCGTCTCTCCCTCAGGTGCAGCCGCTGTGACCTTCTTCTTGGGAGGCATGGCTCCCCTGCTGCTCGCCCTCGGCGCTGTACCAAGTAAAAGCCGCCAAGTCCGGCTGGATGTCGTGCACTCAGAGAAGTTTCAGTTGATGCAATGCCTCGGTGACCCTTCCAACGTCCCTCAGTCCTGTCCCGAGTCTCCTATTGCAGAGTTTCTCGATGCGCGCTGCAGGTGTTGACTGGCGAGCGAGCTTGGGCAGGCTTCATTTGGCCTAGTGAATAAGGGTTTTAGCCGCTGCCTTTTGCACTGCAACTGAATGGCGGTGATTTGCCTGTCACTGTTCCTCACACCATCGGAAACGCAACCGGCGTGCAGGCTGGTCACTATGCACTCAGAAATTGCTGGTCAGGGTGAAGCACGTTCCGGCACGGTCCCAGTAATGCAAGACCGCTCTTTGGAAGGAGGCCAGCTCCGAGGGGTCGTAAGGCACAAGGGTCAGAGACCAGGCATGTTCAGGCGGTGATTTGCCTGTGGAACAGCGCAGCCACAGAGCCACAGACCTCCTCGTCGACAGATAATGCGAGTGCCGCCGAGGTGGCAATGCCTGCTGCTTGAAGTGAGGACAGGCATCGACAGGTTTACAGGATAATACACCCAGCAGGTGACTGCATGAACGGGCATCAATTTTTAGGCCTCCGGAGGCGACTTGTGATCGACCGCTGCTGCCCTCGGCTGCTGACTTTCAAACACAACATGCACGCCGTTTGCTGATGCTCTGCCGCGGCCGCGGCCTCGACCATCCCCGCGGTCGACGCGAGCGCCTCGCCCTCTGCCGCTTCCGCCACACTGCGCCGCCGCCGCCGCCACAGGATCGTACGGCCGCCGTTCCCGCCGCTGTTGTTCACAGCTGGCCGAAGCCCTTGACGAGCCCATCGCCAGACAACTCCCCCATCGCACGCGCCACCGCCAGTTTCGCCGCCAGCTCCGCCGATGACGCCTCAGACTGGTGGTGGTGGTGCTGCTGCGGCTGCCGCGGGTGCCGCGGGCGGTGGCCATTCTGGTGCGGCGGCCGCTGCCGCTGCTGCTGCTGCTGCTGCGGGTGGTGCTGCTGCCGCTGCTGCTGGTGCTGCGGGTGTGGCTGGTGCCGCTGCTGCTGCGGCTGCTGCGTGTGAGTGTGCTGGTCTGCAAAGTCCACCGTGCCAAACTGCAGCTGCGGAGGCTGCTGCGGCGGCGCAGGCGGCGGCGCAGGCGGCGCGGCCTGTTTGGCGGAATACGTGCCGAACTGCAGCTGGCCCATGTCGGCCTGCTCGCCGGGCGGCAGTGCCTGATGTTGGTGCTGCTGCTGCGGCTGCTGCGGCGGCGGCGGATGCTCGTAGCGGTACAGGTGCGGCGCAAAGCCATTGGCCTGCCCAGTCTGCAGCCCGCCCCGGGGACCCTCAGCGGCGCCGCCCGGCTTGCCAGCGCGGCCGCCGGGGCCCCTGCCCTGCCGACTGCGCCCGCGGCCACGTCCTTTGCTGCTGCTGCCGTTGACGTCGCCAGCGCTGCCACGCACTGCGTCGAGTAGTTGCTGCGCGCTGAGGGGACCGTTTGGTACGCCCTGGCGGTGCTGCTGCTGCTGCTGCTGCTGCTGCTGCTGCTGCTGCTGCGGCGGCGGCGGCGGACCAGACGGCGACTGCTCGCCACTGCCTTTCGGCACCTGGGGGGCGGTTTCCGACAGCATGCTGTCAGCCTGCGGCTCAGCCTGCATGCCGTACCTGCCGCGGCTGCGGCCGCGCCCCCCTCCGCGCGCCAGCTGCTGCTGCCAGTCGGCGCCGCCGCGCCGCCCACGCCCCCGGCCCCGCCCGCCTGGCGCGTCGCCGCGTCCCGCCAGAAAGTCCTGATGCCGGCCGCCGCGCCGCCCGCGGCCCTGACCAGCGCCGCCACCGGGACCGGCTGCCAGCTGCTCTACAGCATCGCCGCGCGCGGCGCCTGCGGCAGCGCTGTCAGCGCCAACATCACTAGCCGCCATGCCCGCGTCGTCACCAGCGACAGTCACGCCACCTTCAGCGGGCTGCTCCTGCACGCTGTTGGCGGCATGCTGCTCGCGATCCGCGCGGCCGCGGCCGCGCCCGCCCTGCCGCCCGGCGTCGCGGCTCCGGCCGTTACGCTGGCCATCGCGACCCCTGCCACCTCGGCCGCCCCGCTGCAGCCCTGTGCCCCTCCCACGTTGCTGCCTGCGGTGGGGCGAGGCGGTGATTCAGACATCGGACGTAGTGAAGATGGTCATTCACAGATGGTTATCCAAGCAATGTGCTATGCACGCAGATGCCCCATCTGGGCAGGAGGCAAGGCAGCAACACGCAGTCTGCCACTTGAAACAGCGGCAGCACTGTGACGACCAGCGTAACAGGCAAGGTGGCTCTATCCACGTCCACACAGTAAGCAAGAAGCAAGAGCAAGAAACGCCCAGCATTGTCAGCCGAATTCTGTGTGTGCGTGGGCAGAAAGCTTTGGGGTGTCACCTGTCCTGCTGCTGTGCGGCGCCATAGCCCGGCACTGCCAGCTCGCGGAACGCCTGCGCGTCCTTCCGCCGCGGCTTGACCGGCACCGCCTCCCAGCTGTCGTCCTCCCTTCTGCCTTCCTGCTCCGCCGCCGCCACCGCCGCTGCTTCCTGCTTCCCCAGACCCAGGCCCTCCAGCTCGGACGGCTCCACCGCCCTCGTCGCCAGCTGCCGGTGCAGCTCCGATGCGTACACCACGGGCGCTGGAGACTCGCCGTCGGAACCCTCAGAGTCATCGGAGGCCGCGACGGACGTGGCATCTGAGCCGGGGTCTGCCGCTACGGCGGCGGCGGCGGCGGCAGCGGCCTCGTCCTGCAGCCGCCGCGTGTGCGCCGCAGCCGCCGCCTGTGCCGCCTGCTCGGCGGCCTGGCGCTGCGCCTTGACGATCGTCAGCCGACGTTGCCTGCAGTTGCACGGATGGCTTCAGGTTCTGTTTCTGCTGATAAACGCCCGACGTACCTCTGCTTTGTTTTTAAATACGTGCGTGGTGCTTTGCCGTTAATATTTGTGTCCTACGAAGAGGTGACGTCGGTCGATGCACGACGGGATGAGTGATGAAATCCTGCTCATTTCCAGCACACCAGACTTACGGCGCCGGCAGCCACTATTTCTTCTGGTGAGCTGCCAGATGCCACCACCAAATCGTGCATGCACGCAGCCCCACAGAAACAGCTCGGGATCGACATCTGTCGGCGCACCCACCAGGCATCGCGCCGCCAGTGGCCGCTGCCCTCCCCCGTCAGCGGCCAGGCGATGTCCACGGCGTCCGCCTCCCCGGTTGTGCCCGCCCTGCCGCTCCCGGTCTTTGCGGCAAGCAGCGGCGGCAGCCGCGCATCAGGCGCGCCCGGCGGGATTGCATCGATTACGAGTGCCGTGATGTCATCGCGCGGCTTGCGGGTGCCCTTCGCCATGGCGATCTGCGGTTCGTGGGGTGTGACATTGGCTAGGACAGCTTGTTTCTGCGCATGTGGCGGGATCGCGTCGATTTCGAGCGCCGCGATGTCGTCGCGCGGCTTTCGGGTGCCCTGGCAATTTGCGCCATGGCAATTTGTGTGGGTGAGAGGCAACAATGGTTGAGCAACAGCTCAGAATTATGTGCAGTCAGCATCTGAATGCGATTTTGACCTTTGCAGGCAGTACGGCAGAGATGCTCAGCCTCACTCTGAGCAGTTTCATCTGTCCGATGCATTGCTGGATGAGCACACAGACTCTGTCCCCTGTGCGGGCGTCATGGGGTGCGCAACCCCTCCAGGGTACGCATGCATGCAGTGCTTCTGTTGACATATCAGCCCAACAGCGGCCCACAGGTGCGCACGGCCAGACCTGCCGATGTGCATGAAACGCACTCCTGGACACGCACCAGCTCGGCGGCAGCCTTGGACGCAGGCAGCCCGCGCACGTGGTGCAGCGCCGACTTGGGGCTGACCATGTCCCACAGGCCATCAGACGCCAGAAGCAGCCGCCCGCCCGTGTGAGGCAGCGTCACCTGCGGCGACGACGAAGGCGCTCACGCCAAACATAGGCAGACACGCAGTGCCGCTGCGGCTCTGTCGCAGCTGGACTGAGGCTGGCTGGTCTGGGCAGTCGGGAGCTGCCAGTATTCTTGCATGATGCTCTTACCGATGCGAATGCCAGTGGGCCCTGTGAAGCACATGTTCCCGCAAGTCACGACGCGCGATTGCACTGCATTTTTGGAGGTTTGTCGAATGCCCACCTGGCGGATTTCGGGCTCGCAGGTGGCGACGCTGCCGGCGGAGGCGTCGCCGATGGTACGCCCCATAGCGAGGCCGCCCGGCCACACCCGCAACGGCCCCACCGGCTTGCCGTCCACCTGCGGCGTTTCAGGGTTTGAAGATTGGGTGCAATCATAGACTGGATTAGGTTAGTGATGGGTGAAGAAAGAGGGCGAGACGTGTGGCACATGATCACGCTGTTTGGGCTCAGCAAAACGCATGCGGCTGCATGCAGAATTCATCCGAATGCTGGAGGGCATGCAGGACAGCACCGTGGCCACGACATGGCGAGGAGGGTTTGAGAAGAGCGTGCGAGCAGCACCTCAGACTGGGCGACCTCGGCGCCGGCTGCGAGGATGCGTTCCTGCTCCACCTTGCTGTCGTTCAGCCGGTGGTTGCCGCTTATCTGCAAAGCGGCACTTGAAAACCCTCGCAGATTTGTATACATGGAGTCGAGGAGGAGTCTCGCATGCCAGCCCTGCCAAAAGGCAGCACAATGCTGGCAACGAGCTGGGGAGCCATGCTACTATTGCAGAGGCAGGCTGTGGAAGTGAAGCAACACAAAAGCAACACAAAAGGAACACAGCACCTTGCAGTCATCGCCGATGAGTGGCGGGATGTTGGAAGCAGCACCTGGATACCTCTGAGCCGGTGCTCAGACCTACCAGCGAAAGCAGCACAACATACATATTTAGGGGTTGGCGGTTGAAACCGGCACCTGGATGACTTCGGAGCCGGTGTCCAGGAAGGCCAGCGAGTCGCCAACGTTAGCCAACAGCACCTCCCAGCCCACCAGCACGGCCACCGTCGCCGTTGTGCCCGACTCCTGGGCCAACACAACAAGGAACGTCTCGTGAGCTGCATGTGTCATTGTCCAGATGAGTTAGGGGCGCCCTCCAGCAGCTTCTGTGAAGCAACCTGGCCGCACTCACTGATGAAGACATCAGCACTCCAGCATGCCACAATCTGCGCGTCAAGAGGCGCCCCAGCGCACAGGCTGGCAGGGGAACAAAGTGTCACGCTCGCCTGGCTGTGGGACGAGAAGTCCTGCTCGGTGGCGGTGAAGGCCGCGGACAGCGCGCCCGGCAGCGCCGCCGTGAGCGCATCGGCGTCGTCGCACGCCGCCAGCGTTTCTGTCGAAACACCCAGCTCTACAAGCTCAGCGCGCAGCGCGGTGGCTTTTCCATCGTCCGCCACTGTGGCATCGCCGGCAGGGTTTTGAGGGCCGCCCTCCGCCGGCGCATCGGGCGACTTGGCGAGTGCCGCCTGCAGCCGCGGCAGCAGTTGGCGCGACGCGAAGGTGGCCGCCTGCTTGCCGCCGTGGCCGTCGAAGACGCCGAAAAAGGCGATCTTCAGCGGCCCTGCATCATCACACGGCGTTTCATGCCTCAGCCGACCGGGCGGAATATGAGCAAGCGCATGATCGGCAACCCAGGCTGATCACCTTGCAGAGCTTTCAGGCCGCATAATTATGTGGATACAGAGGATGTCTAGCTTTGTATGTAGACGTCGATGTGCGTTCAGCAGTTTCACGGACACAACAGCGCCACACATGTCCTCACCTGCCGTGCCGGCGAGGGTGCATTCCGAGGACGGCTGCTGTGCCCAGGCGTCCTCGCCCTTGTCCAGGAACTTGCCCAGGGAGTACTTGATCTGGAGCGTGTCCGGGTCCGCCATGGTTGCCGGTCCTGCGATTGCAATCGCAAATGAGGCCTCAGGGTGCAGCGCACCAGTAGCCCATTCAGCAAATGACCAGCAGGCCAGCATGCGATCGTGGACCGCCTGTCCCTGCACGCTCATGGATTTGCTCCAAGATTCACACGGTTAATCTGCACAAGCATGCCTTGTGTGTCGTGCAAAACATGCAGACTGATCGAGTAGCGATAGCTCGGACAGACCGGCCTCACGTCACGAAGCAGCGTCGTGCCCTGACGATGTACAGCATACCTCTTTGCAATTCATGTCAATGCCGGACACAAGCAATAGCTGCAACAAAGAGCGTCTGAAGCAAGGCACCCGTGTCCAAAGCTACTTGCCTGGAGTCAGCGTGTGCGCAGCAGGCAATCGGAAGACGCGGCAGAACGTGGCGCCCCGTCACTCGACGACCCTACTTGACTGTTCCATTTGCTACCGCTGCGCACGACCAAACATACGCAAGAATGATGCAATGCGCATTGCAACTGTTTGCCACGACACATAGTAGTTAAGTCACCAGGAAACATCGTCTAAAGCTACAAGAGCGTGTGAACATTAAGACCAGCAATCCTGACGTCACTTCAGTCATGAGTTTCATGGCCTAGAGCTGGTTCCCCCTTTTGCTGTCTCAAATTTGTCCAGGTATTCTTGTCTCAGAACAGAAAGCCGTCTTGCACCCACACACACACGCGCAGCCTTTGCGAAGCGGTTCTGCGTTGTTCCGAGGGCAGCGGCACCGAGGGCAGGTGCAGTTGCAGGTGAGCTGCCCTAACTCCCTGCCAGCAACCTCTCCGGCTGACACGATCTGCCTATTCATGTTTCATGGCTGTCGCCTGAATGGCAGCGTGCAATCATGAAGCTACACCGGTATTACGAAGGCGAACCCAGCGCCGTCGATTGCAAGGCTTCAAGGCAACGATGCGGAGACCTGAGGAACGCATATGTTTCAGCCGATCCTACAGTTGCTGGATCCATCAGCACTCCACTCGGGCCTGTGAAGAAGCGTAACTTCATGGTTCACACCCCGTCGCAGTCCTGCGCAGCCTCAGGATACCCGGAGACCTGGGCAAGGACGCAGCGTGCTGCACGACAGGCAAAGAGTGGGAGGGTGAGCCGGCCGGCAAGGTGATCAAGATCGCCAGCCTTGATGCATACGTTTCAGAGCCCAAGCAGGCGAAGGCTGGCAAGGCCGTGCTGATGATCCCCGGTGCGACTGCCTGGCCCATCGCTTCCAGGCCAGGAGTTCCTGCAATGATGTTCTTCACTGGATACGAGTGCTGGACGCAGCTGCATACTCCCGTGAGATACACCTGTGACCACGCTCCTGCGTCAACCCACCATGCAGCCGCTGCTGCAGCATGGTGTGCAGCCTCGCGATCCGTCTGCAGAATCGGCTTGAATCGGTCGGCGTGAATGCGCGTGCGTGCAGACATCCACGGCTGGGACCTGAAGAACGCGCGGCTTTTCGCTGACAAAGTCGCCGCCGCAGGTTACCTGACGGTAGTGCCCGACTTTTTCCATGGCGACAAGTTCCCCAGTGAGTCAGATCATTCCACACTTAACGTTCATTGATAAACTGTCTGTTTTGTTACTTGAACGCGATGTCCGCCTTCAGGCTCTCCGTGAATCAATCAGGTTGTGATGCTCCAGAGGCCATGCGGGCGGCCTGAGTTCAAACCTGAGGTTGTTGCGGAAGAGACAGGCTGCTCCTGATTGTGAATCTCGCCGCTTTCGAGTGATTGCAGTGGATTTTCCCAGCAACTGCGAGCACAGCAGCTCCCGAGGCGCCGGCGCCGTGGCAGCAGCGGTCGAGCCGCAAGCATCCCTACATTCATGTAATTCCATCACACCCGTGCCACGCCATGTTATCGCATGTCACCGAATTTGTTGCAGACCCGGTGACGCCGGAGCTGTTTGGGCAGTGGGTCAGCCGCAACCCCTTCGACACGGAAGGCCGCACAGTGACGGAGTTGCGCGAGGTCATCGGCGAGCTGCGCAGCGCCCACGGCATCACGTCGCTCGGCGCGCAGGGCTTCTGCTGGGGTGGCTTCTATGCGGTGCACCTCACCAGCCTCCCCGGCGACCTGGTGAGTATTGACGAGATCTATAGTGTGACCGCCCCGGAGGTGTGCATCGGCTGACTTTCTGCGTCAGCAGGTCTCTGCGTCGGCCACTGCAACATCAACGCTCACAACACCACACCGAAACGTCCATTGTGTGTGGTGCCGCCACTACCACACCCACGTTTCTGCTGTGTTCACTGTTCTGTTGTGGTCATTGTTCTCAGGTCCAGACGGCGATCATTGCGCACGGCTCAAAGATCACGGAGCGCATGGTCGAGGCGGTGGGCAAGCCGGTGCTGTGGACGTGCCCGGAGAACGACGCATACGTGGGCGCCGACTTCCGCGGCTTCATCAAGAAGGTACGCCTTTCAGCTGATAGGCGATTTCGAACTGCAGTGCTGTCTCTGCCGTGTTTGCGCACGGCCGCCATCCCGTAGTCCTAAAGTACAAAGCTGCACACAGCTGCTGCGCTCTGTGCGCATATGTATTGAAAAATGGGCGCAATCCCCTGCCCTTACATGCCCTGCCCTGCCCTGCCCATAACCGGTTATGCGATGCACAACCCACACCTCGCAACGCTGATCTGCCGCCTGCCGCCGCCGCGCAGGAGATGGAGGTAAAGGACTTTCCCACGCGGGTGGACGTGTACCCTGGCATGGAGCACGGCTTCACGCTGCGGCCCGAGCTCAAGGGCGACGCATCCGACGAGGTGCGTCACGTTTATCTCACGCTATCAAGTCAGGATGCGTGTTCTGAGCTCGATGTTGTTTGTCTTCGCTTTGGCAAAGGACAATTCGACCCGTGCAAAGCCAGGCAATGTCCTGATGAATGGGCGTCCACATTTTGCTTCCTGAAGTATTTCGATGCATCCTGGCGCAGGCGCTGCTGAAGCAATCCGACAAGGCGCTGCAGGCCTCTATCGCCTGGTTCGACGAGCGCCTGTAGGGGTGCAATGGGTGTATTTCGCCCGTCATGCCGGGCGCCAAACTCTCCGCAATGTATTCATCGACTACGCCGTGCGCTGCGGCGACGGTGGACAGTGAGGCGGCCGTCAACGGCGGACGGCCGCCGGCTTTCGCTGCGTCTCGCTTGCATGGCTGTCAGGGTTTCGGGATGGCATATTGCCAACGGGCACATGCCAATGGTATTGCTGCTGTGGCCTGCCGCTCAGCCGCCGTCGCTGGCGCTGCCCAGCTCAACGGCGGGTTCAGCGGCGGGACTCAGCTTCTGATACCACTTGATGGACATGAGTGATACTGACATAGCGGCGCCCTCACTATGATTTGCCTTTGCCTGCCGAATTGCTAGTGCCGCAAATCGCCGCCTCTAACGTCTGGATCCCTACCGCTTTTTTGAAGACGACGCAGAGTGTCATTCGCATCAGACTGGCAAGGGAGATGCAGGCCTCCGGCGCAGCTGGCGCTGAGACATTTGCCATTGAAAACGTCCCACTGGCGAGTCTGAGCGCAGATCGCACTCATCGCAAATTCATTTGTAGGAGAGCAGCGTACATTGCCCATGCTCTCGTTAGAGCTGCAGAGCTGATGGAGTGATCTGCATTTCGAATGCACATCGACGAACTGCGGGCTCGGACCCCGCAAACCACAGAACCTGACAGAAATGGCCTCCCAGAAGTCCAAATCGAAGATGCAGCCCCTGCCCAGCCGTACGTCAGCAGGCGCAAGCGGCAGCAGATTGCGCGGACGGCGCCGCGAGCGACCCGCGACGCCTCTCCGGGCGTCAGCAGCACTCAGATCGCGATGCTGACGGGCGCTGCGCTGCTCCTCGTGGCCTGTGCCTTTGCGCTCACGCAAGGTGGGTGTGGATACCGGTGTCTGGTGTTTGGTGCGGACGGTCAAGTTCATGCAAGCCTGCGCAACAGAGGCTTGGATAAACTCGCGAGGAGACGGCCGTTTTTACTGCATTCCAATACAGAACCACCAGACTTGCAGATGCCAGGCCTCGTCAATCTCCCCAGCAGGCGCCGGCGCAGGCCGCGCGCGCCACCGCAGTCACACTCCACGTTTCGCCGGCCCGCAGCGCAGCCAAGCGACACAGCCGCCACAGCCAGCGCCGCCGGAGCGCATGATCGTGGTCACGCGGACCGACGAGGACGTGTCCTGGTTGCCGTTACACTTTGGGGATACTCCATCGGCGGTATACCAGCAGGTCAGCAACATGACGCTGCACCGGCTCCGTTGCCCGCCAGGTGCTTTTGATTCAACCCACGGCTTCTCCTTGATTCCGCTGCACTTTTCGTGTGCCCCTTCCAGCGTTTCTGCCTGAAGTAGCTACACTTTGGGACATTCCATCGGCGGCGTACCAGCAGGTCAGCAACGTGCACCGGCTCCGCCGCAAGCCAGGTGCTTGTGCTTCCTTACAGAGCTTCTCCTTGACCCCGCTCCACTTTCTTGTGCCCCTTCCAGCACTCCTTCCTGTATGCGCTGCACCTCGGGACATCTTCTGCTGGCGGTTTACTAGCAGGCTGGCAACATAACGCGGCATCAACGCTGCGCGTCAGGTGCCTTTGGTCCCTGCCAATGCGCCGTCTTGTTCCCCGGCCTAGAGTCCAGGGACATAGACACATGATCCAGAACCAGCAGCATTGCCTGCCATGTGGACATTCGAATGTGTCTGAACAGTGAGTTCAGCGATGTCGCGAGCAGCCAGCAGGCCTGCGTGCGACTTTGCTTGGCAGCGTCTCCCATGTTCCGTCTGCCTTTCTGAACCAGCCTACCTGAGCAAGCTGCAACTCCCGCTGGAGCTGCGGCTGTGGACCTGAGTCTGGTGGCGCTGCCCAGGAGTCCCTCGGGGCGAGCGCCTGCCAAAAGCTCCGCATCGGGAAGGAGCCATTGTCCAGAACTACGGGATGCGCAGCACTGGAGTGCGCCGGCTGCCGCCAGCCCTGTTCGGATGCACTACCTGCACACGTGATCCGAGAGTGCGGAGCCGATAACCAAGCAAAGCAACTACAGCGGCGGCCGTCTGCTGTGCAGGCGGGGAGGTGGGCTGGCTGGCGGACTGCCCGACGCACGCCTGCCTAGCGGCTGGGGGCGGGGCATCCGCGGCCCTGCAGTTCATCGTTGACCGCTGGGACGCGCTGCCCGCGACCACGGTGTTCCTGCACGCCCACGGGCGAGCTGCTGCAGGAGCTTGTGCTGTGCTCGCACAAGCATGTGCTACTGCAGATTGCCACACTTGTCTCCAGCCACGACCGGCATTGCTGGCTGACGCCGTCTGCGCGGTGTCGCAGGCGCAGAGGGGTCAGCGATGCCTGATAAAGAAGCGACAGGCTGCCAGCTCATTGTGGGAGGTCAGACCCGGTCCTTGAACGCCGTCAAGGCTGGTGTCTATATGCAGGGAGGCGCAGCATCAGCGCCGCAGAGTGGAGCTGCTGCGGCGGCTGCGGTGGGGAGCGCTGCCGTTCGCCACCATCCTGCACCAGAGCCTCCTCGATGGGTGGGTTTCCTAAACTCTGAACGCAGAAGCAGCGCTGTTTATTGCTCTGTTGGTCCTCACGTCACCAGCTTTCTTCAGGGGTTCCTCGCATCCTATGACAAAATCCTGCCAGTCGCATGGGTGGTGATCGAAACATTCCATACAGTCTCTCCGTGTATGCCGACCCATCAAACCCTCGCCCAGGCAACGCGAGGTAGGCGAGCAGCAGCAACAGGGCGCTATCCCGAGCCCCGCAGCAGGCAGCTACTGCACTCCGCGTGACCCCGCCGCTGCCGCCGACGACGCGCTGAACCCGCCCGCGCGGCAGGCGACCGCAGTGGAATGCTCACGGCACATCGCAGCAGTGTGGCAGGATGTATATCAGGTGTAACGTGTGAAGTTTTCAACTCCAGCCCTGTTTATACCAAAACCCTTTTCGCATATTCTACTCGCACACCCTTGCTGCGAGCTTTTGCGGGGCTCATGTCGGATTTGCTATCTGCAACCTGCGTACGTTCTGGTTGTAGGTCCCTGCTGCAGGGAGGCCAGTGCAGCAGAGCGGTCTGTCCTGAGTTGGCAGGCATGCTAGTCGTTCTTGCGGCATGGATGTAGACGATCAGTAGCTGCCATGCAAGTGGTGACAATAGTGCCATGCTTCTACAATTGCAGACCGAAACATTGAGTGACATCACCTTGCCCTACTGTATCTCGCAGGGCGAGCTGGGCGGGCTGCCAGAGGCGGTGAGGCCGGCCGCCCGCGGCGGCGAGTTCATGGTGTCGGCGGACCGCGTGCGGCGCCGGCCGCTGACCTTCTACGCCGGCGCCCTCGCAAACATGCAGGTGAACAAAACGAACCGCAAATGCACATGCACATGCAGCTGCTGACCCACCCTTGCAAGCATGCTGCTCTCTCGTTGCCACACATGACACGGCCCGCCTCTGCCACGTCCTCCACGCAGATGTGCCGCCAGACGTCTGCCCTGCAATCGCTGAACTTGGCAGGGACTCCAGCACAGGGAGAGGCTCCAGCGGGCCTGCCGCTCTGTAGGCGATGCCGCAGGCCTTCGAGGCCGCTGATACAGCTGCCGTGCACGACACAGAGGCCTTCCCGCGACCTGCTGAAAATCTGGTTCGAAACACCCTGCTGAGAATCTGGTTCGAGCCACCCTGCTGAGAATCTGGTTCGAGACACCCTGCTGAGAATCTGGTTCGAAACACCCTGTATTGCAGGCGGCGCCGCAGGAGGCGTCGGCATCCGTCGCCGCGGCCTTCGAGGCGCTGTGGCACGCCGTCTTTGGGGAGCCATACGTGACGCACGCCGCGCCTGCCGAATGCGAGCTGCACCACTGCAGGTGTGTTACACTGCGGGAGCGTAACTAGCCTGGCTCTTCGATCATGCCAGGCTGCTTTAGTGAATGTGCAGTGAGGCGAACATCCAGCTGCGCTGGGGCAGATGGATGGTATGGGATACAAGGAGCTTTGCTATCGCATGCTGTTGCACCTAGAGCATAGTGTTCCTGCTGGGGAGTTCTGTCAAAGTTATTGGGTCTGCGCATCTTCAGGTGCAGCAACTGGAAGGTCGTGGACCCGCCTGGGCATTACGACTGCACTTTAAGATAGCTTCTGGGTGCCCAGCATCACTGCATTAATCTGTAATGTGCTGCGCAGTGATGCAACTGCGAGGGCGTGAGGGCTCCGGCTGCGGTGGATAAAACACCAGATCTGCGGGAAGTAGAGCGGCTTGCGCACGCTGCGAGGACACCAGCAGGGTCAGGCGGCCAGCGCACGGCGCTCCAATCCTTGATCCTATGGCGGCCGATGCTGCGGCTTCATGTGAGACCGCGGCACGGTCACATGGTCACAGGGAAAGCGGCGGCAGCGACGGCCCTCGACTGTTCCGCCGGTAGCTCTGACTTCATTTGCGGTTGTTGAAAATTGAAAGTTTGAACGGCGTTGCCATCCGTTGGCAATGTGTGCCAGTACCCGTGCTCCAGCTGGGCCTTTCATCACTCGGCATAGCGTGAGACTCAATCATGCCAACCTGCGGCCTGCGCAAAGCGCAGCGATCGCTCATGCTCAAGACAATATGCACGCTTGCAGCCTCTCGACAGTTTCCCACTTGTGTGAAGCATTCGGAAGCTGAAGATCAAATCGATCGGTGGACAGGTGACACGACGCGCGACGATGGCGCATCATACAACGGTCACGGTGGTGACTGGCGCGACCGGATGCTGTGCAGCTGAGATTGTTTCTCAACTCCTCCAGAAGGTCATCTGAGCACTACTGTTCACGCGTCACTATGCATCATGCACGTGCAAGGCCCGACAGCAATTGATTTGCAGGTGCAGCTGCTGCACAGGCCCCGAGCTTGCCAGACGCTGCCGCCGCATTGTTCATTTATTATATCGCAGGGCCGGAGTGTGCGGGGAACGGTCCGGGACAACGTACAGTGACACCGCCAAGACCGGCTTCCTGACGAAACTGGCCGACCAAATGCCACGTGCGCCCCGTCGTGTGCAGCACGCTTAGATTTCTGAGGCTCTACAATTGAATTGGATCTGTCAGAGCATCCCGATATTCCGCCTCACACCAACTTTGAGAGTGTCTGCGGCTCAGTGCCCGCCGAGTTCAGCCGCTCGATGCCAGGCACCCTGGAGGCTGCTGACCCTCTGAAGGCTCCTCTTGCTGCTTATACAGGCAACCTGGAGCTGTTTGAGGCGGACCTGACGACGCCAGGCAGCTATGACGCCGCGGTGAAGGGCGCCAACTACATTTTCCACGTTGCCTCTCCTGCGGAATTCACGGTGAGCAGGAAACAATGCCCAGAGAGATGTTTCCAAGCCGACCCGCTGGTGCGCGATCACACTAAGTTCGCATGACTGCTGAGCCGGTGTGGTGTCAAACCCGCTCCCTACCTGCATCGATACAAGCGCGCTGCAGCTTTTCTCTGAACGAGAAGCTTGCGCGCTCGTTGGCCCAGCATCGAGCAGACAGCTGAGCATGTATCGGTATCACAAGCCGTGCTCCTGCGTGTGATGCATCCTGTTTCAAAACGCTGAAATTCCAACTTTTTTGGCCGATGACGCCGAAAACAGACCGGTGACCATGAAAAGGAAATCGCCGGCCGTCGACGGCACCCGCAGCATCCTGGCTAGCTAGCGCCGTCAGGTCCGGGGACACCATCAAGCGCGTCGTGATCACCTCCTCGTCTGCATGTCTGATTTAGGATATACATATGGTGGGCATGAACAATGAAAGTTGATGGGTGTGGTTTCTTCTGAGTGCATTTCAGCGCCAGGCTCTGACGGTTATTCGCACTCAAGCTTCGTCTGCATCTGAATGTGCCAAAAAGCTGCATGTCAACGTCACAACCTTTAGCTGATTTTTGTCTGCCAGCATGCTTGCCGCGGGAGCGCCGGAGCTGGAGCCCCAGCTGAATGGCACCGCCTTCACCGATGCCGACTGTAACACCAAATTCGACCTGCCGGCGCAAGCGTACCAATGGTGAGCACGCCTGCGCCGTTTCACCTTTCAGGTCAATCATAAATGCAGAATGCTGCCAGGCTGGTGGCACATGCACATATCACGCGCTGCCTGCACCCCTGCTGGGCCCAAAGCCACGCGCGGCATCGCACCCGTGGATCGACCTCCATCGTCGGACATGCAGGTGCAGGTGCAGAGGCCTTGGATTTGCAAGCCCGTTGTGGTGGCGATCGCGGCTTCAAAGCAAGTAATAAATCTGATCACGTAATATTAATACTGTCAGAAACTTTTATCAACTGAGCGTCGTTTCTGACACTCAACCCAACGTCGTCGGAGGAGTCGGAAAACTGTAAATCCCCATGGCTTGGAACATGTAAATTTGCAAGCGCAAGTGCGTCATGGAAACCCACACCGGACAAGCAACGTTGTGTAGACAATAATTTACACCCTTCTAAAGGATCGGTGTCGCAACCGCCCGATATGTCGATCTGTGTTGAGCTGAAAAACGCTACAGGGCCGCTGCCGTGGCGCGCCCTGCAACTATATGCCTGCCTTCAAATGTGCCGGGGCCCCAAAAGCTTCATGCTTTCAATGAATACGACATCAAATTACAGCGCGTCAAGTTCATCTGGCAACGTATCTTCTCGTGTTGCGCATGGAATGCTCGCCATGCGTCAAAACTGCCCATGCGCGGTCCAAAAATGGGCAATATCAAACAACTCTCGAGTGGCAACACAACTCCGACAGCAGTCCAACCATGAATAGCAGTGCACGTCGACGGCCGCTGCTCGGCCCTCCCAGCGCCAGAATGAAGCATCTGGTGTGAAATCTCTCGTCGACAGGTCCGCTCCTCTTCCCGCCGCACCATCCTCCAGCACTGCTGCCTCAGCAGTGCTGGAAATGGCGCACCATCAAGCCCAGCCTAAGAGTTGCTGAGGTCCATTGCTGGTTCAATGTATTCCTCTCGGAAAGGCTGCTCTTCTCCACTCCGTTTTCACTCCGCCGGCGCCGCCGGCGCTCGGCCCTTGAAGGCGTGACGCCGGGTGGCTCTCCTCGCAGTGATTCCTCGAACAGTAGGCTACCGGCACGCAGCATGTCACTTTGCGCTTGCAGGACTGATGCCCAGCATCTCCGCCGCCGGGCCGACAAAGTCTTCATCCTTGCGCAGCTTGTCCAGCGCCAGCTGCAATTCAGGCATTTCAAATCGTCAACGTGATTTGTTTTCGGACAACAGATTTTTCTCCGGGTTATCGTTTACAGACAAAGTCGTTGTCCTTCAGCGATTTATCTGCCAGCTGCACGCCGTAAGACGTGTGGTTTCCGATCTAATCCAAAGAGTTTTCCAGAGCACCGGTGCATGACGAGTGAGCCGCAGCCGCCGCATGGAACCGATGCGACGCGAGCCCCCAGTGAAGGAATTTTCATCTGATTGTGGCGGGCGGGGCAGCTGCTTCAGCGATGAGTGCGGCACATGTAGAGCAAGCACAGATGCAGCATTTGAAGACCTTGTTTCACTTCTGCTTGCTGCTGCACCTGCTGCGCGCCACCTCTGCAAAATGGCGTTTCGACACACCTCACGAAACCCTGTGTGCTGCGCTGAGGGGACGCTTACTTCCTTGATCTGGTAGATGCGGGCTTTTGAGACGCGCTCCGACACCGCAACCGCCTGCTGCTGCTGCGGCGGGGCGCCGTCCAGGCCGTACAGCCGCGTCACTATGTCCGCGTGCTGCGGCTTGAGCGCCCGCTGCAACGCAGCGAATGTCGCCCTGCAGCGTAATTCAGCAGCAGAACAATCAGCGTGCTTTGGGTCTGGCGGCCTCGGCCTGAAGTATGTGACGTCGTGAGCGTGCTTCGCCCTGAACGCCCTCTGTAGCGCTGCCACCGTGGCCCTGCACTGCAATGTAGGTAGATGCTCGACAGCTGGAAGCGGCACTCCCGCAAGAGCATGCTGCGGGACAGCGCCCGCACCGCCACCATATCCTTATCCAGGTTGAGTCATGCAGCGCCACAGTAGACTGCAGTGACTTTGCAAGAGAAGAAGCCCACCTGCGCAGCTCGGCCTCATGCGCCGCGGCCAGCGCCGCACCTTCGCAGCAGCCGGCCCCGCAGCCATTCGAGAGTCCATCGGGTTTCTCCTCATGATGTCAATGAAGTGAGACTCACCTTCTCAGCTCGGCCTCCTGCGCCGCCGCCAGCGCTGCGCCTTCGCCGTTGCCAGCGTCTGCCTCCACAGCGTCGCCGACCGACTGCTGAGGCTCTCGCATTCCGCCGTCGGGCGCCGTGAGGCGCGCCCCCGCCGGCGCATCCAAACTGAGCTCCCGCGTGGCCTGCGCATGGTACTCAGAGGGATTCACGTGGAATTTGATGGTGCTATTGATGGTCATTGAACCATTTCTGATTGAGCTTGTCAGCTCCCGCATCGCCTGAACACAGCGACCCGATGGTCTGACCGTAGTTTGTTGTGTGTCACGGGTTTACTTCGGCACTGTTGAACAGAGGCGTGTGGTGAAGCGCGCCCCCCGCCGTCACGTCCAAGGCTCCTGAGCGACGGCACGTGGAGGCATGGGATCGGCCATCCGCTGTCAGCTGACATTGGATGCAGGAGCTGGACACTAGCTGAGGCAGGCGAGGGCCAGTCAGGCAGACGAATGGCAGGTGCAGGGTGTGGATAAGATCCAGATATGGAGAGAGCGGCGAACTTGCAGAAGCTGTGAAGGAGGCGAACGGCAGGTAAAAGATTCTAGTAGGGTTTAAATATGGAGTGGCGATCTCGGAGGTGCACCTGCGTCTCGGCGAGGCGCTGCACCGTGCGCAGCGGCAGCTGCAGCTCCTCCGCCAGCTCGCCAATGGTGGGATCCCTGTGATTGCACAACAAGCCTGAGCGCCCAGCCTGAAGTAGCGAGACCGCGAACGGATCCTGAAGCTGAAAGCCACGGCACGCCGGTGCCCACACTCAGAAGCAGGATCGGGAATCATCACCTCGACTGTGCTTTGCACTGGCCGTGGGCTCTGCTGAAGGCGCGGCGGGCGCGGTGCAGCACAGCCAGCTGGTGCGCGATCTGTTCGTTGATGCCTCGCCAATGCGCGTGACGAGGAACACGCACGGCAACTGGTTCGCAGACGTCAGCGGAGCCGCACCTGCCGCGGGCTCTGGTGAAGGCGTGGCGGGCGCGGTACAGCACAGCCAGCTGGTGCGTGGTGGTGTAGGGTATTGCAACAACGTCCTTCATTACCGCGTGACCACGCGCCACCGCCGTGTGCACATACCTGCAGACAGTGCTCACATTTCTGCATGCTGGACGGGGCTCACGCTTGCGTCGCACGAGCGATGTGGTTCGCAAGGATTCGCAAGGGGTAGGGACCACGAGCACGGGAGATGAGGTGAGCGCTGCAACCTCGACAGCCTGTGGGGGATGACCACTAAGCAGTCTAAATTTGATTTATTAGGAAGAAACCTATTATCCTGGACTTTTTGGTAATAAATTAAATGAAAATTTTAATCTAACACCTTCATGGCTGGTATGCGTGCTCAGAAGGTATTGTCGCGCAATTGGAATCAACGTACAAGGCACACGAAAGTGTGCGCACCAGTAGACGGCAGTGGAGAGGCGGCCGCCACGCCGCGGCTCGAACTTGTCCAGCCCCGCTTCTAAGCCGCGCAGCCCCACCTGCGCCAGATAGACAGAATCCTTTGCGCACTGCAAAACTAGCAGCTTCAACACAGCATGATTACCAACCTTGTCCAGCCCCTCAGGAGACGCAGAACTGCAGAGTCCGACAGACCATCTGACAAATGATAGACGGTGACACTTGTCGGCTTCTGGTGTTGTTGCAGGCGGATACGGATGTGCAATCACGACGTCACAGGTCTGACTCCCGATGTTTGGGTGGTGTTGCGCACCTGCACCAGCTCATCAACGGACACATTGGCACAAGTACTGGTAGCGCGTCGCAGTGCGCACTACCAGACGCAGCTAGCTGTGTGATGTTGGAAAACTAGTCATCGGCGCACCTGCACCAGCTCCTCGACGGACACGTTGGCGGAGTACTGGTAGCGCGTGGCGATGCGCACCACCAGCCGCAGCTGGCTGTCCAGCAGCAGCCGCCGCGCCCGCCGCCCATCGCGCACCGCCGCCACGATGCGGCGCGCCGCCTCGGCGTTTTCGAAAGCGCTTTCGGCTTCACTTCGAGCCGCCGCCGCCGCGTCTGCCGCCGCCTGGGCAGGCCTTGCATCGTCGGCTGCGCTGCCGGCGTCTGCGTCGGTGCCAGCGCCGCTCGCGACGACGGAATCACTTCCGCCGAGCAGCAGGCCGTCCAGAAGCGCCGAGTCGCATGGCTGCATGCCTGCCGGCGGCGGGTATTGCACGAGTACCGCCGCCGCCGCGCCGTCGCCGACCTGGACACCCGGTCGCCGCCGCCGCCGAACACCTGTACCATGAACCAACAGATCCAGCCGTAAGATGGGAGCGACGGCTCGACAGCAGACTGGCTCGAGTGCAAGTGTTACTGCTCGGCGCATGCTTCAAGTCGTTCCATCGCTGAGCACATCCCAATAGAGGTGCCGATGTCAGTTCCAATGAGGGTCTCAGTTCATCACTCACCCAGGCCGCGCCCTGCGGCGAGCACCTCCAGCGCCGACGGATGGCGCCCCAGGGTGGCCTCCAGCTGCGCCGCAGCAGACGCCAGGTGGTCGCCCTCGCGCATCAGTCGTGCCAGCTGCACCTCTGCCTCCCTGCAGTGGAGATTAGACAGATGAGACCGTGACATATGTTTTACCTGTTACTTTCGCTGGTTGAGAATTGCTGCGGCGGACGTCAAGCGGTCGCCGTCGCGCATCGGCCGCGCCAGCTGCACCCCGCCTCCCTACATGACAGGGTTTTAGTTGATTTCAATGCCACGACGTTCGTACATCTGAAAACAGATGCCAGAGGTCGCTGCGCCAGCTGCACCTCCGCATCCCTGCAGAGGATGTGGGTCTTGCTCGACTTGGAGCGCCAGAACGTTCTGCAGTCAAACGGATTTGCGCGTGTCCATGTAAAGGTGCTCGCCGATGCAAGGTCGGGTTTGGCGGGCACCTGTCAAGCTGCGGGATGGATCGCCGCAGCAGCCAGCTGAGCGGGGAGGAGCTCGGCGGAGCTGACACCTCGTACGCGTTCTGCAGCCTGCAGCGCAGATACAAATGCACTTAAGACTCTGACCGTTGATACGTCCAGACTCCGAATGGGAGCTGGCACCGACAGCCGCAGCCGGCCGAGCCGGCTGACGGCTGATCTGGACGCGCTCAACAGAACAGTGATCGCTTCGACACAATTACACACATCTGAGTCCATATGAGGGGGGTGCGTTCTGGGCGGGTAGCCACATGGACCCTCTGCAGCAGCAGTTTGAATTCGAATGCACACATGGGCCACCCGCACAAGCTTCAAGCGGGGCGCCTTGATGAGCGAAAGGCACGCACCGCATGAGCGCATGGGGCGCCGGCGCCAGCTGCCGGCCCCAGCCGCCGGCGCCGCGGCGGCCCATGCGGCTGGCCGCCACTGCGTTCACGGCACTCGGCTCCACCTGCGCGCCAACGCAGCAGCAGCGCCGTCAGTGCACTCGCAGTAGTTCAGACAACTGTGGGTGCGTTCGCGGATCAGCGTTGTGCTGCTCTTCACAGCGCACTTTCGATGCGCATTGTTGCGGTCGCACGACACCACAATGTGGTGGATCCGGATGCAACACTTTCGATTGAAGCACTATCCATTGCCGCAACTCCTCGAAGAGACGCACCCCTGCGAGCGCGGCGGCTGCCGCCGTGGCCTCATCGTCAACAGTGCGGGCCGCGGCACGCGCCGCCGCCAGCCGCTGCCGGAGCGCCCGACGCGCTGCGGCGTCCGCCTCCGCCGCAGCGGCACGCTCGATCACTGACGGAGCCCTCTGCTGCCGCCGCCGCCGCGGCTGCGGAGCGCGAGGTCAAGTCTTCAGAACTTGAAAACTCGCCTCAGAACGAGAAAGAACCCTCGAGCACTCCCATGCCATGCCCCAGCAGCAGTGCTGGAGTGCACGCTGGCGAGACTTGTGCAGCATCCTGCATCACCAGCGTTGCATCATGCCAGCGGGATGGGGAACAGCCAGCAGGGTCTTCGGCGGCAAGACGCCTACCTGCGGCTGCGGCAGCGCTTCCTGCGCCACGGGCGGCATGACGTCTGCAAGCAGTGGCTGTGCCGGCACCGCCGGCTCCGCAAACTCCTGCTGCAGCTGCATCTCGTGCAGCCCCTGCTGCCGGTACACGCTTCTCACGAAGCGGCTGCCGGCCAGGAAGTCGCGCAGGAACGGCGTCTGCGCCTCGGGCCGCTGTGGCGGCGGCGGCGGCGGCGGCGGCAGGCTGCCGGCACGCGGGGGCGGCTGGCTGTCCGGCCGTGACGTCTGTATTGACGGCATGGAAGACTGGCGCGCAGGTTGAGCTGTCGGCTGCGTCGAATAAAGCGGCTGCTGCGGAAGCCGCTGATCCTGAATGTGCATGCAGTCCGCATCGGGCGCAGCGCCGCTATCGGCCGCGCGCGCATCTGACCAGTGACCCGCTTCTGTGTATGCTTTAGCGGAGCCCGGGACAGCTAGCTTTCTGGTCTTCGTCAGCGCTGCTGTCCTGCGGCCGGGCCTGTGGGCGGCGCTCTTGCCGCCGGCGCCCGCAGGAGCGCCTGAAGTGGCCGCCTTAGCTTTGCCGCTGCCCGGGGGCCGACCCCGCCGCCGCTTTGCTGGCGCTGCCTCTGTTGGAGCACTCTGTGCTGTCGTAGCGGCGGCGGCGGCGGCTGCCTGGTGACGCGGACGAGCTCCGCTGCTGTGGAAGGCGGCCTCACGCCCGCTGATGCCATTGGCTACTGTCTCCCAGACGGCCGCCGATGCTGACCACCTGCCGTCCTGATCGTCCGGAGATGGAGAGCCGCCAGATCTTGCTTTGACCGCTGCAGGGCTGTGGCGCGCTGCCCTGCTGTGCTGAGACCTGGCCGCGGGTGCTCTGGAGTGAAGCTGCGCTGCCAAGCCGGGCGCAAGCAGCTGGCTGGAGGCATGCAGCAGGCCCGCAAGCATCCAGACACAGGCATGAGCGGCTGCGTGGCACGCTGCTTTAGTCAAGGAGGCTGCCCTGCTCGCAAGCTGTCCTATACTTACCCAATTCAGCTGAAAATGTATACTTCACAGCGTGAGCGCAGTCGCGTCAAACTTTGCAGGCTTTCGTTAGCCACAGGCTGTGTCAGCTTAAGTGTTGCGTCAAATGTGTTGTGCGGAGGCTAGGTGTTTCTGTGCGTCGATGAATTCTAAGCGATAGCAGGAGAATCCGGCCACGACAGTCGTGCTGTCGTCCCATTAGTAACAGCCACGACCAGCGAGGAGCGGCATTTCGTAGCCCCATTTGCTTGTCACACCTCAAATTTTGCTTACCGTACGACAACTCGGGAGAGTTCGCGGCCGCTTTGCCAATTTTCGTACACACCGGCCAGCGCATGACTTCCGATCATGTGCAGAGCACTTCAGAGCAGCAAACTGTGACGCCTTCACCTGCATGACCACGCTGCCTTGAATCCGGAAACATCTGGTAGCCCTTGCGTGGTGTTAACGACAGCCCTGCGGCACATCTACAGCAGCGCGGCGGCGGCGATGGCAGCGGCGGCAGCCACCAGCATCGCTGCAGCCCTGCATTGCGACACAGTGTGGCCACATCCGAGATTCTTGTGGCTCAGTAATACGTTCCTAACAGCACTGCGCTCGGCGCGTCAGCATGGTGCTGCTGGCTTTTCTGAGCCCGGAGCGGGAGCGTCGATATCGGCAGCAGCTGGCCGTAAGATCCCGGCGCCGCGACGTCTTCGTTCCCTTGGGCTTCGTCGCCACCCTGGTGAGCGCACCACCTGTGCCTGCAGCTGCCGCCGAATGCAAGGCGTTGCGGTAATGCTTGCCACGCACCATGCTGCAAGCAAAGCGCAGCACTCCATGCACAGGGACTGGACCTGCGACGGCTTTCGCACCTCGATCCGAGCGCGCGACTTAGCAGGGCCGAGCCCTGCAACGCTCAGGTGCGTCGCGCAGAGGCCGAACGGATCACATGAAGTTGCTTGTTGGCTGCAGATGCAATGGCATTTGTGTCTGCTGTGACCAGTATCACAGCACAGAGCAACAGATCGCAGCAGGTCACCAGCAGCCCAGATCAGAATGTGTATGCATGACAATGTCATGATGACATTTGGCGCTTTTCTCGATCCTGCAGGTCGTCCTGTGCAACTACGTCGCGCAGGCGGCCGTCGCCCGGCAGCTGCCGACGTCGCGGGCCTCCGGCTGGCGACACGTGCTGCTCATGGGCCAGCGCCTGTCCTCACCAGCCAGCACCGGACGTTGCGAAACCCTTCTGGTGCGTCCATCTTGGCTTTTCTGTCCAACATGAGATTTGCCATCCTGTGCCACAGCAGCCCCCCTACATGACACCGCTCGCATCGGGATCGTCCCTCGATTGCAGCGCTCCCAGCACGAGGCGCGCTGCTGTGAGGCCGCTACAGGCGCCTCCACCCTGCGCAGCTCGGCTTCTCACACTGCTATTGAAGTGCAGCTCCATGTGAGGTTAAACCCTAAACCCCAAATCCCAGGCTCCTCACACGCAGCCATTGTCGTCTTGGACTTGCGCCACCTGGCACCTGTGGCAACCGCCCTGCGCAGAACAAGCGGGACAGTGTTTTGGCGGGTGACCCGCGGGAGCTGTGGCGGACGCCGTACCTCGCAGGCTCCCTGTTCCAGAATCTAGCGCTGTGCATCGCGAATCAGGTCTGGTTGTGCAATGCTGAGCTGCACTTTCAGCACCGTGCAAAGCAGACATACCAAACCGTTAGTTATCTTCTCTTTGTCCGCCACAGGTCCGGTACCCCGTCATGGTGCTGGAAGTTGTGCTACACCTGCGCCACTTCACCGCAATCGCTCAGGGAGGTGGGCTTGAAGGACTCTGTCGCATTGCCATTTCAATGCACACAGATTGTGTGTCTCGCCCATACCTGCTTTGAGACGGCGTTCATCTTTCAAGAAGATCGTGCCTCTGGTCCATCCCTGCTGTGAAACGGCGCCGCTCAATGCCGCTGCCTCCACCCCGGCAGGAGCCGCCTGTTGACACATCGCTCAGCGCGCACGTGCTGGCCGGCCTGCGCAGCCAGGCAGCGGCGCCGCTGCCGGAGTCCCTCAACCCTCCCGTCCTGCCGCGCCTGACGCTTGTCGGCGCTCTACCTTGCCATGTGGGTCGCCATTTTCCTCAACTTCCTAACGCTGCTGTGGGCCTACCTCAGAAGCTCTCGCTAACCCTTTGGCCACATCACGGTGCCACTTTGACTCTGCGTCTCTCGGCGCTTGGCGACTGAGAGTTCAGATCAGCGTCGAAGTTCTGCTACCAAACCCCAAAACTCTGCCTTGAAGCCGTGGCTCGATCCAGCGCACCTGCAGCAGCACCAACACAATTGGTCTGTGGTGATCCATGTGGGAGCAGCTGAACGAGCAGCAATCGCCAATTCATCAGCTGCCGGCCCAGCTCGCCGGCGCTAGACTTTTGCAGCAGCGAGTCTCCAGCGGAGAGCAAGGCTTGCCACGCCGGCATCTCCAGACGCCGCATGCATGCTGCTCGCGGAGTTCACGTGTCTGCAGCAGGAGCGGCGCTACCGGCGACGGCTTGCAACATTGGCGCGTCGCCAGGACATCGTAGTCACGCTGTTGCTTTCCGGCATCACGGTGAGCATTGGCGTCCTCGCCTCTATGGGGATTGGACTATGTTCACGCATCACGCCGCCGCCAGACCAGGATCGGGGAGGCGTGCCATGGCGGCAGGCGGACCATCGATGGCGAAATGGCCATGTCTCCGCGCAGGCGACCGTGATCCACCGACTGAGCAAGGCGAGCGGCACCGCAGTGACGCGACAGGTGCAGCTGCTGGCGGTGATCTACCTTGCCACAGCGGCGGTGGCCTGGGCGGCGCCCCGGCTGTGGTGCGACGCCCCGGGCGTGCTCGACGTGGTGCTCACGGCGGCGCGGCTTTACCACATGCATGTGCACCCACTCATGCGCGCCCCGCAGTGGTGCGCACTCCTGACAGTCCTTGCAGCGTCATTGTTGAGGAGCAGGCCTGCTGCGCCCGGTTTCTATTGACGCGTGTGGCCCTCTGCTGTCTGCACCACACTGGTCACTCAGTGTATCTTATGGTGGCTAATGCACTGGGCTCTTTCGGCAAGCACTCCTCATTCATGCTGCGGAAGTGCAGCCCATGCGGCACATGTAAGCTGGGACTGATGCCTGGTCGTTCCTGCGGCAGGCGCGACGGACTCAGTGAGCTGTGGAGGATCCCTGAATTCGTGACGTCGCTCCTCAACACGTGCCTGATCAGGTGCGGCGCTCCCACCCTGCTGGCTGCAAGGGGATTGTGTTTTATTCCCCTGATTCCCCTTCAGGTGCGGCGCTCCCACCCTGCTGGCTGACGGTCCAGGCGTCCAGCGTGTGCCGGCACCCCGCGATGCAGGCCTGTCTGCTGGGCCCCAGTGCTCCCCCTTGCAGTGCTGGGGCAAGTACGCATGCGTCCTCATGCTCGCCATTTCCCAGCAGAGAAGGGTGACACTAGAATGAGTCGTGCTCGCAGCGTGGCTGAAACCACGCGGTTCACGCCGCTGGTCATAGACGTGGTGCTGCAGCTGCGCACCTTCACCACTTCCGTCCTAAGGGTGCGGCCGGCACTCTGAAGAGAAACAAGGCCGTCATGCCCCCTGCGCGGCACCGTCCTTCCTTGCAGAAGGGGTTTGGGGCACGGTGCCAGAAGTTGAGGGCTGCAGGGAGTTGCAGACGCGCATGACATCCGCTCAGTGAAATGATCTGTGTGCGCAAGGGTCTCAGTCCCTTTAGATGCTGGAGCATTCCAATGCGTACGCCCCACAGGAGCCGCCGGATGCGGCGTGCACCGCCGGCTACGCTGTGGCCGCCCTGCGCGGTTGGGCCGGCGAGCTACTTCCGGCTTCCTGGGCGGTGCGCCTGCTGGCCCTGCTCACGCTGGCGTCACTGCAGATCGCAGTGTGGTGCACCCATCTGGCCGTGGCCGTAGCCGACTCCACCTTCCCTGCGTTCACACTGCCCTCAATTACGATCAGCATCTAGTGGAACATCCATGCTATCCGTTCCAAGGGGTTATGGTCATGTCCACACGCCCCCTGCACACACACCAACGTGTGCAACAACATGTGTTGCCTGGTGCCAGCAGGTGGGTGTCCACGCTGGCAATCGCCGCGGTGACTGCGACGTACTTTGCGCGTCATTCAGCCCTGGAGCGGGGGGCTTTCGCGGCCAGCCCGCAGGAGATGGCGGCGCACTGCGGTTGCGCCAACTGCCAACGCTCCGGCATGGTCGTGCACTGGGCGGTGTGTTGTGCATGCTTTTCATGCCTCCTGGCGCAGTGGGCATGAACAGGCCAGCATTCGACGCTGGTGGGTCATGGACCTCAATCGCTCAGAATGAAATGCTCGAGGCTGTGGAGACAGGAGACCTCTCTTAGGGGACATTCGGATGCGGTTTTGACGGCCCAGGCTGTGCCCGCCTCTGAAACGATTTTCACAGAGCTGTATCAGGGGTGTTGCGGGCGCCGCAGCTGTCACTCCCCTCCAGAAACGCTGGCAGATCGCCTTGCGATCATTGTCTCCAGTGCTCTTGTTCCCACCATCCCATGTGACACCATCCCGTGTCCATTCCAAAGGTCTTGCCTGCTGCTCCGCAGGTGCTTTCGTATACTGCTGCCGCAGTCTTTGCGCCCTGGCAGATTCCAGGCGCGCCCTGCCTTGTGCTTTACAAAGCCGCATTGCTTCTAGTTTATAGCCAAGCTCCTTGCCAACTTGTCTCTCGGAGCTGATCAATCTCTGCCGCACGGCGTTCACTTCTGCTCATGCGCAACGGGCGGCGACGCCTCGTCTCTGCTGTCCGACATCCTCACTATGCCATGACCCCGATACAAACCTACAGGTGTACACATGGTCAGCCTGGCATTCACGGCTGTGGCACTCGGCGGCACCAAGGACGGCCGCGCAGGCAGCGCCTGACAGCCTGGAGCACCAAGTTGATGACTGTCCCCGGCTGACCTCTGGTGCTCTGCGCCGGCGGCCGGTCTCTGCATACGCCGCTCTGCTGAAGCCAGGTGGGCCTGTGTACGCTGCGGCGCTGCTGTTCCGGAAGTGTTGTCGCCTCCAGGCAAAGACCGCTGCTGCCTGCCTGCCCTTCCGTGCGTCACCACCGGCCAGCAACAGGCAGTTGCCGAAATCATAGATCCAGGGTGGCTCTAGCAATGCGCTCGTGTACTGTGCAGGCCGCCGGACAGCGCTGCGGTGCACCACTATGCCGGAGATCTGCCACCCTAGGCTGAGCTAAGACGCCGCTGCAGCACACTGCCGCGAGGCGAGGCAACGGCAACGCTACCCCGTTGTCGCCTGCGAAGGCTGCATCCGGGGCGATGGAGTGCTCCCGAAGTTGACGGTCCTGTGACGCTGTGTGGCTCCGGTGCAGTGTGTCAGTGAGCGCTGGCGGCGGCAAGTGAGCCGCACGCGGCGCTGAGGATTTCTCCATCTTGCTACCTCTGGACATGAACTGAGTGAGAGTGCAGCTGGGAAGATCAAGATCAAGATCAAGATCAGAATGTCGCACGTGCCCAATGCCTGAGCACATGGCCGCTCGGATCTGCGGGTGCAATGAGACCGCACGATCGTTGCAGCAAGTTCCTTGTGCTGAACTTCGTCACAGTCATACAAAGGCTGGACCGTTCAAAGGCGCTGATGGACAGCCGCTGTTTGCCAGGACTGTTCGACTCCATTCCCTTGCTCGTTCAGATGCTGCCAGGTCACCTTTGCTTGCGTCGAACACCAAACGTGATATCCGGCCTACATTCTGTAACGTCACACTGACCCACCGTCCTGCCAATATATGCGGATGCCAACAATCTCTTTGCCCAGGCTTCTGCTTGTGCTCCCGCTTGACTCATGATCAGTACCTAGCTTGATCGGCCAGCTACTCTGTCACCAACGCCATGCTGCCGCTAGATCTCGTCAGCCCGCAACCGGAGGGCCGATACCAGCGGCAGCCGGCGGCTCAATGCCGCACTCGTGACGCCATCATCCTCTCGACGCTGTTCACATTCACGGTGAGCGGCGCCCGGTGGCGTTGTGTAGATACAGCGCCATCATCTCGTCGAGAATGCCACCCTAAGATGCACCAAACCCTCGTATGCTCAGCGTCCACGGCTTGCAGATGCATTGCGCGCGCCAGCCGCTCATGCTGCGGGCGCTATGCAACGTGCATGCAGGCGTTCAATCGAGCGTGCGATAGCATGTGCCTCTCAGACCCTGTCGCTCCCGCGGCTGCACAAGCTACATCCCGAAGTGGCGCTCGGACCTGTCCAGATGACGCAAGTCCAGGTACATTCCCTGTGTTCGTGTTGCTGCTCATCGAAACTGATGGCGCGATCCAAACGAGCCCAGCTCCATCACCCTCAGCGGACAATCACGTATGCTTCTCTGGGCAAACCCTGCCATGCCTCCTGCATGTTTCAGTATTGCATCTTGCGCAGAAAGCTGCCGCACGTGACGGAAACTGCAGCAATACAAGTTCCTATGTGCAAGCTCCTGCGTCTGCTGCCACAGCTGCTGCTCTGCGTGTACGCGGCCTGGGCAGCGCTGGCATGGCGGGGCTCACACGAGTTTTGGCTGCGCTGGCGGGAAGTTCTCCTCACAGCGCAGTGCTTTTTCGCCATGAATGGTGAGGCTGTGCTGGAACTCCAGCACACTGTGACCTGCTAGACCACACCTGGTCTGCCAGATGTCTCGAATGTCCTACATGCTGTCGCTCCGAATTTGGTTCGTGCTGGCTTTGACACAGGCGGGACATGCAGCTGTCTGGAAAAGCTGACAGCGGCTGGCAGTGGCGCGTACCCGACTTGCCTGCGTGCGTACTCCTCAATGTGAGCTGTGAACTACGTGCGTACATACATGTTTCGAGTTGATTCCAGCTGAAGCAGATAAGCATGAACGACACAGCGGCATTCCCACGCAGACGACGGATTCCGCACCGCTGCCCGCGACGGCAATTGATGCCATAGGGCACCTGCGCGGCTACCGTGCTGCGCTATCTCAGGTGCCTTTGCAAACCGGGCACTTTTCCTGTCCAGCCGATTCTTTGTCCAGCTTGCCCACCTGCCATTCAGGTGAAATGGGTGCTGACCTGCCTACTCTGTGGGCCATCCTGTGGGCGCTGCCTTTGGCGGCGCTCCTCACATCTCCAGCTGCACATCCCTGCACATGCTGGATGCGGTGACATGCCTTTCAGAAACCCTCCGTGTTGAATCCTCGCCGCCGGCAGGACCCTCTGACAGGCGGCAGCGCCTCCCACCGCATCGTGGCTGCGCTGCGAGACTGGGCCGCGGCGGTGCTGCCGGGGCATGCTGCTTCCGGCATCCTGTCGCTGCTTTTGCACGCAAATCTGCTGACTGCCGGCTGGGCCGCCGCTCTGCTGGCGGTGCTCTGCTCTGCTCTCCTCTGCATTCGCATGTAGGTCTGCCTTGTCCCACGAGCCATCACAATGATGCATCCGCTCGTCAGTTCCTTTTCGTCCGCCAATACGGCGTGAAAATCAGTCGGGCCCTCCATTCCCTTGGAGTTCCTTTCGCGATGCTGACTATCCCAGCTTGGCCGCAGATGCTGGCGCTGTTGGCGAAGTACCTGACGCGACATCGCAGAGCGCGCGGCATTTGCTGAAAGGCGCGACGAGAGGCTGCTGAGCTGCTGCTGCCCGGACTGCCAGCGGCAGGCACTAACCGTGTCTTGGACGGTGCGATCTCTTCCAGCCTAAAACCCTCCAGCTGACCATAACAACTCTCTGAAACAGCGTCCGTGCAAACAGGGATGTTGATGCCGCCAACAGCCAGGTCGACGACGGAAATTTCCGAAAACTGCATGTCCGCCTCACAAGCTCTGCCTTGCGCTCGAGGCGTCAATTCAATTATTGCGACCCTTTGCATGTATCGCATTGGTGTGGAAGGAGGTGAGCTGGCGGCTGGCCTGCAGCTGTGTTTCTATCAGCCGCAACACGGCAGTGCAACACGTAAATGCAGTGTAACGCTAGCGAGTCTGTGGCACTGCACAATTTGCTGCATCTCATTGTGTGCCTGCCTCCAGGCGCTGGGCTACACGAGCCTGGTAGTGGTTTCGCTGTGGCAGATCGCGGGCGTGCATATGGCGGCGCTGGTCGTGAGTGCTGCCACAGCCAGTTGAATGCAGGTGATTTCGTTGACTCCCGCCAGGGTGGTTTCCGATAACCCTGCAGGTCAACGAAACACAGGTCACCCTGAAGCAAAAATAAAACTCGAGTCTCGGTTCCTCGGTGCAGCTGCTGATGCTGCAGCCTGCGGGCAGGATTATGAGTTTCGCCCAAAGACGCTGTAGAGTCGAAATCCGTGCATGTATTCTTGCAGAACAGGCAAAGGTATGCCGCCGCAGCACCCAGTGTAACGGGGACGGCATGGGGAACCCGGTGTTCTCACGCTGCTGAACCGTGGGTCCACCAGCTGGCGGCCCTGAAGGCCCGCACAGTGGCAATGTAGCACACAGCGGTGCAGGCGCCGCGGTGGGTGAAGGCGAATGCATCCATGCACGCATATATGGCTATATAGCATATATGGCTATATAGCGAAGGCGATTGCATGGGAGATGAGATGGCGTGCCGCAGATGCACGTGCTATTGCACTCGCACCCTGTGCACTGCTGCGTGTGTGTCCAAGCCGATCATGTATAAGCATCGAAGCAGCTGTGCCAAACAGGTGCTACCCATACATCATTACTGCACAAGGTCTCTCGCATCGGCAACCAGGGGCGATGGCTGGCGAGCGCCAACGCCGACGAGGCCTCAAGCACACTGCTCTCGGCAATTTTGGTTCGTCGGCATAGCCGTACTTGGCTACTATCGTGCTGGTCGCCGCTTGAGCCTACGGTTCTCGAAATACTATGACCTTGACCCCTTTTCTAGCATTTGCTCATATGATTGCACACTACGAAAATTGTGGCCTGCCAGTCATGCATTTCCACCAGCACCCCTCTTGCCTCTGCTACTCGTCTCACTCTTCTCCTTCTCTCGCCTCTCTCATATGGGTCAGGCGTGCGCTCACGTGCCTCTGGGGACTATCATGCTGATTCCCGCCGCCATCTGGCCTCACAAGCCGGGGTGGACCCTTTCCTGTTACAACCTCTCTTTGACAGCCGCGCTATCCGTAGTCGCAGTTTCCGGCCACTCCTATGCTCAGTGCAGCCCTGGCGAAGACGCTCCGCATCGCCATCGCGAAGTGTTGCTGCGCTGCCGGCCGGGAAACAGAATCCGGCTCGCTCCTCCAGGTGAGACAGCAAAACATCGTTCGTTGCACTGGCCGATCCGCTCGGAGCCCGGGTGTTGTGGTTCTGGCTCTTTCCTCCTGTTCCTTCTCGCCTCCTCTGCCTCCCTCGCAGTCTCCTGCCTTCCTTTCCCTCTCCAAGAGAAAGCTGTCCGCACGAGTCCTCACGTGCCGCTCTCTCCGCGTCCCTGCGCCGCGGAACGCTACAGGGAGCTCGCAGGCGTCGATCTGGGGATGTGGGATGTCTTTTTGCTTGTAGCAACTGAGACAGGAGCGGCCCTTCTGACTCGTCAAATGCGACTGGCCTTCCCCTCGCCAAGACGGTCCCCTGACCGGCCGCCTCCAACTTTCATGCGCAGGTGTGGCTCCCGGAAGTGCGCGATGATGGTGTGTCTTTGTTGAGAACAAAGGTGAGCCGTGCGCTCTCTGTAACTGCGAGGCGCCTTGCGCCTCACCAAACAATCCGGCCCCTGACGTTATCTCGATGTGCGAAGGCCCCGAGCTCGGGCAGACCCGCCAATGCTGCCTATGCAGGGCCAGCCCTTTGTCTGCTGGGGCACTGAGACCGAGCTAGCGCTGTTTCGCTGCCTCTCCTCGGAGGTGGCGCTGCCCGTGCGCCGCGAACCTCGCCAGAAGGTGACTGCCTGCCCACAAATTGCATTTTCGAGTCTGCAGTGTGTACAGCCCAGTCAGAACGTGACTGCTCACACGGTCTGCCCTGTGCAGGACCTCATCGCCGCGGTGTACGCCTCGGGGCTGCCCAGCCCCGTGCTATTGAAGCAGGGCTCAGTAGGAGACGTCGTCCTCGCCGATCCACGGCCGTCGGAGGTTGACCGCTGCCGCATGAGCGCCTCGTTGCTGCTGCCGCTGTTCGACAGCTCCGACCGCAAGGCGGCCGTGGGCGTGTTCGAGGTCGCCCGGACGACGTCGCAGCCGTTGATGACATACGCCTTCCTCGCCAGCTTGGCCGCCTGCTTCCAGGTGAACCTCCCTTACTGGCGGCAGCACACAGTGTTGTTCAGATTCACTGCAGACGTCCTCATCTGGTGCGTGGCCGTTCGCCGAGTGGCCTGACTCCTAGGTCAACAGCAGGCCTCACATGCGCGCATGATGTGCGCAGCCTTCTGTCTGACAGCCTCATCCGATCGAACGAACCTGGGTTACCGCAGGAAGCGGGCATCTACACGTGCGACCTGGAGGACGCGGCCTCCATGACGACGGGGCCACGAAGCGTGCCGCCGTCTGCTGCCGGCGGCGGTCTGCTGGCGCTCGGCAAGTCGCACGCGCCGTCCAGCGTCGCGCAGATCGTCGCCGCGGCGGCTGCCGCCGGCAGCAGCATTACCCGTTCGCTGCCTACCCCCGCCGCCGGCGTCGACCCGCCGCCGGCGCCGCTGCCGGCACTGACCCCAAAGGCGGCAGCTGAGGCGCCGGGAGCCACAGCGCAGCAGGTGCCCCCGACATTCGACGCTGCGGTGGACGGCCTGCTGGTCAAGGCGACCAGCCCGCACAGCAGCCGCTCTGGCGGCACCATGTCCGGCGGCGGCGGCAGTAAAATTGGCGCAGGGCTGTCGCGCCGCGGCAGCGGCACCTCCTCACTGGACGCGCGCTCCGACGACAGCAGCTGGATGTCACTGTCCTCGCCACGTGCGCCACCTGCTCGCCTGGCATGACTATTATTGTCAAACTGCTGGGCCTTTCCATTGCGAGTTCTGCGTCCAGCACAGCTCTTTGGTGTGCGGCGTCAGTCTCCTGTGCCGCCAGGATCATTGGACACCGCCGCAGCACGCGCACTCCTACTGTAGCACATGCGCCCCGTCGACCTCCTTATCTTCAAAAATCCTGCAGGCGGCCCCGCGACGAGCAACGCTACCGCCGTCCCGCAGCCCCCGCCGCAGCTGACGGCGCGCCAGGTGGCGCCGGCGCCGCCGCAGACGCCCAGCGACGCTCCTGTGGACCTGTCCAGCCTGCCAGCGCTCAACGAGGCGCAGCGTATGATATTCAAGCACTTCGAGGTGAATAATCCTCTATTTTTTGCAGCCCCAAGCCGTTGAGCATGCATGCAAGCGGTCCCGGATCTCCCTGCAAGGACTGATCAAACGGAGATTGATATAAGTAATGGACTGCGACCGATCAGAATTGGTCAGCTTTGACCTAATGACTCAAGTAATGACTCAAGTAATGACTGCTCCCTGCCGCAGCACCTGTACACGCCGGCGGTGAAGCAGGCCGCCCGGGCGCTGTCGGCAAGGAACGCCGCGGCGCAGGGGCTGGCCCCGCAGCAGCAGACGTACATGCCCGGCGCGGCGGCGGCGCAGCCGCAGCAGCAGCAGTCGCAGAAGCTGGGGCGCGCGGCGTCCGCGGAGGCCGCCAAGCCGCGGCCGGCGAAGCGGCAGCGGCGCGCCGGCGAGCGGCGCGTAAATGCTGCGGGTGTGCTGTTGAACTGTGCGCACACTGCACCTTGTGGTGGCCTTGCAACTCGAGATGGCTTTGCAACTTGTGATGGCTTTCATCCCCGTGGTGTCTGGCTGCGTGGTCAGAACTTTCCCTTTTCAGTGGGTAGCGATGCGTGCCGCTACTGCTCCAACTGGCTGACGCCATGACTGCATCCGCACCCACAGGCCCATCGCAACCGGGGCAGCGGTACAAAGGAGCGCCCATGTTCGCCCCGCAGCCCGCTGGCCAGGTCAGTAGCTTCGTTGTTGGCCAAATTCATTGCATCCTTGCTGGTCCAGGCGGCGACCTCCCTCTGCCCGCTCTCACTTCTGCCTTCTGCTCAAGCGACATGCGAGCGCAGCTGCTTGTTTGCCTGCAGCTCGCATGCACCGAGTGATGCCCCTCAAAGCACAACTAGAGGCATGCATATTGCGGTCTCTTGCAGGCGCCGCAGCAGCAATCGAGGCTGGCAGCATCTTTCACCACCTCCAGCAGCCAGGCGCCTGCGCCTCCGCCGCCGCGACACATCCCCAATCTCCGCGCTGCATCGCTCCCGGCGTGAGTTTTCATTGACAGCGTCCCACAGGGAGCCTCTTCTTGCCACACTGATGTGCCGCCGATCAACGTGAAATTTTTGAACCAGCACGGTCGCCTGAGCAGCAGAGGTACTTGGATGGCGCAGTGTCAGCCATCACATCACCACCCATTTCCTATCATGCTTGTTGTACCTGCGTGTGAATGTGTTCGTGCTTTCGTTCGTGCAGTCAGCGCGCTGGGAGTGTCTCCATGGCGCTGCCGGTCATTACCACGCCGCCGCCAATGTTCCACGCCGGCACCGCCGACGAATCCGCCTTACTGCCGGGCGCCGGTCACCTACTTCCCGGTGCCATGGGACTGCCGCATGACATGCCGCAGGACATGCTGCACGGCTTCCCGCTGCTGGTGCGCACGTTCTTGGAAGGGTGTTGAGACGATAACACTCCTCAGGCTGGATGCTTCTCTCCAATCCTGCGACTGCGAATCTCTTCCCCGGCACCAGTGGTCGACGTGTTCGTTGATTGCGCGTCATCGCTTTCGAAGTTGTTGGCTTCGCACAAACTCGAGACCGCCTTCAGCTGCTCCAGCTGAGCTCCTTGTCTGTTCCCGTGCAGAACGAGCAGATGCTGCCGCCAATGTCGGAGGCAACCCACCTGGAGCACATGGCGGCCAGCGCGGCGCTCGACATGCCGCTCCAGTGGCAGCAGCAGGTGTGCGCGCATATGACATGTGTACTTCTGACTTCTCTCTGGGTTTCACCCCGCACATAGCAGGGCAGCGCTCAGTAGATCTCAGTTGAAACTTCACCACACGGCACCGTTGAGGCATAAACGCCCAAGCACTCGTAAGAGTGGTGAACGGCAGCTGAAGCTTGTCCAGGATCAGACGACCCTGGACCCCTGGATCAGACAACCCTTGACCCCTGGAGTAGACGACCCTTGACTGCTGGGACTCCACATGTCTGAAGCCCTGAGCCCACTGCTGCAGGCCCACCACGAATTCTTAATGGACCAGACGCCGGGGCTCAACATGCACGAAGCTGGCAACGGCGGCAACGGCACGTTCAGCTACGCGCAGGTACGTAGGACATTGTGATCCTCTTGCTGAGGGGCGCGGGCCTGCGGTTTCTCGTGCATCTGAGCAGGGGCCTCGGCATAAAACTGAGGCACAGCCAGATGCCTCTATTGTGAGGTGCTCAGAATGTGAGGCGCTCCGGGCATTAAACCCTAAACCCTGAACTCACACTGCGCCTAGCGCCGGCTGGATCGCCACGCACATCGATGTCACACCAATTTTGGTATCTTCCCGAATCTGCAGGGCGCGGCGGACCGGGGGCACACGAGCGGGCAGCAGACGGCGGGCCCCCCGCCGGCGCTGTCGCTGCCGCCGCCGCAGCAGCTGCTGGCCGCCGACGAGCTGGCCGCGTCGCTGGCACCGCCGCAGGCGCCGCACCACCCCTCCTCCCACATGTTGCAGGTGAGACCAGTGCCGAAACTTTGCACCCTCTTCTTGGGTAGAGCTGGCCAGTGAAGTGCTGCGCTGTCCCTCACCACTTGCAGCCAATCCTGTTACCCGTGCCCGCTCCAGATTGGCATTCGTCCTTCCAGCTGCTGGTAAAATCAGATCCCTGAAGTAAAAATGACGCCTGTATTCTTGCAGGTCCCGGACTTCGACCAGCTCATGGCTTCGGGCGGCTTCCAGGCTGCACAGGCGCACGGCGGGCAGGCCACCCTGGATCACCTCCTTGGCCACCACGTGCGCACCTGCCCATTGTTTTCTCTCCAAACTCCCCTAATACCTGCCGCAGTACCTCGAATAAGCTGAAGGATGTGGCGGTTTCCACACCTGCACTTTGCTTGCACAGACGCTGGGGCTTTGCACTGCGGCTTTGAAGCAGACTAAATCACATAATGTCCGTGCATCCAGTGAGAACGCAATGCAACAACTAAAATGTATTGCTGGCCGCGTGCAGGACCATGAGGACCATTTCGATGCTTCTTTGTTCGACGGCCTGGACTTCGATCTCGACATGGCCGGCCCAGAGTTCGCCGGCCTGGCCACGACCGCCGCAGTGCACTGATCTGAGGATGTCGGCATAGCTGCCGCAGCGGCGGCCGCTGCGATGGCTGCCGCCATGGCGGCTCGGGAGGCAATGGGCCGTGTTTGCTGCAGCGCAGCGTGTGCTGTGGCCCGAGCCGCCCAGAGAGTCCATATGAACTGTTGGCGATCGAGGAACTGCGCGTGCGGCAGCAGTGACCATGCAGGACGCGATAGCTGCTACGAGAAGACGCCCTCTAGAGGTACCTTCCGCCAGGGCCCCCGTGGTTTTAAGTAGCCCGGCCGCTGCATACACGCATGTACCACTCGATGTCGATTTGCAATCCTCAACCCTGATAGCTTGTTATGGAAGTTGCATTGGTACGCTAGCAGGCAGTAGGGTAGTGCGGGCACTCGCGCCGCAGGCTGCTGGGCTGAATATCGAATAAAAGTGATCACCCCAGCTTTGCGGTCGAATTATGTTTCGAGTCACCTTGAAGATGCAATTTTGCAGGTCTCTTGTGTGCCAGGACTTCTGTGCAACGTTGATCCAATCGATCGTGCAAGGCTCAGTTGCCGGCGGCAGCACCCAACGTGATGCCAACGGTTTGTTGCAAGGCGGCCATACAGCGGAGGCGTCAGGTGACACAGAGATTAGGCATCACATCTCGCTTTCAACACCTGAACAAACCATGCAGCACAAAAGCCGACCTTAGACCAATTAGCAAACTCTGCCAACAGGCATGCATGCACAGATGCCAATCGCCCAACTGAACTGGGTCCTCTCAGCTATATTCCCACACCAGTTTGCACGCTTTCCCTGAACGGATCGTGTGGTGCCAGCAGCACGCGGCAGCAGCACCCGGAGTGGTCCTGCAGACGCCTGTTCCTTATCCTGGTCCCGAAACATTCGCGCAATACTGCGGCGCCCATGCGGCAAGCTGCCAGCCGAGGCGGCAGACATCTTGCGGTCAGATGCCGTGCCTCAGAAGCCATGAGCCGTGCTTCACGCCTTCTTCGGCGGGACCTGCGCAGTCGAGATCAGCCATGAGACAATCATGGTCATCTTCCTGTTGAAATCCGGCATGGCTGATTACGGCACGGCTGAGTGCAAGCGATGTGTCTGCAGATATATGACGACTCACAAAGAAGGACTGCTGGATCTTTTGCAGCCGCTCGTGGCCGCCGACGCGCCACTGCCGCCCGCTGGCATTCACCGACAGCAGGAAGGCCCGGTTGCCGACCGCCGTGGCCGAGATGTAATGGTAGGGCTTTGTCGCGCCCTTCACCTCCACCTCCCTGCAGTGAAATTTGTCCAAAGCGGTAACCCTCCCGCTTCAAGGTGGCAACTGCGTTCGAAAGACTGGCTATGTGGCGCGAATTTTCTGCAGGAATGCAACAGGTGGCTCTGCGGCGCCCCTCTTCACCCTCTTCACGGCACTCGAGTCAAGGGCGCAGTTGCATCAGGCTCTCCTGAAACCCCTCGCGTGGATGTTATCAGTCTTCCAATCCATTCACCCTGCAGCCTCGTTCTCAGGGTGTGCTCACCACTGGTAGTAGGTGCGCCCGTCCTTCTGCACCACTTCCGTCGAAGTCACACCATCGTCGGGCAGTGGGCTGCCGATGACCTCCGGCGCAAAGCCGGAGATGAGGCGCTCTGGAGAGCCCAGGTCTTCGAGCGTCACGTTGGCATTGAACCCGACGTCCTGCAGAGGAGAGGTACAAACACTTGAGAGAATATGACTGAAACTGAGATTGGAAGGTCGTGGAAACGAGGCGTTTTCGCACCCGCCAGCTCGTTCAGGCAGGCAAGGGCATCACATCGCCCCACAGAACCTGCCACACACACGTCCGATGCAAAGCGTCACATGCACTCCAGGCGCCGGCTGCTGCGGCATGGTGCTGGATGCGTCCTTGACTGTCACAATCTACAAGAGTCTACAAGAAGAAATCTACAGAAAAACCCCACCTTGAAACGCAGCACGGGGGCGACAATGACGATGACGTCACCCTGCTTGCTGTTGGCATACCGCAGGTCGATCTGCGCACATTCAAGCACACCGGACTGAGATGCAGGTTCTTGCGGCAAGCCAGGTCCTGACATCCTCGGGAACTTTCAGTGCGCGGTGTACAGGAAAGCATGAGGAAATCGTGCGTGGGCATGCCTGCCGTGAGCACCTAGTCGGTGCCGCTGGTGATCCGCCGAAGAGATGGGTGCTACATATGATGTCACAGGCATTCGTGGCAGTGTTTGCAACCCGCCTCGGTGCCGCCCAGATCGGCGATGGAGACGGGGTCTCCTCCCAGCTACTGGCAGATTGGGAAATCTAAATTATTGACACCCCAGCATATCCTCTGTGGGCACACCTCGGCGATGGAGACAGAGGTCTCCTCCCAGCCACTGAGGACTTGACAGAAGGATGGAACTAGTGTGTGTGATGGCCGCCCCACCTCGATGCGGTCCAGGTCGGCGATGGACACGCGCGCCTCCTCCCAGCCGTCGGGGCGTTGACAATAGAGATCGTGAGCGTTGCAATCAGGTGTACTCTCTTTGAGAGACGGCCCACCTCGGTGCCGCCCAGGTCGGCGATGGAGACGGGGGTCTCCTCCCAGCCATCGGGCAGCTTGAAGCTGTAGCGCGGGATCTCCGACCAGCCAACGCCGTGGCCGCCCGACTTGCCCTCGGGGCGCTGGTAGCTCCGGAAGCCCTCCGCGTCCACCTCCTTGCTCAGGCCTGCGGACATGGATGCGATGTCAGCTCCATTGAAGCTGGTCACCAGGATGGCGCGCTGGTCTTGCTGCAGAAGCCCTCCGCGTCCGCATCCTTACTCAGGCCTGGGGCGGGATCAGCCGGCACATCGGTGACTCCTCAGAGGTTGCGCCGCTGCTCTGAAAGGCATTGTGTGAACTCTGATCAGAAAGCCCTCTGCATCCTTGCTCATGCCTGTTTCGAGGCACTGTACTCGATTCGTAGTGCCACCACAGCGCGGTTCGCCGCTGCTATGCCCCATTGCAGAAGCCCTAGAGTCTGCTTGGACTGCAGCAAGTGGTCTGTGTCCAGTGCTGGGAAGGTGGCGTGCCTGGAAGCCGACCCGCCGTGATGCCCTGCACCGCCTGTGCCCGCTGCTCGCCCGCCAGCACGGTTGCAGCGGCGGCCGCCGCGCTCGAGAGCAGCACCCCACGCCGCGACACGGCGGCGCCGCCGCCATGACCGCCGTCCTGCCGCTGCGCTGTGTCGCTCCGCTGTGCAGTGTCTGCCTGGCCGCCTGCTGGCCTCTGCGGCTGCGCTGCCGCCGCAGTGGCTGCCGGACGGGAGCTGCGAGGCCTGCCGGTGCCGAAGAACGGCTGTGCCATGCCGACATGCGGGGCTGCTGCACCCGCATTTGCTGGGCGGACCGACGGCAGCATGCTGGCGAGTGCAAGGGAGTTCCTGCAGCATAAGGCAATGCGCATGGTGCATAGCATGATGGTAAGGACATGCGCATGCTCACGCATGCGTGCATGCATCGGCGCCCGCTCTACCACAGACTTTTCGCCTCAAGGATGTACGCAGTAAGCCTTCCAGCCGGTGAGGAGAAGGTGCTTTGTGCATCGCCAACAGATATACAAGAGAGAGCTGTCTGGTTCAAGACAGTAGCGCTGCTCATCAACACCACGCACCTTGAGTGTGGGATCCGACTACACTGTCCTTGGAGGCTTTCAGAGCTGTAGAGCCTTGATCAATCTCGCAAGTGATTCCGGTGTACATTGAACGAATGCTGCTCGCCACAGCTGCAGGCTCGGTGTCATTGAGATCGGTTCTGGCGAGTGCAGCGAGTTTCCTGTGACGGCAGTCTTCACTGCAGTCTCCATCTCAGCAAGCATGCTCTGTGCTGAAGCACGCTTGCAGAATCCGTTCTCCACAATCCACTGAACGCAGCGATCGAGGTGCTGACTCGCTGCTCAACTGCGCCTGCAGAGCGGCCTGCTGTCCTCCGAAATATGCTCGAGTGATAGGGTCCTGTTATCCAGCAGGCCTACTGGTGAACACTGGGACGGTTCATCCACACATCTGACTCCATATCAGCAGCAGCAGGATCTGAGGCTGCCACCTCAGCCGTGGGATCGGAGGGGCCGCGAGGGGCTGCCTCACAATGGGCATCCTCAGCAGCCTCGGCCTTGGTTCGTCAGAAGAGCACGCCCCGCCAGCCATGGTGGCCACACAGGTACTGCAACCTAACCCATAAGGCCTCCTACGGGCTGCTGATCGTTAGCATTGCGCACGGTCCGCACGTCTGGCTCAGGCGTTCGGCGCCATATGCAGCGCAAGAGGGCTGCATGCTGGGCGATCTGGCAGAATCATGTTAGCGATGATACAGTCGGATGGTGCCAACGGATGTTCCAGCTGCCGCTCAGCCGATTTCACGTCATACAGCAATCATGCAGCACGCACTCAGGAAACACAGCACTGCTCTCTAGTGTCTGCGTGCGGAGATGAGCAAAGGAAGACCGGACAATATGTGAAGAGAAGTTGTCGGTCATGAATGCACACGATATAACAAACTCACATTTATCATGCTGCTGCAGGCGAATATTGACAATGCGAAGCTGGGATTGGGCTACAGGGACTTCACGCTTTCTGAAACTCTATCAGCGGGTAGAGTCCTGGGGACACACCATGTTCTTGTCATTACTGCCGCAGGCGGAGATGGACAATGCAAAAGAAAGCTGGACCTGGGCTTCCGGGACTTTTGCACTCCTCCAACACCTACTGTGAAATATCAACGTTCTATAAACAACTTTTATTTGCTGCCGCAGGCGGAGATGAACAATGCGAAGCTGGACCTGGGCTACAGAGACTTCTGCGCGCACCTGCTCATCCCGCTGAACGAGTGCCGGCGCGCCTCCTTCTACATGCCCTGGTCCTGTGGCGACGAGCGCCACAAGTACGAGAAGTGCCAGTACCTGGAGTACAAGAGGCGTGTCGCCAAAATGGATGCTGCCCGGCAGGCGAGCTGACGCCGCGCCACAGGTGAGCGGCATGTCTCCACCTGAGGGGACACGTGTGCCTTTGAATGCTTCTGATGTGGCTCTGCAGCTTGCCTGACATGAGGCGCTGGCAGACCGCACTGTGGGACTGTGCATCAAATGTGAGGTCATTCTCGACAGCGACGTACTGCACTTCTAGGGGTGCTCATCTGCTTAGGTTATTCTCGTTGCACATCGGGCAGCCAGGTGCCGCATCGAGAGCCTGTCAATGCCAGCTCTGGACATCCTGCTGAACTATTCGCACGCCGACGCGCAGGCCATGGTGGGGAGAAACACTGGGGGAGGAGCGCGATCCATCTGCGAACCTGCAGAAGGAACGGAATAGAGATTAGTGTAACACGACCGCTGATAGGTGCACGAGTACAATTGCAATGGGGACTTTGCCTGGCATGACTACCTATGATGCCTCTTAAAGCTGGCACTGCCTGCCAAAAACACCAAAGTATACGTATATGGTACATACGGTCAACAAGATTCATCCACCTGCCCACAGATTCTCTCCGGCTCAGCGACGCAGTGATACCCACCTCAGCCACTAACTGCATGCACTGTGTACATATCATAGACAGACACGTCCATAGGAGCTGCTGCATTCTTTAATAGGTACACGTTCTTCGCTAGGTTGCAACATGCAAAGGTCTTTGCGGCTGCTGCATGCAAGCTACAGCCTGCTAGGCGGCAGCAAGGCAAACGTGATCCAACAAAAAGAGCTCCGCCGTATAAACGGGCTGACGCATCTGCGCCGCTTGGTCGGCCAAAATCGTGTGGCTCATGCATTCGTACAAATAAAACGTGCGCTCATGCCGCCTACTCTGTTGGCGGATCCCATGGGCCCGAGAGATTTTGAGCGGCGGACTGCAGCTCCTGCTTCATTTCCTCTGCGCAGGCAGGCAATTACACTGTGAGCAAGCCAACTACAGCACACAAACTGAGTTAGCGTTCTTGGAGGTGGCATGGTCGTGCCATGCTCGCAGATGGCTGCCGGAAGCACCAGGCAACGTTGCAGCTATGTCCGGGAGCCTTGCGGACATTTGAAAGCAAAGCAGTGCAAGGTCAAAACAAAATCACTTTCCGAGGCCACCCCTTTCCCCCGCTCAGCCAGCCTCTCAAAGGCGGTGCGCACCACTGTAGCTGTGCTCAGGAATTTGGACTCTTTCGAGGGTCGTGCCCAGAGGGTTGCGATCACACGTACTGTCGCACCTTCGGACGCCACCTCCCCCCGTTCGGCCAGCTTCTCGAAGGCGGTGCGCACCACCAGCTTGTGGTCAAATGCCAGCGGCGGCAGCTGCCCCACTGGGAACCACTTCGCATCGGCCGCATCGTCCTGCAGGGTTCCAAGTTGTGGGGTAGTATCAAGTTGCAGGGTCGGCGGTCCGTGGGATCCCAACAGTCATCAGCAGCGTTATTCCTGGTGCCCAGTGGGACCGTCACTGGTGTTGCAACTGATGTGTGCGGCTCTCGGCCGCACTGGGTGCGACCATGCCTGCCCACCAGGATGTGCCGGCCAGGGGCTGCAAAGCAGGGCTGCAGGTGACGCCCTCCACGCCTGCTGCGCAGCTGATCGCACATGACAGAATACCGGCTGCTGTCCGCGACGAGGTAGTGCCGCACCGCGGCCTTGACGCCGAGGCGGGAGGTCGGCACCAGGGCGGCGTACGCGACCGTCACCGTCCAGCCGCGCGGGTCCCGACTCGGATCGCCAAAGGCGCCCACCTGCGGCGCGACATGCGGAGTCTCAAGCTGCGCATGTGCATGGCAGGGTGCCGTGGCAGCTGCACAGAGTGCGTCGTGGGTTGACGCATGAGCAGGTTTGCCAGCCAGGTCTTGTGGTTCTGGAGTGCCGCAGCATGATGCAACCGGCACGTGCTTGCCCCCAGCGCTCCGCAGGGACCATGCAACACATCAGAAAGCTGCTGCGCGAGCGTCACCTGGAAGAGGTTCGTGTCAGACGACTTCACGGAAGTCTCCTCCTCCAGTTCGCGTGCCGCTGCAGCGTGCAGCGGCTCGTTCTCATCGACGAAGCCCCCCGGCAGCGCCCACTGGCCCTGTACGAGCAGTGCATGCAAGGCTGACATTTGACGCTGCGAGTATCCATCTGCCGCGCTTTGGAATTGGCGCACCGTTGCACGCTTGGGTGCACACAGCTGCCTGCCGTCACACGAAATCCACACGGCAGGCTGTGGTGTCAGCGGCCATTTGCAGCCGGCTGTACGGCCATGCATGCGGCAGCTCCGCGATCGCGGTCAATCGTAATGCGGCATCTACCTTGCAGGGCGGGTTCTTGCGCTGGATGAGCAGCAGCTGAAGCGGCTGGCCTGCCGCCTCGGGCCTGGACACGATGGCTGCATCCACGGTCACAGATGGGCGCGGATATCTGCAGGACACAGTGCGACCGGCCTGAGCAAAATGCGCCGATTTCAGGTTATTAATCTTGGCGAGTTGACATGTGCGTGAGTTCACTACCCCAGAAAACAACGACCTCCAGTTAGTACCTGTAGCAGTGCTGATCATCTGATTGTGCAGCCATCGCCCTGAGTGGGGTGTGCCGGCGCACAGCGGGTGTCGTCGAACGGATCCCAGCGGATTGTATCGAGCGCTGCAGCAGCCCAGCTTGCGTGAATGAGCACCTGAGAACTGTGGACGCGCGCAGCATCGATTGTTCCTGCAAGCGCCAGAGCATGAGCACCCGTCAGCAGCCTGCCGTTCGGCGCCAAATACAGGACGTCATATATATAAACATGCATGTGCATGGCACGAAGATAGTGGAAACATCTGGCGTCTTTTGTCTGAAGAACTCGAACAGAGAAGGAAGCGGTGCTTAAACCTTCAAATTTGATTCGACCTGAAATTCGATCGTTTTCGAATCGACGCCAAGCGTTGTAATGCGATCCTGCCCGTTCAAGTATATGATCAAAGATACTCGATGCAGTTGAGTGATAAAACTCGAAATGCCACAAAACGTTCAGGGAAAGCTGTGGAGAAGCTGGATGATGAGCATCACATGCTTTGCATGTTTCAGCACAGTGTGCAAAAGCCGTTTTTACAGCCTGCACAGCAGATAGATGGATGTATCGACCATGCATCCGTGCAGCGATGGCAAGCTCCTGAGCCATCGCTAAAGTAGTTGACAATGCGGTGTCAGTTGCGTACCCTCGCAGTGCTCTTGCAGCTGCTGTTCCTGATCGGCAGCGGCCACAGCAAGTTCCTCCGGCCGGATGAGCCCCTGTGGCGTGAATCCATAGTTTTGGATGGCGATGAAACCAGGTGCGGCTGCTGGGCAGCTCTCATTCGATTTCTGCCTTGCCGGCTTTGCCCAACCTGCAGACCTGACTCGCCCGCCGCAATGCCCCAGATACACCTTGGAGGGGCTGCAGCAGGGCACGAGCTACGAAGTCAAAGTCTCCTGGCCAGCGACGGTGAGCTGCAGATGCAAGTCGCATCGAAGTCAATTTTGCTGCACGGTCGGCCACGGCGCCGGCTGATGCATGCACCATTCATATGCAGGTGCCATCTATCATCACGCTGCAGCTTGGTTCTGAATACCGGAAATCACGTCAACGAATGCACAGGTGAGATCGAACTGGACCGAGCATCTGAAAGGGGCACCATGCGTGACGATGCGAGTCGAAAGCAACTAACGAATGCAGCCAAGGACAGCTCCACCTGACTGCGCTGACTTGCTGCAGGAAGCTTCTGGACACGGAGAAGACCATATTCCGTGCCGATGACGCCAAGGTAAGGTGGTCACAAGCTGCGTCCAAGACCCGGGGAATAATCAGCTCAGCAAGAATCATCGCTGCCCGCAACCCACCATGTGGTCTGTTACGCAGGCATACAGTGTCCGAATGTCGGCAAAGCGCCGCAGCCGGCACCGGGATGGGCCCCGCGGCGGGACGCAGCAGCTGGTCTACAATATAGGTGCGCTGCCTGATAGCAGGCTCTGCATGGTTCCTCTTCCCAGTCAAGCACAGCAGCAGCGCACCTCGGTCTTCAAGCTGAGACGGGGCAAGCGCTCTCACATTGCACAATGCTGATCTGCTTCTAGGCGTCCACAAAGTGCAATCCGTAAAGTCGCTGCTAATATGTGATCCGTGCGTGCAGTGCTGGAGCCCCTGCTTTTTGGCTTGCCACGCAGTGTCTGGCCGGTGGCGCTCATGTGCCTGGGTACTGTCATAGTGAGGAATTTCAGTTCCCTCACAACGACCATTCCTCTGATATGCTTCGAGCATGCAACTTCTTAGCACCAATGTTAATTCGCCTGGGCGCCACTATTCCAAAGGCCATGTGCTTCTGCGGGCGCATGCGAGATGCGTCGCCGCGGCTGAATCCCGTGTGCTCCCTGCAGGGTGTCCTCCTCATCGTGCCATACTGGGTGGAGCACATTGTGCCGTGGGCAGTGGCGCGCATTCTCGGACCAGCCAGCGGCAAAGCTGCGCAGACGCACGTGCCTGCAGGCAGGCGGCGCAAACGGCGATGACATGCTGATCCGGGCTGATCATCGCGGGTGAACACTGAGCTACTGCTGCCTGCGGCAAGAAGATGGGCGGTCAAGCCTTGCGCCACAGGGGCGGCGCTGCAGTAGCTAGCAGCTGGTACGTTGCGGCGGCGCGTTTCCATCATACGCCTCTGCCTTGCATTCGAGCTCCAGGAACCTTCAAGTCGCTGAAACCCTGGTCTGACGCGCAGGGCATGAGGGCATGACACGAGGCAGCCAGGGGAAGCGATGATCAAGAACTGCTGGCCGGCTGCCACGATAGCCAGGCAGTACGTTTCGCACCACTTGGCACGCTGAACGCGTATGAGCGAAACCCCTATCTAGCTCGGGTCGATGCTGAATGTTGCCGGTCAATTGAACGTTCAGGAGGTAGGCTTCAGTATTGCCGCAGACCATTGCGCAGGCGATTGCACGTCGAGTGACCGTGCCGAAAGTCACGCTATAATTTAGGTTTTCGACGGCCACGCGACCTTGGCGGCCATTCAGATCAACCTGGAAAAACTACTGGACAATCTGGCATGTGAGCCTCTGCCGACGAGCGCGACCACAGCACAATCAGGTGCGGCGCAGCAGCTGAGCCACGGAGAAATCGTCACATCCGGCACGCAATGCCACGAAACACAGTGGCACGCAAAAACAACGAGCAGTGGTTATGGGCCGTGTGCCGCACAATACACTGCTTGGGCCCGGATGGCTGCGGGAAGATGTCACGTGCCAGCTGGGCCCTTAACCTGTTTGCCGGGAAGCCGACGACTGCATTTGTAGGTTGTCGAGCACACTGCTTCATGTTTTCTGCCCTGTTTTCTGCCCTGTTTTCTGCCCTTTTTTCCTCGCACTCTCAGACGCAGCACAAGGGATTGCGATGCCTGACTGCGGCTGAGATCCATGAGTCATGGGCATACCCCACTTCGAGCTCTGTCCAAAAAACGCCAGTACTGGAGGCGGCCTGCTGCGGCTGACCATATATCTAACACATCCCGGCTTTTTGTGGAACAGTGCTTTCTGGTCAAGTGCGATCCTTTGATTATTTGCAATGATCACTTGATACCGAAGCTGCCGTGTATCGGCGTTCCCACTTGCTGCGCGTGGGCAACTGACACACTTGACACGGGGACCTTGGCGCAGGCATGAGCTCTGATGGCAGGTGGCCTGTGCATGGTGCTGCGCGCTGCCTGCGGCAATGAGCAGCCGGCGTCCTGCCGACGCCAGGCTGCATGACTCACCTCGGGACCGCCTGCTGGCGGAGGCGGACAAGAGTCGGGTGGACGCGATCTCAGGTACTCGAGAAGATACTTAATGCTGGCCTTCCATTGCTCAGTGCACAGCTGGCACGGTGAACATTGCCGGGATCCTGTGTGCATGGCACCTCGTCGCTCGCAGCCATTTGACGCATGCATACGGCCTGTCTCGCAGGCGAGCTGCGGTGCCTGACCTGCGGCAAGGCGCTCGCCGACCGCCGAAAGCTCGCGCAGCACCTCAAGGATGCACATGGCGGCGTCAACTCGCCGCCGCCGCAGCAGCCTGCGGCGGCGGCAGCCCGCCAGCCAGTGGGCCGCGCCGGCGCCAGCACCGCCTTCTCGCTGGGCGACCTGCTGGTGGGCAAGCCGCAGCGCGGTGCGGCGCCGCCCCGTACTGCGGCAGCGCCGCCACAACGCGATGCGGAGCCGAAAGCCCGCGGCGTGCAGGGAACCCTGAAGGTTCGTTGCCTTGCCGTTTGCGATCACTCTGCAAGGTTCAACGTCGCCGTTCGAATGGTACGGACACGTTTTCACAAGCTGTCATTCCTTGGCATCAAGGCCATGATCCGACCTTTGCACGGTGCGGCAAGTCCCCAGCGGTGGCGCACTGTGCTGCCATGCCCGCGACCCTCTTCGATGAGTTCTTTGATCTGTTGTCAGTTCTTGGCTGTCACCACATGCGGCTGAACATGGCGTGTCAGCTGACGAGGGCGCGTTGTTCGGCACAATGTCTTTACCGCGATGATATTGCACTCATATTCCGCCGGCTCTGCCGCCTTCTTTCTCGTTTTCTTGACCGCTGTATGCAGCTGAACATGGCGGGCGGCGCATCGGCGGGAGAGGTCTGTGCGGCTCGGATTGCGGCAATGCGATGACTCTGTGCATTTCTTCAACCTTGCTGACTTTGCCATCTCCTTTTTTGACACCTTGTCCATCTGCATGCCGCTGGACATGGCAGGCGGGCTGTCGGCGGAGGAGGCGGTGCTGTGCGGCATGGTGCGCCCCAATTCAATGATGCACTTCACTTATGTTGACTGTCCATCTCCTTCCTTGAAGCTCCTCCACCTGCATGCAGCTGAACATGGCGGGCGGCGTGTCAGCGGAGGAGGCGGTGCTGTGCGGCACAGAGCGCCCCAACGCGGCGCGCAAGCGGCCGACCGCCGTCAAGCGCGCAGTGCTCAAGGCGCGGGCCGCCCGGGCCGCCGCGGAGGCCGCCGCCGGCGCGGAGGCGGCGGCGGCGGCGCTGGCGGCGGCGCGCGCCGCGCATGACGACGTGCGGCGGCAGTACGAGGTGGGTGGCAGAGCCTTTGCAGGCTTCAGGGTTTTGTGAAGCTTCTCTTCCTGTGCATGGCAAGCTGCCAGGTCTGTGCGGGCGCTACATGCAATGATGTCGCTGTGGTGGCATCTCGAGCAATTGAGCAGGCACTGGTATGTGATAGCTGGCCATGTATGAAGCAAGTCGCTTTTGAGCATTGGGCATCGCATGCTTGAGACCGCCTTTGCGCTGGCGTACACGAGCACGTGACCTGCCGATGTGGGCTTCTGATTGTGCGAGGTTGCTTACGGGACATCATTGGTTAAGGTCTTGCATGCGCTGCAGGCTGTACGAAGGGCCAAGGAGGAGTGCCCGGCGGCGCAGGCCGACCCTGCCATCTGCACCCAGGTGTGTGCACCATCTCGCTTCCAGCTTCCACATCTACCGGGTTCAGCTGCATCCAGCGCCCAAGCAGGCGCTTGCGGTGGACACAATTAATTGCCCCCCCTGTACTGTGCGGGGAGTTTCCGGCCCCAGGTGGTTCGTACTGGTTCGGCTAGGCTGTACACCTCGATTACCAATGTGGTAGAAAGAGCATCCGAACCATAGAAGCGGAGAAAGTATTCACACCAAGTCATCTCGAATAAATACTTTTAACACTCAACCTCAACCTTCTCCTTCCAAATGCAACTTGTGCATGCGTGCAGATGCAGGTGCTGGACTTGGCGCTCGCGGAGGCGGGCCGCCGCCTGGCGGACGCCGCCGCCGCCGAGGCCGCGGCAGACGACGCCGCGGCGCGCGCCTCGGGCGAGCGCTGGCGCACGTGGGTCATGCCGCCGTCGGAGGAGGCGCTGGAGGCGATGGAGATTACCAACGCTGAGGTGGAGGCGCTGAGCCCGGTCCTGGGCTTGGCGGGCGACAACAGCCCCGCGCCGGCGGCCGTCCCCGGCGCAGCGGATGCTCTGGACCGCATCGCCGGGCAGGCGGTGGCCGCCGCCGCCGCGCCCGTGGTGCTCATGCCGGTGTTCCAGCTGGCAGCGGCGCCGTCTTTGGGCGCGCCGGCAGCACCGCCGAGCGCTCCGGCGACAGCAGCAGCAGTGGCGACAGACCCAGCAGAGGAGGATCCCGCCGCTGGTCAGCCTTCAGAAGCGACGCCCCAGCAGCCGACACCAGGCAGTGCCGCAAGCTCCGATGCGTCTGTCTCGCGGGGCAGCGCTGCTGCCGGTGCCGCTGGCGGCGCTCCAGACCGCGCCCCACACAGCAACAGCAGCGACTCGGACGACGAGGGCGCGGGCCCGGGGCTGTCGGGCTTTCAGGACGTGCTGTCCTCCTGGGCAGCGGCTGTGGCGCTGCCGCCCAGGCCGGCGGGCGCGCGTGGCAGCGCGCCGCACGCAGCGCAGCTCCCGCCGCGGCCCAGCCTTCCGCGGGCGGACCAGCCACAACCGCAGGCGCAGCCGCAAGGGCGGGCAGCGCCTGCCGCAGCAGCGGTCGCTGAGTCATCTGCGGCACCGGCGGTCGCAGCCCCGCAGAGCGCAACCGCCGCCGAGCCGCCTGAGAGTACACCAGTGGCAGCCCAGCGAGATCTGGAGGCCATGATGGCCAGGGGCTCCTCAAAGAGCTCCAAGGCGTCCCGCACCAGCAGCAACGAGTCGTGCGTCGCCAACTGGCTGGCCTCGTCCGATCGCGCCGGCAGCGTCGGCGGCAATGGAGGCAACACGTCTTCGAGCATGTCCGCACCTGCGGACGCGGCGAGGGGTGCAGCGGTGGCGGAGGCGGCGACTGCCGGCGCCTCTGGCTCAGCTGAGCAGCGACAGGTGCGGCAGCTGCCGCAGCCTTTTGCGGCGGTGGCGGCGAGCACCCCCGACTGGCTGGCGGGCAGCAGCGATAGCGGCAGCGAAGGCGGGGAGGCAGAGGGGGCGGCCAGCAGTCCCGGCACCGCCAGCTGGGTGAGCCTCATCCATCGTTTGATCTGCACCTGCACCTACACGTTTAAAACTGATGTGACCGTGGCTCCTTCCGCCTCCTTCCGACTCCTTTACAAGGCTAGTGCTCTGGAAGGTTGTTGCAGGCTGCAAATCTGAGCCGTCTAAGCAGAGATGGCACCTGAGTCGCCTTTCGACTGCGAGTCGCACTGCACAATCTGTGGGGCACTCAGACGAACCTCGCACAGCTGGCTGGAGCCTGCACTGGTTCAAGTCGGCAAACAAACTACAAGCAATTTACAGCTACAGCAGTCTCGTACCACTTGCCTGCAGATGGCGCCGCGCACGCCATCGCAGCAGTCGGACGCGCAGCCGCTGCCGGCCACCTGCCTGCCGATGACCTCCTCCGAGTTGACGTCCTCAGCATCACTGGCGGCGCGCTCCGACACGCTTGGCAGCTGCAGCCCCGCCTCGTGGCGCTCACTGGAGCGGGTGTCGCCAGTGCCGGCGGCAGCCCACTTGGCGCCGCAGGCCGGCTTCCCAGGCTTCCCCACCGCCGCAGCCGGCGACAGGGAGAGCCTGCCGCCACCACCGCCGCCACTGTCGCCGCCAATTGCCACACCGCCAGGCGATGGCCTCCTGTCAGTCGCCGAGGCGACGCCGCAGCCTAGCGACGAAGCGGCGGCGCCGGCGGCCACTGCGGCGCAGCCTGGGCATGCCGACGTGGACGTATCCATACGCGGCGGCAGCCTTGGCGGGCCGGCTGAACAGGCACCAGAGGCTGGGTTTCTGCCGCCAGAGCCGACTGGCAGGACGCTGCAGCAGGGACAGCCAGCGCGTCCGTCGCCGCTGGTCCGCGAGCATCAGGCTGCTGCGGCAGCAGACAACACCACCGCCGCCGCGGCGTTGCAGCAGGGTTTAGAGACGCAGCTCCAGCAGCTTAGCCTGGGGCAGGCGCAGCAGCCGGTGGCATCCCAGCCGTTTGGCGGTCAAATGGCAGCTGGGCAGCAGCAGCAGCTGCCGCTGCCACTGCCGGCGCAGCCGCAGCAAGGCCTGGCAGAGCCTCCAGGTGCGAGATGAGCTGTGCTTTGTATGTTTGCACGTCACCCAGACAATTTGCAAACACGGACAGACTTCCAGGCCGCTGCAGTTTCTCCATGGTTCAGGCGCCTGCCTGCGCACTGGCGATTGGCACAGCCTACTTGGACTCTAAGTCTGCACAGCGTTGACGTGACACATGAGCTCTGCTGGCAGCTTGTAGCGCTGGAAAACCTCAAAACGCTGCGTGACTTGCCGCAGGGGTGGCGGGCGGTGGCGAGTTCGTATGCGAGCTGTGCTCGGTGCGTGTTTCTGGCACACAGAACCTGGCACAGCACATCGCGTCGGCGCGGCACCTGCGCCGTGCCGCCACCGCCGCCCGCGGCGTTGCCGCAGCCGCCGCGGCCGCGGCCGCCGCCGCCGGCGGGCGGGATCCCAGCGGCGCCGCAGCGGGAAACCAGCTGCCGCCACCCGCGGCGGGCACGGGCGGCGGCGGGCCGCCAGGCCTGCCCATTGGCGACTACTGCCAGCAGGTGAGCACGACCTTCACCTTTCAGGGCTTCGTCAGATGTAAACCATTGGAACGGAATCTTCATCCTATTGAGTCACCAAAACACAACGGCAGGCACCTGCATGTGTATCACCCGACTACTTCAAGCAGTAGTCAAGTAGTACAAAACAGTCAACACGATCAAGAACAGTCAACACGATCAAAAGAACAATGTGCCAGAGGGTAGTCATCGAATCCATGCAGTCATGACAGCAGCACGTGAGGCACTAAGCCAGCGTCGCTCCTGCCAGGTGTAATGCTGTGAGGACCTGAAACCTAGCTAGGACTCTGTCTAGGGCGCTTGTCCACCCTGCAGCTGCACACACTCCATTGCATCACCCTTCAGCATCGATTCAAGCATCTCCTGCCCCGGTCGCCAGGCGGGCAGGCGGCGCTGCTGCACCCAGCTGCTGCAGTGTCGCACAAACCCCAAGCAACCACAGCCAGGCAGGCAGCAGGCTTGAGATCTTCAGTGTGCCGCATTCCGTGTCTGACAGGTGATCACAGAGGAGATAGACGGTGCAGCGGCGGCGCTGCTGCATCAGCTGCTGCAGTGGCAGGAGCGGGCGCGCGCCGCCCGGGACGCTCGCTCCGCACAGCGCGTTACCCCCCGCAAGCGCCTGGTCTCCGGCCTGCGGTGCGTCAACTGTTTGTTCACTCCCTCACTGCGTGTGACCCTCCACATGGGTGTTGGAGGCTGCTGGGCTGGGAATGTCATCATCGCGCTGCGCTCTGGGGCCGCTCAGCGAGATAAGCAACAGTCAGGAAAGCCCCCCAGATATCATACACTCGACCAGGCAATACGATGCTGCCCTACATTGCCGATGCCAGCAAATTCAATCGGGCCAGACTGACGTGCAGGCTCATGAAGTCGGCAAACTCGTGCGTATGCCTTCCGCAGGGAGGTGGCCAAGTGGGTGGGCGTCAGCAAGGCGCGCTTTTGGTTGTGGCACCAACCATCGAGCTGGCGAAAGACGGCGAAGGACGGATTGAGATGCGCAGAACTGATCCAGCCATCGACGTCTGTCTGCTCTGCAGGGAGGTGGCCAAGTGGGTGCGCGTCGGGAAGGCGCGGGCCGTCGTGGTCGCCCCCAACATCGAGCCGGTGGAGGGCGAGGCGGGGCTGTCCGCGCTGCTGGCCGGCATCCTGTCGGACGCGCGGGAACGCGGTGTGCCCGCGATCTTCGCGCTGTCCCGCAAGCGCATGGGCCAGGTGGGAGGACATATTAACAGTCTTATAAGCGGAGGCTGGACGGACAGCTGCCACACGATCGATGCAGAAGAGGAAACCGCGAGGCGGTATGTGCCATGCAGATATTCATTGCGGAGGTCTGCACCAGCTCCAGGGCACATGCAACCAAACCCGCTGCTCGCTGGCCGACTCACAGACATGCTCATTTCCTGAGTTTGACATCTGTGCTGGACATCGCTGTCCTCAGAACAGTGCTGCCACTGCACAGGTCTTCGGCTGGAGCAAGAAGATGTCCGCGATCGCGCTGCTGGACGTTTCCGGCGCCGACGCCGCCTTCGCGGAGCTGGTGGCCCTGGCGCAGGCCGCCGCGGCGCAGTGGGCGGCGCAGCACCCGGGCGCCGCCAATGTCGCCACGGCCGCGACCCTGGCGCCCCAGGTTAGCTGCCTTTCCGATGCTCTTCTCAGGGGCTGCAACTGGTGACAGGCATCCGCCGGCCTCATGGGGTTTTCACGTTCCTGTCTTTGATCCTTGATCCTCGGGGTGTCGTCCACGCTGCTCGGCAGCTGTCCGCTGCAGACTGGGTTGCCTGGTATGGCACACCGGTGTTGGAACGCACCATAGTCTTGACTCCACACTGTGACTCTGCCTCTGACACAGTACCTGGGGCATCTATGCTGTGATCTTGCCTCTGACACAGTCGCTCGGGCATTTCCAAGCGTTGATTTGCCTAAGCCTCAAGTCCTTGTGTGCACGTGCAGGCGCAGCAGGCGCAGCAGTTGGAGCCGTTGCAGCGGCTGCGGCGTGATGGCACGCCGGTGGCGCTGCCGCCACAGCCTGCACCGCTGCTGCCACAGCAGGCCGCCCGGCCGCAGCCGCCACTCCCGCCGGCACAGCCGCCACGGCAGGCGGCGGCGGTCGCAGCACTGTTCGGCAGCCCGCCAACAGCCCCAGGTGCTGCGCCGCCGCTGCTACAGGGCCGCCAGCAGGGCATGGCGCAGCCGCCGCCCTGGGTGGCGCTCAACACGCACTCCCAGCCTCACCGGCGGGCGCCACTTGTGGCGCCCCCCGCCTACGACCGCAACGCCAGCATGCCGCACGGCCGGCCGCCGGGCTCCGCATACGCCCGGCTGCTGGCGGGATCGTCGCCTGCGCCCCCTGCCGACGGCGGCGGCAGCGGCGCGCCGCTGCGGTGGGACGCACCCGCTGCAGCGCCGCGTGGCCCGGGATCCTACATGGCGCCGGTCCCGGGACTCGCGCAGGGCACCCCGGAGCACCTGGCGGTGTGCAACGCACAGTTCCTGGCGTCGGAGTACGCGTTCCGCTTCGGCGCGGTGCCGCCGAGCCTTGGTGGGATGGTCGCCCTGTATGCCGGCGGCACCGCCGACACGGAGTCCTACCAGCAGACAACGCAGCAGGCGCAGCAGCAGCAGCAGCAGCAGCAGCTGTTCCGCCGGCAGCAGCAGCAGCAGGGTCTTGGCACGGCGTCGCCGCCGCCGACGGCGCTGCAGCAGCTGCTGCGGCAGCGGCAGGCGCAGCAGGAACAGCTGGAGCAGCAGGATGCCGAGGCGCAGGGCCGGCTGCTGTACGAGATGCAGCTGGCGCAGCAGCGGGCGGACCTCGCGGCGCCCTGGCCGTCAGGCGGCTCCCTGCACGGCTCGCCGCCGCTGCCGCTCGGCGGCGGCGGACAGGGCGGCCTCGAGGCCGAGGGCCGGCAGTGGTCGGCGCCCGTCACCATGGCCGGCCGCGGCGGCAGCTCGCTGGGGCCGCCGCTTGGGCGGCAGTCCTCTGCGGCGCTGCCGCTGCATCCTGGCGGCGCTGCCGGCGGCGGCCTCAGGCCGCTGCCGCGCCGGCGCAGCGACCCCACCGCCGGCGGCTTTGACAGCCTCGGCTTCAACGGCGGCGGCTTCAATGGCGGCTTTGACGGCGGTCAGGCATTTGCTCTGCCAGGCAGGGAGTTTGCCGCCGCTGCAGGAGATGGCCGCGAGGCCAGCAGCTACCAGCAGCTGCCAGATCGCTACTCCAGACTCGGACACCTGGACCCGTTTGCTGCTGTCGCCTCTGGCGAGCCGCAGGCCGCCGGCAGTCAGTGGTCCGAGCAGCACCAGCAGCCGCAGCACCAGCCGTTCAGCCGCCAGGTGTCGGCGCCACCGCTGCACCGCCGCGAGCCGGCCGGCGAAGCGCTGAGCTCGGCGGACCAGAGACTGAGCCTCCTGCACAGCAGCAGCAGCAGCTTTTGCAGCGGGTTGGCGGCCAGTGGCGGCCTGGCCGCCGGCGGCGGGCTGGCGGCGGCGGCCAGCGGCGGCTTCGGCCACCATCGCTCGGCGTCTGGCGCGTCGCTGGGCGGCGTCAGCGGCGGTCGCGCTGGCGGTAGCGCCGGCAGCTCTCCGCCGCTTGACCGCGCCGGCTCTGCCTTTGGCCGCCGGCCGCCGCCGCACCCCTTCGAGGCGGGCAGCGGCCAGGGCTGGGGCGGCGGCCTGCCGTCGCACAGCGACCCCTTCACCACGGCGACCCCTAACATGTCTCCAGGTGGGCCAGGGATTCCGTTCGTCATATGCCTGACCTTTCTGCCCGATTGCTTCCCCCACCATGAGGTGCAGTCCGAAAAGCTTTTGTTCACATCGTCTCCATTTCTGAGCCTGTGTTCTGCAGGCCTGTCCAGCCCCGGACTCTGGACGGTTCACTCCGCGCCCGGACCGCGCTCTGCCGGCCTGGACCAGGACGCCTCGGCGGCGGCACTGCGGGATGGTGCTTGCCCCTTCACCGGCAGCTTCGGCGCCAGCTACGGCGTGCTGGCCGGCGGTGGAGGCGGCGCTGGCAACATGAATTCCGTTGCCATCAGCGGTGTCGGCGGCGCCGACTTCCGCAGTCTGAGCGACCTGTGGCGCGACGACAGCCCGGCGGCCTTTGCCGGCGGCCCGGGCGCCGCCGGCGCCGGCGGCGACGACGCGCTGCCACGGCTGCCCGACTACACTTTCAACCCATTTTCCGACCAGCGCGCCTGAGGACGCCCCTGAACACACTCCATGCCCTGCCGGCGGAGGGACCCTTGGGGACATCCACATCAGATTGGCGCCCCCGTATTTGGCGAAGCTCCCCTTACTGAGCTGCGCATGAAGGAAGGGGAGGAGGGCGTGGCTACGGAGAAAGACACAGTTCCTTTTTCGAGGCTTTTCGATTTACAACTCTGGCTTCCGAGCCTGCTGAGGCTGTCTGCAGCCTCAGCGCACAAGCGCCTAGTGGCTGCGGCTGTCTTTGGACGACGGCGGTACACGCGAGCCAGGGGCTCAAGCCCCTGGCGAGGGCGCATTTCCTTATTTTGCGAAGATGATGCACGGAAGGTGTGGCAGGCCTGCACGAAGTAGGGCGCAGCGCCAATTGCTGTGAGGAGTTGCCATTGTCTTGCTTCTGCGGCGGCGGCGGCATTATAAGAAAAGCTGCCGCCTAGAGCTTGATTGAGAAGGGGCGTTGTGACCCCCGACTCCTGTGTGACTCCATACATGCTGGTTGGGCACAACCAGTCAGCATGCTTGGGACGCATATTTCCTTTCTTTGAGCGCCGGTTTCCGTTTGAATGGCGCCTTCGTGCAGACAATGGTGGAGCGCACAAGCTTTGCTGTGTGCTTCCTTGGCATGGATGTAATCTCAGTGATTGATGCACCTCGCAGATCTGCTACCTGCGTCTTTAAAGACTCGCAAATTTGCTACGAGTGAAATGTCCTTGCAAGAGAAAAGAGTGCTCATGCGCCTAAATGAGGCCCGCGGTTCGGACGGTGATTCTGAGGCTTGATTCCAAGTCTTACACCGTTCTCTGGCTAGATAGATAGATTACACCCGCCAGCCTCACTCAGGCTGATAAGGCATCAAATCACCAATAAACCATCACGTGTCATCATGTCGCAAACTGTTGATGACACTCACTGAGCAGATGAGCCGATGAGACCCACCTCCCCCAAGCATGCCAACATGAATGCGGCAACCATCATTCTGTCCCCTCCCCACACCAGCTGACGCATGCACGGCGGCACCGCCAGATCAAACAGGCAAGAAAAGCGCTGCCGGACAACGTCTGTCGCGGGACATTCCATCAGCAAATGCTTCTCGTCCCCGACTGCGCCACTGTCACAAAAGTGCAGCAGCGGTCCTGCCTGTGTATCTTTGCAAACCTACCGGTCTCCACCGGCAACGAGTGCGATCCCAAGCGGAGCCTCTGAACAGCGCGCAGCTGCGGCGCCGACAACTCCAGCTGCCAGAATTCGCCTCCCTGAGCCCAGCCAGGGCGCGGAAACCATGCTGCGCATGTCGTCCGCTTCACGCTGCCTGATAGCGCTGTCCTCGGGTTCGTGTCCACAATTTCCTGCTGCTCCAGCGCGGCCGCGGCAGCCGACGCGGCTGCGATGGCGCCCTCATCTGCAGCTGCCATCACGCTGCCATCAGCGCCTGTCAGCCTGACGCTGGCAGCGCCATGCCATGCTGCTTCGCACAAGCCAACAGTCCAGCTGCCCAGCTCAAAAACCGCAGCGCCTGCCGCTTCCATTCCACTGCCAGCGGCAGCTCGCCAAGCTCCTGCAGGAGCACTGCAGCGGGGACAGAGCGCCTAACGCCGCACAGCTCATCGTCTGTACGTAGCTGGCCTCCAGTTTGTTTCGCCCGGTTCGACACTCCGCTACCATATGCCGCAGACCCCAAACTTCACAGCCGTAGGATGCTGAGGGCGCTACTGCCGTCAGGTATAGTTGCATCATGACGTCAACGCTGTAGTGACAGTCCAGCCGATTGAAGCGCCGGCGCAGCAGCCCGGCTGCCGCGTTCTGCCGCCGCTGCATCTCCAACATGCCGCCGGCGACGCCGCGGGTCGCTGTGAAGACGAGGCCGAGATACTTCCAGGCGTCGCATTCAAGGCAGCAAGTTGCTGCAGTGGAGCGCCGTCACATGTCCAGGTGTGCTCCCACGCCGCCGGCTAGTTACCAGATTTTTCCTCGTCATCAACCCTCTCTCTCTGAGGTAGACTGTAGTGTAGATCATTGGTGCTGTATGCGTCAACGGCCGCAGCAGCAGCAGTATCTCCAAATGAATTCGGCCCTTGCACATCTCATGCCCGAGCAGTCTGTGACTGTGCTTCGCTGGCCGGGGGTGTCCTCTATCATTCAGAGACGCAAGCTTTCGTACTGGAAACGAAAGGTCCATCTGTGATCCTTCCTGCAGCTGTGTCGACAGGACATCTGCATCAGCAGACAGTGGCACCGGCCAGTTCTGCAAGGAGAGTGACATTGGCGCAGGCGCACGCCCAGACATTTGGAACCATCCTCCGCTTCCGCCGCCGCGACCAGCACTCCAGTGCGGTGCACAACAGTCCGCCACCGCCACCGCCGGCAACGCCGGTGTTGCCGCCTGTTCCTTCCCTGCCCGGTAGTCCCGGCGTACCTGGCAATCCCATCAGGCCAAGCCTCGGCACCGCCCGCATCGCCGCCAGCACCGCCGGCGCCGGCTGCCCCAGCAGATCTAGGCACATCAGCGGCAGAGGCGGCGCTTCTGGCGCGATTTGCGACGCTGCCGCCAAACCTGCTTCAGGCCAAGCTGCTGCTGCTGGCGCCGCCCAGGGCAGAGCTCTGGAACGCCGTCGCCCTCGACAGCGCCAGGTGCACATCCAAGAATGCTGAGAATTTGCTGCGAGTGGCAAGCCACAGCTGCTTGTCTGCCATGTGTGGCGGTTTGCCAGCGTCACCTTCACGAAGTTCCGCCCAAATGTCGATGCATCTGCAGCCATGAGACTCGCCAGCTCTACTAGATGTCGACATTGATTTTCTCGCCTAATTGGCTAGCCAGCGCTGCAGCGCCTCCGCCCCTTCCGATTCCAACGCCCACTGCGGCGCCGACGGCCGAGCCGGTGCAGACATTCTTCCCGTCTTCGCCGCCGCCCTCGCCCCCTCCTGCGCCGGTGGCCACGCGAGCAACCGACGCCTGGAGTCGACAACTTTTTCACGGACCTCTCCGCTGCCGGTCCCACTCCAGCCCCAACGGCTGCCCCCACGGCGCCAACTGCTGCGCCCACGACCGCGCCGCAGCCGGCCCCGGCACCGGGTGCAGGGCTGGGCGCCCCGCCGACGCCGGCGCAAATCTACGCCAGCAATGTGGCGCTCATTCAGCGTGCGGCGAGCATGGGTGCACAGCACGCCGCCGCACAGCAGGTATGCACAACACCTGCTTGGGTCAATGTCTGCCGAGGCTGTGCTCGCGTGTGCGCTGGCACAGCATGCAGCCCTCCCATCAGCATCGTGGCCTTTCGAGACGACTTGAGATTGATGAACACATGAACGGTGCTGGTCGCCTGCTGCTGTACAAGAATGTCTGCTGCTGGCTATTGATGCCTGGATGCTTTTCCTGTTTCTGCAGGGGTCAACCCCGCCGCCGCCAGTCAACAGCGCCAACCCCTGACGGCTCAAGGCGGAATCACCGGAAGCCTGACCAGTCAGATGCAGAGCTCCTCTCTAAAGATAGATCAGCACCTGTTCGTATATTTCAGTTGCCAGACTCGACGGTCAAGGTCGAGCTTATCATTCTGCAGATTTCAGCATACAGGAAAAATGTCACAGGCTGGTTGTTCATTAATGGTTCGGAAAGCGGTTGATGCAGCATCGGGGCTCGCTCTTGCGCTCCGCCACAAATTTGCATCGACCCTTCACACCTGGGAAACCGCCGCACATGTTGTCACCGCCTGCCCATCAAAGACAGAGCTACAGCTCCTTACAATCATAATCCATATGAGATTTTTGAGGTTTGGCATCCGCACCCAGGTGGCTGTACAATCGTATCCTTGGAATGACCAGAACACAGCCTATCGGGCCACTTCAAAACAGCACACGGTCAGCTACGCTCCGCACTTTGTGCCTTGTCCTAACTGCAAACTGGCACCTTGAGCTTCACGACTTCAGGGTACCATGAGTGTGCATGCCGGAAACAGTTAGGCTCTGCTGCTCGGCTCGTCACAAATTTGACGCCGTCAGCAGGTCTCCGGCACAGCTGCCCGTTCGATCATGGCGGAAATGTTGGCGGCGATCCTTCTGATTGCGTTGTCTGTCTCGACCTCGCATGCCGCAACAGAAGCAGGTGGTTGATATTGCCCCTGACTCATCGGCTGCCTCCTGTTGAGTGACAACTTTGCATGGCTTTCAGTAGGTCCCTGCTTATTTGGAATGTCAAGCGGTGATCCTGCAGCATCCAGGTCATCCACACTGTACGATCTTCATGGATGCCTGATCTTTGACATGCTGGCGCCATCAGAATGATGGCTGCATGACCATCATAAGTACTTGCATTGTTGGGCAACAGCCCTACATGTTGCCTCTGCTGCATGTGCAGGTGAGAGCCTAGCGGTGGCGACAGCTGGCAGCAGTGCGCGTGGGCAGAAAGTGCATTTGAACCTGCCGCGGACCCCCGCTGAAAGGGCGGCGGCGGTGGGTTCAAACGTTGCAAGCCGAGAGCTCCTGGGAGGTACTGGTGCTGCGGTGGTGTACAGCACATGCGGATGGCAGAACCTGCTGTGCAGCAGCTGTTGCACTACTGTCTATGAGCACTGCTGGCATGCTGGCCCTGGCGCGCATCAAGCCGCTTCCTTGCTGGCTTGATAATTGCCCAAGAATGCGCAGTTGTGTGAATGGTGGCGCAGTGACACAGCAGTTCGTGCCAGTGTTCGTCCCAGGTGATTGTTTGCGTTGAAGCAGTGCCGAAGCAAACCAAGCAAATGTTGAGCCTGACACAAATTTGAGCCTGTACATGTAGCGCCGCACGTACTTGCCCTGCGTCCAACTGTGTTTCCACGATATGATGAGTGAACATCGCGCCCATAACGTGCTGCCCCACCATGGTTTCAGTCCCGGTGCCGGTGCCCGTGCCGGTCGCGGCCCCCGCGCCAGCACCTACAATAACATTTGCGCCCGTGCCCGCGCCCACGGCGCCCGTCTTTCTGCCCGCCGATAATTCCCCACCGCCGCCATCGCCAGTACTTATCCCGCCGATGCCGCCGCAGCCTGTCGTCCCTGAGCCGCCGCCGTCGCCCGCCCTGGACCAGCCTCCCAGTTTCCTGCCGCAGCCGTCGCCATCTGTGCCGCAGCCGTCGCCACCCGCAGCGCCGCCAACGCCAGCGCCTCAGCCGCCAACTCCGGCGCCGACACCGCCTGCGCCGGCGCCGACACCGCCTGCGCCGGCGCCGACACCGCCTGCGCCGGCTTCGCAGCCCACCAGCCCGCCGCCTGCGCCCAGCTCCCCGCCTCCTGCTCGAGCCGCACGGCCGCCGCCGCAGCCGTCTCCACCGCCGCAGCTGCCTCCGCCGCCGCCAGCGGCCCCGCCGGTCCCCCAGAGGCCTCTGCCTTCGCCAAAGACACCTCCACCCTTACCACAGAGCCCACCGCCCTTTGCAAAAAGTCCGCCGCCGCCATCGCGGCAATCGCCGTCCACCCCTGCGCCTGCGCCGCCGGCGCCGCCGCCGACGCCGCCGGTCCAGCGCAGGCCCCCGCCTGCCCCCGCCCCCTCGCCGCCACCGAGCAAGCCGCCTTCACCGACAGTGTCGCCGCCGCAGCCCCCCGCTCCGCCGCCAGCCAGGCCACCGTCCAGTGAGTGTTGCCTTGCCGAGTTTTGGCCGCAACACTACCGGCATGCATTGGATTGGCTAAGCTGCAACTACACAGTCAGACGAACGGCCACATGCGCATCTGGAGGCTCGGAGACATCAAATCATCCCCATGCGCTGTTGCTCTGCAGGGTCGCTGCCTCCCTCTCCTTCGCCGCCGCCTCCCTCTCCTTCGCCGTCGCCCTCGCCTCCGCAGCCAGGCGCTTCGCCGGCTTCCCCGCCACCCGCCCCGCCACCTGTCAATCGGTCCTCCGGGGTCGTTCCTTCGTCACCGTCACCTCTGCAGAGCCCGCCTTCTGCAGCGCCGCCACGATCGCCATCCACATCCCCACCCCCAAGCACTCCGCAGCCAGGTGCTAACGCGCTTCATTTCCGTCAGCTGACTACACAGCTGCGCGCAGCGATGGGAATTGACTGTGGCTGCTGCACTCATGCAGTGCAGCAGCTTGAGAGAGGAAGCTGCACATTAGTCAGCCGACATGCCTGGTTATTGGCATTGCTGCTGTGTGTGCACAATCACACAGGCCAGCATGCATCTGCAGTGTCGCCTCCACCTCCAACCGCACCGCCCAAGCCGCCGCCGCCGTCACCGCCGCAGCAGCGGCAAAGCACCTCGACGTTCCGGTCGTCGCTACAACGTTGCACCACATCTGCCACCCTACTTACCCATCCTGCATTTGTCCAGACTGGCAGGCATCAACTCTGCTGACGCACAAATCCAATGCGCATGTTTTCACGATATGGGTTGAACAACTCTGATAACGAGAAGCTCTTGTGTCGCAGGACCGCCATCTCCTGGAGCTTCGCCGCCTCCCGCCGCTTTTCCGCCGCCGACTCCGGCCCCGCCAGCACCAGTGCCCCCGCCCACCCCTTCACCGCCTCCCGCCGCTGCACAGCCGCCATCTCCATCCCCGCCAGCACCGTTACCCCCGCCTACCCCTGCACCAACGCCCAGCCCCACGCCTGCGCCGCCGCTCCCCGTAAATCCTCCTCCCAAGCCAGTCCCGACTGTGCAGACTAGTGCGCAGCCGCCGCCGACTCCGTCCCCGCCAGTGCCAGCGCCCCCGCCCACACCTGCGCCGACACCCAGCCCCACGGCCGCGCCGCCTCGCCCTGCGAGACCTCTACCGGCCCCAGCCCCGGCTGCACAGCCGACGGCGGCGCCAGTCGCTCCCAGCCCGCCGCCGCTGGCGCCGCAGCCCCCGCCGGCATCCGTCAAGCGGCCGCCGCCTCCCTCGCCCAAGCAGCCACCGCCTCCTGCGCCCGAGCAGCCGCCGCCTCCTGCGCCGCTCAAGAGACTGCTGGCGCCACCTAAGACTCCGCCTCCAAGCAGCCCGCCACCCAGTGCTGTGTCTCTTGCCTCCCCCTGCTGCACTGTATCTACGACTTCGGGGGATTTTTCATGCGCCGTAGTTGTCCTCTGCCAACGGACTAGGCAGTCATGGCATGCAATGTGTAAGGTGATGGCTCGTTTCCTAGGCTGTCTTGTTATCTAAAGTCCTGCTGAATCCGGATCACGACATCAAGTTCCTTTCGCACAGGTCAACCGCCTCCCAACATTGTCCTGCTGCCGCCCCCCGCTCCAATTCCCACCGCTGCGCCGACCCCGGCGCCCACGGCGCCGGCGACCACGGCGCGGCGGACGGCTGCGCCGACGGCCGCACCGACTGCTACGCCAACGAGGCGCCCCACTCCCGCGGCAACAGCAAGGGTGACAGCAGCGCCGACAGCCGCACCCACGGCCGCACCCACTGCTGCGCCGACTGCTCGCCCGACTGCTGCGCCCACTTCCTTTCCCACTGCTGCCCCAACAACGCGCCCGACTGCTGCCCCCACCAAGGTCTGAATCCTCTGCGCCCAGCGTCTGAGCTGACGGCGCTTCATGTGGCGAAGACGTGTGGCGGAGACACGGAAAGACGTTACTGCCCGGCATCCTGTTTGCTACCCTGGACTCCGGACTGCCGCCCCGCTCCCAGCAGCGTCCCTTCATCCACAAGCTTGCCAGCTGAAAGCGCTCCGTGGCCTCACGAGCTTGCGGCAGCGTTGCTGTATCTTCATGTATCAGTCAATTCTCAAACAGGGACATTTGTGCCACAATCTCACGACTGGAGCTGGAGGAATATACAATGCCGGGCGCAGGCACCGACACCACCGCCCACGAAGGCTCCGGCAGCTGCGCCCACTGCTGCGCCGACGCCTGCGCCCACCAAGGCGCCCACTAAGGCACCCACAAAGGCGCCGACCAAGGTGTGCGCATTTCAGATGACATCCCACGGCTCTGCTGCATGGGGAGTTTGGACGCCTGCCCAAACGAGTGCTCGAAAGCGCATCCAAGGGCAGACATGCCCTGCACCCTGTCCTACTGAGCTCATGTGCAACGTAGGTATGGTAGTTGTTAAAGCATGCCACTAATGTTGCATCGCTCAATTCTAAAACTGACGATTAAATGCAACTCAAAACAGGCGCCAACAGCCGCTCCCACAGCCACGCCCACTGCGGTGCGGCCAATTATGCAACTGCGTCCCTCCTCCCAGCGTCCATTCATGTACAATTTCTCTAATCAGGACCTCCCTGACTCCCCTGTTCGGCAGCGCCGCTGTGCACTCCTTGAATGTCAATCCCGGCTGCCACGAATGATTCGACAGCTGGCACTGAGCTGATCCTGGTGCTGAACGCAGGCGCCAACTGCGGCGCCGACTAAGGTGTGCACGGGTTGCATCAAAATTCGCAAGACCTTGGTGGCTCTGCTGCATGTAACTTTGGGCACCTGCCGCCGCCTCCGTACCAAAATCAATACAAATGCTCGAGTGTCGATGAGTGTCATTTGCGTCATATAGGCGCCAACAGCCGCTCCCACTGCAGCACCTACGCCGGCGCCCACCAAGCTTCCAACGCCTGCGCCAACGGCCCGGCCAACAGCCAGACCCACAGCAAAGCCTACAGCAGCCCCCACCAAGGTGTGCAGCCGTACGCTCCTATCGCCGAGCTTGAAATTACATTATATGTGGGAGACACGGACGCACATTTGATACTCTGCACAGCATTGCTTTTGCCACCCCTTTTCTTCCGTACACAGGAATACCAAATCGTGGTCTCGGAAGTCCATGTGGCTCCTCATGTTCCGCACATTGAACGTTATGCATCCAGCAACATGCTATGACGTCTGGCCACCGAGCTGGCTGCCGTTTCGTGCCACAGGCACCCACCAAGGCGCCGACTCCAGCGCCGACCAAGCCCCCCACAGGAGTAAGAAGCTGACCGAGCGTGGAAATTCTCCTGCAGCTGCTTTGCATGCCATACCTACCAGGGACAGCCGTCCCATCGCGCCCATATGATGTTGGCGCAGTCTGCATGACAGTGCCTGGCGCCCATTAGCCGCTCTGCCAATACTGCTGACATGCCGTCGGCGCCGAGGTGGAGGCATCTCTCAAGTGACAGCACGTCTGCGGCTGCACACGCAGGCGCCTACTGCCGCACCCACTCCGGCCCCGACAGCTGCGGTCCCAGCAGCCAAGGCGCCGGCCGCCGGACCGCAGGCGCCCCCGCCTCCTCTGGTCGCATTCGCCATTCAGCCGACAGCGGGGGCGGGAAAATCCACAAACATCAGTGAGCCCACATTGGCCGTTTGGGCATCAAACGTGTGCGGTGTGCACGTGTTGTTGCTCTGGATCGTGCATTGATCTCTTTCAGCCGGCGCCGAGGCATGCACAGGCAGTGGTACATCCAGGACCCTTCAATATCATTCAAGAGGGACAATTCCCAAGCCAGTCAATGGTTGCGTGTGGCCATGTGTACCAACTGACGTTTGGGATGCTTGACTGCAGCGGTGGAGCCACTGTGATGCAATACGCTACAACGCCACCATGCGTGGACAGCGGTGGCGCAGCACTGTACAGCACTGTTATAATATAAATGAAGGGATGCATGATTAGTGCAGCATTGATGTTCCGCTTTTCGTGTGGGAGGCCTCAGGCGTATCCAAGCACTAACCCTGAATTTTGCCGGACGATAAAACGTGCGTTGACAATGGTTGCGTGGTCTAGAGCCATTATTGGACCATCCGATTGATTGATCTGGTTGAAGGATATTGACTGCACGTGTCCCATGGAATGTTCCAACAGAGGGCACAATTGTGCGCTCAGACCTCGCACAAAAGACTGCGTTGCCCGCCGCCAGAATAAATTGCGCTCTCATTACCCACAGTCGCAACCGGGCAAGTTTCCATCAGCAGCTTCCTGTCCATCAGCAAAATGGTGAGGGCAAGGTCATGCGTCGCGGCTGTTCTCGTGGCCCTCCTAGCGGTGCAGGCAGGTGAGATGCGGATATTTCTGCTGAGACGCCCTGCTTGAACTGCTGAAGGAGTGATGTAGCAGAAACAGTGAAACCCATCACGGGCAGAGTGCTACGCTGCTTGCATCTGGGACGAACAAAAACGTGCAACGTGACGAATTCGTCAATTCATACAAATGCAGCCGTTATGCTGCAGCCGTCGCTGGCTGAGCTCCGTCGTCAAATCATAAGCTACTGACTTGCTGCATCGCAGTCTCTGCTCAGACGCCGACGACAGCAGCGGGACCCGACCGTGAGGCCCGCCCTATCACCTGATGCGCGGATGCACTGCTTCCCCTTGCATACCTCACATGCAGCTGGCACACGATTGATTCCTGAATCAGTGGTACTGCTACCTGTAACTCTAGTGCCGAATTTGCGTGTTGCACTTCGATAGCCACTGCGGCGGCGGCGGCGGCGGCGGCTGCCGCTGCTGGGTCTGCTGCTGCCGGCGGGAGCGCCGCCGGCACCGATGGCGCCGCAGCAGCAGCCGCTGCTGCTGCAGCAGGTCAGCCATCAATAAGTATCTCGGTTCAATTGGTGCTCAAGTCTGTGCTCGAGTCTGTGCTGCTTGGATCTCTGCTCAAATTGTGCTTGCATCTATATCATTGATGCAGTTTGCTCCCTCACTTGTGAGGGGCAACAGGCGTCACCCTGCAGTTCAAAGCAAACCGAGAGAACTTGCCGAGAAACCGCAACCCTGACGTCTGTGATTCTCAAAGTGCTGTTCCGCATGTTTCAGCTGATATGCAAGCTGAATCTGCCACAGTCAACTCTTGCAATGCTTTGACAAACGCTCCAGATAGTGTATTGATGACTGCAGCGGCACCCGCTAAGGCGCCCGCAAAACCTGCGCCGGCAGTCATTCTGGCCCCCGCCAAGAGCCCCGCCAAGGCCAGCCCTGTAACCTGTGAGTCGCTCTGTGCACACGCAAGCCAAATTGACATCTGCATTCAATGCACAGCGGCAATGTACCATTGTTTGAGAACGGGCTAACTTATTTCTTCCAGTTGAAAGGCACCCGCTCTGCATCGAGCTGGTTATGTCTTCGGCACTTGACGCAGCTGATTGCCTATTTTTCAGTCCTCGTGAGTTCATCGGCAACACCGCCACCGCCACCGTCCCTCGTCAAGAAATGTGTGTGCTGCCTCGATCGTTTTCAGAAGCCGTTCATTCTGTGCATGCGGTTCTGGTGTGAGTGAGTCAGAAACACTATTGCGTTGCATTCGCAGTACTTATGCTGTTCGATCGCTCATGCCAGTTCAACAATTATACTCAGAAAACCTTCCTTTGCAGTCCTCATCGCTGCTCTGACACCGCCTCCGCCACCACCGGTCGCTAAGGTGCATCGATTTTCTCGCCATTTTGTATGTCTGAAACATGTGTCACCAGCTACTTTCGGAAACATCCGCTAGATCGTGCTTTAGCATCTGCATATTCTAGCCCCCACGCCGCCGCCTGGCAGGAGACACACACATGCTGGTGTGGAGTCCTGTCTTCTGCAGGCAGAGATCTTGCTCTTGTGAATGTGTGATCTGAAATGTGCTCCAGTCCTGATCATGCGATGTCTGATCCGTGCCTCTCCTGACCCTGCAGAAGTTCATCGTCGCCGCTCCCGCACCAAAGAAGGCCAGCCCCACTGTCATCCTGGCGCCTGCCAAGGCTGCTCCTGCGCCGGTAGCAGCCGCCGCGGCCGCCGCCGCAGCATCTTCCAGCGACACCGGAGCTGCCGCCGCTGGCGCCGCCGCCGGCGTTGCCGCCGCCGCCGCCTCCGCCGCCTCTGCAACCACTGGCGGCGCGACCGCTGGTGAGCAAACGAAACTGGCGTTGTCCACTACACTTCCGGACTCGATGGGATCCCATGACCTGCATTGCATTTTGGAGCTCTGTCAAGCAGTTCACCTCAGGATGCTGGAGGCCCACAGTCACTTGTTGAAACGGCTGCAAAAGGTAGTACCTGCCATGCGACGTGTTGAGCTCTTGAAGTTTTCATCCTGCGGCAACTTGTGTAGCCAGCGCTGGGATTGCTGCGTGCAGGCAAGTGAGACAGCAACATCCATGGCGGCACACGGCATGGGTGCCAGCATGAGTGTGACGGCGCTGCGCCACACATGATTCGAGTGCCGATGCTGCAAGTCAAGTGCCGATGCTGCAAGTCAAGAGTGCGGATGCGCACTGGCCACCAGAGGATCTACCGCCACCAGGAGCACTGTTGCTGTCGTTATCTTGAAGAAGGCATGAGAGAACCTGAATGTTCTCCGAATGTGCCTCGACTTGGATCTGTTCGAAGATCGTTGGTTGAAGAAAGGACATCTGCAGATGCATGGAACGGGTGGAATGACTGATTGATTGCTGTGCTGGTCTTGGATTGTAATATATTTGGGTGCCTTTCTGGAGCTCTGTTGCGTCGTGCGACGACCGCATACTCATTGTACGAGACCTAAGCGGCGGTTTATATTCAGGTCAAGTTCTAGCCGACTCATGAAGTAAACAGCAGCACCAAGCAGCTTTCCTGCGGCTGTGGCTGGCAACAAACTGCTGTGCAAACGTCATAGCCTTACCTTCTTGGTGCCTTGGGCACCTTGCATGTAGCAGACGATGTGACAGCCTGTGAAGGCAGCAACCCTGTGCAGGCAGCACGACAGCGCCACCCTCTCCGGCTCATCAGTTTGTGCATCGATGCAACACTGATCTGGTCGTCCCTGTGCGCAGTGGCTGGAGACATCGGCGCCGTCCGTCGCCTGAAGGGAGTGCTCATCACGACTCCCACTGCAACTGCAACTACTGCGCCGACGCCAGGCACTGTGCCAACGCCAGGCAGGGTCACCGCACGCTGCGTGCTTCATTGTTGTTCCTGACAGCAAACGGCTGCTATGCATGATCATGCTGAGACACGACTGATGCCGCACACAAGTTGTTGCATGCTTGAGGCCGGCAGCTTGTGTCGAGCTCGATCAATGTGGGATTGCTCAGTGTAGCGTAGCCACACGTGGACGAATGATGCTCACCGCTGTGCAGACCCTGCTGCTGCCGCCGCTGCCGCCGCCGCTGCCGCGGGCGGGGCGGCAGCCAGCGGGGCAGCTGCCGACGGGGCCGCTGCCGCCGCCGCTGCCGCGGGCGGGGCGGCAGCCGGCGGGGCAGCTGCCGACGGGGCCGCCGCTGCCGCTGCCGTCGCAGGTGAAGCGCTTTATTTGCAACAGTGCAGTGATCTGTGACTGTACATACAGCTGTGCCCATGTACTTGTTGTGTCATATGTTTGTGTGCTATTTGGCAACGAGCCTGATGATCACATTGCTATTGACTGTGGATCTTCTGATACGTGCAGCCGCCGCGCCGGCGCCGCCAGGCACCATCTTCATCCCAGCCCAGCAGACCTTCGTGCCCATTGCGTCGCCCAGTTGCCCAGCAGTTCATCCTGGTCGCCGCGAAGCAGCCGCCCCCGCCGCGCGTTGCCACCAAGAAATGTAAGAACTTCTTCGCTGCGTTTTATAGAAATCATATGTTGATCAATGCACGTACACAAGTGGTCAAGTCGAGCACGGTGGCGGATTGACATGGGCAAAGCCGGTGCGTGCCTCTTGTCACTCTGTCCACTGGACAGTGGCACTTCACAGCAATCAGGCGAATCAGTCTGTTTCTCCGTGATCGGTCCGTTGTGGATGCGATGTGATTCATTGTTTGCCTTCCTCTTTGGCGCAGTCGTTGTGCGGGCGCCGCCCCCGCCGCCGGCCGCTCGTCGTGGCGAGACACTGATCGACATCCCACACATTATGCGTCAATCTTGATTGCACTGTCCAATTGCGGTCCCCCTGTCCATGCCTGTCGGCGACTTCCTGCCGTGTGCCTGCTTATCAACTCCTGCCAGCAGTCCCAGCGACCCGCACTGCAAGAGCGCTCAGGGGAGATGACTAATAGAAGAGGCCTGTGAGCCGTCCTCACCGCTGGCTCGCTCGTGGCGGGCCCTATGAAGTGTCCTGAACGTTGCGTCCCTTGTGCGCTCACAGAAGAAGAAGGTCATCGATCCCAAGGCTAAGACGATCACCCCTGTCGTCATCCCTGTTCCGGTCGCCTCGTCGGCCGCAGCCTCCGCGGCCGCCACCTCATCGGCCTCCGCCGCCTCCGCCGCCGGTGCGCCCTGAACACAACATATCTGTCCAGAACAGTGTCGATTGGTGCCTGATGTGCACGCGTCATTTGTTTTGCGCCCCGGATGGACACTCGGGAAGCGAGGTTTCGTTTCGAGATCGTTGGACTCACTCATTGCAATTGGGCTCACTCACATACTGCTGTCCTGTAGGCAAGTGATACAGCAAACACCGGCCTCGCCTTCCATAAGCGCCTCCGCTCGTCTGTCAATGCCGATAGTGCTGGCGGAGGCCTGTGACGCCTGTGACGCTAGCGCCATTTGGCATTTCCCGGCGCACGTTGCGGCGTCTGGTAAAATGGGCTGCGCCCTGAAGACCGAAGAGTTACGGAACTCCAAATACACATTGTCCACTCGCTTCATATGTGCTTGGCTTGAGCTCCTGTGCACACGTGATTCACTTCACTAGTTGCTGCTCTCCTCATGTCTGCTTTATTGGACCATGCAATTGTACGCTTGCCGACCTGCGGCATTGGTGACCCTGCGTCAATAATCCAATAGGTTGCGTGAACTCAAACTGCTGTTATTGAATTTGACCAGCATTGTCTGGCAGCCGAAGCCCTCGTGTTGCCAAGCAGTGCTGAGTATAATTTACATATTGATGTTGACTCATATATACGTATCTAATGGCGCATGCGCACCAGAGTTTCCAGGACTTGCCACATATATGTGGCAAGTGTACGGCTGTTCATCGGATATCTGAGATTTGCAGCGCCGCATCCGAGCTACCCCTTAATTATACCATTTGACTACAAAACCTGAAACGTGTACAAAACCTGAAACGTGTTTTTTTATTGTGTCCGATCGCCGAATCGCAAGCCGACATGCTGTCAGCGCAGCACACCGCTGATACCAGTCAGCGAATCGAGGTTCCCCCAGCAGACTGCTTCAA
>JAABUL010000658.1_pt1 | contig 72898 bp, 94 predicted proteins | sample 5559151 | NCBI WGS metagenome assembly JAABUL01 (sample SAMN10711876, study PRJNA513368) | rock metagenome | isolation source: Antarctica rocks | place: Antarctica: Victoria Land, Pudding Butte sud | reverse complement strand
AATTTGATGATCGTGATCATTTTGAGTGTGAAGCTCTGACTGACATTGAAAAAACAGAAATGAAAGCTTCTAATTGATTCGAAAAAACGATGACATCGTTTCGCATATCTAGTAGTATTTCATTTTTGTTCATTCAGAGCTTTCTCAATATGACGTCATGATGATCTATATCAGCTATTAACATTGAAACAGTCAATTTCTTATGACTTTCAACTGTGAGATTGAGTAGAATTTTATGAGTAATGATCTTTCTTGCCAGCTTTTCGTCATATTCTCTTATTAACTTCTCTTTAGCTAGTCATATGAGTTGAATTTCGAGCTTCTGACATATTTGATCGACTAGCTTTGTATGAATCAAGATGTAGATCGTCGAGTCACTATCTATCAGAGATCGTAGCTTGAAGAATTCGCCTTGCGAGAATAGAGTGACATCGACTAGAAATGACTTTTCGAAGTAGTTCTCTTCGATAGGTGAAATTTCGTCAATTAGATTGCACAAAGAAATGATCTCTATCTCTTTGATGACTCTGAAAGAGATGATTAGTTTTTTGAATCAGACTCTGAATCGAAGTTCAAAGAATAATCAAACTCATCATCTAATGTGTTAATTCTGAAAGATCTATTCAAGCACTCTTTAGAAGTATGATCAGACTTATGACATAGAAAGCAGTTTTCGATTAGTAAGTCATTTTCTTTGACGTTAGTCAAAACAGCGTCGTGTGATTTTGACTGATCAGTCATCTTCGTTTCTATGATTCTACGAGTAGCTTTGACTGATTCTTCAGCGTAGATGATCTGTTTAGTTGTTCAAGCTTTGATCATTGCTTCTCTATTCTTGATCTCTTGAATAGCTCGTTGATCGTTATTCAATTGAATGAGGTAGAAACGAATTTCTTTCAGAGTACTGAGTTGAATCAATTGAGTTACTCAAGCGAATCGAAGTCAAAAGTTTATTTTATTCTTTAGATCAACGATCAGCTGTTTTTCTTGATAGTCTAGATAGAAGAATAGTCGTTGAAATTGAGTATAAAACTCGCTGAATTTCTTCTGTTCTTGAATCAAGTTGTAGTAGTTTCTACGAAAGTTGACTTCTTTATCTGAGTCATTGAACAACTGAGCTAGCTCTTTCAAAAGCTCATCGACGATCTTGTATGAGTTGAAACAGTCACGTTCGCGTTTTGACTGAGTGATCTCAGCTGCATCATCGAATAATCTGAAATGTACGTAGCTCAGCTTGACTCGTTCACTTGAAAAGAGATCGACGTTGATTTCTAGCTTGTTCTGAACTTTTTCATACCAGTTCTTTCAGGTAGAGTTCTTTTCATCAGTGAACAACGAAGAATCGGGTATTTTCTGAGATCTAGAACGCTCAGAGTAGGTTGATGATGACAAAGTAATCTCTCTAGCTTGTAGCCTAGCTTTCAGCTCTTCGCATCGTTTCTTCAAAGCTTTCATAGTCATAGAAGATGTTATGATTTCAGCGAATGAATCATTATCTTCGACAATGAAGAATGAAGCTTCGAAACGCTCTTTGAAGAAACGAGGCATGATGAAGAAGAAAGAAGAGATTGAATTGAACGAATGTTTTAAAAGAAAGGGATTGAGCGAAGAGCGATGCTCGACAATAGAAGGTGAAGTCGTTTTTGTTGTTTGATTTGAAGGTTGATTGATTCTCTTGATCGATTTGATTCTCTAGCAATCAATGAAGATTCTTTATCGCTGATTCTATTAATCGGGGTGAACGATGCGTACTTAATGAGCTGTAAGTCGTCTAGCAATTCAATCAGTCTCGCTGTTGATTCTATAGACTCTCTAGTGTTGTTCTGCCTTTCGATTGCGTCGATCATCAGGTAAACGAATTTCTTTAGACTCGATCTGCCTGAACGAGTATATTGAACGAGTAATGAGTATCTGTATCGTATGATAAACGAAATTCTTAATGTAATGTTGAGATCGTGCCTAGATCATTCAATCAAAGAGGCTCAAGACTGATATGTATGTATTGCTCTTTAGAGATAGCTATAACAAGACATTAAGAATACAGAAGAGAAAGAGTGCGAGCTCTTCTATAAATAATGGCTTGAGACTGCGCTAGACTCGATACAGATGTGATGTAATATGTCAGATGTGTTTGCCTAAAAGAATGATGAAAGAGATGAATGAAGAAAGTGCTGAACAACGAGAAGAAGTGCTGAGAATGACTTGAAGAGTTCAATAGAGATGCGCTAGGTTCAAACTAGGCATAGCATCATCTGAACTCTGATCGATTCAGGCATGTTCATAACATTTACTCGATTTCATTGTTTTGAATCAAGACTTTCAATTTACCTTCATTCTATGAAAGTCGCTTTGCAAAAGACTAGACATTAATCTTCAACTCTTCACAGTCTATCAACTTTCAGATCAATGATCAAAGTGAATGAGTCAATCAGAACGTTGAAAAATATCTTTGATTCTTCTGTTTGTACATGCAGAATGACTGAGTTAAGCTACTACTCATGATTGAGTTCATCGACAATAATGCTCTGTTCTCAGTCATTTTCTCGATCTCTTTCTTTCTAAACAAAGACTTTCATTCTCGTATGAGCTTTAAACTTGATGTCATCGAATATGAAAGTTCTCATGAACGCTTGCAGACAACTAAAGTTGAGAATATATCTGAACATATGAACAAAACACTGAAGTTTGCTCGCGAGTCGCTAGTCAAAACACAGAAACAAATGATGAAATAAATCAATAAGCATAGAAAAGAAGTTGATTACAAGATTGAATCAAAGATGTTTCTGAATGAAAGAAACATTATTACAGCGAGATTTTTCAAGAAGTTAAATGACAAAATGCTTGATTCTTTCATCAATTTAGATCTCATCGACTCTTCATATAAACTGAAATTATCAGAGTCTATGCATGTTCATGATGTATTTTATTCTGACCTGCTTCGTTCTGTCATCAACGACTTCTTGCATGATCAAAAGAACGAATTCTCAGATTCAATAGTGATAAACGACGAAGACGAGTGAAAAATCGATGATATATTGAATTCTTGTTGATATCAAAGATGACTTCAGTATAGAGTCAAATGAAATGACTATGACAATGATCTCAATTGATACAACGCTGATGATGATGAATTTATGAACATTCAGAAGATCATTGATGATTTTCATATTCAATACTCGAACAAATCGCGCTAATCTCAATCAATCATGATTTAACAGATCTAAGTCTGTGAAATCATGATTGAGCAATCAATTGAGTCGAGCAGAAAATACATTCATGCGAACATGAATCATCAAAGAAAAAAGATAATGTCACGATTCTAGTCTTGTCAGACTCAGTCTTCTAGTCTTGTCAGATCTATTCTCACTTCATCATCTTGACTAGTTTCTATTGAGTTTAGCGTCGACTGAGAAACACACATATGTAGTCAGCTTCTTTTCTGTAGCTATCTTTCTTTCTTAGCATTTATCTTCTAGTTAAATGACATCTTTATCTGACTCACTCTAGGCAGATCTTTAACAAGAATGTCAAAAAATATCTTCGTTCTTTCTGTTCATACATGCAGAATGACTGATTCAAGTGATTGCTCATGATTGAGTTTATCAACAATAACGTCTTGTTTTTAATCATCTTCTTGATTCTCTTCTTCATGAATAAAAGCTTTCATTCTCATATGAGCTTTGATTCTGACATCATCAAGTATGAAAGCACTCGCGAACGCTTGCAAATCATCAGAGTCAAAGATATATTCAATCACATGAACAAAATGTTAATCTTCGCTCGCGAAGCTCTGATCAAAACACGAAAATGAATGATAAAACAAGCTAATAAGCATAGAAAGAAGATCAATTATGAGATCGAATCAAAGATGTTTTTGAACGAAAGAAACATTGTTACAGCGAGATTCTTCAAAAAGTTAGATGACAAGATGCTTGATTCATTCAAGATCACAGACTCTGTTGACTTCTTTTATAAATTGAAACTATCAGACACTATGCATATACGTGATGTATTTTATTCAGAGCTTCTTCGTTCTGTTGTTGATAATCTTCTGTCTGATCAGAAGAATGAATTCTTGAAATCAATAGTGATAAACGATGAGAACGAATGAAAGATCAACGATATATTGAACTTTCAACAATATCAAAAATGACTTCAATATCAAGTCAAATGAAAGAGCTATGACAATGATCTCAACTGATATAACGTTGACGACGACAAATTCATGAACACTCAGAATATTGTTGATGACTTTCACACTCGATATTCTAATTGAGCGCACTAAGAAAATACATTTATGTGAACATGAATTGTTGAAGAAAGAAGATAATGTTACGATCTTGACTTTATTCTCGACCTATTCTTGAACCTATTCTCGATCTATTCTTGATTTATTCTCGAATCTATTCTTGATCTCGACTATTTCTAATTGAGTTTAGTGAGCATTTGAGCTAGAAATAATGTCATCGAGTCTCTGCATCATCTGTGTAAGGCGTTAACTCTTTCGAGCCTAGCGCAGAGGTCAGAAACACACATATAAGCTGCGAGTTCTATTCTGTAGATACTTTTCTTTCTTAGCATTTATCTATTAGTTAAATGACATTCATATGACTCGCTCTATGCTGATCTCTAACAGAAATTCGTGTGTATGATGAGATTCATAGTCATTCATTACGAGTAATCTTCATGCATCTCGTTGATATCATTGACTGTAGTGATCAAAATGTTTAATTCACTGCAGTGATATTCAGTCATTTGAATAGTCTGTATTCAATGTAGTGAAAATCATCTCGTCATCAATATCGTTGTTGAAATGAGAGAACAATAAATTGATCTTCTGAAGAATGAGCATTGATGAAATATCTTTGTCAGTATCGTTAATACACTCAATGATGATACAGAATTCTCTGTTATCTGAGTTTGACATGTATATTCTTCGTACTGAATCTACTGTAATGATTCAGTCAGAGCGTGCAATGTTCATACGATATTCGATTTCGTTGAAATTTCATGTATTCTTCTTCATTATGTCGTATTGCTTAATCATCTCATCATAAGCATCAAAATGATTCTTCAGAAGCTTCTCATTATGTGCATTCTTTCGTGCAGCTGTCAAAGACTTTCGTTTAGCTTTATGAAGATTTGATTGATGATTTAATCATTGCTTGACTCATTTGAGATCTAATGACGCTCAGAAACTATTCTGACGCAGTAGAAGATTATCAGCTGATTCAATCAGATTCAGTCGTGCTGATAGATTCAATTCGTTCAATCTCTTTATGTATGTATGCAAAGCTAGCTTCTGATCAGGTTTTAAAGCTCTGTTATGCAGTTCTCATACTGCTGATGCTGATGAATGATCTTTCAGTCTGAATCGTAGTCTTTGCATCGAAACATCAAATTCACACGCAATTTCGGCTCGATTAGAATTGTCACACGTGTTTATGACGTCAATAGCCTTCTGAATGCGATTCTCGATGATAGCGTAAGTAGCAGTCATGTGGTTGAAAGTTGGTGGATTTTTGAAGGTGATAGGTCAAATATTCGAATTTTCGGGTTGTATGGCTGGTCGAGTTACATGGCTGACTAGTACTAAGCGAAGGATGAGTGAAAGTGCGGGGTACGAATAAGCGCAGAGAGAAATTTTGATATTTATTGTATACATTTCTTTGATAAGATGAAATGTAATTAGTGTGGTAAAAACTTTTTCTTTCAAGTTTGGGTTGATTTAACTCTCAAGAGGGAAATCATGTTATTTACAAGTGATCATCACTGTAAAGAAAAGAGACATCGTCGCGAACACTTTCACTTCTCGACTTCTCTACGTGTATTACCTTCTTTAAAAATTGAAATTAATGGTTGCCTGAGTCGAAAAATAAAAAATAATTAAAGCAATAGAAAGAGTGGTGCGCAACAACAATCAGCCTCAAACCAACAGGCGGCGTTTCAAAGGATGCGACGGAGATTAGGCAGCAAATCTTGTTCCTACATCGGATTCCATCGGACTCGGGTACATTCTCATTGCAACTCATTGTAAAATTGGATTTCATATCTCATAACATGCAACTCCCATAAATCCACCAAAGTATGCAACCCTCGTCCCGATAAGCCGCCCACCCAACCCCACGCCCGCGCCTTCCCTCATTTGTTCATCAAGCAAACTTCGCCTCCATCGGACTCACCGGGCTGACTGGCTCATCTCGACTTGGCGTGTAGGCAGGTGGTTGGTGCGCTGTGTGGTCTTCGGGATGGCGATGGTATTGCAGCTCGATGTTGCGCCGCTCCGTGCGTTGGCGCTTGGCGGTCATACGGTATTTGTGCGTGGCGATGCAGGCATAGATGAAGAGGGTAAAGTGGATGAGGCTGGCGGTGAATGTTAGCAACATGGTTGAACCGACTTGGAGGATATAGACTGGCGGTAGAAGTGCTAGCCATATCCGTTCGCAGGAAGAGGTCAGGGGTACTCACATTATGAACGCCAAAAATACATTCCCCGCAATCTCCGTCTTCCCCGCCGTGTAAATCTCCGGATTGCACTCCTTGGAGAAGAAGTTGTACGGGGTATCGCAAAGGATGAAGCCGTCAACTTCGAGTTCCACCGGTTTCCAGTACCAGAACCAGCCCGTGTAGATGGAAAGGACAATGCCAGGGATTCCGAGGGCCCAGATGATGAGGTCGATGGCGACGTGGATGCCCGGGTGGACGGATTTGCCGGACCGATGGAAGACGTCGAGCCAGAGGATCGAAGGGTTGTAGATGAGGCAGAGGACGATCTGGGAGGCGATGGTTAGTATGGTTATTCGAGGATGGGGGTGGCGGGGACACGTGAGACATCTCAAGCGGAGGCAATTCATTGGGGAGGAGGGAAACTCACAGAAGCAAGAGGCAGTCCATCAAGCCAGTCTCCCGAGGGTGAAGGAAAGTAGGTGTCTGTGATATTGATAGACACAGCAAACATGATCATGCCCAGAAATGCGAACAAGGTGGCGAGGATGCGGAGGACGGCTTTGACATGCCATCTGCGGTCCTGCTCACTCAGTCGGCGCCGGGTCTCGATCGACAACATTGGAGCCATGATGGAAGAGATGCGTGTCGATGCTAAGAAGGACCGGAGTGGATTGCTGAGAGTCAGAGTAAGTAGAGGTGCTGGGTGAAGTAAAAGAAGGTTACACATTACCTACCTTCCGTATTGAGCTAGTGACGCGAACTTCAAGCTTCTTGTCTTACTTCACGGAGTACGGCGAAAAAGACAGGAGACCTGTTGGATGATCTAATCGGAGTGTATAAAGTATTTGCCCAGATAAGAAACAGCTTTGTTGAAGAGTACAATGTCTCCGTTGTCCTCCACAATGGCCAAAGACAATATGTACCAGCTGTTCTCCTCAATCAATTAGCGCTCTACCACTTCTTCCTTAAGCTCTGCGGGACGGCAAAGGGAATCCCGTCCTTATCGATAAGATGCAGTCTCGATACCGCCGACATCAATCCCCTCCATCTTCACTCACGTTCCCCGCCAACAATGTCCACCCCTACACCTCAACCCCGCTACAAACTCACCTTTACAACCCCTCATCCCTCCCTCCCCTCCATCAAATCCGCCCTCTTCGCCGCCGGCGCCGGTACCTACCCTGGCGGCAAATACACCCACGTCTGCTTCGAAACGCCCGGCACGAGCCAATTCATGCCGAACGAGGGCGCGGTGCCGAACATTGGCACCGTGGGGGTGTTGGAAAGGGTGCAGGAGATGAGGGTGGAGGTGTTGTGTGTGGGGCCGGAGGTTATGAGAAGGAGCGTTGAGGCGTTGAAGAGGTAGGTTTTTGTTCCTGTGGGGGAAGTCGATGGTGATCATTTGGGAAAGGGCACATCCGTATGAGGAGGTGGCTTATGAGGTCGTTAAGATGGAGGATGTGTGAAAGGGGGTGCGGTGGTAGGAATCAGGCGAAGGTGTATCTTGAGAGGGGAGTTGAGATTAAGGTATAGTACGGAATGCTTTGCCGTCTAACGCTGATGGTGTCCCTGATTTGAGTATATCCAGGGCGTGGCATTGATTGTAAGATTACACCAAAGTAAAATGGCTGAGTAGAAATTTGATAGGAAGACATCTATTGGGGAAGAGAAAAGTATTATCCCAATACGAAGAGAAGAAAGTCCAAGTCTGCAATCCGATCTTTATGTCCTCGACCATCACTCCTTCCCAAATTACCCAAATTACCCGTCTTGTATGATATCCATGAACTCATTACCCCTCAACCTTTACCTCTGTAGTTCCAACCGCCTCAGCACTAGCCCCCTTACTCGCGTCATCCACATCAAGCGGAGTATCCTCATCGTCTTCGCCATGCCTGGGCCTTATAATCTCAATGCTCAAATCCGAGTCCTTGGAATACACCCTCAACCCCACGACGCACACAGCATTCCACGGATCATCCGCAAACTCCGCATTCTCATCGTCGTCTTCGGCCGCGGCTTCTGCCATAGTCTCAGCGGACGGAGGTTCGGGAGGGAAGTCAAGGTCGCTATCGATGGAGGAGTCGAAAGATGCATCCGAGTCGTATAGCCAGTCGTCTGGGCCTGCGATGGTGGACGGTGCGGGGGCACTGGTGGTTTGGACAAATTCGCCATTCACTTGGACGGAAGGGATAGACTGCAAAGCACTGTGGAATCGCTCGGCCTTTGTCTCCTCCACAGTCTTGGCTTCGTTGGGCGCCTCGTCTGTTGCTTTGGCCTCGCTGGGCTTGTCCGTGACATTGCCAGGTATTGGATCGGCAGTATCGGAATGCGGCTCGGTGATCTCTGTCTCTTTTGACACTCCATTCATCGGCTGTTCTTTGTTCAATGTATCTTGGGATAGGGGTATAGGTGCAGCCTCCGCGTTCCATTGCGGTTCGGTGGATTGAAGCTCAACAGCAGCTTCGGTTGTGACCTCTTTGTCGGGTTGATCTCTGCCACTGACGTCGCCGTTGACTGCGGGAGTAGCGGTCGCACCAGCCACAGAGGCATCCTGAGGCTCGGTGGATTTCTTTTTCTCCGCCTTCTTGCGCTCATGCTCTTCCTTTCTTTTCGCATGGCGCTTCTCTCTGGCTCTTTGCTTCTTTTCTAGTTGCCATTGTTTGAGCCTGGCACCTCGTAACTCTTCACGCTGCTTTTTCTTTGTAGCTGCCTTCTTCTTCTCCTCGCGCTCTTGACGTTGTTTTTTCTCCTTCTCCGTTTCCTTAATCTGCCCCTTTGCGTGAGCAAGATCGTACGCCAGCCCGATCTGCGTCAATTTATCTGGCCTGTCGTTGCAGGTCTGCTTGATAATTTGCTCAGGAGTAGGGTCGGTGGGCCACTTCTTAGCCGTAATTTTCATCAAAACAGAATAGGTGCCAGGCTCTAAATCAAGGTCTGCGCTGACTGACCTGCTCATGCGGTAATTTCCGTGGCTACGGACAATGTAGTCGTTCTCCCCATCTTTCTCGAGTCGGAAGTGCAACGAGTAGGTATATTGTCCTTCCAATCCTTTAAAATAGCGATCATCCAGCTATAGGGAATTAGACATTGTACAGTTTACCTGGAGCGCAAAGACTTACTTGAGACAAGACGATGACAACGGGGCTCTGTTTTGTGAGGGTTATACTGAATTTGGTATCATTGTAATCTGGTGACCAGGCTACATCCACTGTTGTCCATTGTTGTGTGATGTGCCATTGTGGCCCGAAAATACGCGTGCGGTTGAAGCTCTGGTAGTTGCGTAGGAGGTCTTGGTACGACATCCAGAACACCTGCGGCTGTCAGCAAGTTCCGAAAGGACCAGCTGACTTCGGAGTTTTACCCCGTCATCACCAAACTTGTGATTTAGGAGTTGCATCCACTCGGGTGTCCACTGCTCCGAACCATCGCTCCAGGCGCCTCGCCATTCACCTTCGCCCCAAGGGTTTCTGAGAAGATCTTTAGCGTTGGAGGACGGAGACGGCTCAATATCGACCTACCGAATCCTTACGAGTCTCTCTCCATTAATTTCTCGAGCATCTATGACGGAGTATGCGTGCAACCCGATAACGCCTTTTCTATCAGCGCTGTCTGCACCTTGCCATGTGTCGAAACTCCCAGTCCCACAGCCGAATAGAAATTCCTTATTCACTTTTAGGATTTCGTCGTTCCAAAACTTCTCTGTATCGAGGATGTCGGTGGTGAATAACTCGGTTGTCACGCCGCCCGTAAGATCCTCGACTGCTTCTCTGCGAGTTGTCAGTGCATGGACGCATACATAAAGTTTGGTATCCTACCCAGTAAAACCTCCATCGATGGCGCTATAGTCACCGTGTGCTTTTGCATATGCTTTTTCCAACAGAGGCAACCATGTCTCGTTCTCGCTGCTACATTTTGCAAAGTAGAGTGCATCCGAACCAGTCTGGCACGACTTTCGGTATTTTTCTTCAGCGTCTTGCCTGTTGGTCTGCGCAAAAGTCCTTTTTTCCTCCGGAATACTTTCGTACCAATCGGAGGCGATAAGATAAAGCTTGTCGTCGATGACGGTTTGAATCCACTCTCCATCTAGTTTAATTAGCGATCCTATCTCGTGATAAGGGAAGATGGATTTCACCTCGATGGAAAACGAATCCATACACTCCAACCTTCTCATCGCGTTTAACACAGACTTTGTCGATCAAATTCTTCTCGTTGCCGAGCGCACACAACGCTGAAAGAAACCAGCAGTCGCCACTGAGGCCCTGACGTACATCGCTTGCTGTAGCACCTTCATGGTAGAAAGTAGGATCTTCAAAGATATCCTATAACGCAAGAACCGTTAGCGACGATGGCCAATCTCAGCCATCACTCCTGAATCTTTACCGGTACACGCTTGACAGATTTTGGTTGCGCTGAATCTTCTTGGCGTCCGAATAAACCGTCTAGACAGTCCCGAGGACCGCCCCCGGCCCGCTTCAAGTCGAACTCAATGTCGAAATGTGGGTCCCGATATTTCATATTCACCCTTCGGCATTCTTTGGCGATTTTCTCGACGGCGGCAATGCATTCGGCGGATGCTTGCTCGTAAGACTTGATGGCTGCCTGGCCATGAATGACGCCCTTGGGGGATTTCGCTGCCTTCGTCTTGGCATATACATTTGCTGGAAGTATTCGTTGCGGCTTGCCTGGAAACTTGGACGTGAAGCAAGCCCAGAATTGATCGATACTGTCCTGAGGTGTCTTGTTCTTCAGCTTTTTATTAGGACTTGGGATCAGGACTGGAAGAGGCGGTAAAGCGTCTGCTTGGTTTTCAACCTCGTATTCCATCGCGATATGTAGTGATGGACGACCAAGACTGGGTGTAGCCTTGTTATATAGAGTGAAGGTACTAAGGAGATGGAGGTATTGTGCAGAGCAACAGCATCGAAATGATGCTGTTCAGTGAATAGCAAGCATGATGTGCCCTTAGGGAGAGGAGAACTATTCAGCCCATGCCGAGCCTTATCGTTACCCATGCCAGGCGCAATATGCCGATGTCAAATTTACAAATCGGGGGTTGCTGGGGGCCTTGAGGGTTGGGGGCTGAAGTGGATGCGGCTCTAAGGCGTCAGACCGGGGACTTGGTTGGCAAGGCCTGAAACATTTTCAGCCATCGACCTGCGAGCCTGACTCATTCGCGATACCGTAAGGTAGGGCTACGCAATGCTCAACGAGGATACAAAAGCGGCAACTTTCATGCCCCCAAGCCTTCAAAGACAAAGCATAAAATTGTTACCATATGTAGGTCGGTACGGGGATATGTTGAAGTACTCGGTGCCTTACAATCAAAGTGTCAGGTATGTTTTGGCTTCGAAGCAACCATCGTCCGCATGAAAGTTACGGGCGTAAAGTACCATTCCTTCGGCAAGTTCATCATTAAGGCAATTACAAGAAGACATATTGTGAGCCGCAAGCACAAATAGACAGCGGACCAACCGAGTCTTGTTAGAATTGTAGACTAAGACCTTCTTGATAGAGCAACATAAGCCTTAAGCGCCGAGAGCGCCCCCCCTTCATTTATCCTATCAATAGTTCAAACCAAAAACCCCGACGCCATACCTTACATACAAGGCACCAGGTTGAAATACTTGCTAAGCTTTCAAAGCCATACGAAGCCTGGTCGTCAATGCGTAGCGCCATATCATGCAAGCTCTGCTTACCAGGCTAGAATAAGAAACAACATCCAGGGTCAAGTATTACCCACTCAATGAAACCCATTCGTCTTGCCTCTGCCAGAGTAGGCGCTGCTTCCGGCTTCGAAATACGGATGGTTGCAAGCTTGTTTAGCCGAGATACGTCCTGCAGGATCGTAAATAAGCATGGCGTCAAGAAGATCAAGTCCGTTGTCGCCAAGGTTGGATACCAGTGGTCTTGAGTGGTCGCGAGACCATTTGGGAAAAGAAGGCTTGAAGTCAGGAAACGAAGTGACACCGGGCCAGGCATGGTCATCAGGGGTACCCAAGAGCCTATGTTCTCCTCAGTATCCTGGTCAGAGGAGCCAAAAAGCCCATGCACTTACCGAAAGATTTTGAATATCTCATCGATCTCAGAGTCTCCTGGGAAAAGGGGTTTGCGCGTGCACATTTCCGCAAAAATGCAGCCAACCGACCACATGTCAACACCCGTCGAGTATTGGCGACCGCCAAGCAGGATCTCGGGTGCACGATACCATAGAGTAACCACCTCATGTGTGTATGTGCGCAATGGCACACCGAAAGCACGCGCCAAGCCGAAGTCTGCCAACTTCAAGTTACCGTCACGGTCGATGAGCAGATTTTGCGGCTTCAAATCCCGATGAAGCACCCGATGGCTATGACAGTACCGCACTCCTTCTACAAGCTGACTCATAAACTTTTTCACCATGTTGTCGCCCAGGCCCAACCTTCCAAGGTCGGGTCCGGAGCCTTCTGGAAATGCTTTTCCTCTACCTCCATCGCTAACCGGAAGAGCCTCCATGTATTTTTTAAGGTCAAGGTCCAGAAATTCAAAGACCAGGTACAACTTGTGTCCATCAGCGTGGACAATGTTTAAGAGACGGACAATATTTGGGTCGTTCATCTCCTTCAACAAGGATATCTCTCGAATGGCTGTGCTTGGTACCCCTTCATCTTCCGCTTCTAATCTGATCTTCTTCAGCGCAACAATACGGGTAGGATGTGTGAGGTCGCGAGCTTTGTAGACCACACCATATGTACCTAGTAGAATGTGTTAGTGAAACCTTGTTACGGTTTATGATTGCAATGAAGGGGCTGCCGAGAAAGGCGATAGGAGGCATCATTTACCCTCTCCAATCTTCTCAATCTTCTGGTAATTCTCCATTGTGAGGATGTGGGAACAGCAGCCAAGTCAGGATTCCCGAGGGAAAGCGCTGAATAGGATATAAAATTGCGGTCAAGGCGGTTGATTATCGATTTCTTGAGGGAGAACTGGGTGACTGTGGAAGTTCTCTTGCAAAGGCGGATCGTTTTCAGCTTGACTTGGTCTCTGGAATAGCTCTGGTATCCATGCGAAGGGTACACTCTGTTGCGTCTGTGCGAATAACTTAGTTCCAACAGCTAGTGAAGAACAGATTTGTTGTGTTGTGGAATCCGCAACTCTTGTAAACACACAATCAAGGGTACGCGCTAGCGCCGGGATCAAATCTCACGCGTTGACGCCGGCTTCGCTTGAGGTATGACTTCAAGCGTATTGACTTTTTCAAGTTCGCACGGTATCTCGACCTGCAACCATGGCATAAGGATTGAAGCACCTTGAGAATCCAATGACTAGCACAAGAGGCTTAGATCCTCGGGAAAAGCCGCCCGAGTCTATCAGATCCATCTATAAACATTACGAAAGGCTCACGGTCAAAGCAATTGACACAGATGCCAACATCATCGATTTCGTGCGCGGCATTAGTGATGCACAGCAGAGCAAGATTAGCAGGATCGGAACAGTGACTAGCTATACATTGCTAGATTCTTGCTTACGTTTTAGCAATCAAAAGGTCCCAAATGTTCAATCTACCGACGATGTGCCAGTCCCAGTGTATGAGTATGAAGGTCTACTAGGTGAAACTTCTTGCGATCTCAGAATCTGAGTGTTTATTGCTGATGAGTCAGGCCTGCACTTGATACCCTGCTTACTGTCCCAGGAGACGCAACGTGATCTACTGTCACGTCTGATGCATGGGATACTAGCTGACGAGAAAAATAAAAACAACGTCCAATTACATTTTCGAGTACCGTATCACGCTACTCGTAGTGAGAAACACAATGGACAACTTCTTCAGCAGACTTCACCCAATGGCCTCTCTTCAAGAGATACATCATTCTTCAATATCTCTCCTAAGTCGACTGAACTTTTAATGCCACTCAACCCCAATGTTCACAAGCCAATCACAATCTCTCAATTTCTCAATCGAAAATTACGATGGCTAACTCTGGGCCGGCAGTACGATTGGACTGCAAAAGCCTACCCTGTTGAGGAATCTCCTGCCTTCCCGCTAGATATTGCTGCTCTCATTGGCAGTCTTTTCCCTGCTATGAGACCTGAAGCAGCTATTCTTAACATCTATACCCCAGGCGATACTTTGAGCGTGCATCGTGATGTAAGCGAAGACTCTGAGAAAGGACTTGTCAGCATAAGCATTGGCTGCGATGCACTGTTCGTTGTAGGCATAGGAGACGAAGAAACCAACAAATTAAGCTATCTCACAATCCGTCTTCGATCTGGCGATGCGATCTATATGAGTGGTCCGTCACGCTTTGCTTGGCATGGTGTCCCGAAGATCATTCCAGACTCCTGTCCGCAATGGCTAAGGCACTGGCCTGCACATTCGTCTTTCGAGAGTTCTGAGGACGGCCTACCCAGCGAATACGAAGCCTGGCGAGGTTGGATGTCAACCAAGCGCGTCAATCTAAATGTGCGACAAATGAATGATTAAGGACTGCAAAGTTCAAATGGAAAGTGCATCCGATTCTAGATGGTCTCAATGCTCTTTTACGAGGCCTTCTCACTGGTCGTTTTTGCCTAGCCTCTGAATTGTGGAACCAACGCATTGCCTTTCACCGCATCAGGATTTTTAGTGCTCTAGAGAATGTCATCTAGTTGGCATCAACAACCTAGCGATTGGATAATCCGGCTTGCGATTAGGTCTTTCATACGGCACTATGGGTACTTTGAAACCGTTCTTATACCACAAACTCCCCTATTGAGGAATTTGTTGGGGTTTAGACTTCATGTGCGAATACAGTACATTGACAATCACTTTTGGATGGCGGACTGACGACAACAACCGCGTCCTATCATAGCCTCGATGCAAAAAGTAGGAGACTCCAGCGCTCCCAACCTTGCTTTCTGGAACCATCTTTCGTCCACAGGCATAGACGACTGGGCCGAGCTCCGTAATTCAGGATGGGACTGCGACGGTCTATTCCCACACTTAGTCAAAGCGGGAACACTTACTCTACCACAGGAAACCAACCTTTACATCTCATGTATATCAATTCAATTGACCATGGCAGCCATGGCTCAGTCCTAGCGGGCTTCACGACAGAGGTCAATGATTTTCTGACTGCTTAGCTTCGATGATCTTAGGATTACATTGAGTGGTAACCCTTATGGCGGTGATGCACTTGGGTCCTTCGCAGGACAGATTTTACAGGATCCGAAGAGAGTGACCCGGCCATATGCCGCCAACTCTGTTCGTAAGCAAGCCTAATAGGCTTTGGTGTAACTTCAAGGTCCTTACTGGAGCTCTAGTTGATGAGTCCTATTCGAGACCCATGAGGTTAATGGGTCGCTGACAGCTAGTGGCCTGCGATTCACATGTTTGGGGGAAGTTTGCACAATCAAAGCAAAACTTGAAGTTATCTTAAGCGCAGGTACTCTCCAATGCCTCCAAAAGGGACTATCCAGGCACTTGTTTCCGCTATGGGGAAGAAAGGAGCAGGTTTGATCGAGCAGGATGCTTGCATGTGGAGGCCTAATTGAATTGCACTGGTTTCGCATAAAGCTTACCTACTTTACAGATCTTCCATGACACTACTTTCTCAATTCAACAATTATCCCTTGTCTACGCACACCCAGCCGCTAGCTAGGACAGATTCTGGTAATCTTAGAAAAAGCTCAATTGAGATCCATTGATGATGGATTCAGACGCTCATCTCTAAGTAGAATAGAAAATATACGAAGACTTAGTGATAGGAACTATTTCACAAAAGTATACGCTATATATATACTTTTACAGGACTGTAGAAGATTCGGTTACCAGCTGTATATGATACCGGTACGACTAAGGTACCTTACTTACGTACCTAAGGTAAGGTAGCCCTCGTACGGAGGTACACGATAAGCTGCCCCGCAAACCCTTGACCGTCGGGATTGTCGTGCTACGTACTCGGTAGTACCGTTCGGTGGAAACTTTCCTTTGGACTACCTTATCAGGATGGAGGGGTCGAGGGGGATCTCCTCCTTTGGACCTCAATTGCAATTCCTTCGCTCACTGTTGTCTTCTCCCATATTCTGCAATGACCACCAAGAAAGAGACCTGGCAGGACCTAGCTAAATCAAAGCGCGATTCAATCAACAACTCAATTCCAACCGCATGGCGAATCCGCTCGATCCCCTCGGCCGAGGAGCAGCGAGATGTTACTGGAAAGTATATTCACCAGTTCCTGTCTGCAAGAGAGGTTGAGATTACCGAGACAGATGCGGTGGACATTGCCGGGAAGACTTCCTGTGGACAATGGACAGCAGAAGAAGTGATCAAAGCCTTTTGTCATCGGGCCAGTCTGGCACACCAGCTTGTAATGTTCCCAAGGGGAGAATTCGAGCTTGCAATTGACAGCTGAGGCAGACAAATTGCTTGCACGAGACCTTCTTTGATGCAGCCGTTCAAAGTGCAAAAGAGCTTGACGAATACTACGCGAAGCACAAGGCACCTATCGGGCCATTGCATGGCTTACCCGTCAGTCTGAAGGATCAATTCCATGTCAAGGGCGTGGAGACGACAATGGGATATGTCGGGTGGATGGGTACGTTCCAAGGCAAGAAAGGGACTGGGAGGGAAAAGGTCTTCGAGAGTGAAATGGTTATTGAGCTTCGCAAGGCGGGAGCTGTACTTTATTGCAAGACTTCGTAAGCCAAGTCGCCCAGTGGATTGAGCGATACTCCATCTCACATTGAGAAACTAAGTGGAGTTTGACAGGGTTCCCCATACGCTCATGTCCGGTGAGACCGTGAACAACATCATTGGTTATACCTGGAACTCGAAGAATCGGCATCTCAGTGCTGGGGGAAGCTCTGGAGGTAATAACAATCCGCTTGCCTCTATGATGGGATCTGACTGCTTGCAGGTGAAGGGGCTCTCATTGGTTTGAAAGGGTCGCCGGTGGGTTTTGGTACTGATATTGGTGGCAGTATTCGTATACCCGCTGCTTTCAACGGTCTATATGGGATTCGGCCATCCTCCGGACGGCTACCTTATGAAGGAATGGCGAATTCTATGGATGGACAGAACTCCGTTCTATCTGTCGTGGGACCGCTTTCGCATTCGGCAGCTTCGTTGCGATTACTGATCAAGTCACTCTTATCTCAACAACCATGGCTGCATGACCCCCTTGTCTGCGAGATGCCCTGGCGAGATGATCATGAAAAACAAATTCAAGACCTCATTCATGGTTCGCAGGGTGATAAGCCCAAGCTAGCTTTTGGTTTTATGAAGCATGATGGTGCCGTGACTCCACATCCACCTGTTCAACGGGCTATGGATATTGCTACGATGGCTCTGGCGAAACTTGGTCACAAGGCATGTTTTGTTGGGGCAAGACCGGAAGCTCCATCGCTGATAGCTTTCAGGTCATTGAATGGAAACCACCGGCGCATCAGCGTGGGAACGAGATTGTTGTTGGTGTAGATTGTGCAAGAACGTTCGAACAGGCCACTGACATGCTCCTAGCTAAAATCTTGGAAATACGACGGGGGTGAAAACGTTCATGAAGCATTCAGTCTGTCTGGGGAGCCACTTGCGCATCAATTGGCAGCCGCGTACGGCGACAAGCCATTTGAGCAGATGAAAGCAAGCCAAATTGCCGAGAACAATGTTGCAAAGCGTGAGTACCAAAAAGAGTACATGGAATATTGGAATAGTACCGAAGCCCTCACTGGCACTGGAAGACCAGTAGACGCTCTAATAATACCTGTGGCACCTTTCTCGGCTCCACGCCCATCTAAGTACACCTACTATGGTTATTCAACCATCTTCAATGTTCTCGACTACACATCTTGCACTATCCCAATAACTTATGCCGATCAAAATGTCGATGTGATCGCCAAGGATTTCAAGCCCATCAGCGACCATGACAAGGCTGTTGCCGAAGGCTGTGAGTAATCTTTGTGGTATTGACGAAAGACATACTGACGCTAGACTCAGACGATCCAGCTATCTACGATGGGGCTCACGTGTCACTGCAACTCGTGGGACGTCGGTTGCAGGAGGAGAAAGTTCTAGCTCTTACTGAGCATCTTGGCAACGCTATCTGGGCTTCAAAATAAGCCTGCTCTAAATGACAGATTCTTTTGGATGAGTATTTTGTATAGGTACAATATCAACCTTTGGATGTTCTTGTCTTCTAGCAATCTGCGGATCTGATCGAGAGTGCGGATTTATGTCAAGCGGTTTCTACACCATGATATGCTGTTACCATATAATCAAGCCAAGATCACGCCCTTGGATTCAACCAGGTCTTCAAGCAGCTCCCCTTTGACCATAAAGTAGACACCTGTATTGTTAGCGTATTGCAGCTGCAAATGCATTTACTGGGAATGGTACCTGAGAGACTAACCCAGTCGGGGTATAAACCATCAACCCGAGATCTTGTGTGCATCTCGCCAAATCGGTCAGCGCTTGCCCTTGTCAACCGCAGCTATAAAGTCGCGCTGGAAGTGCTACTCCTGAATCGCTTTGGAGCCGAGCTTGATCAAGCTCAGCGGATGTAACACTCCTAGCAATGGCCGACGCCCTCGTAGCCACTCCTGGATCCAACGCCGATGGAACCAAGATGCCCAAGGACAAGAATTGTCCATTCTGCCATGCCCCATTCACATCTTCTTCTCTTGGGCGCCATTTAGATCTATATATTAAGGATAAGAATGCTAAGCCACCGGATAATATCCACGATGTCGAGGAGATCCGTCGCCTTCGCGGGAATGTCACCCGTCGCCAGGCGCGTACCTCATCAGCTAAGAGGGAAGGCTCGACTCCATCGAGCGCAAAGGCCACGCCAATACCTGACCAAAGCTCTCCCCCGAGCGGGCTGCACTATTCCAATACAGGTCACGCAGAGGGAGGACCAGTCAGGGTGAACTTCAACAGGCCTAGCTGGCAGGCTACGGGAGTCATTAATGATCTGCCGCCGGTTATAAGAGAAAGTCCTTCTTACCCAAAGCCCCGTAATACCATAAGAAGGGCATCAGCAAAGGAAGACGTTATTCGGAAACAGGATGCGCTGGAGGAAAAAGAGCGAGGACGGGCGGCGGAGCTTGCTCTGAAAGAGGTTCTGGACAGTGTGAACGCTGCCAAGCAAGTCCTCTTGTATAAATGTCGCGACAATGAACTGACCTTTTCTCTTCTTGCAGCCGACGAGCTCACCCTCGGCCACTCCTTGATCTCAACTTCTTCAGGCTCTCTTTTCCAGCGATATGCTTGCAATGTCTGGTGCCGCCTCCTTCCTTCTCCGCGAGCCCAACCTATGTCGGTCCAGCACATTGGCCTATCGAAACACCTGGACCTGCTCAGTTCGAATCTCTACGGCTATGGCTTGCATCCAAGCTAAAATATTGGAGGCGGCAGCGAGCCGCAGCTGGTCCATCTAGTGAAATCAAACACAATGGTTTGAATGGCCATACGAACCAGCAAGAGCCGGACCCCGACTCTCAAGAGGAAGAAGAACGATATTTCAGACATCTTCAGAACGCTTACACAGATTGGTCAAGTTTGACGGCGGAGGAAAGATACAATTCTTGGAAAGTAGAATTCATGAAATCATACGTCCAGGAACAGGAGAAGCACAAAGAAACCGCCGCCAACCTCAGCAAAGCCGAGCAAGAAATCCAATTCCTCCGCGCCCAACTCCAACGAACCACCTCCCAATACCCCCAAACCGATTCCTCTTATTACCAACCCTCAACCCTTTCCCTATCCCTCGAAACCGCCCTTGCCCTCTCTGACACCGACAACCTCAAAGACTGGGACTTCGACGCCCTGATTACAAAACACCAATCCCGTCTCCAATCCCACCGCACAACCCAAACCCCCCTCCCCACCACGCCGGCAAAACGGCTTCCCCCTTCCCACCACAATAACAACATCCCGCTTACAAACGGCACGTCGCCCTATCCCCCTCCGCCCTCACACCGTCCGCACAATAACGCTGAACATAACTCCCCGGGGAACAATCACGAGGATCTTGATCTCGCGGACGCGCCGGGCGATGAGGATGACCAACAGCAAGGGGAAATGGACACGGGGATGCTGGATCCGGATCTGCGGGATAAGGATACTGTGATGAAGGGGGGAGGCGAGGGCGGGGGGCGAGGGGAGTACGCGGGTGGAAGGATGTTGATGGGATTGCGGGAGTATGAGGGGATAGGGTTGGGGAATGGAGGTGGCGAACGGGGCGGTGGCATGTGAGGCTTTCAAACCTTGAGGTTGGGATCGGTGCGGTGCGGTGCGGTGCAGTGAATGTTTATAATGATGGGAATCTAGGTTTCGGGACTGGGGCGCTTCTGGCTGGGTTGAGATCTGGTGTACATAACGGCTGGGGCAACGGCATGGGCGACTATATCTGTCAACAGCTCGATAGCAGCAGGGCATTTGCGGAGTTTCCTGAGCGGGACAGAATGGGGAATCTTGAGGTTTGACTTGTTTATATCGTGCTAACTTTGGGATATATGGTTCATGTGCATGTATGATGCATCCAAGGCGGACGTTGGCTGTCAAAGATTCTATATCCGAAGCTACGCAATGCAAACCGTTATCCATCCAATTCTTCCTGCCCATCAGACGCCGGTACCAGAAACCCCCTCCCATATCCGTCTAGCCCACCCAAGTAAAGCAGCCTTTATGCGATGCAATATATACAACCTCTCCCTATACTCCCACCACCCCTAAACATCTCTCTTACATCAACCCACGATCCATATCCATTCCCATATCACTCATACATCTTCCCCACCCATCACCCCAGGTTAATCGTCCGCCAGATCCTCCTCATCGCTACTCCTCCTCCCAAAGAGGCTGACGCGGTTCTGGATGGCGTAGATGGCGTAGCCGACGAGGGAGAGGACGACGAAGAGGCAGATTATTATTATCGCGATGACGATGTTGCGTTTGACCATTTTTTGGGGGTTTTGACCGGGGGCGGTTAGGGCTTTAGGGCGGTCGTAGAGGTAAAGGTCGGGTGAGGAGGAGTTGGAGGGGGAGAGAGGGAAGCGCTCTGGTGTGGAGGCCGGTCGGAGATGTGTGGCCGAAGGGTGATGAGTTGGATGGGGAGGATGAGGTTGACTTGTTCGGTGGTGAGAGGTGAAGAGGCCGAGAGGGCGCAAATGCGTGCGTCGAAATGAGGTGTTGCGATACGTCGAGCTTGGCTCTTTGCTTGCTTTCAAGGTCGAAGTAGAGATATGGCTTTCAGATCGCTTCAGACGATACAGAGGTACGGAATACAAAGGCGCTCGACTGCTGGGGGTAATCAATATCGTCGTAATCGTAAAGATTCGTAGCTTTTCGAACAATGGTATTCGTCGAAGATATCTATGCAAGAACAAGACCAGATGAGGCGTCCTTGCATCTTGTATCCACGCCAGATTGGCCGCCCCAACCTCTGCGGCATCATGCGTGGCTGGCACGGTGATTGTCGAATCATGGTGTTTGTTGACTTGCAGGGGCGTGGGCACGGTGGGGTTCCCAGCCACGTGAGAAGGGCGCTAGCGGGTAGGGTGCCAAGCTTTGGCGGGGAGATCCGCTCAGGTTAGCGTGGTTTTAACTCCGGAATCCGTGGCAGGTTGACGGAACGCAAAAAGCAACGAGGACAATCCTACGTTTTAGGAATCAGTGAGCGAATTTTGACATCGGTGGTTAGGAGCAACCATACTCCGTAGATCGCTTCCGATTATCAGCGGCGACGCAATATGTCACCAAACCACTGGCCAATCTCAACCATCTCCCTTTCTCCCCATATTCCCAACCCTTCCCTTTCCACGACCTCGACCCTCTCCTTCCCCACGCTAGTCCCAAGCTTCGTTGTCCCATCTTCTTCCCACACACTATCTTTACCTCCTTCTTCCCAAAGACCGACACTTCTCCGCGCCAACTCCACAAGTTCCAGCCCTTGAACTCGCAACACGTTTTCCTTGCCCACCTCCACCCGCATTTTCGGTAACCTCAGAGTCGCGTGTCCGGGCGGATACTTGCGATGTGATCGACGCTTCTTCACCGGAGTCAGGGATGGATCTTCTGCCTGCGGATCATCATCCGGCGCGTTCAAACCGAGACCGGCATAAGCTGACAGATTCGGAGGTAGATCATAACCAGGGGTGCGGAAGAAAAGAAGCGGGCTTATGAAAGGGTCGAAATAGGTCTCAGGCTTGGAGAAAAGGGCAGATCTAAGAGCAATGAGGCTCTCCATCGATATAGAATTGGCGGGCTTGGCTGTGGTAGGGTCACTTGCAATGCCCTTGACGAGTGCTATGTCCTGGGAACCCGGAAGCTTAGGATATAGAGACTCTGCCGATGAAGCAGAAGGATGCGGTTCAGCTTCCTCTATTGCAGGAAACAGCGATGTCCAATCGACAATGGGGTTTCCCACAGCGACGCCACTTATACCCGGCTTGCCATCGTGGCATTCGGTCAGGGCCAGCATGCTAGCGAGGCTTCCTCCAATAAGCTCACCACAGATACCAAGCTTTGTGTACGTCACAGTCTGATATAAGCCATTGGATGTCTCCGTGCTTCGAGCTAGGTGTTTCTGGACCCAGTCATATCCTGCCAGTACATCGTGTATCGGAGTCGGGTACGGGTGCTGCTCAGATAGTCGATAGTCTAGTCGCACCACTGTCGCATTCGAGCTCAATGCCAACGGAGTCGTATTAAAGGGTCCCGAGAGGTTGGAAAAGCCGCGGTGGAGGAAGAGGATAATGGGGCCATTAGGTGAAGGCTTGGGTGGATAGCGGATACTAGAGCTTTAGGTCAGTATTGCAGGGTTGATAAGTCGATAATGAAAAAGCACCTTAACGGTACGAATCCATTCAATCCAACTTTCACTTTGACCTTCACTTCGTCACTCTCGTGGGAGAGAACAGGAGCATAGCCTCGTCCCGAGCTTGTACTATTGGCTCTCGTAAGAGCATGGAGTAGCTGTGGCTGTCCCAACGACGAGCGGAGCGGGAGAGCATGATGGGAACCTCGCATCTCACCATGACGAGTTGCAGTGTGAGCAATAATGCAATAAGGTCGGCAAACTTTCCTTTGTTGTTCGCCGACTATTTTGGCAAGGTTAGCCGAGACGCTTGGTCCGGGGGCGTCGGCTCGCTTGGGCTCGATAGATATCTTAAATCTGCCAATGACGATGAGCATCGTGGGGCATGTGTATTTAGGTAGCTCAAACCCCCATTCTCCGGTGATTGATTCCTCTGTCATTTTTAGTAGATTCCTGTACGTCTCGTTGCTTCTACACTTACTTCCTTAACGTTGCAGAACTGCATACTCAAATTTGAAATATCTAGAACATAATTTATTCCTGGATTTAAACCTTTCTGACCAGTGAGCTCTGCACGATCAGGAAAACCCTATACCATGCCCGAACTGACATTCGTTGCCAAGTGGCTCCTATCATTCATTGTGTTCGTCATGCTCAGGTCTGCCCAGCGAAAGCCCTCCCAAATATCGACCTCGGGCACTGACTCGGGCAGGGCTATCACAATCTTTCCACCAACAACCATGGCATACATGACCCCTCATTAACACCTTTCGGCGAAGAACAATGTCGCCAATTTGCTCAGCGCTTCCCCTACCGTGATAACGTCGAGCTCCTCGTCACCTCCCCCATTCGCCGAACCATCTATACCACCCTTATAGGCTTCGAACCGGAAATAAAGCGTGGCGTAAAGGTTATCGCAATTCCCGAAGCGCAAGAAGTGGGTGACCTGCCTTGCGACACTGGCAGTGATGCTGAAGTGCTGAGAAAAGAGATGGAGGGCAAGCCTGTAGATCTGAGCTTAGTTCACAACGGATGGAACAACAAAAAAGGGAAATGGGCCACGGATGCTGATGCAATTGAAGATAGAGCGAAAGACGCCAGACAATGGTTGAAGGCCAGATCCGAGAAGGAGATTGTGCTCGTCACGCATGGCGGGTTTTTGCATTTCTTCACAGAAGATTGGGCTGATACTAGAAAATTCCAAGGTAGAGTGGCCACTACTCCGCAAGGGCTTCTAGAGCTAAAGAAATGTTACAGGCACTGGTTGGGCCAACACTGAGTTCCGCACGTACCAATTCAAGGATGGAGATGATGACCGCGCCTCGTTGATTGAGACTGCCGAATCAAGACAGCTCAGAACCGGCACTGAAATTCCGTTGACGGAAACGGAGCAGTTTGAGTTGAAACAGGTTGCAATGACGACATGGACGGACCGCGGATACCAGCCTTCAAGTAATCTCTAATGAGATCGATGAGTTATGTACGGTCGACTCTGATTCCTGACGGCCATTCAGAGGCATCAATGTTGAACGTCAATAGACGCATTGGGGGTTTGGTGTCTAAAAGCATTAGAGGTCACTAGAACAGTCAACCTCGCCTCGGGATAGATTCAGATTTAGAAGCAGATCTAGAAGACGAGAACATAGTACCAATCAAGCTGCTGGATACGACTATGTAGAGTTTCAAGTAAACCAACGAGCTTACCTACTTCGTTACTCGCTATTCGTAAAGTATGGTCAGTTAGTAGCCCAATCTTTCAGTGGGACATCTTCCATTGCAGAACCTGACAATTTCCAGGACCCAGCGTGGATATGCATTAGCAAGATTGGCCATTAGACCGGATAGAACGAATGGCCGACGCAAAGCCGCATTACTTGTGAATTTCATAAATGGGAGACTGGAGAGGCACAGAGAGAGCCAGAGTGACCATCTCCTCTGCCCGGAAACGAGTGGACCTTTCATGGGGATAGTACCTGGTACTGGTAGAGTAGTGAAATTTCGCTTAGCAGCAAGGGGTTTCTTCCGGTTCTAGAATAGATACCGCATGTGTCTCCCTTCTTTTTTAAAATGTCTGGGATTCAACGAACCCCATCAATAACAAAATGCGGTCGGAAACCAAGCCATTGGCGATCAGCGAATACGAGCATTTGGAGATGCTCGTCGAGACCGAGGAAAAGGTTGAAGAAGTACCCAGAAAACGCAGGGAAGCTGTTGACCAGGCAAATCTTACCGTGACCACATCTGCTCCAAAAGTTTGGAGGACAAGAAGACGAAGAGATGGAAAGGTATTAAACATCGCTGCTCCGTCAGAGTCTGCCGAAGCGAGTAGTCTGACGCCAGTTACAGATGTTTCTTGCTGCGGAATATGTCGATACCCTGGGTGTAATGGACGAGGCTAAGGAAACGCTTCTTCGGCTGTTGAATCATCCTAATTTGGTGAGCCTCATCGATATTGTCCAGGATTCTGAGATTTGCACGAAGTCGAAAGATTACACAGTATGGGAAGATTGCAACAGAGGGACTTTGAACCGCCTGCTTTGGCAGGCGTGTGATCAGGAAAGAGCGTAAGCGGCTGTATGAGTTCCTTTGGATCCTTGAATAACCAAATATGCGTAGCAATATACCCGAGAGTTTATGTTGGCACGTCCTGGACGGTATTACGCAGGCTCTTCTTTGGCTTCATCATGGCCATAGGCATACATTTCCATTCGACCAGCACATGATTCGTGATGACGATTGGCATCCCGTTACTGTTGTTCAGATCAGTCCAACAAACAGTAAGGCCATTGTAAAGATGACTTCAAGCAAGAAGCTCCTGACAGATAGATAGTATACTTTACCGTTCCAAAAGGCGAAGAGACATATGGTGACGTGAAGCTAGGGTGCTTCCGTTCAGCGGCTGTGAGTTCAACGTCCATGTTTGTGGAAGCATACAAGCCTCCGTGGGTTAGAGCACATGGTCCGTACATGGCACCGGTAAGTCCTCGTAATCGTAGTAGCGGGGTGGAATTAACCATTTTAAGGAGGTACAACGAAACACCCATATGTTATCACCAGCAGCAGACGTTTGGTCTCTCGGAGCTGTACTGTACCGCATGATGTCTGGGGGGGCACCAACAAAGCAAGATGTCTCAAACAAAGTAGGAAACGTCGGAGAAGATGATTTCTGGGTAAAGGCTATCCCAAGCAGATATAGTACGGAGCTGAAAAAGATTGTGAGAGCAATGCTGCGTGTAGACAGAACGAAGAGGCCTACTGCCGATGACCTCTCCGTCAGCGTTGACCACGGGGTGAACATCTGGAGAGATAGCACCTCGGAGGGAAAGCGACTCATTGGAAAATCGTGACACTGATCCACCGAGGAGATATTCGCAGAACGGTGTTCTAGTTATTTGAATATTTCAGGATGGAGAAAAGACCTTCATCGCTAAGCGCTTTGAAGCGCTTAGGGCTAGTTAGATCTATGTAGGTAGCTTTCGAATTTGCAAATCATCTGGAAGTATCTATCCCTAATATCCACATTACTGTCACGAGTTCCTGCTTGTGTTCTAGTCTTACTTGTCGATCTTTGGAATGATAATCTCGTTGAAAATCGACGATAGAATTAGTCTGTGAGGTCTGAAGCCGCTATTGCTCAAGAGATCAAGATTTGTTGTAAGGTATTCTGTTGATGCGAAGTGAGTTGGCTTAGACGGGCAAGGCTTCTACAAAGTATTGTTACATTGTATTGTAATTGAGGTTGGTATTTTTGGTATACGTCATGGCGCGTTTATTTCCGGGAGTAAGCGCTGATTCACACTTGAATTATTCGTACTCAGGCCTCTCTGTGACTCTCGTTAACCCACCTGTTTGATACCCTTAAGAGTCTCCTTTTTGGTCAAGATGCCGTTCGGAATCAACAATCCTTTCCCCACGTCTATGAAAGGTGAGTGCGAGAAGGCTGGTAAAGTGAGTTATGGAAATTTGGTCCTGATCTGAGTTGCAACATTTGGCTGATATTGCATGCAGATTCTCGCCTCTTTTGTGGACCCACGACAGGCGTTCGGCCCTGACAAAGTAATACCACCCCATATATTAGCAAATGCAAAGGTCTTTAGATTTTCTCAATCCTCATCCGCTCTATGTGACGTCCAGGGAAGGTTGGGCTAATACAGTCATCAGGGTCTCGCCATTATCACGGTAATCAAAGCGGGTTTTTTAGGTTCTGCACGCTTCGGTTCTGGTGTCGTTGTCGCTCGTCTTTCAGATGGCACATGGTCTGCACCCTCAGCTCTCGCGACAGGCGGAGGGGGCTTCGGCGGACAGATAGGCTTCGAGCTGACAGATTTCGTCTTCATCCTCAACGACGCTGCAGCTGTAAGGACCTTCTCGCAGAAGGGAGCATTACAACTAGGCGGCAATGTGTCGATTGCCGCGGGCCCGGTTGGCAGAAATGCAGAAGCCGCGGGAGCGGCAAGCTTGAAAGGTGTGGCGGGGGTGTTCTCGTATTCGAAAACGAAAGGACTGTTTGCTGGAGTCAGTCTAGAGGGTGGCGCGCTAATTGAGCGGAGGGATGCAAATGAGAAGATGTACAACAGTCGGATCACCGCAAGACAATTGCTGGAAGGCGGAGTAAGGCCACCACCAGCTGCGGAGCCGCTTATGCGTGTACTAAATTCGAGGGTCTTCTCCGGAACTACAAACCTTGGAAATGACACAATGTACAACGACATCCCGGTCTATGACGACCGCCACGATAACCTCGTTTGGGAAGGAAGACAAGGTCAAGGATACAACGAAGGCGTACGCACAAACCGCACAGGCTCCACCAGTGGCGCCAATGACTACGAGTACCGCGACAAACCCCAAAGAGCAAACACTTGGGCCGACGACGTTTACGACCGACAACCCAACAGTGCCCCCAGTCGCTCAATGACAACACGGGCAAACCCTAACGAGACTTTTGACACTCTGGGAAGGCGAAGTCGAGGAAACACTGTTGGCGATGATTACACATATAGCGATCAAAAGCCTAGTAGGCCGACAGCACCAAAGCCTAAATTCACACCTAAGCCTAGTGCAGCCTCACTCGGTCCAGACGAGGCGATTGCGCTGTACACCTTTGAAGCGGACCAACCCGGCGACCTGGCATTTAAGAAGGGAGACGTGGTCACTATAGTGAAAAGGACGCAAAATGCGTCGGACTGGTGGACAGGCAGAGTTGGAAACCGAGAGGGGATATTCCCCAGGTATGGTATAGAAATTGCATCCATCAGGCTGAGACTACTAACAATCAATAGTAATTACGTGGACTCTGTACACTAATGGAAGAATATGGACCCTCTGCATAGCCTCATCATGAGATCGTCGTGCTGCTGCACTTTACTAGCAAGCGTTGGAGTTTGGTTTATCTGTTAGTTCTTTTGGTAGTCAGGCTTACTTTGCCATATCCGAAGGTGTGCTGGCTGGGACACTTTCTCCATGTGGATAGTCCCTTTTTGATCATATTTGTCCCCTACGAGCTGTACGTACTCTAGCTTCTCTCATAGGTTATTTGATGTTCTTTCCAAGCGTACCTGTCTATGAACGCATTTCTTTCGAGTCCGCCTAGCTACCCGTATCGTCTACCAGATGGATTAGCGACTCGCTCAATTACCCTGGAAATCCTGAAGGGTAAAGAGTGCATAATAGCACATACCAGGACGGCTTACGAACTAGGTGCCCCTGCTGACGGATGTGTCTATGGAAATCTACCCCTCAAGCTGTGGCCAATTATAAAAAATCCTCCAGTTGTCCCAAAGAATATCTGCCCAAACGAGTGAACCTTCAGCCAACATTCACACCCACAAGACAAAGTAAGGTCCACCAAATGCGCAGAGCTACGTCTTTCTTCCGTCATTTTTCGGTTGGTAATCGTGTCGCCGTCATCAGTACCGCGTCTTGACCACAAACTATCGCCCTTATCAAGCATCCATCTTCATACCCACTACCTCCTTATACTTCTTTGAGAAATGACCGGCCCGTCGTATTCCGCTGTCCTCTCAAATGATGCATAATTCTTAGTTTTTGTCTCTTCTGATGTCCCACCTCTGCTTTGATCTCCCTAACTGAGACTATTATCTCTTTATGTAGCGATGAACTCATTTGGGAAAACTCCTGGGAGCTGAGGAGATAGCTCAGTAAACATGTGTATGTCAAACAGCTAGGTTGTAATTCTTGTGCCGGTTGCACAGGCTGCGGTGGACTTTACAGTTGACTGAGGAACACCTTTTGATGTGCTGTGCTATCTTGCACTCTAGACTTCCTTGCTATGTTCGTCCATTCACGATCTGTTCCTCCCGATATATTCGGCTTCTTTCTCGATGTTTATTCGACCTTGCGCCGACAGCCAGAGCTCAAGTGATGGCTGGGGCGTAATAAACTCATTGATTAAGTCCCATGCTTTGTCGGCTCCTAGAATGAGCCGATCAGGGTGAAGTAAATGATACCCAGGATTCTTTCCATGTATTTAATATAGTAGTACTATTTTCCATCCATGAGATTGAAGGCATTCAACCAATTGAGAGCAAAGTAGAGACGTTTGAGGATGTACTGAGGAGCTCTTACTGCAGTCATTACGAGCACCGAAATCATGTATGAAGGATTTTCTCCTTTGGAGTTAGGTAATCTTCTCAGATCAGGTATAGGCATCGCATCGCCCTTGCCAAGGAGAACTTCAAATTATTGTGATGAACCGACGTTTCAGTGGAATTATGTATTGCATGGAATGCGACTAGATGCGGAAGATGGACTTGTTAAGACATGAAAAAACGAAATTGCATGACTAAATGGGTGGGAGAACAAAGGAAGATGGAACCATCCAAGTAGGGCAAACTTCGATTAAGTACTCTACCCATTTTATTAATCTTTACTTTATATACTCGACGAGGCTTGATCTTCAAACCCATATCGCATTTAGGAGTCCATGGCATCAGTTATTCCCAGAGTTTAATCCTACCGCTATCAAATATTGAGGGCATTAGCGACCTGCGAGCAGCAAATTAACATTCGCCTACTATGAGGGCGTTCACTCTGGAAGGCAAGGTGGCGGTTATCACTGAGTAGGTCTTTCTACAGGATAGTGATTCCCCTTTGTCATTACAATACACTATCGACTCTACATCTCATCCATAGTTCATGATGTAAAGCCATAATCACATTTGTTCGTCACTCAATGGTTTGACTCGGTTCTCCACGGATGACTGAGCTTCCATTCTTCTTGAGTCACAAATGTCTATTCTTCATGGTCTACTTGCTGTAACTTTCCCTTTTCCTTCACTGAGGCTTTATGTTATTGCAGCGGCGCTCGTGGTCTAGGATGGAACATGTCTCAAGCACTCGCAGAAGCTGGTGCGTCCACCATAGCCCTACTAGACTTGAAGCAAGACCTTGGCGACGAGGCGCCGCAGAACTCTACTCCATCACCGGCATTCCCGTCTAATTCTACAAAGTCTATGTCCGTGACGCCAAAGCAGTCACCGAAGTCATGGCTCAAATCTCTCACAGAACCTGGCTGCCCTGACATCCTAATCAACCGCGCCGGCATCGTCGACTCCAACATCAAAGCCGGGGACTACTACCCACAACTCTTCCGCACTCTCATCGACAGAAACCTCACCGGCTCCTTCCTCGTCGCCCAAGCCTGCGCCCGCCACATGATCCCCCGCGGCCGCGGCGGCTCCATAATCCTCATCGGCTCCATTGCCGGCTCCCGCGTCCTGCACCCGCAGGAACAGTGCGCCTACAATGCCTCCAAAGCCGCCGTCATCCATCTCGGCAAGTCCTTGGCGGCGGAATGGGCGCAGCATGGCATCCGGGTCAACACGATATCTCCGGGGTACATGGATACGGCGTTGAATCACGAGGCGCGGCTGGATGGGCTGAAGGCGCATTGGAAGCGGATGACGCCGATGGGGAGGTTAGGGGGCGCGGATGAGATGAACGGGCTTGCGGTGTTTTTGGCGTCGGACGCGTCGGGGTTTGTGACGGGGAGCAATTGTGTTGCGGAGGTGAGTTTGTGATGGAATGGTAGGTGGGGAAGGTTACTGATTTTGATGGGGTAGGGCGGTTATTCGGTATACCGAAGAGAGGGAGCCAAGCAAATGGACGACTCGAGGATTTGGAATCTGGGAATGGGGAAAGCTTAGGCTTGGAGTTGAATATTGATGTCTTATCATCAAATAACAGGGCCTTGAAATGGAATTTCCAACATCTCAAACGATCACGGAGGCTTGCCATCAGTAGAGGTGCTGGTCGCAATACGCTCTACTGGGACTCTTGCATCGTGCACTATGTAGAAAGACATCTTAAGACATTTATAGGTATAGAAAATAACAAACATAGTTGGAAATTAGACGGAGCCATTCGATTAATTACAAGTCTATAAACTTTATGGGAATCTCTACAACGATGAAAATCTTGACCCCTTTTCCAGGGGGTCCTGTAGGCCTGCCAAGATGTCCAAAACAGCTGCAAGCCCTTACATTACCTCATACAAATCACCTCCTACTTCGTCCCACCACCTCCACGACTCCCTCCCCAACCTCCACTCTCCACCCCTCACTAACCAACATCCTCCCCACCGCCGGACCCAGCTTCCCTTTTCCCCCCTCACTATGCCTCCCCACTCCCGTCACAAACGTCAAGCCCCTTCCCTCCCCAACCTTCCCAGCCCTGGCCCACTCCCCTCCACCCCTATTCCACCACGCTTCGACCCTGTCCCTTGCAATCCTTACCGCATCCTTGACGCCCACGCCGTGCAGATCCACTTCCGAGGAGGTAGACTGGGCAGCGACGAGCGCATCAGCGGCAGCTTTTTCATGGCGCTTGAGGGATGCGGAGGCATCACGGGCGACAGAGGAGTAGTAGGATGCAGCGCCGCCCATGAGGGGAGTGGATTTGGACTTGCGGTGGGCGGCGGAGGCTTGGGCGTAGGCGATGGAGCGGGTAATAGTAGAAGCTTGCGCGAGAGCAGTGGCGGTTGAGAGGGGAAGGGGGCGGTAGAATTCGCGTGGTGGTTGTGACGGGAAAGGAGGAGAGGGTGAGCGGGGAAGGTATTGGGGAGTTATTGTTGTGGGAGCGATGAATGATGAGGTGGAGTGGAGGGCTCGAGCGAGTTCATGGGCGGAGGAGGTGGACGGGTGCGTGAGGTTAATGAGAGATTTGAGGTGGTTGTGCGGAAGAGCGGGGAAGTCGACTGCCAATTCGCAGACGTGCGCTTCGAGGAGGGCGGGTGGTGTGGATGAGATGTAGGGATTGGGATTAGAGTCTTGCAGGTCGCAGAGGACGATGATTGTGGCAGGGAGGGAGGCACCAGATTTATGGTAGGTAGAAGTAACGGTTTGACGGGGGAGGTAAGTTCGCTGTGTGATGAATTCAACGTCTTCCTTGGCGCGGTCCCATCGGCTTGCTTTTATGCATGAGCCGTTGCTCGATTCAATGTCTGACGGCGCGGGAGTTGAGCTTGTGCGGCGCGTTTGTTTCTTTCTCTTTCCTCTGGCCTTGCGCCCCCTTGTGGTACTTATGGATTCACTGAAGCCATCTATACCCCTCTTGATGATCTGCTCTCCCTCATTCGCGCCTTCGTCCTCGAAGAAGACTTGGTTCAGAAGCTCTTCGACTGCTTGGCCATAATTATACCCCAGCTTCTTCAAAGTATAATTGATATCAAAATCCTTCACGGTTGGAAACATCTCTTTGAGAACCGTAATCTTGTCTTCGCCAGATAGCGCTTCCAGTTCCAAATCATTCTGGGACTTTGTACTCCATTCCTCGTTTTGCGCATCATCCTGGATACCGCCACTAAGGTTGAAATTGTTTATTGATTGAGATATTTCTGTGAAGTCGGTCTCCTCGGATGTAGATATAAAGTCGCCGTGCCATGATTGTGCTCGGTCAGGGGACTCTTGTGTGCTGTGACTATCATATTGTAGTCCACTGCTTCCGGATGGGTCGAACTCTGTGTCATCCTCCGCAATGCTGTTCTTGAGAACGTCGAGCGTTGCTTGTATGTCTTTGATCGATTCACTATTTGAAAGATCGTAGTCTGAAATTATGGCAAAGAAAAGTGCCGAGTCTATAGGGGGACAATATTCCCTCTGTAGACGAGCGTAGTCCCCGTCAGCAACCACGAGAGTTCTCGAAGGGACAATTTATTTTCACCTCCAGAAGTTTGACGTTATCGTCATCCATGTTCACTATCCAACAATCTCTTCGCGGATTCTGTACAAGCTTCAAATTGCATATTGAAGGAGAGCGCGATACGTCTTGAAATCTATCTCAAGGAAATCAACAAATAGATACGTCAACACTTGGGTGCACAACCAGTGATGTGCTTACTTTGATCCGGGACGAAAATTACAATACATGTAATATTACACTGTCGTCGTCCATGCTAGCTAAAGTCCCGAGGGCACATAGTAGAAGCAACGATAAGAATCGTCTCTGCTTGGGAATGACGCTCAGTCGAGTTATAAATTTTTTAGTCTGAGGGCTTTGCTCTACAATATCGTTTGATCACGAACGTTGATCTCTGCACGGATACTTTGATCCTTGATTATTGTCTTACGCGTTTCTCAACGTCAGAGCTGATCAACTCACCACAGCTCATTGTTCGAGAATATAAAGTGATCAGTGTGCACCAACTGTAGTTACGGAGAAGACTACGTCAAGTCTACCATTTCAAAAAGAACTTGCCACAGTACATACTACAATCATGTCGATTATCAAGCTTGTCGAAAGGAAGACTCATCAACTGCCAGGTAAGGGAAGACAACATTCAATCACTCTGGGATTCCAGAACAGTGCTCATTTTGATCTTAGGGAGGTTGCTTGTCTCTGAACTCGCTTTTGCGGTACCCGTGGACTACTCCCACCCTGACAAAGGACGTATACGTCTTTTTGCTAGGAGTGTGGAGCGGTTCGAGAAACTAGCCGATCATAGTATTAAACAAGCCAAACAGAAACCTTGGTTTGTCTATCTACAAGGTGGACCTGGGTCGGGCTGTGCACCTCCCCAGAGCGTTCCATGGACTGATTTCGTGTTGGATAAGGGTTATCAAATTCTTTTTCTGGACCAACGTGGTACAGGACTCAGCAGTACGATTACTGCAAAGACTCTAGCAAATAAAGGGAGCCCTACGATGCAAGCAGCGTATCTTAGACACTTCCGTGCCGACAACATCGTCCGTGATTGCGAAGCCGTCCGAGAGAATTTGACAGCAGACTTTCCAGAGGAGAAGAAAAAATGGACAGTCATGGGTCAAAGCTTCGGAGGTTTCTGCGCCGTCAACTATCTTTCCAAATCTCCCGAAGGATTGCAAGAAGTGTTCACTTGCGGAGGCCTCCCTCCGCTTGTTAAGCAGCCGGATGTAGTCTATGAACATACCTTTAGGACGGTTCGCCAACGGAATATGGCCTACTACGAGAAGTATCCCGAGGACATTCAGTCAGTGAAAGACCTCGTAAGACACATCGATGAAAAACAACGGCGAAAAGAGAAAATTGCGCTACCCTCAGGTGGCAGTTTCTCTGTCCTTAGACTACGGCAAATCGGATTACTATTTGGCTTTCACGGAGGTCTCGATATGGTTCACGATATGATCTACCGTCTAATTAACGACTTGAGGTATTTTGGAGAATTTACTCGACCCACACTTGCAGCGTTTGAAGCAACAATGGGCTTCGACGTAGCCCCATTGTATGCATTGCTGCATGAGCCGTGTTATACTCAGGGAGCGGCGTCGAACTGGTCTGCGGATCGTGTGATGCAAAGTCTACCAGACTTCATGAATGACTCCGTTGGTCAAGAGAAAATCCTATTCACGGGTGAAATGGTATTCAGAGGTATGTTCGAAGACTATGACGAGCTTCGAAGCCTCAAAGAAACTGCAGATATTCTAGCGAAAACGGATGACTGGCCAGATCTATATGATGAAGCACAACTCGCTAAGAACGAAGTGCCGGTCTATTCTGCAACATTTTACAATGACATGTTTGTCGACTTTGAGCTAGCCCAGGACACGGCGTCGAAAATCAATAATTGCAAGCAGTTCATCACAAATGTCATGTATCACAATGCGGTAAGGGCCAAGAGCGACGAGCTCCTTAAGCAGCTGTTTGCATTGAGAGATGATGTGATAGATTAAAATGGCTGGAAAGCACGGCTCTAATACTGATAACTCCATGTTAGAGTAGGAGTAAGGCTCCATGCACACAGAAACGCATAAGCGCTTGAATTATTCCAAGCATTAAGGTAGTTATCCGCAAAGCAAGATCTGGAATCCTTATTCTATGACCCAAGGACTGGCGAATATGTACACTGTGAAAACCATATATAGAACGTTAGACAGATTAACAAAGCGCTCAGCTGATAATATGCGGGCACATCACCGCAGAAGCCGAAACAATACGCAATCTAAGCCCCGTCCGTCCGAAAGATTCAGCTGTTGTCGACATATTTGTTTGTTTTACTCACGTTTACTGATTTTTGTATACCTTCCTACCAGGACCATTTCGATTACTAACAACCACGAAACCTCTTTTTGGCATATCCAGATGGACAACCAGCATTGTCGACCTCTGAAAGGGCATAGCTTTCACTCAAAACCTAAAACTTTGGACTGGAATAAGAACATGAAGAACTATATAGATTGGGCTAATCTTGATCGAATTTGCCACTATCTTCCATAGGCGGCCTGTTAAATCCAAAGGCCTCCAAGTTGCTGTTCAAGACTCGGTTTATTGAAGACGGAGAGCATGGAAGGTGATTTCTACCGCAAGAATTGGCCTGCTTGTTCTTATGGAATTCAGTGGTCGGATGTTAGGGTATGACGTCCACTACTAATGTCTGGGATAATATCAGGTCCTTGGGACGATCCATATAGAACGCATCATGTCTTTTGTAAACCTTTCAAACTTTGCCTATAAGACAAGAACTTGAAGGTCTTCTTGATACCCAAATATACTCATACGTTCCTGGGCTTTCTTGATCTTCCCTTAATAGTATTCCACACATTTGCTCCCTAGTGGTTTCCCGCCCAAATTGAGCAGCTGGGGCATGGCAAGTACTCACTCAAGCCCATCGCCCTTAATCCCACTCTACTCCTGCCAGTCTTTGTCCTGCTAGAATGGTTCTTCTGTTTCCACTTCCCGTCCTGGTTCCTTGTCATCTCCTAGCGACCATCGAGCGTTGCTTTTGCCACACGCATCCCAATATTGTAGTAATGTGTCAATCCTTCGATTAGAATTTATCCGGATGAGAGAACTGGGCCCCGTAGCACATTGACGTCAAGCAACAACAGATAGGGGAACCCAGTATCATGTCAGGAGCCACAACCCGCACCTAAGCAATCTTACGCAGCGTACCATGACAATAAGGGAGGTAAGTGGCTCATGCTTCGTATTTGGGGTATTGCCGTATGGCTAGGTTCTTCATTATCAATGATTTCCCTTTATCTATTCGCTCATCGCTTGGCCGGGTTGTTTTCTTGATGGACTATCGTACGCTATGGTCTCTTTGACACCTGCACACTCCTTGGATGTGTGACGGTAATCAAAGCGCCGGACACCTGTTGACGGATCCTGGTGAAACACTTTATGTGGTATATTGTAGGACTTCTGAAGATGCTGGTCGAACTTTGATAGCTTCGCAACCCAATCCGAATGCCACTAGATCCTTAGAATTGCTCAACATCAATTTCGAAGCATTCCTATCTAATTAGGCATTGCGCTGGCGAAGTCTACCAAGCGCAGCTTTCTCGCATCATTGGGATCGAATTGCGCGACCTTCTCCCGGACCAGGAAACGTACCGCTGCCGTCTCCCGGTGCAACTGGACATAAGGAGCTGAGTCTCCTTCACCTGCAGCAGCGTTCAGGAGATTCTCAGTCAGCTTGCGGAAATCTGCATGTGCTGCGCCTTTTATACTACGCTCTCCCATCTCTACGTCCTCGTTTTCGCTCTGAGGTCCCCAGATTCCCTCAATGCGCCGCATTCTTTCGTCGTTGCCGTCAGTGCCTTCAGATCTTGCTTTCTTCGCTTTGCCCAGCTTGTTGAAGCCCGCTTCCAAAGTGTCTTCATTAATATCAACCATATCGCCAACTACAGGTCCGCCTAACTCTTCAGCTGCTAGCATTGCAGCTAAATGTTCTTCCACAAACTTGTTGAAGGCTTTCACTAATTTTCTAAGCTCCTTTACGTAATGTATCTTGCGCTGGTGTTGTTCTTGAATGATTTCTTTGGCCAATGTTTCAGATGGCTTCTGTGATTGATCTGCATGTTCAACTCGGAGCTTCTCAACTCGCTTTTCTAAAGCGTCATGAAGAAGACGAGAATCCCGTATATCGTCTTCTTCCTGGCTGAGCAGTTCCCGACCTTTCACTATCTTCTTCTCAGTTACGGTAATTGAGGTTTTCGTTTGATCAATCGAGTTGTTTGAATTACGCAAAGCAAGTAAAGCTGGTAATGGTGAGTATGGTGCTGGCAATAGTGGTTCAGCATCAGTCAGTGCTCTGTAACCCGTAGTGATAGTACGGAGCTGGTGGATACGTGATACAGGATCATGGGAAGGTTCATCAAGCAATATCGATGGGTTCGATGCTGTTAGCTGCCCGAATTTAGTCTATGGTTTTGAAATATGTCCGACATGACAGAACTACCTTTTCCAACGCTGCCTCGTGCTGCTTGACTTGATCTTGCAGATGTTTCAGAGTCCTGTTGAGCCTTGCTTCATAGTCTAATGCTCCATCGACCGGCTCTGTGTCGTAACCTACATCTTTCACTTTGACCGCGTACTCCTGCAACTTGACGAATGCCTGGTGTTGGGCGGCCATGGCCTGTTATTGAGACGGTCGAGAGCGGAAAATATGGTCACCCAACCCATTTATCTGCATCTGATATAACTTGATATAACTTTGAGCAGAGATCACATACGCAGAGAACACTCAGAGCAGTTGTCGTAGTATCTACAAGCTGCGAGCTTCACAGATGCTACATTGAAATTCGATAGGGCTGATTCGTTGTGAATTTTAGTCTAGTCTTAAAGAAGCTAGATTAAAACAGCAGCAAAACTCCTTTACGCTCCAACTCTCAACACCTTTTCACTTCTCACCTTCATTTACATTTCGCTTCCAACGAGAGACCACAACCAACGCGTACTCTAATACTTCTCTTTTCCGAAACACTTTTCCTTAGTTGGTGCGACTGATCGAGTGTTCAAACGCTCAAAGCTTCCCCAGGGGTCGCGATATAAACAGGTTTGGCTCAACGGATACAATCGCGGAGGTCTCTGGATTTGGACTTCATTGGCGGTCCTCCTGCGCTCTCTTACCAGACTACGAGATCTTTCTACCTCGCAACCCACTCTACCTACACCTCGCCCCTCACCACCACCACAGCACCGCCCGTATTCCTTCCTGCAATTGCAGCTGACATCTCCCATCACCGCCTCCTTGACCTCAAACCTGTCACAGCCCAGCATCATCACCCCGAACCCACTCACATTGGCGTCTTCTTCCGTCCAGTACACGCACCAGATCACCTCCCGTCTGCTCTACCGAATTCCTGCACCAGCACGTTTTTCTTCGAAATCCCTGGTGTACATAACGATCAATTCAAGAAATCACCATTAACAAAATCCCGTTGACGTCCCTTGCCCGACCTACTTTATAGCAAGATTATTGATTAACAGGCACAATGTCCGCATCACCGTCAACTCTTCAGACTCCTTCTACCAAGCGCCCCCTTGACGACGAGTCCTCTCCCTCTGGCCCTACCGATCAACCCGACGCGAAACGACCAGCTCTCGACAAGGTTGTCAAAGGTGAAGAGCCCGAAGATGAAAGCATTAAGCCTGAACCCGTAGAAGCTCCAGTGCCCTCTACCGAAGAGGACAAGGTTGAAATTGAAGTTGCGCCTGTGGAGAATGGCCACAAAGACACGCAGGGCGATACCTTGGTCCCGGATGCACCCAACGGGTCTGGCCCTTCGGCAGCATCAGTCCTGGAGACTCAACCCATTCAATCCACCGGTGGTCAATATGACAGAGCTACGTCGCACGGTCCATCACAACACCAGGGACACCAAGATGAAACTGGCTGGATTCATGTTCGTGCGGTCATCTCAAGTGCCGAAGCCGCTACAGTCATCGGAAAAGGCGGAGAAAATGTTTCCCAAATCCGCCGTTTCTCTGGAGCTAAATGTACCGTCAGCGATTACTCGAGGGGCGCAGTAGAGAGAGTCCTGACCGTCAGTGGTCTGGTAGATGCAGTTGCAAAGGTATGCTCCTTTTGGGTAAGCACTCTGTACGAGGCTAACAGATTCAGGCCTTTGGTCTAATTATTCGCACGCTTAACAACGAGCCCCTCGAAGCAGCATCGACCTCTCAATCCAAGACTTATCCCCTTCGCCTACTGGTTCCTCACATTCTAATTGGATCCATCATTGGAAAATCGGGCGTCCGCATCCGCGAAATCCAAGAAGCCTCCGGTGCTCGTCTCAACGCTTCCGATTCGTGCTTGCCCCTATCCACCGAACGGTCGCTAGTGGTTCTTGGCGTAGCTGATGCAGTTCACATTGCTACCTACTACGTCGGACAAACATTGGTGGAACAGCTGACTGAACGATTTGGTGGTCCGGCAGCTTCTGCATATGCTACTCGTAGTGGTGGACCAGCAGGTGTTGTTCCAGGCGGCATGCAGGTGGTCCCATATGTTCCTCAACCTGCTGGCGGACAATACGGTCATCCTGACAACTACAAGCGCCATAACAACCAGCCTCAAAGAACACCAGCAAACCCGTACGGTGTTCCATACCTTCATAACAACCCACCGCATCAGCAACCTCAAGCGCCTGTACATTACGGTGGTTCACCTCAACATGGCTATGCCGGCGCCGGACCCCACCAACCTCAACAGCATGGTGGTCATATCCCTCCAACGAACCATGCCGGCCCGCCTAATCAGCCGGTACAAGGAATGGTACCTGGCCAGCCTCTGACTCAACAGATCTTCATCCCCAACGACATGGTCGGAGCCATCATCGGAAAAGGAGGAGCGAAAATTAATGAGATCAGACAGCTCAGTGGAAGTGTGATCAAGATCAATGAACCTCAAGACAACAGTAATGAGAGGCTGGTTACCATTACAGGAACGTCAGATTGTAACCAAATGGCTCTGTACATGCTCTACTCTAGACTCGGTACGTAATGCATCTCCGGCTCAGAAGAAATGAGAATGTACTTGTACTAATATCCCATATAGAGAGCGAAAAGCATCGGATCTAAGGTAAGAAAAGAAACAGTCTCATTTCCTAGTCCTATGGCGCCGTGTGAATGTGAGAGGGTTCTCGTCACGTTTGCAGTGTAATTCTAGCATTGCGCAAATAAGATTATTGCCAAAAACCTTATGAAGACGCTCATTTTAATGTGTTGTCGGGTCTTTTCCGATGATCAGTTGCTAACCTGTCTCACATTATCGCGATGTGATGTTCACGGTCAACCTTTTAGCGTGGTTCGTGAGATTCTGTCCGGAAATGGAAACACAGCGCGACACACAAACGAAAACAGGCGAGACAGCTCGTGAACCCTCTCCGGAGATTTTCTTCCATTCATCAGGCCCAGCAGCGAACAGCTGTCGCAAATCTTTATACATGACATACCTGTTTCCTTTGTCTCTGGTCTTATAATTCATTTTCGCAAGCAGTCATGTCGACGCTCGCCGTTCGCAACACTTCCAAATTCCCATTTCACCTCTGGCACGGATTCCTCTGGGACAGTTGGAGATACCCGCAAACACATATGAAGAAGCCCCTAGAATGACTGTGCATGCTACAACATCTTTCATGGCTCCACGCGAACATTCTCCGCACAACAGAGCGCATAGCACCTTCCTCACCTTCAAATCCCCCACCCACCTCGTCTTCACCCTCCACATCCACATGAAAACCGCTCCTAAAAAGATGCCGGGCATCAACAGGATCGATAACGTCCCTATAGTCCAACATCCTCCCCCTAAATCCTCTCCTCTATCCTCACCGCAATTTTTACCAAGTTCCCCCACACGAAATCTTTTCAAAACTATCGTTACCATCACCGTCGGTCCCAACCGCCGACCCTTCTACGTTCATTTGGAGTCTCTCTGCGCCATCTCCCCCTTCTTCGCCGCCGCTTTTAACAAAACCTACAACTTCGCCGAATCTGGCTCCGCTACGCTCAACCTCCCTGAAGCCCGACCCGAAGACTTTGAGTATTTCGTGCAGTGGCTGTATACGCATACGCTGAATCACGAAGAGCTCGTGGGAGGGCACCCGGCGTTTTTCCGATTACTTCGGTTGTATATCTTGGCGGATACGATTGGCGTTACGAAATTGAAGAATGATATTGTCGATGTGATTGCGGCGTTGGCAGACAGTTCGAATAGCGTACCAACGGCGGAAGATACCAGGACGATATACAGCGAGATCTCGGAGACAAGCCTCTTAAGAAAGTTGGTCTTGGATCTGTTTTTGTGGAAGAGGACGGAAGGTCTTATCGAAACACATCTGGACAGCTGGTATATTGCATTTCCTTCCTTATTTTGGGGGTTCTCTAGTCTTGTGGGCCCTTGGAGACTAACGAGTCTTTCTGTGGGAGCAGGGACGAACGCTTCTTGAGAGAACTGATAGTAAAATTGAAGCGACGGCAGCCAGGGGATAAAGCATTTCCATGGAGGGCCAAGCCGGACAAGTGCAAACTTTATCATGAGCATGATAAATGGGCTGAATGTGAGTGCATTGCCGTCAATGGGTTAGTCCGTCCCCCAAATATGGAGATATTATTCTAATTGTTGATCAGAGAGCACGAAGTCCATAGTAGTGTGAGACCACGGTCGGATGGGGGAAATCGGCCGGATGCGCCGTCGTGATAGCGGTCCTAGTCTAATTAGCTTGGCGGGCTGGTGGTGACGAGTAAAGGGATTGAGCAGAAGTCTGGCGGGGTTGGGAAGATTGAGAGAGCTTGATTGGCATCCTAGAGTCTGGACTTCGCGGCATTGGGAAGGCGTCAAACGTTTCTAGTATTGCGTGGGGGAATCCTATTCTTATCTTTCCTCGAATTTGACGTGGTGCATTTCGCTTGCCTCCACCCCTTCCCTCAGCAGCCCAACATTCTCCTTGAAAGACGGGTGTTCAGCAAATGCTATGTGCGCCTCCACACTTTCCCACCCAATGACTCCTGTAAAGGCCTTCGCTTTTCCTTTTATATCATCATGATCTAACTCTTCGACGACCCAGCCGACAGACGCCCCTTTGAACGCGGCTCCTGCATTCTCTTCAACAACTTTTAGAAACCTTTGAAACTTCTGGTCCCAGGATGTGATGTCAGATTCAGATATGTCGGCGAGGAAGTATAAGGTGAGTCTTTCCGTGACAGGGGCACGGGCGATGGCCGCTGAGGGGGGGTGAGGCTCAAAGTTCGCATGGCTCATAGAGATGCGGTTATTGATGTTCTCATGGCTTGTAGCGATGTCAACATCGATGATAGTCATGAGGTGTTTCGCAAAAGGGCCATATGCAGGACTTGCGACGAAGCTTTTGTGCGCTTGAACGTCATCCCAGTCTACGCGGGTTGGTTGTATCAGCTGCGGTTCCGGAAGTTTTGACACGGTGGAGCTTACCAACGAGGAGTTCGAGGACGGAAGGGTTCTCGACTTGACGTCCCCAGTAGGCGCGCTGAAAGCCTTCCTGAGCGAGGAGGGTGTCGATGGTGGATTTCCAGACGGCACCGGCGGGGGCGGAGGGGTCTTCGATTTGGGCGCCGGGGATAAGCGGAAGGACTGCTATTTCCGTTGCTGGGGCCATTCTGGGCAGTGTCTTTATGAATCCTTGCTGAGTATAAACAAACTTCCAGGAAAGAAGTTGTTACTCCGTAGTGAGATTTATACTGCTATCAATAAGATACTAAGATACTACCTTAGTGGAATTATGAGGAATGGCTCTACCGTAGCAGCACCGTAGTACTATCATAGAATATTGTTACTGTTATTCACACCGCCTTTAGGCAGTCCTCTTAATGACACGTTATTCTAAGGAACAGTTATGGAAATAAGCGTATGTAAAATACAGTATCAGGTATCATGAGCAATATCTGCATCATCCTTCTGCAATACCTCTCTGTATTCACCCACCTTTACCCTGCATTCACCCCCGCATCGATCTATCCATAGGTAGTGATAATGCGCATAGTACCCATGCAGCCCATGCGATGCGCTCCCGCGTCGAAATTGGCTCAATCGATCGATTCTGAGCTTGAAAATACAGAAGCGTTGATGTTGTCTGAAATACAGTCTATCCGAAGATAAGGCTTGGCAGTATTGTAGCAGTTATCTTGAAACTACACAGAGCTTCAGGTTCTACCGTAGCAACACTGTTCTATTTGATATCAGTGTATTATCTTTAAACGAATATTCAACTAGACTGTAAGAGTATCATTCTTTTTAATACTCAGTTATCATTTTGTCACATATACAATGAGCTACTGTAAGTCAGTATATACACCTATCCCTTTGACCGCCACAAGGTCGGCCACCCCCTTTGATCAACAGCTAGGCCAAATTTGAAAGCAGCTTGACCAGATGGGGTACGGATGCTTAATAAACCCCGCTATCGCCGACTCGCCGAATCCAAATAAATGTTCGTATGCTTAGTCATTGGTGGGGTCCCCCTACTAACATTGTAGATCATAGGGGGTGGCCGACCTTGTGGCGGTCAAAGGGATAGAGGACGACCAAAAAGTTTTCCCTCTTCCGCTTCTAGCTGCCAAGCTGAGCGGGCGCCGCTCTAACCTGAGCCGAGCCTGAGCGTCCCTGAGCAGGGCTGAACATCGACTGAGTCGGCCTGAGTATGCACTCTGAGCGATGTGGGCAGTGAGCCTTAGAGGAACAAGATCGGCACCACGCCCTCGAGGGAATACTTCCACGAGCCTGCGGCAGATTGGACCTCACCCACCATATCCCAATAAAATATGTCAATCAGAATAGCTTTTTGTCAATCTTAATAAAGGATGTTATCTAAACATTTAGCCTGTTCGATCTCAGGACCGAGCCAGGAGACGACTTGAAAATGATGATCTATTTTCCATCAGCGCTCTCAATTGCAACTAGTGATTCTACAAGCCCATCTCAAGGGTCTTTGAAAGCTTCGCTGTATTCGTGTCGAGTAACGTTTTTAGCGCAACCATGTTGAGCAACGCTATCCAACGGTTCCAATATCAGAGCTCTCTTCCCAAGCAAATTTATGAGGAGTTGGATCAAGTCATCGTTGTCCCCCTCCAGAGTATATAGCGTACGTATAAGTGATATAACCGTTGACTCGTAGATTAATTGTTTGTTGCTTAAATCTTCATTATGCAATACGTCATCGAAGTATACCGAGTCCCACTTCCCACGATCCATGGTATCATCCCCGCTCTGCAAAAGGAGCCGCTCCCGACTCAACAACGCAGCTGAGGTGAGCGCAGCGTCCGGAAGGGTTTTTCGGAGTGGAAGGAGTGGAAGGTTATCAATTAGTTGCTGGTATCGGCTTAAACCCTCTTCCGATCCTATCCAGTGTCTGAGCCCTTCGAGGGTATGACCATGTGGCATAAGGCTCCAAGCGAGGAGCATTCGAATATCGCTCTCTGGTTTTCGAAGAGACGGACTGCGCCGGTAGAAGTTCTCACTGTCTCCGTTCAGCTCCAGTTTCTCGATATTTATAGAATAATAACTAACATATAGTCAGCCATCAGACGAACCTGTCGAAGGCTAAGCTCGTTCAACAGCTGCGGCGGCAGGGTCTAGGCCACTGTTAGCTTTTGCGAGCCAAACCCGTTGGTGGACTATACCAAACGACAATTCGAAAACCCCACGGGCACGTAAGGACGGCGAAAGACATTGCACAAAACAAAACGATGGACCCGATGATACTAGCAAAGCTCAAACCGGCGCCGTGAAGACCGAGTTCTGTCTCTGCGGTTCGACCAAAGGGCATCAGACGGTTACGACATTCAAGAAAGTGTTGTGGCAGCGCCCTCCCCACTCGCAACACCTTTCGGAATCAGCTGTAGTGCACCTAACACCTACAACACATTGCTGACTCAATAGGGTTGATACAAAAAACAACCCCCCACTTCTCCGCTACTTCTCTTCCTCTGTTCACTGCATAGTTACCGATAGCTTGAACCCTAGCTAGAACCTATTTTGCGCACCAGGTACGCATGAGTCTCCCCAAATGTCAAAACCGGCGGTATCAAACACGAACAAGCCATATCGAGAATTGTGAGAGCATCAGGACTTTAATATCGGCCGCGAATCACAGCCTGAGGTAACACAATCTGTGGAATTGTCGATTGGAGCCGCGTTTCGTTCATTTGTCATTGCGAATTCCAGATGAATCTTGCGTTTTAACTCCCTCACAAAAGTCCGCCACGATCATGGAATACACACAGCCAAAGCTTCAGATCAATATGAAGAATCTCCCCAACCAAATGAGCGACTGCCTCGATGCATTATATCAATGCCGCTTTAACCATGGTAGTTCCGACGCTATGAATGTTAGCCAGGTACCCAGCGCCGTCTGTGCCCTTCAGATTGCGCAACAATTCGCAGCAAAAGCCGCAAACCGTCTTTCACAACAACAGTTTCACCAGCTACTGCAATTTCTTCGAGGTCCAGCGCACGGCAAGGTTCAGAACATGGAGTTATTGGAACAATTTCTGGCACGCAAACTTGAACATTTCCATTCTACAGAAGTTGAAATTTCCGGTGAAGGTCGCGATAGACTTGCCCGCCCCGGTGGTCCAGCGGATGCCAACCTATGACTGATTCTACACGTCCAAAGTGAGGATGATGTCCTGGGTGGGTTCTGGGATTCTCGTAGCGCAACTATAAGTCTTCTCCATGAGAAAGGAATCCATGAGTCCTTCGCATTCGGCTATGACTGGCATTGGCGCGCACAAGGGCGCTTTCATCGCAACGCTCGTTGCCCTGCATCGGCATGGAACCAACAGTAGAGAGAATTCCACAACCAATTCTCCAGCGACCTTCTGGAGATGTTACCGCTACCTTTCGTCATCACAACATCCAGCTGTACCCGGGATAATCTCCGGAAATACCTGCCAAAGACTGCGATGTCTTTGGAGATCGAACTCGCCGCCCCTACCAGTGTTTTGAGATTCGATCTGGACATCAGAATTGATGGTACCTTACGCCGTATCATTCTCCATGTCCCTCACCCAACCGCTGGGTTCTTGACAAGCCGAAAGAACAGAGGATCAATGGCTATCCAAATTGACGCTGGCATGAACTTTATTCTATGGCTGATAGGTAAAGACTACAATCCCACTAGCTTCGTTAATCGGTATTCAGGCAGCCGCCTACGCTTTGTCCACACCGCGCCTCTTCCAGAGATGTGGGGCTATGTTCGAAAAGAGGCTGTAGAAGGAAAAAAGTTGCGGCTCGAAGACTATTCGCCAAGCTTTCTCAGCTGGGTATGCAGGTACATAGGTCACGACCCGGCGCTCGTTCTCGCTACTGGAGCCAGCCTTGCTGGGACGGCAGCAAAGAAGATCGTTTCAAGGATACACAAACGCTCCACCACGACTTCGTCCTCCACGCCATTTCAAGTCGCTGAACCGAGCGGCTCAGACAATCCGGAATGCGAAAAGCATCCCCAGCAAGATCAGGAAACCGACAGCAATAGAGAAGCCCCTATAGCCCTTCTTCACGTACCTAGATCGCCCTCCATTCTCCATCGTCCACTGGTGGACGAAATAGACATCCCTATGCCACTCGACGAGTCGTATGAGAATAACGATGAAGACCAAGGTCTTCCAATAGAAAGCGAGGCTGGTTCCGACGAGGCTGGTAAGCCAACGACTTGTCACGGAACTGCTGTTAAAGTATACAAGAATGGAAGGGTCATGATTTCTAGTGCGGAGTTTCCTTTAGAATTCCGTACTAGCAAAACACAAGCTCAGAAGATCTGCAGCTTCGGGAGCACGCCGAGAATTTACTTCTCGCCTACAGATATCGAAATTCGGGTTAACAAGGAGGTCGTCTATACAAAGCCAATTGAACGTCTTCTAGGGTCTCTTGAAGGAGCTGAGTGGCTGTCTCAGTTGATTCTTGAAAAACAAGCGTTCCGGGGAACACCGCACGAAGATGAACATGCGGAAGCAGAACCTCATAGCGGCCTTGATCTCATATCTCATGAGCGCCATGGTGGCACTTATAAAAACGGAGAACTGAAGAGGAAGCTTCTGCAGGGTGCTAATTTCCACTGCGCTCAGTTGAAAAGTCGCGGAGCTCATACTGAAAATAGGGTGTTCTTTCGAGGCGTGCAATTGACGGTCCCCTTGAAAGCGAACACTCAAACAGTTTGTGTTGGGGTCGACCTTGTTCCAGAGGGGACAGTCCATCCGCATGAATGTATCAACGGTGGCGAGGCAGGCGATCCAGCACATCGTCTTAGCATCCAAATCAGATACAGAACCGTGCATGAAAATGCACAGGAGGAAGTCTGGTACAGAAGTTCAGCGCAAGGCAACATTAAGAAGCTCAACTCCTTAGTTGACTTCTTGGAGGATAAGGATGGAGATTGGACAGCTAAGCAACCACGGCGATTTCTTGATAGAGATTACAGCCGCAAGAGGTTCAAGACATCATACACAAGTTGAGCTCTACGAACCGGAGCTAAAGATAAGGCCTTGAATTCTCTCCTCTGAGGACTATTACTTCTACGATAGCAGGCAGCCCTTGGTCTTGTCAAGCCTTGAGGAGCGATTATGAGGGAGCTCGCTGAGGAGCAGAGGTAGATTCCCGTGGTGGCTATATACTATGGTAAACGAGTCTAAACGAGGCATTGAGAACAGGTGTGTGGTGGTTGGCGTGAAACGTGGTGAGGCATACGCCGTTTAGGCTTGACAGGTCTACACATGTGTCTCCTCGACAGACTCCTCTAACAATATCAAGATCTTCGGCTAGCTCAAACCGAACTCGGAATCAGTAATAGGGTTGGAGGATACGGCGTTTGAAATCTGTCGTGGAGGTGGAATTTGGTATATATTAAGCATAGAAGGCAGGTATTATGGATGCCCAGGATCAGCAAAGACAAAGCTTCAAGACATGGTGGCATTGTCAAGTCGAGTGAAGGACTTGAAGTATAAGGCATCAATTCAATCGAAAGGATGGATTGTCAAGTTGATTGCCCTCTGTTCTCGGAGGGGGAAGATGGACCAAATACAGTGAGAGACGCTAAGAAATCGATACAAGGCTTCTATGTTAAGGGCTTCACGCACATGTCCTTCAATATCGTGACACCAATATGTGACGCCGGAAACCATATGCGCAATAGGCATAGCTCTTCGTAGAACATACCTTTCTTAGGACTGATATGATGGCTGGGATGGCCGCTAGCTCATTGGGGCAGACTTCTGCCCCTTAGAGGGTAGATACATCTCAGGCGGCCCACAGTACATAATAAAAAAGGTGGTGGGGAAGTGCGATATCTCTATATTATACGAAAAGTAGCATCTAATAGATTCAGAATCCTGCATGAGAATGTAAAGTCCTTTCTTAAAGGTCTTTCTAAATAATCTATATAAATTATTATGAAGATCGCCACGTAAAGCCTAAGGACGTGTGGCCCAATGGTAGGCGCACCCGATTGTCTAATTAAATCAAAATCGTCACTAACATCCTTACCAGGCAAGGCGCTTGACGTTCGTCTCCCCTTGCCCCGAGAGATGATCATTATTAATCTATGCCACAGTACGAATCAAGAGATTCACGGTTCGATCCCGTGCACGTTCATTCTTTTTTCTTAAATTTTTAGATTTAAGATTTAATTTTTCTGGAACAAGAGACAGGAGAGACACTATGCGACTTTACTACTCCGTAGCCAAAGGTTACCTACTACTGCTGACAAGCACCTAGCCATACCAGCTATCAAGCAATCGTGGTGAATTTGTGTATTTAGATTAATAGTTGAAGAAATTAATGTGGCAAGGCTGTTCATGATCCTTTGGCAGCATTAAGAATAGCTATACGACAGGATACAGTCGTTTAATGTCTGAGCAGGATGAATATCGCCTGAGTAGTGGGTGAGCTGGAGGGTAGAGCGTGAGCAAAGGGTGAGCCGAGAGTGAGTAGCGCCAGAGCAGGGCGGCGGGAGCTGACTAACCGGATGCGAAGGAGAAGGAGTTTTTTGTGCACGATTATACACTATAATACCGCCTTTAGACGGTAATTTGAACCATTACTGAATATTCTAGATACAATTAAAGGAAATAGGAGAACCCCCCTCCTCCCCATCAGCCTGATCGTTCGTTTGCCTTGCGCATACTTCGATGCTATCGAACACGTGTCAGCGAGCATCTGAGATGTGTGTAAGCGGTAAGCATGCACTTCGTATGCCCACTACGTCCGTAACGCTGAGTCTAGTTCCAACACAGCTCAACGGCCGTAAGGTCAGACAGACCCAGGATAGGCTGGAGCCAAGATGATGCACCTCGCAGACTTTGCCGGGAAGTCTCTCGGGTTCAAGTCCGATGCGGTGGATACGGAGAGCTCGTCATCTCGCGAGGGTCAGGGTCTCTTGAATGGATCGAATGGGTCAAATGGCGCCGCTGCGTCGCCCTCTCCTGGGCCTGCACCGCGAATACGCCGCAGAAATCGGATGATTACGTCCTGTCTAGAGTGTCGGAGAAGAAAGTTAAAATGCGATAAGCAGCATCCGTGTGCCAATTGTACCAAGAACTCGCGGGATTGCCTCTTCCTGGCACCAGCATTGGATTCGGCAACCCAGTTGAAGTTGACTGAAATCAAAGAAAAGATGGGATCTCTGGAAAGAGTACTTGAACAGGATGTTGCCAAAAAAGGAGCCAGCAATGGAGCTAGGAGAGACCGGCCCGTATTTTTACGAGATGTCGAGGATGAAGTAGACTTTGCCCCTGAGCCAGAAGATGAGAGAGACCTTGAGCCCACACCTCTCGCTATAAGTGACGCAGTATATGGCGATGATGGTGATGATGACCTTGCGGATTTGGGCTTCCAGATGGGCAAGCTAAGACTCACTGATAGGATTGGGGGCTTCTTTCGTCCAAAGATGGCCGAAGAGGTGGGGATTCCCATGTGGTCTTGAATTGCTATCCGCATGTCGGCTTCACTAACTGTCAGAACTAGCTCACGGTGACTTTGAATGACGAACGAAACGATCATAGATCACCTATAGAGAAGGAGGCATCTCCTGAGCATCCAGAGCCTTCGATGCCTACGACTACGTATGTAGATCACACATTCCTTTCCCCTGGGCCAACTTACATAGCCCCCTCGTCGAGCTTTTTCTTCTCGAGTGGTAACGCATCTGCTTCTTTAATTGATTTTCTCCCTTCAAGGACGGTTGCGGATAGATTGTTAGATCAGTATTGGGTATGCGTCCATCCAATGTGTCGTTTGGTCCATAAGCCTTCATTTGAAAGGAGATATCGCATCTTCTGGGACGATGTTCAGATAGGCATTGAACCCGCCAATTCTCTGCAGGCTGTAGTGTTTGCTGCCATGTTCTCTGGTGTGGTCAGCATGCCTGAGGAGGCCATTCTCTCGGAGTTTGGAGTACCGAAAAAGGACTTGGTGGACAACTTCCAAATGGGCACAGAAACTGCCCTTGGCCGTGCTAACATTATCCGTACGACTAAGATTGAGACCCTGCAGGCTTTCATTATGTATATGGTGGGTTATTTCTACGTCGATCAAGAAAATTCCTCTTCCTTCTAAATCCCGAGTGAAGCAGTAGACTCGTCAGTGTTATATACAAACCAATGCTGTTAGCGCCGCTACGGATCTTGATATACCTTATGGCAATTGATCCATCCGCCGTTACTTTTCGTTTCACAATGACCAGACCATGCTAACTCGAAGTAGATACCGCTTTGCCGCGGTGAAGTTTCACGTTCGCATTCAGCTCTTGTTGGTACAGCCATTCGAATTGCAGAATGTATGGGACTCCATCGCGACGGCACAGAGTACGGAATGGGTCCAGTTGAGACCCACGTTCGACGCCTGATCTGGTACCAAATCTGCTTCTTAGACATCCGAACCTGCGAAGCCCAAGGCCCCAGACCAGGAATTCGGGTCGAAGACTTTGACACACAGTTGCCCCTCAACGTGGACGACGTTGCTCTCGAAGGCCCTGATCCTCCGGAAGAGTCTGCCCGCAGATGGACAGACATGACTTTATCCCTGATCCGCTTTGAATGCAACGAGATACATCGCATCATCTGGGTCGACCGCCCTCGGCTCGAAAAGAAAAAGATTAGCTTGACCGCCGTCCTCGGCAAAGTCGAGAATTTCCGGCGCATCATGAAAGAAAATTACGTGTCCTTGATCGACGACTCCATTCCCCTCCAGCACTGCGGCCGCGTCGTCCTTGAGATTCTCACCTTGCGCATGCACGCCATGGTCTTGCACCGCTACCACAACAGCGTATCCCACAACTTTCCTGACCGCCTCCGCCAAATCATTATCACCTCCGGCATCTCCACCATGGAATCTGCCATCGAGCTCGAAACCTCTCCCGCGCTAGCCCCCTACGCCTGGTACGCCGGCGCCCTCAACCAATACCACTACGCCCTCTTACTCCTCGTGGAAGTCTTTGCCTTTCCCCAACGCCGTGAGGCGAGCCGTATCTGGGCGTGCCTCGACTACGTCTTCGAAACCCCCAACCCGGGCATGTCCCAGACGGACAAAGCCAGGTGGGTGGTCACGGAGGTGAGGAACAAAATGGGGATCTACGTGGACGCAAGAAAGGTGCGCGCGCCCAAGGAGATGATGTTGAGGTTTAGGCAGGGACCGGCACTTGGCGTGGGAAAGATGAAGGGTGGGGCCGAGCTTGCTCAATCGTCCCTGGGGGCGGCCACTTTCTATGCGCCACCTATGGCACCCACGGCGGTGAGGCAGACCGCAGGTGGTGCTGTCGCGCAGCCGTACGAGAAAAGCAATGCCGTACCGGTTGTACCGATGGTTGATGATAAAATGGTTGATATCGATTGGGTATGTTTGATTTCGATCTAAAGTTTAGTTGCGGTTTGGTGCAATGGGTAAATGCTGACCTTGGCATAGTACGAGTGGGATAAGCTGTTCCCGCCAGATATCAACACCGGGGAGCTCAATTTCATCCCTACGACCACTATGCTTTAGGTTCGTAGACCGTTCGGTCTGGCGTTTTTTGTTTGGAGGCGTTTGGTGGCGCTTGGGTATGGAATGAGAACTCTACCAAGGAAGGATGGTGTGATGTGAGGGAGTTCAGAGGTAATAGGATGGGGTAGCTTCTGTGGAACCAGGCCGATGTAGTACAGCTGTCTTATTTCATAGCTACTTGTCACAAAGCCCAGCGAAGGCACGCGTTTTCCACTCTCCCACATCGTCACCCTGGTTTCCGAAATTTGGTAGCTAGGACTTTCCTTTGCTCAATCGTTTTAAATCTCTGTCGTCAGTCAACCACGATAAAGTTGCTCGACAATCTTTTCCGTCCTTCCAAACGTCTATGTGGATGCTCCGACAATGAATGCTGTGATAATTTCAAGCCACGCTGCAGAACGGCATGTGGAGGGCATGGGTATCGATTTACTCGCACTAAAAGCTATCCTACATTGCTCTTTAAGCACTACTCCAACTCCCTAACCAGCGGCCCCTTTTCCAAAAACGCCTCTTTCAGAATCCTATTCACCGCTTGTCTCTGCTGGACTTTATTTCTATAGCGCCGCACCTCTTCAGCGGTGACGCCGCTCAGACCTCTCTTGGGCGTGCCATCTCCATTGACAGACTCTCTTAGCAAAGCATTGGATCTATCTGGAGTACGGATAAGACTCCTCTGCAGGCTTCTCGCAGCGGCTTTTTTCTTTTCTGGGCCTTGGGAAATCCTCATGGAAGATAGGCTCTCCGCGAGATCGATATCGTTGGCGGTCGACATATGGAATTTCCTCATCTGCGTTTCTAGAACGTCAATGTCTCCACTTTTCTTCTCGGCCATCCTCGTCATTTTCAATATTGTATTCGTAACCGCTTCGACTGTGGGTTTCTTCACCGCACCACTCTTTCCATTGCGACTGTCTTGGGCTGCAAGCGTGGTCTTCAACATAGTAATGCCTCCCTCCACCTCAGCAAGCAATTTCTGGATGCGTGTGAACTCTTTGCGGAGATCATGTTGCACGGTCACTTGCTCAAGGCTAAGGGATCCGAGGCGCACGGCTGCGGTATGTTCAGGGTCTGATTTTGCTTCGATGAGTTTGCTAATCTCTTTACCTTTGGTTTCTACCTTTTTGAGCTCTTTACGGAGTTCGCGACAGGTACCGACGCGTTCTTGGAAATCGCCAATTCGACATTGTCCTAAGCGGTCTAAGAGAGAGCCCTCTATGCTTTCTAAGTCGCCAAGTTCAATCAGACACCAATCATCTTCATCCTCTAGGTCTTCTATTGAATGGCCGCCTTGCTTGTACATCTCCGTATGGCCTTTCACGAAGGCATTGAGTGAGCGTGCATTGAGACCCAAGGTATCAATCATGGAGTTTATATCTCGGTACACCTTTTCAATCTGGCCAGGAACGCCGGGCTTGTCGATGTTGCCGACGTAGTCTTGATGAGCAAGGAACTCGTCTAAAATCTTTGTGCCTTGCACTTCAGTTTCCAGCTCTTCACGAACCTTTTCGTCTTCTCTATCGCTAAGGCTTTGTTCTTCCTCGGCAACTCTTTTAGCTCGTTCGGCACTGGCGCGGTTTAAACTTTCTCTGTAATCATCCTCTGCGGAGACTCGCAACCCTGACACAGGAACAGTCTTCCTTGGCACACTTTTCTTCTGGCTGGCCCCTTCGGCTGGATGTCCTGGGGCACTAACGGATCTCGCATTTGGTGCTCGGAGCGAATCACCTTGTAGGAATTGTCGCACCGGACTTGGCGATCTTGGACTTTCTTGGACCTTGGATGGTGGCGGGAAATGTGGTACAGATGTTTGTCCAATTTCTCCAAAAAGAGACTTGGAATCTGGGCGAGGCTGATGCGGTTTCACTTTGGTAAAGACACCCCCGAGGGGGCTTTTATCAAAAGACGACTTGTCAAATGATCCACCAAACGAACTTCCAGCGGTGGTAGGACTTAACTCTAGTGCAACATCTACCCCGCTACCTTCGTCATCTAGACCTTCATCCAGACTGCCATCTTTAGTATCTGATGGAAGAGATGGCTGTTCTAGGGGTGGTATTCCCGGGGCTTGTGGTTTGCCCTTTGACAGCATGAAATCAGGCGGCAAAGGGGCATCATCAGCTCCAGCTTTTGACGTAGAAGCCGAGGAGTTAGAGGATTCACCCGCCGCGAAGCTTACTTTACTCGTGGACTCTGGGGGAAGAGGTGGTTCTGGAATGTTTCTGTCGATTCCAGAAGATCCTTCTTCTTCCGGTTCCGGCTTGATCGCGCGTGACGAAGAAGGTTTTATGGATGATGAAGGGATTTCAACTGGCTTTCTCGGTGTTTCTTTGGGTGTAGTTGAAATTGGAGTAGGTTTGTCCCATAATAAGGCTGAAGTAGGTGTGTCTTTTGGCGTGATCATAGTTGGCGTAGGGTTTCCCCAAGAGGTAGTTGCGGGATTACTGCTTTGTACAGCAGCAGGCGTAGTCTTACTTTGGGATTGGGTTCCGAAAAAGCCTCCAGATAATGGCGGAGTAGTGTTTGGGATCCGAGATTTGGGTTGCGCGGCAGGTGTGGACGACTCTTGTTCAGCGGTTGATGCTCGGCTGGTCTTGTCGTTCTCATCCGCGCTATCTTCCATGTCGGCCTCCCGAGTAACTGGAGTAGAAACTGCTTTCTGTGCTTCCCCAAGGGTGTTGCTGAAGTTGTTGCCAAAGAACGAATTGGATGCGTCGTTGGCAGGTTTTGGTTCATCATCCCTGGCTGTGCCATCACCCTCAAAAGTTGAACCCAAAGTGAAGCCGGTGCTAGGAAAGAGACTGCCAGGAGCCTCGTCTGTCTTTTTCGGGGTTCCTCCGAAACTTGAGTCTGTCTCCATATTAGAGCCAAAGGATGTGCCTGTGGAAGCCTTTGCAAATGGGGATTCGCCACTACTTTGAGCTTGCGCTCCCATGAAGCCAGGAGCGTTTGCAAATGACGCGAATCCTCCAGTCGAAGTTGGCGCTGAGGTTCCTGATTGAACCTTTGGCCCAAAGGGATTAGCACCAGATGTGGCCATAACCAAGCCCCCGGGTTTGCCAAACACACTTCCCGAGGCTGCAGATGATCCAGACGGTGGAGCACCCCACGGCGAGGCTCGATTACCAATTGCACCAGTTGCACCAAATGCTGGCCCTCCAGTCCCTCCCAGTGAACTTTGAGTCCCAAAGGCAGGCTTACCGACAGCCGAAGTCCCACTTCCAGAAGCAGCACTTGCTGGGCCGCTAGTTGTCCATGGTGATTGCGGCTTTCCAAGTGCTGAAGAAGCGCCAAAAGGGCCAGGAGCCGGCCCGGGTGTATCTACTGTACCTGAGGAGGGTGTTGACGGTTTCCCAAACGCGTTTGGTACGCCGAACGGGTTTGGGCTTGATGAAGGCGCCGTTTGCGATATCATACCTCCAAATGGCGACGCTTGTCGACCCGCCAGGCTTTGCGCCTGGGGTTGATCGCCGCTAGCGACAACAAGGCCTGGGTAAGTGGTACCCTGCCTTATCGACTCTACGTACACTATCCACCACGACGACAAAACACCTTCGTTGTTCAAAATTAGAACTGCTGGTAGAGGGGTAGAAGATGCCTCCATCTCCTCTCCCGGAAGCGGCCGAGAGACGTTCTCTTTGCTGGAGAGATCAAGTGCAACGCCAATCGGAGAAGTGTCAGAGAGGTCTTCGGTCATTGGTAGCTGAGCGCGGCGCGAGTCTACAGCCATGGTAGTGGTTGTGAATACACCAGTGACCTTTTCTGTAGGAAACCCATGCGTCAAAGCTACCTGTGACCTCGTAAACATACCCACGTCTGCAGAGATGGTAGACGCAACTATAATGAGGTCCTGTAGATTTGGTGGAAAGTCCTTGAGTCGTTGTATGAAATGATACGGAGGCGAGCGCTTCGGCTCATATGATGGCAGACATGGTTTAGGGAGTTTTTGGAACACACATGATGGAGGTTGAGACTGTTGGCGACTGACGAGGTGGAACACAGTCGGCGGTATGGTATCCGCGTTAGAAGACATAGGAGTATGAGCAACAAGGAAGAGGTCGTTCTCCAGCCACGAGATCGAAGAAACTAAAGCCGTTAAAGATTGAAGACTAGTGTCGCTGATTTGATGGACATACCGTATTCATCGCCTTGAAGATCTGGTGGTCGAGGAAGCTCTCCTTTCCTATCCCCTTCAGGCGTGATTTGAGAACACGTTCCGTTCCCGAGTCCAGCCACTAGCTGCTTTCCACGAGTGCTCCAGGAAACACAACTCACTCCATTCATCATAATCTGTCCCTGAGCACCGTTCAAAAATTGTCGAGTCTTTAGGTTTGCCATCATAAGTTCCCCGTTTGTAGTGACCACAGCGAATAACTCCGCCTTTTCAACGTTTGGATTTGGAACGAGCGCGCGTAATGAGGTACTGTTGGTAGAAAGCTCGAAAGTTGGAGTTTTGTTACCTTGCAGGAGGCTTTGAACATCATAGACCCCCAAACCACCCCCAGACTCTGCGGATATGACCAGGTAATTCTCGTCCGCAGAGAATGCCACTTGAGATATCCTTGTGCCAACGTTGATTGTTAACTGCGGCGTGAAAGGCTTGACATTGTTTCCCGGAGCGCTGCTCGCAGCAAACGCTTCCCGTACAGAGTCGATGCTGGCACCGATTACAGAGTCCGGGCCAGCAGCGGCCAGTAGACCCCTTTTCGAGGCGATGCTGAGCAAGGAAGCGGTCGGAGGAGGGGGGGCATCATTTGGCCACGGCGATGGTAGTAGTCGAAGCTTTGCCTCTCCTGCGATGGTTTGAAATCCAAGAGCCTTGTGAGTTAAGGTAAGAAGTCAGTCCTGTAGTCCTACGAGAATGTCGATACCCACTTCTGTCCCAATCTCCTCCAAGTCAGGACCAGTCTGAGTTTGAGCATTGCTTGTTCCTCCATCATTGCTCCCGAAAGCCGACGGCCCCATACTTCCATTCCTGAAAGCCATCCTTGCTCTTTCAAAGTCTGGTGATACAGTGCGCTGCTCACGTCCTAAGAAAGGGTATTTGTTTTTGACATTTGGTGTTGATGGAGCTTCAAATGAGTGTCGTTGAAGAACCGGTGAGTGTCGTTGAAGAACCGGTGAGGGTCTCCTTAGAAGCTGAAAAGGGAGTTCCAGCGCAAAGGATATGAAAGCTTGAAGGAGTGAGAAGCTATCAAGATACCAAAGCCGGTGCGAAATATCTGAGATATCCTGCTGCGCGTGTGTAGTGGATGATGACGGCAAACTCCGCTACGAAGCTAAGGGGGTCGCGTTTCCGGCCGCCGTCTTGAGGCATCTGTGTCCGTCGTCACTTCATCAACAGCACTGTTTACTCGCTCTTGAACCCTACACTAAAACCGTTTTCAATCTACAATTACACAGACCTCATTCGCAATCTTGCAGATCAGCCGGGTTCAGTGCAAGCTGAGCTGTCTCAGCCATGCCTGGATTTGACTTCTCCAACTACAACCGCAATGCGTCCTTACATGCTCAAGGCGTACCACTACCTAAAGCTACAAGTACTGGTACAACAATAGTTGGGTGTATCTTTGATGGAGGAGTCGTGATTGCCGCAGACACCAGAGCTACCAGTGGCCCGATAGTAGCAGACAAGGTCTTTATTTATAAAAACCCTTCGATGGACTTGAGCTGACACATCCACAGAACTGCGAAAAATTACATTACATTGCACCTCAGATATGGTGTGCTGGCGCCGGAACAGCCGCAGATACCGAGTTCACTACCGCCCTCATTTCCTCTAACCTCGAACTCCACGCTCTCTCGACTGGCCGTAAACCCCGAGTCGTAACGTGCATGACCATGCTTAAACAACATCTCTTTCGATACCAGGGCCATATCGGTGCATATCTAGTTGTTGCTGGCGTAGACCCTACAGGAGTAGGCCTCTTCACAGTTCATGCTCATGGCAGTACCGACAAACTTCCATATGTCACCATGGGCAGTGGATCCTTAGCAGCCATGTCAGTGTTCGAAACACAGTGGAAGCAAAACATGACCAGGGAGGAGGCTATCAAATTAACGTCAGACGCCATTCAGGCTGGTATTTTCAACGATTTGGGCTCAGGGTCGAACGTTGATGTCTGCGTCATTACCGGAGAGAAGACGACGCTGATGAGAAATTATATCACACCCAACCAGCGGGAGCAAAAGCAGCGAAGCTATAAGTTCAAGCGCGGAACAACGGCAGTATTGAACGAGAAGATTATAACCAGGGATCAAATCAGCAAATATATCACGGTTCAGGAGCTCTCCTCAGACGATGACGTGGTAGTGGTGGAGAAGATGGATATTGATCAATAGAGACTGGCATAATAGAGGCGATTTAGGGATCTTCGGTTGCGAGGGTGAGCATCAGCTGTATAACCAAGTCTGTATCAACAGGTGGGATATCCCAGAACGATCAAGGCGAACTAGCACAACCAGCACTTAAAAGGAAATTCATTCACGGGTGGTCGATGTCCTGTGTAATTTCACGAGCGATAAGCTTCTTTTGGCGAAGGCCCGGCCGTAACTGAAAAATTCATTCTAACTGAGGTTTGCCCTGTTTCCTTCATAATTCCTACAATGTTCGCAAGCATGGATTATATTTTAGTTTCATATACATTCTTATGCCAGCCTCGATCTCACACCCGTTTTACTCATTACTTCAGCCAGATCTTTCTCGAGATTCCTCTCCCATATCCAGTTATAATACCGAGTCGTTCTCAAAATATTCCTTATTGCCTACAAATAATTACCAACCCCGTCTCCTTCAAGATCATACACCTTCCCAGCGTCTCTGCTCTCCGTCACAAGCTTCTGCGTGCGGTGCCGCTTCCGAGCATCATAAGCCTTGAACGCCTCCTCAACCTCCGGCATCTTTTGCGCTGATCCCAGCAGATTTGACAACTTGTAGGCATCCTCCAGCGCCATGCCAACACCAGCGCTGTTATCCTGTGCACTCCCATGTGCTGATTCTCCCATAAGACAAAGGTCGCCTTTGTAATAAGTATCTGCAGGCGGGTGGTCGAACAGGGCCCAGATATTGGGCTTCTCCGTCAAGCTTAGGATTTCCTTGACGCTATCCCCCCACTCCACAAAAGCCCCTTTCATGTCCTTCTCTGTATCGGCAATACCCAATTTTCGTCTTTCCATTTCCCGTCTCGTTTTGTTCGAAACGCCCCCACGTTCATGATCTCCCCCTTCTCGATTGGGAATGTTAGTACATGGCCATGGTACCCAACATACATCTGTGAGTTCCTGGCCAGCTCATCTCCCATCAGCATCACAGGGTTTTTCGTTGGTGTTAATCCCCAACAGGCAAATTTGCCAGTAAAGCTCGCGTCAGCAGCATTATGTCTCTCGCCCAGCAGTATCCTTCGCAAATTGCTCGTTGCACTGTCGCATCCTACGACTGCACTCGCTTCTGCCCCGCCGCCATCGGCAAATCATAGTCTCACCCCGCCGTGCCCGCTTCCGTTATCGAGTTCTTCTACACCGACAACCCTCTTCCCGAACGATACCGTTTCGTCCGGCACCAACGCAACCAGCCCGTCCAAAACACCGCTGGGTGGATATCACTCTGCTCCACCTCCCCATACTTAATTTTAACAACCTCATCACCTACTTTACCAGCTCCTTTTACGTCTTGGCCCAGCCGGAAATCAAACCACATGGTCTTTTCCTTGTGCCATCCGTTACTCGTTGCTCATGTGTTGTAGCCTTCGGTGATGGCTGGATCTATCATGCTTATAATGCGTAGGATATAACTACGTGCACCCCACGGGCATTCCTAAAGATCGACACGTACTACTACGCATTATCATCAGACCGTCGAGGCGTCTTACCGTTTGTCTCAAACCGTCATGGGATGAGGGGAATATCGCGAAGAAATATCGTCGACTACGCCACGGAAATGTTCTTGCGCTGATCATAAATCTAATGTAACGTGATATATGATTCTAAACCCTGACGGATGCTATATTTAGCAAAAGGCACACATGTTGCTTATGCTCCTCGGTCCCCTTCTCTGTCGAACCTTATCTTCCGCACTTTCGTGATCGACCACAAGCTATAGACTCTAGCAACAGCTAGCTGAGATCTTGAAAACGTTCTCTATGTAATATGTTCTTTAACTAAAAAGATTGTTCGAGCTATTTGCAATGTGCTTTCAGTATAAGACCGACGCTGGCAACTTATCTTGTCCAATACCAGAAGCTAGGCATACAGATCTTTTTCAGTACCATCCGTCCCTCATTGTTGGCTCGAAGAGTCAGAATGTAGATGTCGTTGAGGACCCAAGGCTCATTGAAAGCTCTACTCTCTACATTGTCACTACTATCCATGAGTCGAGCGAAAAGCGGCACGACCTGGCAGAAGAAGTGGAGCCTGTTGGGTTCAACTCAGCTCAGCTACAGACATCATTGTTTCATCCGCCGAGCTTGCTGCCTTGACTGTGGTAGCCTCTAATTCATGCGTCGCATATTCGTCCTGGTCCCGACCAATCAGTACAATTTATGTCCACATCAGCTGTGCTTTTTGCATTCAGCTGAGGACGAGACAGTTGAATGCTGACATGTAGGCTACGTGACTTTTTTCCTAGGGAGCCGTCGTTCAATTATCTCACGTCATTGCTGATAGATTCCGGATTTGAGGACGAGCTTGTAGTCGCAATGGGACAAGCAGTTCAACAAGATGAGGAAGGTCAAGACATATATTTTGAGACTTTTAGACGTCTCTGTTTTCTATTATCTCACCATCGTCAAGGAAGTTAAATAGTACTTGAGCGTCTTGTTCTTTCTTATGACTATAGCGTTGCTTTTATTCCATCAATATGACACTACTTCATCCTTGGGTTTTCTCTTGTTTATCTTGGTTTCAATACACTGTTCTGGCGCTCCCACAGGTTCCCCAAGACATGTCGTGCAATTTTGGCACGTCTGAGGTTGCTTGTGGAGACCCTCTCAACATTGCAGTCGGCCATGAAGCTTTCCCTCGTTCAGACCCTCTAATACTGGTCGCCACATACAGCCTGCACGAAACAGTACTGTGATGCTAGCTGCGTAGATTCAGACTCATAGTTTTGTACGAGCCTTAGCGGCAGCGGCGGTAGTTCCGTTACCAACCCTACCATCGCCACAACGCCGCCGCCGCCGCCGCCGCCCCCTTCCGCCTGTACCACGTTCCCAGCTCTCTGCTCCGCCTGCGCCTCCCAAGTGTCGAACTTCGCCTCACTGCCCGGTTCTTCGCAGGCGTCTTGCCTCTGCTATTCAAGCACCGCGTGGGCGCCAAACTAGATTGACGTGCCTTTCAGTACCTGCTTTGCGTACGAAACCTCTGTCTACGCAACTGCAACGAGCGATTTGCTCGTGTTGAGCAGCTTTTTAGGATTCTGTGGGTCAGTTTGGAATGTGCGGGCTGCGGCGCAGACAGTTGGTGGAGCGCCGGTTTCTATTGCAACGGGCGCAAGTGCGCAATCAACAGGTTTGATGAGGGTGAGCGGCCTCAACTGCATCGATCGCGACTCCGACAACGACGGCGGGAGCGAAAAGCACAGCCAGAGAGAGGGGAGTTGCAGCATGATTTTAGAGTTTGTGCGCTGCTGTCACTCATCTATCAACTTGCTCTGCTATGGGCTTGGTTCAATACAATTTTTCCGTCATATAATCTGCTATTAGTTCTGAGAGCTAGTAATATATCTGCATGTTTTGCTCCGAACTTTATCTGTCTTGCTCTGCTCCAGTCTCGATCCCTTATATCCTCCTTGGCCTCAGCGTCTGCAACCCGCCACGCCGGACCTGCAGCTCACTTATACACTCCTCCGCCCTTACCATCGCAACATTATCAGATCCATAACCCTCCTTGCGCCGAAGACAGACAGTCCTTTTCTGGGTGAAGAGCCTTGGTACACTCAGGAGGACGACGTTGATGGCGGCATAGGCCAAGACAGAATATCACCCCGGACGTTCGATAGAGGGATCGTCGCTCTCCGCAACGGCGGCCTAGAGAGCATTAGGCCTTGCGCCTTGTTCTCGCTGCCGGCGTCGCCTACCATTGTTCCTTAACGTTAGCCCTAACCCATCAAGCCGAAAAAGCACCAAAAGTGTATTTACAGCGCAGAAAAAAGAGAGACTCACCCATCACCTTAAGCACATCTTCACCCTCCTCAACCAGTCGAGTCAAAACCTCTTCGTCCGCCATCCACCACTTCCACCAAATGCGCCACTTCTTATTCTCAATCACATTTCCTGCACCCCAGCAGCTCGGATCCACGAACGCTGGCATGCCCAGGGGCCGCCCCGGGTGGGAGTACAGCCAGTGGTAGTTCAGGGTCTCGGTGCGGCCGAAGCTGTGGCGGCATACACAGCACTTGTAGGGGCGAGTGGATTTGGAGATGGCGAGGCCTGGATTGAGGAGGCGGTTGGTACGGCGGGTGATGGAGCGGGTTTGGGGTGCCATTGCTGGAATAGTCGAATGGACAGGAAGAGGCGAGTGAAGAGAAGATGGTGAGTCGGCGAAGTGATTATTTGGAAGAGGAGGAGCTGACCAGCAGCTGGAAGTGGATGTGGATGTGGGTTTGTCGAGTGGGCAGAGTAACCTGGTAGCAAGAAAAGTGACGGTGGAGAAGCTGGTAAGGTGGACGAAAAGCCAATAGTAACAGGATGAAAAGAAGCTGGCCAGCAGCTGTAAGGTGGAGGTGGTATGAGTAGAAAGGTAAGAGAAGACTGTTGCTGTTGCTGTAGCTATCGCTATCGCTGTCGCTGAAGAATGCTATGCTTGCAAGAAAGAGTAGCTTGAAGAAAAGTAAAGGAAGAAGAGGAAAGTAAAAGAAGACATATCTGCGAAATATATAGACCACACTGACTGGGAAACCGCCCCACGAGAAAAAGCGACAACAGATGTTTATTATTGTTGTTCTTGCGCTTGTTATTGACGATATGAGTTTTGGCTATTGATAAGGCTTAAAACAACCAGCAGAAGGGGTTGGGGTGAAACGAGCTTTCTTATTGTTGCTTTGTTATTGATGGGTTTTAGCGCGGGTGTTGGTGAGAATGGAATGGCTTGGGGGGTTTTGAGGGTTAAGATTTAGATTGAGTGCCATGTGATGCTGAGGACGACGATTTAGTTCCATGGTTTTGGACAGCTTTGATGCTTTTCTTGTAACATTTGGTAGATATAGATCTGAACAGGAAAACTGATACAATACCGTAGATCTTCGTATTTGCGCAGTGTGAAGTTGATATTTGAATTCCTTTTAAAGCAGAACAACTTTGCTGGTCCCTCTTTTGACATATATTGGTGGTCATGCAGCTAGATACATTGACTTTTGCATGAAGCACAGCTCTCGAGATGTGCGAATCTTTCAACTGGCATTTGCAATGGCGTCCTTTCGGCTGCTTTGTGCTGGACAACCCTCGTTTTCCATGGCTGTTACGCCTTTGGGCTGCTTGCCAATCGACATAACTCGATGCTGCGAGTACTATCGTAGGGTGAGAGGCAGTGCTGGGGAAAAGGGGCGCTGCAGGTGGCAGCGGAAAGGGAGCAGTCCGCTGTTGTAGGATATGGTTGGTATTGTGTGGATATACCTAAGGAAATATCCTACTGCAAGTGAAGAGATGAAAATCCCTGCAACTGCGAGGGTTATGTTGGAGTGTTGCATTTTCGGGCTGCAATTGCTCCAGGTTTTCCTTCAGTGGGAGAGGATTGAGAACAATTTACTCCGTCACGAAGTCGATGTGACCTTGTGAAAACGTCTTCAAATGTTTGATTTACCGTTAACCCATATCTCCTTTGCGATGGACAGGCCTGTAGACCTTTCGCCCAGCCTCTAACCACAGCCTTTCATACTTCTCTTGCACCCTTTGCAGCCGCATCTCCGCTCCCAAAGACACCCTTTGTTGCCTCTCCCGGATTGTTTGCACCACAATGCCACGCCACTCATAGACTACCTGATCAATTTCATCAGCTATCTTCTCTCCCTCCACCTCTCTCACAAGGCCCAGTATCCAACGTAGCTTGATGGTGCTGACCCATGTGACGTCCAGAAGCGGGCGTATGATGCCAACCTGCACGAGGGCTTGAGTGATATCGGACGAGATGGGGCCGAGACGCTCGCGTTTGATGGTGATATAGCATTCGTGGATTTTGCGTAGGGCAAGGCGGGGGGGAAGATGCGGGGCTAGGGCATAGGCGAGGCACATGCGTTGAAGGAGGTGGAGGCGGGAATCTGGTTGGTCTGGAAGATGGGCGCCTATGGGCGAGGATTTGGCAGCTACTCTTTGGCGTCGGCGACGAAAGTATAAGGCCGTGTTGGGATGGAGGTAGGGGTTCAAGATCATGGACTCAGCGAGGGCAGGGACCTTTTCTAGCGATAAGCTGGGATAGGAGTCGAACATATGGTATGCTTGGCGTGGGTTTATATAGAGGTCGTCGTTCACTGCTGACGCAATGGTTTCGGCTTTCATGCGTTGGCGGACCATCTCTTTGTATTTGATGACTTCAACGATGGTGTCTGTTTTCCCCAGTTCTCGGAGTAATGTCAATAAACGGGCCGTTGTTTCCTCTACCACCTGTATATCATAGTAGCGTAGCATTTGGAGCATATTGACGAACGGAGAAGTTGATGAATTGGCTCGATGGAGAGCTTCAAGCTTTTCGATTTTGCGGGAAGGCTGTTCAATCCTTTGTATTAGAAACCATTGATCCACAATGAAAAGGCACTTTCCCCGATCATCTATTGCTTGGAGATACGATGCAAGGATATCAACGTTGCCGCCTGCCAAGCCTCGCTTTACTGACTCCCATTCCGCACTTCCGTCGAGAAGGTGGAACCATTTAGACTTGAAAAGCGCAGACCACCACACTGTGAGATTCTCTACAAGACTTGACTGGCCAATTTTGCAATGAGCGGGATAGAGAATTCTCACGCTGGCGTTTGCAATGCTTGACTTCGCTATTCCGTCTGGAAGCCGTTCCAGTAACTTAAAAAGTTCCGTGATGCGGTACGGCAGGAAGGTCTTAGGCTGTTCTACAGTCGATGTTGGACGCGACAGGATCCAACTTTGCAAGAATGAGGAAATACCATGGCGCATCGCACGCAATTGTGACTCGTGCGCAGATGTAATGATGGTAGCACCTAAGTCTTGCAGCGCAACATCCGAAGGCCTGTCTGATATACATCGCAAGAGTGTGTTAAGTGTATGAGCATCTAGATCGTGTATCTTATGGATTGAAGATTCGAGGAGGCCTTCGAATATTGTTATCAGTATGCTCCGACTCACATTTTCCCTACCAGCTGCGTTGTAGAGGCGTAATCGCGATGTAATCATTGCTACTTGTAGGATTTCTTCCTCGGAGAACATTCCTAGTGATGTAGATTTCTTGAACCATTTCAGAAAGGGCCGCTTGACGTTCAGCTCTGCGTTATTTTGGATAAGCCATGTAACAAGAAATTGGAGATTCCTTGCTTCAGGCGCATTGAGAGAAGAATCTTCAAGAAATTCTATAAGTGTGCCCAGCTCGAAATTCCTTTCAAACAGCTGCCGGAAAGCCCGTTTACTGAATTCTGGAGTTGCTCGTAGATCGATCTCGAGTTCATGAGTCAAGTCCCGGATACGCTCCGTAGTTCGGCACTGTCTTAATCTGCCGAAAATTGCATCGTGTCTATCAATAGCTGGGTTTCTTTCTTGGCTCATGAGATTTTGAACAAATGATTTGGGCGGACGGATCGGGTAAAAACTGGGGCGCTCTTTCCTGAGATCTTGGGCTTGTAAATCCGACGAAATGGCTCGAGCATGTGCTGCCATGACGAGCTGCTTCTCCGTACGCTCTGCGGGACGTGGCTCGGGTACCACCGCCGCTGAGGACTTCAAGTCAACAGACGGCTCATGAGGGACTGGCGGGGGGAGAGCGTGTTCAACAGGATCAGGAACAGTAAGCCAGGATGGCAGAAGAGGAGGCTCTACAACCACGTCAGCGCCTAAAATTATCGAATTTGGAGAGTAATTCCTTACCATAATACTTCTTGGGAGACGGGATCTGAAGAGCTGGCAAGTTAGGGGCCTGCCATTGACAGCCTTTCTGCTCAAGTCCCTTAAGTCCTGCCAGAAAGCCAGGGTCAATGCCTCTTCCTTCTCCTGCTTGTGCGAGGTTCATGATGCGCCGTTTGGTCGCTCTTTTTCTCGCTTCCAGTGGTCCCGGAGTAGAGCTACCGTGTCGATATTGAGTCCTGCAGAGCGAAAAGCTGTGCAAGGTGCGATTGAGGATGTCATCGCTGATCCAGATGTGGTCTGTGGGTGATGCGAGCGATCGGGGTACGAAAGGGCGGACATGCCTTTTCCAAGACATATGGCTCGCCTGTTGCGCGCATTATGCATGTGTTGATCGCCGTGAGCCTACGCCTCCTATATACATATTGGCCAAAGAATGGGGTCAAAACAATTGAAATTTTAGTCCAACGGAGCTTGGAGAGAACCACGAGAAAGTCACGAGACCTGTACCTGACGGGAGTTGCCAAGATCCCGATGAGGATTAGTGTAAGCGCCTAGTCGTATTATCGCGCGACAGACGTTTCTGTGGTGTTCATGCAGCATAATTGAATGTCCGCTTCCTTCATGTAAAGTACCCAAAGGTTAGGCTAGTTGAGACGTGGGGAGTTCCTTTGAACTCTATATCCGAGCTTTGTATAGCTAAACAGTAGCAGTCCTATGCCAGACATGGCCGCGTACCACAACATATGTGGTTGTTTGCGCCGCACACCACCGCCCGTGCGATCCTCTTCGAAGGATTTCAGGCAACAGTGGTACTGATGTAAATCTGACCTCGATTACACCATCAATGTTTTAAGTTTCTACTATGAGGCCCGCCACTCAAGCATTCCGTGCAGCTCCCAGCTCACAGATCGTTGTTTTAAGCCTGACTCAAGAACACCCTTTAAGACTATTGGAAAACATTGAAAATGTCTGAAGCAAAAGGAGGGCTGGTTGACGCATTGAATTCCGACGTCGTCGTCCGAATCCTGGATCTGGTGAGACGAGCTTTCCCATCCAATCCAGAAGAGGACACTGAGCGGTTTGTAGCTCGCAAGGACCTCCCCGAAATCGCTATTGAACGTAGCGCTTACGTCAAAGTGTCTCTTTTCTCTAGCAGCAAACCTCCTCCACCGTACGATCAAGTTCAGCCTTTACTGTTCCAATCTTCCTTATTACGGAAAACTCTTCCAACGTCTTTTGGAAAATCAGAATATCTACACACATATTCAAGACATCGAATTTCTCCCCCCTTTCTTGTGCTCATATGATCAGCATGCTTACGACGAGATTATTGGCCTTCTGTTTGTCCTCGTTGCAAAAGCTCGTTGTTTGAAACGATTGACGTACGTCCGCCCACTTTGCAATCTCTTGATCCGCATTCTCATGTCGTTTTGTTCAACAGTTGGGGTCCAGGTACTGCAATTACTAAGGGCATGCTCGAGAACATTGTTACATTTCACCCTCGGTGCCATCTGGACATCCAGATCTGCGGAGTGTGGGACACTTCTGTCACGCTTTCTCAAATGAGACATAACCATTGTCTCACGTCCTTGGCAGTGAGGCTTTCCCACCTTCACTTTGAAGCATTTGCGGAGTTGCAAGTGACGGCTTATTCGTGTCCGAACTTGGGAAAATTATCAATAACCATTGTGGACGGTACTTACGGGAAAGAAGCAGGCCCTCTTCAGTGGCATGACCATACCGACAGACCTTTGGCACTGCATACGTTGGAGCTCGATGGCTTTTGTCCTGCACTTGTAAGTGGATCAGCTCTAGCTGTGATGACAAATGTGTCGATGTTGAAACGATTGTCTGTCGTGAATGTCCCCTCCGTTCCAGATTTGGACTGCGGAAATTTGAGCTCATTGCGAGTCGCACTGAACGATAATCGGCATCATGATTCGGCAGAGTTTCACAGGATGACTGCGTTTCTATACCTATGCAGGTTTCTGAAAGAATTGGATCTGACCGGATTCACGGCTTGTGTTAGCCCTCCACTTCTCGAGCATCTTGGCAAATCGCTCAAAGTTTTGCGATTGCATGAGTACGAGTGCCAAACAGGTTTGCAACGACGGTTAGTGTTATCGCCAGAGATGATTTTGGTACTCGGGGTTAAATGCCCCTACCTCGACATCCTGGGGCTTGATATTGCTTATCAACGACAATGGGTAAGTTGAAAGGCTAGTCTACTCTCCGAGACCTCCTACTGATACCTTTCAATGTAGCCTTATCATGTTTTGGAATGCTTGGCGCAGTCGTTGTGGTTTCTCATCAAGCTTGAGCTTAACCTTGAGATCAACATTGCCGTGCCTGATCGTCCTCTCCAACCCGCTGCAACCATGACCAGCGTTACTCACTTATGGAATTACATTTGGTGCAAAACAAAGAAGTCCAGACAGGACCGACCTTACGTCTGTTTGAAGCCCCGACTTCGACAATTGGATGTCAATGCAGGGTCTTTTCGGCCACTTCAGCCCTCAGGCTACTATACGTGGGAGGAGACGCAGCAACAAAGGTTTCAAGCACGATTATTAGAGCGTGACGACGAAGCGGAACACGGACTTGCTAAGATCGTTTGTTTGGAAGTGGAAGACCTTTTAAATAGCTCTCGAGGTGGGGAGAGCATCACGACTGCCATCCTGAAAGCCAGGCGTGGACCAAGCAATGAGCCAAAACCGGACTATTACTCCCTGTCTTTTGATCGAGCGACTTCCTTGCCCTTTCCTGGCGACTAGATCTCGCGCCATGGCTGATTGGTAAGCGTTTTCGTTGCAGCGGTCTTGGGTACTAAAACGAGGAAGTACGATCGAATAATAACGACTTCCGCCAGAATCTGTCGATTATCGCTAATTCCACACTCAGCCAGCTGGAACCGTTCGACTGATAATATCTCAAAAAGCTCCTTGACGTCACTGTAAAAAGACCTACAAATAGGTAATCGCCTATAACGTCATACCTTCAGAATAAGCCAACTTAGGCGGATGTTTGTGTGGACTTGATTATGATCATTACTATCAGAAATACAGACTGAGTGTATCATTGATGATCTCTACGCTAGAAGAGTTGGACTTGCCTGTGGCCTATGTCGCATGGGTCACCGCCATAACTCGAAAGCACGGGAGACAATAACAGTCAGCCATTGATAATGATATGACAAGTTGCTGCTGCAACACTAACCCGGAACCTCCTGGCTTGTGCAGTACTTCGAACTCAAAACTCCTCAGAGGCCTTCCCCATCACGCTGGAGGTAACGCGATTGGTACGAACCTATCAGCTACTGGCACGCTTTGAAAATGGCCAGAGTCCGAATAATACCTGGGTAAATACCACACTGCCACAGATATTATTAGATCAGTTGCACAAATCATGTCGCGGTGTCACCTGCGAGTGGCTTTACAAAACATACCGCCTGCTGCCAATGCATAACTATCGGCATTACTCTGCTTGTCTTTGGGTGATATGACGTAGTCATTCCCATTCTTCTCTGCGATTGTATGATATTCATACTGTTCGCTCTTCTTACTTTCGGGCAGTTGATTGGGAACTTTAATAGTCAGTGAGTGAATCAACTACTCGCCAGGTACTTACATGCAATACAATCCCCAACGTGCATCATTTCATGTAGGACTTTGATGCTCATGTATTGCCCCAGCATATCTACTGGAACCATTGGCGGAGGTATTTTCTTGGTGATTTCGATGAGACTGCCTACTTTTCGCCATTGCGCCAGTAATACCGGATTTTGGTGCCCTTTGTCGTGATACTTTTGTCGAAGGCCAATTGGCATATGACGATAACGAAGCCACCGGTTGGACGACCGTCTGCTGTTACCTCTAATGGATAACCAAATGCTTGGTAATTCCCTGAGCAGGCTTGCTCCGAACCAGGCGCCGGTTTGATTCCCCAAATATCTTTGTTACTACGAAGTGGATCGCGAAAGTAACCTTTCGCTGAGTCTATTAAATTCAGATGGTCTGACCCGCAGAATATCGCTAGGTTCTCGTTTATGTCTTCGGAGTAGGATCCGGTCTTGTCGATAGCGTTCTGATAGCATTCTGGAGTAGCGGATCAGTCCACGGTTTGTGTATGGCGCGATTTTGATATCCGTAAGAAGTGCGGAGCTTTGTGTCCTTCTTGCAGGGTATCTTATTGCAATGGTTGGATGAACTTACTCTTGGTATTTTGATAAGCCTGGGGCGAGTCATCTCCAAAGAGATCCATCATCATTGTGCCGGTATTCTTGTCAAAACCTGCTCGCTCGATGGCGTTTTGGGCGATGTTTACCGCTTCTGCTGCGGCGGTCTTGATTATGTTGATTTTATTGGTATTGCCACTCTTGCAGCTATCGTCGACTCTGTAACCCGAGGATAACGCTAACAATTAGTTGAGGCGCATGAAAATTGAAACACCCACGGTATTTACTGCGCCGTCTAGTTACAAAGGGGTTCGAAGTCACCATAGTCGAAAGTTAGTACTCGCAAGATTTACATAGCCAAGTTTTTCGAATATTCCTTTAGCACGCTGCATTTGTCATATCTTCTCTGAATTTTGCTCCTCTGAAACTAACAAAAGCAACCACGATGGATTCCACTGTCTATGGTTGGAGGGCCATACTCACTAAAGTCGTATAGTCATGCGTTTCGAGCATTCCATTAACGTCGTGACGCGCCTGCCACAACTTCCTACCGGTCGTAAGCTATACACCACCGGCTGTTTCGAGAGCACGGACCTTGTGTGTCACGGCTACTGTAGCTTCTGCTACGTGCAAAGATGTCGGATCCTTGGCTCACTGATAATTGAAATAAATTGTCGACGGAAGCTTGCGTCAAACCAAGCTAAGTCTGACATGTAAATCGCACGGCACAGGCTACAACCAAGTAGGTACTCACAAGGAATCTGCTGTCTATGGGGGCCGATTTTGCTGTGCTGCTATTGTGTTACGGATCGGCCCAAAGAGGCGTCAACTGAGCTGGGTCATCCTACGCTCGTCACAGCAAGATTTCTCCAACCTTCCAAAGCTATGTTGTATATGTAAATCTCATCGATATCATCTCCTTCTTCCTCTTCCGATGCTTTCTTAATCAGGTTCTTCGTCACCAATCCAGAGCATTCAAACGCTTCCTAAGCATCGTGTACAAGACAAAACGGCAGTTGCATACCCTACCACTGCTGTAACTTGACTTTTCAATTCGCCTTGCAGCATCTCCTAGCCCTGATGTTTTGGCTCTCTTATCAGACCATTTCTTTTCCCGCAGCTGGTCAATTCAAAACTCTAGGAATGACGGATGGTACGGGCTAGCTCCTATTGATGCCAACCCATAATTCACGCCAACCCTCGACTTCCACAACCCAAGTATGTCAATTTCGGCAACTCGTTTTTCATCCTAGCGGATGGTCGGACTGTGACTGCTACGTCCCAAGAATGGGTCAGTCCTAAGGGCCCTACAGAAGACCACAATCACCTCGGACGGCAACCCTGTGACCACTCCCGTTACACGGTACGCGCAATTCGTTGAGACTACCGTGACAAAGGACGGGAAGCCTGCAGTAGCCACGAATCTCGTGGTGACTCTACAAATTCAAAAGGGGGGGGGTGTATTTGCAACCAAAAATCCCCAATTCAAAAAAAAAAAGAGGCATAAGAATCACTCACCCCCCATTCTCTCTTTTTCTCTTTCCCCCCCCCCACGGATATGAGAGAGAGAGAGAGAAAGGGACTAGAATGCAAAACTTAAAAATATACATAGGCATCCGGGAGGGAGGCTTTCAAGAACACATGCAAAGCTTTCTTTTTCGCAAAAGCACGCAAATCCTACACCATCAAACCAGTTTTTGCTTGCTTCGTTGGCGCTTTTTTTCGTATCCCTGGCTGTGGTGTTCTCCGCGGGAAAAAAGGGGGGGGAACCGTGCTGTAGAAAGAAAGATTGCTGTGGTGGGGGAGCGACGAAAGCCCCGCATTATTATCATCACCGTCACGACTGTTGAGCGTAGAATAGTAGTGTATTGACGAGAATTGCAGCCGGAATTTTTTGTACCACCGCACGCCTATAAACACATGACCCTACGCCAACACCTGCCCAAGCACTCCCATCCTAATGGCCCCCAATCTGCCCCTTCGGGATGGGCCGGATCCAGCTGAGCCCCAGGTTGATCGCGATGGTAATGACGCCAATGATCCAAAACACCTTGCCGTAATTCTTACCGTTGTAGCGGAAGATGATGGCGAAGACAATACCGCCGAGGTTTCCCGCGGCACCGGTGCAGCCGGAGATGATGCCTTGGTGGGGTGTTAGTTGGGTGTTCTTGTCCAAGGGTGAGGAATGAGAAAGAAAAAAAAGAGGGAGTGGGCTTACCGTTGGCGTGTGGGTGCACGTGGGGGACGAGGGAGTAGTTGGCGCCGTTGCCGG
>JAABUL010000656.1_pt1 | contig 72955 bp, 69 predicted proteins | sample 5559151 | NCBI WGS metagenome assembly JAABUL01 (sample SAMN10711876, study PRJNA513368) | rock metagenome | isolation source: Antarctica rocks | place: Antarctica: Victoria Land, Pudding Butte sud | reverse complement strand
GGGTTTGTAAAGGAGACATAATAACCACTATACTAATCGTCCTTTTATTTGGGTTGGGTGCTGGTTGTTTGGGTTTATATTTTATGGGCGGGGAAGTTTTGGGGGGAGGAGAGGGGGGAGCTGGAGCTGGAAAAGAGGATTACGGGGAGTCAAGGGCGGGGGAGGGGTTGCTAGTGTGGGGTGGGGTGGGATGGGGATTTTGCTGGTTTAGAGGAGTTGGAGGAAGTTAGGATGGGGATACTTGATGAATAGTTAGAAATGATGGGGGGGGAAAGTATACAAGAAGATTTTATTTCGAGTATATATCGCTTAGCTATACATCTCAGCTCATTATCTCATAAATTACCCACCCCATTATATACTCTAGCTTGAAAGCGAGGAAAGAAGGTCCGAAACGCCGATGCAATGCCGCTGAAGTACTGTCGACCATGACGCTTTCTGTTGACAAGAAATTCCTCACTTGCTCACTTGCCCACTCGCTGCGCTCGCTACGCTCCCTCATGTCGGAAAGGTTCATATGCCGTGCGTTGCGGCCCCATATTCTGCATCGGCATCCCATGCAGCGGCGCCTGGTAACTGGGCGCGTTCCCAGAGTGACCCATGTAGGGGCTCTCGACTCTTTCGTAGTTGTACGGAGCGTTTTTCCTGCCTTTCCTTCCGCCGTCATTGTACCCTTTGATCCTATCACTCCGCCCACTGCAGCAACACGAGCTAATCATCCAGAAGAAGCCCGAAGCGAGGGAGAAGGCTACGGCTAGCCAGACCCAGATGTAAATGGTTCTACCAATATTGGCGTGAATCTGGTACTCCTTGAGCGCGGTGTTGAAGGAGGCGACGAGGGTGGAGTAGAGGATGGTAGATGTGAGGGCGAAGCCGATGAGGAAAAGGGAGCTGATGCTGCTGACGATGGTGGTGGCGACGCTGCCGAGGCGGGAGAAGAGCGCGGTGAAGCCGACGAGGATCTCGACGATGGTGGAGATGACGGCGACGATGTAGCAGATGAACATCCATTTGGCGACGGTTTTGTACGTGTCTAGCCCGGCTTTGAGCTCCTTGCTAAAGAGCTTATCCGCGACCGTGTTGTTCAATTTCCATACCTCGACGGGGTTGAACCAGAATTCGTTTTGGTGCGGGGAGCAGAATGTCACCTCGTCGTTAAATTGGCCGCTGGAGTTCTTGCTGAAGTCGCCTGAGCAGTAATTCCACAGACTGATGTGGTAGAAGTCTTTAATTCCTAAAGCGGTGGCGGTGGGGCTGGAGCTGCCGTTGATGATATTGATGTTGGGGATATTGTTTGCAACGGGGTTGGAGGGAAGATTGAGGATAGAGGAGTTGACTTGGATGTGGGAGGTATTTGCGCGGAAGAAGTAGAGGTTGTTCATCCCAGTGTTGTGTTGATTCGTGCCGCCGAGACCGACGATGATGAGGCAGACAAGGGAGGCGATGGTGCCTACCATGGGTAGGAAGATACATGCGAAGCGGCCTGCTTTACCCATGATGGCTGCGGTGTTGTGTATCAGGGGGTAGCGAAAGTTGGGAGAAGGTTGAGCGAGAGACTGAGCAAGTTGGTTGTTATGAACTGAATATGTACGATGGAAAAGAAGACAGTTCGGTTGGGGGAGAGGTAGTTTATATTCTGTACTGCGAGTCTGCGAGCTGGACGTGGTAGCCCGCTGGGCAAAGGATTCGTAAGGTGGTGGCAGTGTTACTGTGTCTGGACGTTTCACGTGTTAGGAGCACGCTAGTTCCCGTTCTGCCCTACAACAGTAGGCGATTGAGCAGGGGGCTCCCTTCGCTTACGGATTACACCCAAACACTCACTCTTCCTGTTGTTCTTGTACTTGTACAGCCCTCCGAGTATCTCATCTCACCCAATCCCCAAGCGTGTCAACAAAAGGCCATTTCCCAGTCTCACACGGTATAATTCCGTCTTCTCACATTAACAAGACCAGATCTCGAAAAGGTTTTGTTTGCTGTGCTGTCCCTGGTCTGAATGGATACGGGTGCGCCACGGAAGCATGCCTTCGGCCTCCCACCGCAAAGTGAGAAAAGCTGCTGTCTGCCGCCGAATCCTCTACTTTTCTCTTGTATGGACCCATGCCTGTGATGCTTTGCGGGATAGATCGATAGTGCAGCACTCTTTGACCACTACTATTGCTCTCAGTCTGCTGCATCCTATTCCGTACTATCAACAACAACAAGCCAGCGAAGCCTCAAATGGCCCCAGCCCCATCTGCTAAGCGAGCACGGCGAGGTATTAGACCCGGGCTAAATTTAGAAATCCCAAAAACGTTCCAACGGCGCTCACTTCGATGTTGAGCCACCACAAGTGATACTCCTAAATATGTTGTTCTAATCTCACCAGTTGATAGTCAAATCCAACGTCTAATACTGTACATCGTCCTTCAACCATGGGGCTTTCTCATCAAAGCCCATCTCGTTCTCCATCTCAAGCCACATGCCGCAATCATTCCGCTGAGAAGTTGGTAAAAAATCCTTCGACTCGACGCTATATATTACGCGATGCCGACTACTGAGCTGATCTGATATATGTAGTACTGCCAGGCGTCACATGGAGAAGAGAGATTTCCTCTACCTGCATCGATGTATTATTTGTCATCGCTTCTGCTCTCACCACGCTGTCGCTATCATCCACACTTATGGGAGATGGGGGAAACCAACTTATGGTGTCAAGGGTTAAAAAACAAGAGATAGCGTTCTCTTCTCCCATATATCGAGTACCACGTGCAAACCACATACGCCAGGAAAACCTCCTCATACGAAGTTATCTCTCCCCTTCCCATGAATCATAATCATCACCCACCACCCCACTACCCAACCACAACCCCCCTCCCGTCTCCCGAGACCACAAACCCCCGTCAAAACCAACACCCCACCTCACCTCACCCCTCACGCCCCCAACCAACCCCTCCAAAACCCCATTAAACGCCCTCACCCTCTCCAACCACCCCCCTCCCCCCCTCCCACTCACATCCCCCGCCACCCTCCTCGCCAGCACCTCAAAGCCACCCATCCCAACGTTCTCGCTCTCATCCCAACCCATCTCCCTCCCCTTCTTAACGGCCTTCTCGATGTTGGCGAGGAGGGAATTGAGCGCATCTTCCTTGCGCGCTTTTTCGCGGGCTTCGTCAAGCTCCTGCTTGCGGAGCGCGATGGCGGCCCTCTCGCTTTGGAGAGCAGCGAGTTCAGCCCTCAGTTCCTTCTCCTCGCGGGTAGCGAGGCGGGCGCGGGTGGCTAGGGTGGTGTTTGTGTCGAGGGTCTGGGTGAGGTCGAAGAGACGGGTTCCGAGCTCCTCGCTGTAGATGTCGGTGGTGCGTTGTTTGCGCTTCCGTTCTAGAGATGTGGGGGAGGAGGAGGTGGTGCTGTCGGGTTTGGAGAGGAGTTCGCGGCAGAATTGGGAGATGATGTCGACGGCGTTGGGAGTTTTGAGGGGAGGGGGTTGGGGGATGTTGAGGGAGGTGGAGGAAGGGGGAAGGGGGTGGGAGAGGCGGTAGACGGTTATGGGGATGGAGTTTTTGGGGGGCGGTTTGGTGCGGGTTTTGGATGGGGGGTGGTGTTTTGGCTTTGAAATTTGGGTGGGTTTGGGCGCGGTAGTGGGTGGTGGTGCTGTTGGCATGGTGGCTTTCCTGGGTCTGCCTGGCTTTTGGCTCTGGGTTTGAGGCTCGTCCCGGGGTTCTTCGTCGACAGTCGGCAAGGGTTTTCTGGGCGCCCTCGGCCGGCCCTTCTTGCGAGTAGGTAGATCGGTAGATTCGATTGGATCAGTGCCTCTGTTCTCTTCCATATTATCCTGCTCTACCCTTTTCGGTTCCGACAGTGGCTTCCTGCGCCTTCCCTTTGCTTGGGCTGGCGTAGTAGCAGCCTTCGCCTTGGAAATGGACGTTTGGGTATCAAACGAGTCTTGAACTTGGATAGTGCTTGCACCTGTTGACTTCTTTCGAGGCTTTTGCACTTGACCAATAGATTTCCTTTTCTTTCTCTTCTTGGGTCTCGTAGGTTGCTCTTCTACTGCTGTAATCGAATTCTCTTCCTCAACTACGCTGCCCACAGGCTCCTCAAAGCTCGGTGCATGCTGAGCACTAGTCTCAAGTCCCGCAACTTCTGTCGGCTGCTGGATATCAGGTCCTGTCGACTCTGGAACCTCAGTTTGAGAGTCCAGCTCTCTTACTAGCTGTTTGCCTGGTGATGTTACAATTCCGCCCTGCGCAAGTGGTTGCAGGTCTTCGGCTGACGCTGTTACTTCAACGTGCCCCTGAATTGGATCTTGTTGCCTCCCTGTGGATGCCAGCTTAATGCGCTTTCTTGTCGAATTTTGCCCAATAGACTTGCGTTTCTTCCTCCTTTTCTGCGGCGCTTCTGTAGGCGCTCTTTCGAGCGGACTAACCTCTGGCTGCGCCAAAGCATTTGTAGGGTTTGGAATTGCTTTAGGCCGGCCCCTGGAGGGTTTGGTCGATTTCGGAGGATCCTGTGATTTCTCGATTGCATCTCCGCCTGTTTTTCGCTTCTTCGTTACGGTTCCTTCGCCGTCACTCTGAGTTGGATACGAGTTCGGCACCACATTCACATCCCCCCCTTCCAAGGCATCTTTTTTCGATGGTCTTCCCCTCTTCTTCCCAGTTGTCGTGATAGGAGTCTTTCGCGAGGACGGGCGTGGCTTCAGCTGTTCTGGTGCCGGGGTTCGCCGCGATGACCGCTGTGGGAGCAGATCCGGTTGCGGTGTTTTTCGAGACCTTCCAGATCTCTTAGGCTTCAGCGGAGGATTTACTCCTGGTAACACAATGTTGAACTCAAGGTCCTTGATTTCCCGGGTTCTAGATCAATGTTAACCAATCCTCGTGTCATATATCAGTGGTACTTACCCAGCGCCCCGCTGGCGCATAAGTCGTCGTTCTTCTCGACCTACTGCATGTTAGACTTAAGAAGTGAGAAGAGTAAGCAAGAGCGACGTACTAGCCATTGCAAAAAGAATCGAGAGCTAACACATTGATCGAAAACGAACAGTTGACGCGTTGTGAGCACGGAGGAGCAGCAGCGGGGTTACATAAGCGAGCGGAGCGGGCAACGAAGCTTGCAGACGATTTCCCTCCCAGATATCATTTCGTACCTACGTACACTTGCTCTTCACACAAGAACAACACTGCTAGTATATCCGTGGCCCTCCTTTTAGCTGAAAATTTACGCCAATGGGCTGGATCTGGGGCAAAGACAAAGATGACAATACCAACAATAACCCCCTCCGCGACCTCGACCCAAGTCTACGGGACTTCCTCGAAAAAGAATCTCCCGTGAAATATACTACATCCCCACCGCAACCTCCTCCCCCGTCAGAATTGCTTCCCCCTCCCCAAGAAGTCTCAACCCCCTCCTCTACTTCCGAATCCACAACGCCCGCCGTTCCTCGCCAATCCCTCTACCCCGATGGCCGCTACGCTCACCTCTGGAAAAACTACCGTCCCCTCTCCGACATTGAAAACGCCACCAAAACCGACCAAGAAAAACTCCTAGATGTCTTAGAAGGCTACAAGAGGAGAAAAGCGGAGATTGCGCGGGCGGCGCTGGAGAATTGCGCTTTCGAGCAGGATGCTGTCAACGAATGCTTCACAAGCGGCGGCTGGGGAAAGAGAATGACAATGTGCCGAGCAGAAAACAAGAAGTTCGAAAGATGTTATCTAATGCAATTCCGATTCCTCAAAGCCCTCGGCTACCTCTCCACCTACGACCGCCCCCCCGCCGTCGACGAAGAAATCCAAATGCACGCTGACACCCTATTCCACCGCATGCTCTCCCAAGAAAAAGCCATCGAGGCAGCCCGCGCAGCAGATCTCCCCATCCCCACTTTCCCGCCCATAATCTCTCCCGCCGCCTCTACCGCCCCCAACCCAAACACCCACCTCCCCGCCTTGGACGGCCGCGACAGGCTCAAGCCAGAGGCTAGAGCGGTGCTGAATGAGAGGTTAAAGAAGATGACGCCGGAAGAAAGGGCGCTGGAAGAGCACGCGGTGGCGGTTGAGGCGCAGGCGACGGAGGTGCTCGGGAGGCAGATTGGGGAGATCTATGAGGATCAGGAGAAGCATCGGAAGGAGAGGAGGGAGAAGGGGACGGCGACGATTGGAGATACGATTGCGGGGTTCTTTGGGTTTTGATCATGTCGGTTCTTCATAGGTGAGGTAAGGGTTTCTGTGATGCATGGTACGGGCGTTGGACTTGGTGAAATGCGGTTTCCAAGATTCTAGGTGATTATATTGAGCAACCTCTGAGGCATGAAAACATATGTAAAAGCTTTGTGCAACGGAGCCCTGGCGCTTAGAGGCCGGAAGTATGGTATTCAGAAGAGCTCGACCGAGCAAAGTCCGATGCTTTAGGGCCCAAAATGATGAACTCCATCCAAAAGCAAACGCCATGGCAATGCTACATGTCAGAAGGTATTAACAATTACGGCCAACCTTGTTGTGCTGACTGGTTTTGTTGTCCAGGCCGCGGAAAGACTGGTATTGTGGGCATCTCCTCCAGACCTCCCATCGAGCCCTGATTCGCCTGCCAGCCTTGGCCGGTTTGCTGACTTACGAATTGGCTTTGTCGGAAGGGGTTGGTGCTGCCTGTGAGATTGGGAACTAGTGGTGAGGATATTGGAGTTTGCTGTTGAGGTGCCAAGGCATTACGGGCAAATGGGTTGGTGCCCGTTCGCATAGGTTGCAGGGGTTGGGCGGCTTGTAATTGTTGCTGTTGAGGCGGCGGAGAGTTAAATGGTGTGCTCTGAGGTGGTTGTGAAGTGAATGGTGAGCCCTGGTTCGGCGGTTGTGAAATGAATGTTGAGCCTTGAAGCTCAGATATAGGCTGAGTAGATAAGTTGCGTGCGAATGGATTGGAGGACTGGCCGTTGGGTATAGAGGGTATCGAAGGCGAATTTGTGAATACAGTACTTGATCCTTTATCTTGAGGCATCGTCGATTTCCTAAATGGGTTCGTTGGCTGAGACTGCAGTCCTGGACTGAATGGCGACTGCTGTTGAGGTTGCTGGATTATACCAAACGGCTGCTGGGTGTGGGGCTGTTGGCCATTGCTAAATGGCAGTTGTTGTTGAGGGTGCTGCCCCGTGCTAAATGCCTGCTGTTGCTGGAGCTGCTGCCCTGTACTAAAAGACTGCTGCGGTTGAACGAATCCATTGCCATCAATCTGTGGCGTAATTGAAATTTGCTGTTGAGAATAGGGTTGTTGAGCGTAATCGCTAATGCCAGATACGCTCACGTTCGGTTGTACAGGCTGCTGTGTCTGCGTTTGGCCGAAAGGATTCCCATTTGAAAATAAGCTGACATTCTGTTGCTGTACTTGCCCGTTTTGGGCGAAAATGCTGGGTTGTTGTACTTGTGGTGCTTGTTGAGGGTATTGGGATACTGGGAAACTCGAGGTTTTCCCAGTCATCGATTGGGGGTTTTGCTCAATCGACTCGAAGAAATCAATAAGATCTGGCGCCGGCGCTTTAGGCGCTTGTTTGACTGGGGCCGCCGCTGGAGTTTTTGGTTCTGGAAAACTTTGGCTAGACATACTTTTGTTGAGCTCAAATTTTGCGAATTCCTCAGAGGGACCTGTGGCTCCATTTCGTACAGGTTTCTTACTATCCCTCTTAGCGTCTTGCTGTGCTAGGTATTGCCGTCGGTTGATCTCGAAGTCTGGATCATTGAGGTATTCTTCCAGCGAAGCTGTCAAGCTTGTAGGAGCGTGCTTGAGCTTCGGTATGTCTAAACGGGTAGCATGTTCGTACTGCCTTGCTGTGCTGAGGTATTCGACAACCTGGTTTGTTTGTTTGCTAAACATTTTGTAAATTGACAACGCCCGCTCTGCGTCATATTTTGACATCTCGAAGTAGTGTTCTGCAAAGACGAATCAGCTATTTGCCACGATTAGTACAAGCAACAATTCGCACCTAGAACATTTATTGTGCCCTCGTTCATGTTATGAAACAAGGTTAGTAGGTCCATAGTCAGTAGACGGAATGCGGTCAGGGTAATCTCGTTTTCGGGCTCGTTGTTGAGAAGCTAAAGCAAAATAAGCAGCTGGATCAGTTAAACACGACGAACCATTCATGCAGTTATTACCTACATCACATTTAAGTAAGGCCGCTATCTGACTTTGCACCGTTTCTGTCTCCCTTAATAGACCTTTGTCCACTATCTGCCTCTTCAGCCTACCATGGCCTTCTCTTACCCAATCAATCCTCGTATCGCGGTATGCCTTTGCTCTTCCGAGCAAATATGCGTAGTAATGCCTTATGTTGCTGCCTTGGACCTGTACTATCGATCCACGATGCGTCAGTAAGACGCCAAACAAACTCCCTAAGGCATGATAGGGACCGTTTCGATACCCGGTGCGTTTCCTCCATCCTATTGCCAATCCCATCACATCTGCGATAGCCTTGGCATAGACTCACCATCAGAGAAGTTGCTTATTGCCAGTTTTGACGGCGAATCCGCCAAAAACTTGAGCGTCACATTCGGCTCTCCTTCTCGTATCATGAGATGCACTATGATGAGCGACTTAAAGACTATAGTCCACGTTGAATCGCGCAGCCTGTTTTGCAAAGCTCGAAATATCTCCGCAACCCCAGCTTCCCCAGCATGCGTTGCGACTAGGATATGCTCGACGTATTTTGATTTGGGCGCAGCAAGCTGTTACCACAATATCAGTGGTTATCGTTTCAAAAGAAGCCCAAGCGTCCATACCTTTATCTTCGTCCCACCCTTGACGGACTTCTCAAAAGCACCTGTCATGGCTGCGGTTGAAGTTGGAAATTACTGCTCAGTTGTGTTTGCGCCTGCCTCTCACAGGGCGCAATTCCGGGATTCTTTAAGCTCTGATAGAACGGTAATTGTATTCAGTCATTCATGCCTGCCACTGAAACCGTCCAGTAAAACGCCATTGCGGATGTTGTACCAAAATCACCGTAAAGATATTTGCGCCTGCCAGGGAAGCACCAGAAGCTCGGACTGTGACACTGCAGAATATTCCGGAGCAACTACTTAAGCCAAGCTGTCATATGAGCCCACGACAGTAACGCCCTAGGGATGAAGCAGTAATAATACTTCGTTATTCAATAGCTTCGGCAGGCGATAAAGCGGAATAGGCTTGCTAGGGAAAGTCTTGGGAAAACATTCATCATCGTCGTATACAAAAACATAGGTACGCGTAGTACGGTATTTAAGGTAATTTTGGTGGGGTTCGACTCTTGTTACTCTATACCCACGATACCTTCCTTGATAATGAAAAAAGCGCGATAGTTTCCATTGACCTTTCATTCTCTATATTTCTACTATCATCACTTATGTTTTTAACTTAGTATGCAGCCTCTTGAATATATGCAGCTTTTTGAGCCATTACTGCGGACGGCTTCAAAAGTTCGGGGCATTATCGAGAATATTCAGGACGACGATATAATCCATATAATCCGCTTCTCATAACACTTATGTTGGGGAAGGGAGGACGGATAGAACAAGAAAAACCCTCAAATCGAGCTCGCACAATCCTCTAATCATGTACTGAGCTTCTCAAACAGCATGCGGTGCGAAAAGCTCGTCGGCCATTTCCGCGATGCCCTTTGGCTTCCGACCAAGCAGTTTTTCCAATAATGGATCGACCACACCCGTTTCCATTGCCCTGAAATACGAGGCCCAATTGGTCATGGACGGATACTGTTCTGGGGCCACGCTCTGATGTGCCTGGTGATAAGCAATCGCTTCCTCGGCCGGCAAGATGCGAACATTGACTTTGCGTCCAGTGTGCTCCCTAAGCAGTGTGGCGATGTCGTGGATACTGTCCGCGCGAGGTCCAGTGAGACAGATGGATTGATTCTGATACTGCTCCTACACAGCTGTCTGAGCATATTGGTATGGTTGCGGGCTAACACCTATGTTCTTTTAAAACAAAGCAAACGGGTTTCTCACTGCCTTCGCCACAACAGCCGCTGTCCCTTCCGACAGCTCCTGACGCCCCGTCCAAGCCATCGGTCCATCCCCAGCGACAACCATATCAATCGGGTTCATGGTATCGTCCACCTGGATCAATCCGGCAAAATGGTTCCAAATCTCGGCGTAAATCCCCTCCCTCACAATCGTCCATGTCATCCCGGAAGCTTTCAAATACGCAACGGACTGGATATGCGGCTGCATCACCTCGGCTTTGCTCTTCTCGCCCGTCTCCCCGCCAAACATCAATGACGTATATATCACGTGTTTCATACCAACTTTTTTCGCGGCGTCGATGGCCGCTTTGTGGAGTTCCACTCGCTCCATGCCAATGGATGGGAAAGTGACGAGGAATAAGATGTCGGCGCCCTTGTACGAAGACTCAAGGGTTGAGGGCTTCTTCATGTCGCCGTGGCGGATGGGAATGCCAGCTTCTTTGGCGGAAGATGGTACGGTGGCGGGGTTGGAGGCGGAGATGATGAGTTGGGAGGGGGGAATGAGATTCTTGGAGAGGATATACTTGAGGACGCCGCCGCCGAGTTGGCCTGAGGTGCTGGTTAGGACGAGCATTGTTGTTCAGGTAAGTTACTGGGCTCGGCGAGTTGTTATTCGCGACAAGTTTCGGAACGAGTGTTCAATTCGAGCAGATGTTGTTCACTGAAATGCTCAACTGATAAACGCAGAACATGATCACTAAGCAGCCCCGCATACAATAGTTGATGATATTTCGAAACAATAATTGCCTAAAGACGCGAAGGTACACTAATCATCTGACAGGCGTCTTGCTGTACGACACAGCAATGGAAACACCGATTCATTGCCTACAAGATCACTGTTAATAAACATGTGCGTCTCCGAGGCATCCGAACGCTCTTGGAATGTTATCATACGTATGTAACTTTGCCTTCATCTACAAAGTGTGTATACCATTGAGGTGTGTAAGCGAAGCGCATCATATAAGAAGGCTCTTTAAAGGCGTAATTGTTGTCACCAGCTATTGAAGAGAGAGCCCTAGATTGCAAACACCAACAGAACGATGCGCTGTACTTCCTCTAAGCTTCTGATGCGCGCCATCAATCAAGGCTCTCCGATTGATCGCTCCACTTCTTGAGGTGGTGATTTTCACAGCCTTGGACAAGGGTTTAATCAAAAGATGGAGTTCGGCAGGCAAGTGGCAGGCAAGCTGCGTTGATCGATTTGCCAGACTTGATCGAGGCGATACTTGAATCTGTTTACGCGAAACTGTCATGAACTTCTTATCGATCACAGTATATGATGGATATAAAATCACAGTCTTTACAAGCGGATCATCTCAAATATCATAGGCTCATGTCTCTGTCGCGCGAGGTCGACCTCTAGCTAAAAGCCTGGCCTTCTCCATTTTCTGATCTACCAAGCGCAACTTTTCCGACCATTGTGCCGGATTCAATCATCCTGTGCGCCTCCTTGATGCCTTCAGCAGTCAACCTCAAGCGCCGCGTGAGGTGACACTTGATCTTGCCAGCATCAATATATTCTGCCAGCTCTTCGAGCATCTCATGATGAGCTTCTGACTGGTCACCATGATATGGCTTGCTTCCCAACCAACACCAAGCAAAGGTCAGCGACTTTGACAGGAACTGAGTTCCATAGAAATTGACATCAGCTTGGACAATCGAACAGACTTTTCCTAGCGGGGCCACTATGTCCGCGCACACGTCCAAGTACTGAGCAGTTGAATGGGTGATATATATGTATCTGTCCAGTATCTTAGCAATGTCATCGAACCAGGTTTCTTCCCGACTTACTTGATCGGCACATCAAGTTGCAAGTCTTCGACCTGCTGCTTCAAATTTTCTCGGTGATTGATGACATGCGTGGCGCCCATGTTCTTGCTGAAATCTACAGTCTCTGGTCTGGAGGCTGTCGTGATGACGACAGGCAGATCAAGCACCCATCTGGCAATTTGCGACGCCATGGCTCCAACTCCTCCAGCTCCATTGATGATCAGCAGACCGACGTTCTCTCCTTTCTTGATTTCGAGCCTTTCGATCAACGACTCGTATGCCGTACCATACGTCAGAGGCATTGCGGCTGCCTCGACAAAGTCCAAACTTTTTGGCTTAAGCGCGACGTCGCGCTCGTCCACAAGCTGATATTCAGAGTACGTGCCTTGGCGCGTTGTCCGGCTAACATAGAAGACCTCATCCCCGGGCTTAGACAGACATTGCGGACCGACTTCGAGCACTGTCCCTGCGCCATCGTATCCAATAATGTGGAAAGGTGTTGGCACGAACTTGTAGTAATCCGGAGCATCATCATATGTGCCATTCCTGATTTTGGTGTCAATCGGGTTGACTGAGCAAGCTTCGACCCTAACAAGAAGGTCTCGCCCTTGGGGGCTTCCTGGCTTTGGCACTTGCCGCGATTCGAGGTTCCCTATGGGACCATACTTCTCAACGCCGATAGCTCTCATGGTTGCCGTGATAGCAACTAGTTATTGTGAAAAGAAACTTCGCAAAGGTGTTGTTGGACTATGGCTGTAAATCCTGACCTGGGATTCCGAGCGAAAAGACTTCTTGTATCATCAAGACTTCTCGAAACACATGACTTCTCTCGCCACGCCTGTGGATCACACCTCGGCCAGCATCAATCCCCTTGGAGCTTTCTTCTCTACGACATTACTAATCAAGATCTACGCAGGACTGCTGGCGACGTGGTACTAGCGAACCGAGGCGAGTGGATACAAATAGCTCGGTCAATGCATGTTTACTCATATTCGGTCCGAGGACTCCCAGCTCTTCTACACTCGCTGTACCATGTCAATAGGTCATGACCCATATCAGCATCTCGCACTCGTTCACGCCTTTTCCGCTTACAGCCGTGATCAACAGCCTACCTATCTAGCGTCGATAACTTCATCATTCAAGGTTGGGAGTTTGCAAATTTTACAACACGAAAGCAAAGATCCACTCCCAATTTCTTGATAATATTTTCGATAGTCTAAGCCCGGGACTAAAAGAGATCCTTTTTCAGCCCTTCAGCACATTCGCCGCACCCCACAAACTTCCCGGATTCAACCTCGCTGGATACGCCTTCAGCATGCTATAATACAACTCGTCGACCGACCCCGTTTCCTGCACCGTCAACTCTAGATCCGCAAAGTACCTCCTAGTCTCCTCAATCACCCTCGGCCCATCGTCATCTTTCGTCGGATCCTTGTGTCCACTTACGACCCACCTCGGCTTCAACGCTTCAATAATACCCAACGCCTTCATCCAGTCATTACGTAACGCCTTCGTCTTACTCTCCCCAAGGTAAGGATGCACGTTGTTGTATGTCGAGTCGCCCGTAACAGCCAACCCGACACTCGGCACCCACAGCGTGGTAGTATGATCAGTATCGGTATGCCCTGTCCTTACCACCATTAGCTTCGCCCTCGAGCTCAATCTCATCCCCATATAGCGCTTCAGGCACGATCAGCTCCTCCGACACCTCGGCCCGAAAGAGCCTGCTGAAGAACGCCGTGCTCGGATCCCGCTCCCGCTCCACTTCCTTCTCCATCGCCGCCACAGCCTCCTCGCTCGCTACGGCCTTGGCGTCCGGGAATACCGCGAGCAAGACGCTCAGCCCGAAATAGTGGTCGCCATGTGGGTGCGTTATGTAGATGTACTTGAGCGCATTGCCCGTCGAGGCGACCTGCTCGGCCACTCGACGTGCGGCCTCGGTCGTCAGCGGGACATCGACAAGGATGGCATCGTGGTCGCCGTAGATGAGTGTGTAGCTCGTGGGCACAGTTTCCAATTCCTCGAGACCTGGCGGTGTGGTGCGCGTCAGACTGGCTCGGCTGCTACTGTAGACTATGAATTGCAGAGGCATTATGTGTATATGTCGAAAAGACTCGGCCTTGCTTTGATAAAATTTGAACGACGTCTCTTTTTCTTTGCGCTGCATACAGAAATCATCCCTAACCCTCCCTTATACCTTTCTTTCAAGACCCTCGCCATGCAGCAAGCACAAGGCTAGAATTACCCCAGCAACGCCTCGGCTTCAGAGATGCAAATCTTGTTCGAAAAAGCCTCCCAAAATGTAATCAAATCACTTGGGAAAGCGTTGCCGAAACGATTTTCGTTAGATCGCGCAGTACGAATGAAATTAAACATGATGACCTCGCAGCAAGCCTCGGCATGATTGTTCATTCTTTTCGTCAACTCGGTGGAAAGAATAGTAATCAACAACGGTACGCCCCTATGATTAGTGACGACTACCTTGGGTATTGCAGATAAATGGATCTGGTCGATCTAGCGAGGCAAAAGTATTGCCTTTGAGTAAATGGTTTGGTAAGGAGCAGCTGTGACTGGGATGAAGAGGACCTTGTCCATGGAAATCATTGTTGGTTCTGAATGGTACGTTGTTTACAATGTAGGATGATGTGATTAATATTTAGGACCGCACAAAGAGTACATAGTCTCCTATTACCTAGAGGGAAAAATCGAGGGCGAGAAACCTTTCGAGGACAGCCCGAATTGATTCAAAAATGGTAGGAATGCTCGTAGGTTTGTAAAGTTGCTTCCATCGGAAACGTTCCTCAAAAAGTTCATTGCCGTGTCTAAAAATGACCTAGGCTTTGCTCAACGTAGAAAACAACTTTGCTTAGAACTCTCTTTCCGCGTTTCCTTGCAGTGTCAAGAAGTTGACTTTGCTGTTTGTTATTTCCGAACTTCTGTGATCATGGAAAATGAATGAAAGCAAGATGTGAGCCTGGATGCAATGCATGCCTATCCAGACTGGCAGGCTGAAACACAATACACTGGGGGAGTTGGGACATTGTCGAGTCTGTTGTTCGGATAAGGAGTTATCTGGGCAAAGGAGCATGAGGCGGTCAGACTCAGGCGGCCTCTGAGATGTAATGCTGTTGGCTCCGGTTGGCCTTCAGCACGGGAAATTTTGCTACGGAATGATCAGATCGTGAAAAGGCAGGTTGCGAAGAGGTAAGGTAGAGCAGATTGCCTTCTAGGGGGTTCGATGCAGGTGATCAAGTGTAGTCGGAGGTCATCAGGACACCCATCATACCTTCCCCGTTGAGAGGTCCTGCCCAAAGCATTACTCTGTGCTTTCGTCTTGGTTATCCACCGGCTTATTATTATATAGTTGGCTTTGGCGGAAAGACTATTGCGTTGTTGTTACATCTCTCCACCTATCCTAAAGGCGCTTGCAGCCACCAGATGATAGATTGTTGACAGCGCTTTCTCATTCTTCCGCTTGGCTATCGTGAAACTCAGTAGTGCTTAGACCAAATCTCTAGTGCGCCTGCGGATTCCACCTTGTACGTGTTCGCTTGATTGTATACTATGAAGAAGAATGTAGGACCTCCGCTGAGAGGAATATTGTTGTACGTGTTCGCTTGATTGTATACTATGAAGAAGAATGTAGGACCTCCGCTGAGAGGAATATTGTTGGATTTGATTATGTACATGCTGGAATGCATACCGTATTCATCCTCCTAGGTAGAACCCGCGCTTAATCATACCAACATCTCGACCCACGCTCATTTCTAGAAACCTTCCAAGTTTGATGATCAGAGATGCCTTCATCGCGTCCGCTGAAGTAACAAGGAGTGTGTGCCGAACGCCTATTTCACTCTCCCTCCAGCGCCCAACGTGCAAGCCACTTGAGCCCAATTAAGGGAGAGCTGCCAGTCGGGTTAGGAGGGATCTCTGTCATATGGTACACTCTAGGCTTTCATCATCTGTATAGGTATTAGCTTCGGATATGGAAGAGGGATATCTGTGATTGACTAACTTGTTCAAAACTTGGAAGGATGAAGAGAGAAGGTCGGCGGCATGGAATTATCTGTTGACATAAGGAATAAATTACGGTAATTTTGTTAGCGTCAATATCTCTTTACAATGAAGTCTCTTAGTCTTATGCAAACAATATTTCCGGAAATCTACTGCAGCCGTCTGAAGGCATAGTGGCTGTCGGTCTCCGTGATGCTTCCAAAGCCTTTTGCTAAGGCTCACCGAATAGACCGATCTGCGCGATGTAGCTACGTTGAGTTGTCCAGGTTCTTCCGTCCCTTGAGTGCAAATAACCCTCTGATTGGGGGACGCCGGGCTTTGCACGAGAAAGTGGTGCCCGAAGGGCTTCCATTCCTTCACTCATTCAAGAGCTCTAGTCAGTCGCTATCTTTCGTTCCACGTCAAATCGTTAATGTATCATGGAGCGCGAGAGCTGGCTAAATTGATGATGTACAAGTTGATTATCCCAAAGCAACGCATGAGATCAACGGACAGCTCTCTACAATACATAAACAGCGAAAGTCCACTCCTTCGGTTGATGATGAAGTTGTCCTTCATGGATACATTGGAAAGAAGACAATACTATCGAAAAACCTATTATTTTTTTGGCTTCACAGCAAAGACCTCGACTACAGAATCCAAGCAATCTCCAGTGGTAAATCTGAAGATAAATCTCAGGTATACAACGTGGCGCATGAGACATTAAAAAGTCTTCCAACAAATACACCCGTCGTTATTCGAGGCAGGTTTAAAGATAAGGCGCCTGCCAAACCCGACACATTCCAACAGAACACAAAGGTTGACGATGTCGAGATTAAGCTTGTAGACTTACAAAGTCTGAATGAATTTCCGTCCGCCGCCATTGCGACAGATTTTCAACGTAATCAGCGACATCTTCAAATTCGACATGATAAGGATCTCCGAGATGCGCTTATATTTCGAGCGAAGGCTGCAAATGCTTGTAGGTATGCACTTACTGGGCTTAACTTCGTTGAAGTGGAAACACCGCTCCTTTTCAAGTCGACTCCTGAAGGCGCAAGGGAATTCATTGTACCAACCAGACAGAAAGGTTTGGCTTATGCACTACCTCAAAGTCCTCAGCAATTCAAACAAATACTTATGGCTAGTGGGATTCCGAAGTACTTCCAGATGGCAAAGTGCTTTCGTGATGAAGACTTAAGGGCTGACAGGCAGCCAGAATTCACTCAGGTAGGCGATGTGAAATTAGAGTTGTTCTATATATTCCGAAACTGATTGAAACAACAGCTGGATCTCGAAATGGCATTTGCTACAGGAAATGATGTCATGGGTAGCATTGAAGTCGTTGTCAGGGACTTGTGGAAGAAGCTACTTAATTTTGATTTACCGCAACCTTTTCCCAAAATGACATATAGGGAAGCCATGTCAGGATATGGTTCTGATAAGCCAGATTTGCGGATCGGAACGAAACCCTTCTCACAAATTGAGCATCTATTACCTGCAGATCTCATCAGCAAGATAAGTCCACTCAAGGACCCCATCATTGAAGCAATGTTATTACCATTGAGCAAGTTTGTGACTCCTAAGGAAACCCACAACTTCATCCGTCAATTCTTAGACTCACCTGAAGCGGCGCCGTTCCGTGATAATTTGGAAGGGGCTCCAGGAGTTTTTGTATATGACTCCAAGAAGCCGCTTTCAGGGCTGCAGGCATTCGGATTCGAAGCTGCAGAAAGCATAGAAAATCTGTTTGATGCTAAAGATGCGGATCTTATCATCTTGCAGGCCAGGAAAAATAGCCCGTTTGAAGGTGGTTCAACTCCGCTGGGCAATCTGCGACTTGCGCTTGGCAAAGCCGCAGTAGGTACAAAGCTTTTGAACATTTCGGAAGGCTTCAAGCCTGTTTGGATAACCGACTTTCCTCTTTTCTCTCCATCAAACGAATCAGAACCCGGTCAGGGTGGAAGTGCTGGCATGGCTTCCACCCATCATCCTTTCACGTCACCCAAAACCTCGGAAGACGTTGATTTGCTCCAGACTGACCCCTCAAAAGTTATTGGCGAGCATTATGATTTAGTGATGAACGGCGTTGAATTAGGTGGTGGTAGTCGGCGCATCCACAATGCTGGGGTGCAGGAATTCGTTATGAAGGAAGTTCTCAAAATGCCGCCCGAGCGACTGGCAGAGTTCTCGCATCTTCTAGAAGTACTCCGAGCGGGTTGTCCACCTCACGCTGGTATCGCACTTGGATTCGACAGGTTGGTCGCCGTTATGCTGGGCAAAGACTCTGTGAGGGACGTTATTGCATTTCCAAAAAATGGGAAAGGCGAGGATATGTTAGTCAGGAGTCCTTCACCGATGAGCGAAGAGGTGCTTCAAACTTATCATCTCAAGCTTCGGGACTGATCTAGACCTGGCTGATTGCTCTCATATTTGTACCATATTGTATAACAAGGTAGACAATAATAGAAAGCGCAATGTAAACATTTCCTCTTTATAAACTCCCTACGACTATGCTCAAAACGTAATCCATGTGCAACTGAGCGCTGTGTCATGGCGGACAAAAGCGAGCGGTAAGAATAGCGTTAGGGTTATTTTGGACGTCAACGAATGTCTCCATTCGGCTCCTCTGTGCAGCACGACAAACAATGCCTCTCTCGATTCCGGTACTGTCGCACACTTTACTACCATCTCCCCTCTCACAGTCCTCCTTTTCCCAGTTTGGAACTGTCATCGAAAGCCCCCTTCCCCCAACGATTCATTCCGTACCTTCAACCCTCCCTGTTTCCCATTTAGAAGTCGTACGTGCGAACCAAAACACCGCACTCAAATTCACGAATGTAACCAGTATGCGAAACGAGTACTTCCAATCACCAAGCAAAGATCCTGGCAAAGCCGTCATGAACATATTCTCCTGCTTTCCGCGATCCCTCTCCACCTCATCTTTTAGTATCTCCCAGGTCTTCAACGTCCGCATCCTCGAGCGCCACCCCTACACCACACAGACTTTCATCCCCATGAACATGGCTTCGACTGAACCCTCCACGAAATACCTGGTCATCGTCGCCCCGACCTTGTCCCCGACGGAGGCTTTCCCAAACCTCGGTCCTCCGGATCTGAGCAACCTGAGGGCTTTTGTTGCAAATGGTGCGCAAGCTGTTACTTACGGGACTGGGACATGGCACGCGCCCATGGTGGTGCTAGGGGAGAAAAGAGTGGATTTCGTGGTGGTGCAGTTTGCGAATGGAGTACCGGAGGATGATTGCCAGGAAGTGGAGTTGGAGGGGCAAGGAGTGGAGGTAGTTGTTGAGATGGGTAGGAAAGGGAGAGGGGAGAAGGCGAGGCTATAAATGGAAGGAACCGAATCCTATACTTCACCTCGAAATACACCGTCAATGCGTTCTTTCAAGAGATTCGCTCAGAACAGCACGAGGCTACGGACACGTCACCAGAGTGCTCAAGAAGATCGGAGTATGGCTTTGACGCTCAAATTGGCCAGAAAAAGCCACGGCAGTAGAATGTCAAGACGATGTCTTGAGATGTACTTGCCGGTCCACGAAGCAGACAAGGGCACACTTTCGATTCATCTCGCCAATGCCACTAGTATCGCGAGACATTCGCTGGCAAGTATGGTCTGTTTAAGGAAAACGCCACCGCAGTGAGTGTCTAAGTGCAGGAGATCTAAACATTGGCTGCGGTTAGGACCTTGAAGCGCGACATCTTCAAGCAGATCCGCAAATCGGAAGTAGATCTCAAAAAGAGCTACACAGGTTGATCGGGCTGCGCTTTCCTTTCGACAAAGCCCTAGACTCACCCTAAGAATTTCCGAAATCTGGACAGGATTGATGATGCGCGACTGCTTACTTTGGAAGTAAAAGTTGTAAACCAGGACGCTGTGCTTGTATCCATGTAATCCTACTAAGGCAACTTGGTTTCTCTGTGGACCAAAACACTTGGTGCTAAAAGCGTCTGCCATTTTCTTAACATCAACTGTGTTTCCCACCTTTCTACGACATCTGCAGGCACATCAACACATTGCGCAGCTACTTCCAGTGATAAGATCAAACAAATTTTCTGCTTCTTCTATCTCTCTTCGTAGAGCTCTCTGCAGTATCTCGATCCTTTCGAATTTGACAAAATGTTAGACCTGCTCGATATCTCCTCTCAAAACACCAACAGCTGTGGAAGACGCAATTCAACCTGTCAAATATGGTGGAACCCACACTAAGAAGCTCATCATCTAATCCATTTCACTGCAGGAAGAGCGAACTGGATCAGGAAGAATCTAATGAACGGAGTTTGATCACTACAGAGAACGTAGCCAGCTCAAACGAAAATGCTTTGATCAACCAAGGCCGCTTGCGTAAATCAGCTGTTGAGCTCAGAACGTTGATGCATCAATATTCTATACTTGAAAACAAACGTCGAAGCTTGCCCTTCGATGCTGAATTCCATAGGTCTCAACTCAAACCCCCCCCCCAAAGCTTGTGGTTCTGACCCTTAGTGATGCAGAGAGATGAAGGCATACGTTGAAAGACTCGAGCAGTTCGATAATTACATCAGCAAATGCCTTGTAGATGATGACGAAATTGCCGATATGCACAGAAGAAATGCCCGGGTAACTGTGCTACTCAAGAGCATTGCGGCCAAAGAGGAGAGGCGGAGTACCCCACTTGGAACCTTCGACAGGCTGGTTCGCATGCCCTGGTCGATTAACTATCCACTTTGTCTGCTGGACAGTGCCGTAAACCGACATGTACGCACGGTCTACGATATTGCAGTGGGCATACAGACAGCGGGCATTATCAGCAAATTGTTGCGGTGGCCTTTTCATGGAGGGTGGCCATGGCAGTGGACCCTGGACCTTCCTTTGATGGTTTTTTTCGCAGGTAAATGGGGTGTACACCTCATTGCGTTTGCAGCAGGACATAGGGACCTATCCACTGCTTTTTTCCTGTTGCAGCTCGCGTCCTTCTTGGTATACATTTGGAGGCAGGTCTTCCCGAATTGGTGGGACTATCATTGGGAGTTGAGCTTTTGGCTTCCCTGTTGGATTTCTGTGCTACATGGTCTGGCATCGTCTGTGTCGTAGACAGACTTTTTAAGAAATCCTCGGCTATCAGATTACTATCGTTGAGTAGTTGCTAAGAGGCTCGGGGTGGACTTCGGATGGTTTGAATAGTGGACATAGCTTGATTCGCAAATTCGGAATTCGTTCCGTACAAGGGCTTTTCGAGGAGTCTTGGGCTCAAGGCAATAGCTAGAATGTGATTGGGCTGCACAATACTTCCGAGGAAGCTCATAGATAACGTATTGAATAGCTTCTCTTAAAGGGCACATCAGATTTGTTCGCTACCTTATTTCTCATTAAAACGTTTCGAATATGCATCATCACCTCCCAGTCCGGCGCAATGCAAATACCCCTTTTCATGTCAGTCTGTTCGTCAACCCATCTTTGCATTGCTAAAGTCCATCTCCGGATGCTGTTCCTGAAACCTACGCACACAACACATTAGCCACATGTAGTTTAGCATCGAAATGCCCAATCCTTTCCCCAACATGCCGGGCCAACGAAACCACCTGGGAATCCAATTACTCACTTCCTCAACATTTCCGTTTTCTTACTCTCATCACTCGTTGGCTTCCCCATCTCCTTCTGCCGCTGGTCATACATCATCTTCTCAACCATCCCCCTCGTCTCGCCGTCCAAATCCCCCAGTTTACTATTCTCCGGAGTGATCTTGCTCGTATCGATCTTGAACGGCGCGTTGGTGGTCACCGAGGCCCACCATTCCATTTTGTTTGTTTTGTCGAGGTGGAGAGAGATTTCTTTTTGGTTCGAGGGAAGGGATTCAAGTGTCCAGGTGGATTCGTCGACGTGGATGGGGTGGGGAAGGGGGCCCTGTGAGTGCATGCAAGCTTAGTGGGCTGGGGATATCGAGAGGGAGAAGATCTGGGGGGAAGTACATCTATTATGGGTGTTTGCCCTTTTACGCCGGCTTTGAGGCTGGTTTTCGAAATGAGGACGTCAAGGTCGCGGCCGCGGAGGTTGGAGGGGACGGGGATGGTGATGTCGAGGTCGCCGATGGTTTGGGTCCAGTTGTAGGGGAGTTGGGCTTGTTCCGCGGCTTCTTTGGCGCGGGCTTCGGCGTCTTTTTTCTCGCGTTCCTCGGGGGTGGGGGAGGTGGACATTGCTACTGTGAAAATTGAAGGGGAGTTGGGCTATTTGGGGTAAGAAAGGGTATGTTTTGGCTTGATCGAAAGCTACTCATCAACTGCTTCTAGTTTTTGATAGCTCAGCCTTATCGGGGCATATTCCGCCAGCGGTTCTAGCGCTTGTGCGGCAATCAAAGTTCCACCAATGAATCCACATCATTTTCCACCCCATTATCATAGTAGGAAAAATCCCTACTTTGGCAGTCCATATGCCTGATCTCCTGCAGGTTAGCTATATCGGTGGGACTTACTGACAAGATTAACTAATAGTGTCTTTTCTTCCAGGTCGACAAAATTCTAAATCCTGTGACTGCTTTGGCGCTCCTGAAGTTTGGAACAAAAACATTGCTTTTGGCCGGCGAAGGACCATTGTTACGTATTTACGAGCAAAGCACACGTCGATGTCTTCTATCGGATCGTGTGTTCGACTCGCAGGCTGTTCATGGTATTTGCATTGAATCCACAACGGATCGTGCTTGCAACCAGGATCATTCTGCCAGAGTTCTGATATGGGGTGGCCCCTCTGTGTGCCTTCTTGCCGTCGAGAATAGTCCGGGTCATGAAGACCAATATCAGTTACGCACTCGGCAGATTGTGCGAGAAACCCAAGCCGAGGACTGGATCTTTGATGCGTGCTTTAGCCACGTAGCTGCCGATGGGCCCTTGTACACTTCTACCACGCGTGTCTGCAAAGCAGTACTAGTCACTGCGCATAATACTTTGTTATCACTGAATCTTCAGGCTGGCTCCGACAATGACATTGAAGCATTCTTAAGCCTTGAATGTATAGCGGCAGGTCCGCGTTCAACTCTGTACTCTGCACATGTGGTCTGGACTCAGAATGAACGCTGTCTTGTCGCTGCAGGTACTGTGTTTGGTGAAGTGCTATTGTGGTCATTTCCTAGAGACCAATCCTTGTTTGATTCCGATAGAGTGTCTCTCGGTCAGTTACATTGTACTTTTACCGGTCATGAAGGTTCTGTTTTTGGTGTTCGAATCTCTGAAGAGATTGCAGCTTCTGACGCGGTCATTCCTAGGCGTGTTTTAGCAAGCTGCAGTGATGATCGTACCATCAGAATATGGGACATCTCGCATTTGGAACTCGATGCAAGCGAGAACAAAATACGAGAATTGTCCAGCGAGCAAAGTGTTGGGCACTCAAGTGATACAGCTCGGGGCGAAGGAAACTCATGCCTAGTTACAGTCTCGGGCCATAGCTCAAGAATATGGGGTGTGCGCTTCTTGTATCGATCAAGGAACGCTTGGCAATTGATGTCTTACGGCGAAGATAGTACTGCTCAGATCTGGCAGCTGGGGTTCAGTTCTCCCGCACACGAGTCAGGCAAGAAGTTCAATTCTCAAGAATTATGCCTACGTCATCAATACACCTATGCTTTTCATTCGGGGAAAAACATTTGGGCCGTGGCGACTTGTTCGGAGTCTAATAACGGATTTATCTTATCCACTGGAGGAGCGGATGGGCGAATTACCTCTTACTGTCTGAAAGCAGAAGATATGTTGTGGGATAGCGATTCCTGGTCTGGCCAATGGAGCATTCAAGATGCTTACATGAGCGCAGAAGCCGCCGTTGATCTTAACAGGATGGCTTCCGTTGTTCCGGTATCTAAGTGTGTGAGTTCTAAGAAAGCCTTATTTCAAGGTCTGCAAGGTAAGTGGCTGCTTCGGCGTAATTTAAAAAGCGGAGTTTCAACATATCCGTCAGGATTTTTTGAAGGAATCGCGGTACTTAAAGCACGAGAACCTACCGATGAAGCCTATGATCTCGAATTTCTCTACTCTGAAAGCGGCAAATTCACCGCTGGACAGGGTTTTGTCATGAAGGCCACCCGGCGGTATGTCTATCGTTTCCAAGAAAAATCGAACAGAATAACTGCTTGGTTTGTTTGCCCCAAGGACCAGTCGGCCGTTGACTATCTCTTCCATGTAATGGATTTCGAAACCCCAGGTAGGGATCTCGAGTCGGTCAAGGACAATAGTATGACAAAGCTGTGTGCAAGTGGCCACCATTTGTGCATCGATGATGACTATCAAGCTCGTTATGAATTCCACATGAGAGATGCAACACTGACCCAATGGGACTTGACGTATGTTGTCAAAGGACCAAATAAGGATTATGTTGCCGATGCGCGATATGTTCTTGATTGTAGCCTGCAGCATTCGACAGTAATTGCAGAAGCTGGAAAATCAACTGACAGAATATCCAAGACGCGAAACACACCGATAAAGTCTGCAAGTCTAAAGAGCGGTTCATTGATGCCAGATTCCTTCAAGGGCTATGCTTGGGTAAATGAGGACTGCTTCATAACTTCCACCGAGCGTGGCAAACTTCTGGTAGGAACTCTATCCAAAACGAAAGAATTTTTCAACGGACATAACTACACTGGAAGCAATCTGCCAACAGTGACCTGGGAAAAACGTGGTCAGTTGAACGAGTTGGAGTCCTCCTGCATCATAGCGAGCACTCGGTCAGGCGGAACCACTGTATTATGCGGAAATGGAGGCATGATATATATGTATCAACGTTATGAACAAATATACCCAGTTGCAAAGATCGCTGGCAAGGTGGTTTGTTTATCTGCCCAAACAATCTCATCGAGTTCCCACCATCTTTCACAAGAGGAAAATAAAGTGCCTTTCACAATAGCGATTTTCGCATCATGTCTGGGATCGTCAACGGCACATGCCTTAACCATTGGTCATAGAAGACTGAGCCCAGTTGATAATCAGAATTTCTCAAAAGGCAGAAAGACAATCGAAATCGTCCAAACTGTATTGCTAGACCTCCCAGCAAAATTCATTGCCACCAGCTCTTTTTTCGTTGATTCCCAAAATCTTCTTGTCCTCGGGTCCCGTAGTGGACGTTTAACAATATATGATCTATTAGCACACAAGAGTAGCCCTGTCAAATGCACCTACATTTCAGAAAATATACATGGACATGGAGAGGATGCTATTACAAGTATCGAACTGGTGCCGACAGCAACTTCAGGCCCTTTTTCCGAGGATCTTTATATTCTGACTACCGGCAGAAACGGAAGATTCAGTGTTCACCAGATCTTCGTGAAGAGGGTAGACCAGAAAGAAGCTTATATCAGTCTCCAAACTGTGCATACATGTGCGCCGCCGTTTGGTCCCAATATTGAAGGTGCACGTTTCGTTGAGGGTTCGAATGATCTGCTCCTCTGGGGCTTCCGCAGCAAGCACTTTGTGGTGTGGAACGAGACCCAGAAGACCGAAGTGATGACAGTAAATTGTGGTGGTGCAAGTCGGAACTGGGCATACTCACCCCGAATCGACGGTAATGGTGGCGGCAGTTTTGTGTGGACCAAAGCATCAATATGCAGAGCTCAGTCGCAAGCACAAGCCTCACACGAAGTTGTCCAGCATGGTGGTCATGGCCGAGAGATCAAAACCATGGCAATATCGCCACTTCTTATAGGTGAAAGTGGCCACAGTATTAGGTATATTGCCACAGGCGCTGAGGACACCGCGATCCGTATTTTCAGCCACGATGCTGGATATACCCCTGACCGGGATAAGAGCTTCAAGTGTTTGGGAATATTCACAAACCACAAAACTGGTATACAGCAGGTCAAGTGGTCTCCCGACGGGAATTACCTGTTTAGCGCTGCAGGGCTTGAGGAATTTTTCATCTGGCGAGTGCGATCTGTGCCTTGTATCGGCGTTGGGATGTTTTGCGAGGCGCAATTCCCACCTGTTACAGAATCTTGCGACTTGCGAATCATGGATTTTGACATAATTGAAGTCGACTACGAAAATGGTGATAATGAAGGCCCAACAAGGCATGAATACGTCCTAAGCCTGGTGTACTCAGACTCTTCAGTGCGAGTACGTTATAGATACCAAATCCTGCTACTAACTCCAGCTGATAGCCCCAGATCTACCATTACAATCCCACAAACAAGGTACAATCCTTTGCAATTATCTCGTCCGGGACATACACTACCTCCTGTCTGACCCAAATCACTCATATCCGCCTCGGTTCCACCATCCATCTCTGCACCGCAAGCACAGACGGACATGTTGCTTTCTGGCCTCTGACCATAGTCCTGGCTACCCACGGCTTCATACTCAGCGACGACGGTAGTAAGCTTTACCACAAGCCCTCCGAAACCACAGATCCCCCGTCATCAGCACTAATATGGCAATCCCGAACCCCTCTCCACCAAAACGCCATCAAATCCCTAACAACCATCCCCCTCACCCCCACCACTACCCTTCTTACCACCAGCGGTGACGACGGTGCTCTAGGATTCACGCTTCTCACCTCCCCACCCTACCATCCAAACGCCCCGCCCGACCCCTCCACCCTCCTCATCCCCAACGCCCACGCTTCCACCATCACAGCCGTGCAATGCCTGAGCCCCGCATCATCAGATAAGAAACAGCAACTGAGATTCGCAACCGCGAGTAATGATCAGAAGCTCAAGACGTGGGTGGTGAGTATTGACTTGGAGAAGGGCGGGGTGGAGGGGGTGGAGGTGGCTAGGGAGAGGAGTGAAGCGAGTAGTGTTGCGGATGTGGCGGCTATGGGGGTGTGGAGGGACGGGGAGGGTGGGGAGGGTGGGGTTGTGCTAGCGGGGATCGGGATGGAGGTTTGGAAGGAGAGTGGTGGAGTGTGAGGGAGTGGGAAAGCCCCGGGGGGGGGAGATGAGGGTCAATGAGGTGGTGAAGATGGGCGTGGTGCAAGAAGTTGCCGAAGTAGCGAATTTGCGAATCGGAAAAAAAGTAATAATGTTTGATTATAGGAAATTGTGTGATCTAACGGTATCTCAATAACCTCCTTCCGTGCGTATCAAGATAGTCCTATTGCAAATCCCCCATCATCTGGTATTTCAAAGCATCTGCTCCAATCAAACAGCACACACTCCATCGAATCCCCACTCCCTATTTCCACCCCCCCCCCCCCGGCAGCCCCACACTCCAATACCTACCTCCCCATACCCACACCACTTTCCCAGCAATATCCCCCGCATCAAGAAATGCACACCTCGGGATGATCCGTATTGACGATACACAACGTCTAACCATCAAACCCACAAAATCATCAGCCCACACACCCCTTTCTTTCCTCACTCCCCAAACTCCAAATTCCCAAAAAAACCAGTGGAAGTCCACTCACCTGCTGCCACTGCCCATTATTGCTCACCCCGGCGCCATCCCCTTTCGCGCCTCCCCCGGCCACATCGACAACCTTACTCCCGCCCCGGCAGTTATTCGCCGCCCACACGCCCAGCTTCGTCATCTGCGCGCCGTTGATGCAGCTGTGGCCCGGTGCGCCGCTGAAGCCGTGGTTTTTGTCCGCGATGACGAAGCCCGTTTTCCCGCTCGCGTAGACGAGACACCAGGAGGAGAAGGTGGTGCCGGGGGTTTTGCCGTCGGTGGAGTCGCCGTGGGCGAGGCATTTGGAGACGTCGGTGGTGCAGATTTCTGTGGGGGGAAGGGAGGTAAGTGAGGAGAAAGGGGGGGGGGGGGGGTTGTGGGGTTGATTTTTGAGATTTAAGGGGGGGGGGGGGACTTACGGATGTTGGGTCCGAGTACTTGGCCTTGGACTTGGAGGCTGCCGGCTGTCCAGAAGGTGGAGGTGGTGTCTGCACCTGTAAGGTGCGGGATTCTGTTAGCACACATCCGACGGTCTGGAATTGAATTTCGTGTAGTGTAAATCCAAATTCTTAGAGGTATTTTCAGAACGTACCAGCACCATCGTCTCTCTCTGCGCAATCGATCGTCCCGTCAAACTTCGACGGGGATATGAAACCCGAATGAAACGGAGTTACAGGTGGTGGCGGTGGAGGAGGTGGCGGCAAACTGCAATCCACCGTTCCTGTAATGGCAAAATTGAAGCTATGAGTTGCCGAACCCTTGAACTCAAACTCAATAAAGGTCTTCTCAGTCGAGGAGTCCTTGCTCCATGTTACACCAGTGGGTGGCTTATTTCCACCAGCCAACGGCCAAAGAGATGATCTTCCAACTATGTTTGCTGCCACTCTCCAATTGGCAATGTCGTTAGTAGTTCCTGGAAGGCTATGGCCGAAGTTCAACGACCAACCACCCGTGTGATCGGTTATAGGTAAAAATATCTGGATAGCGTCGAAGCCTTTTCCGACATTGACATTTACAGATTGGGTATACGTTTGTTTTGATTGTACACATGCCGGTGTGTTTTTGGGGGCAGCAGCAGTTGAAGGAGCAGCAGGCGTGGCAGTTGCTGGAGGCGTACTGTCAGGTATACAGACAGTGGGAGCTGGATCAATTTCGCTGACTGTGTCAACGTGCAGTGTTTTCGATCGATCTTCTGACATTTTCCAGAGTACGAGCTTGGCGATGATGGCATGACCCTGGGGTGTTGGGTGAAAAGCCTTGGTGTAGCGGTCAGGAATGATTGAAATATCAACGTTGCCTGGAACAGCCAGGAGCTCATGGGAATTTGCAGGTGGGCTCTGGGCTAACGCCTCTTTGATCCATGCGTCAATCTGGGATTCCTCAGTGCCATTGCTGAGTGTTGCTTGTGACGGCCCTATATCGGTTCGCCCGGTCAACGGAACATCCCGGTCGTCAAGTGAGTTAACGGTCTTGAGGGACGCAAGTCAGTCTCATAGTTGGATCTGATCATTTAAGTAACTTACCGAAGAGGTATCCCACTCGAAGAATAATGTTTCCTGCCTGTTGGGGTCAGGTTCTTTTACCGATGGTGAACAGAAACCCCCCTCCAGCAGGCTAAAATATTGATCGTAGTCCACGAAGACAAATTGACTCCCAGCCTTCTTGACAGCTGCTCTGATAACTCCGTTCGCGGCGTCAACAAGATCGTTCTATTATGACACGATCAGCGCCAAGTTCAGCTCTAGAATAGACAGCTATGAAGAATCACCAATTTCCGACGTCTTGCTTGGGTCAAATGCTGCTTCTGGTCTGCATATATAAAGGCCCAGGTCACCTGGTCGCTGAAAAGACCGAGAGCGTTAGCCTCGACTTGGGAGATGTACCGGGAATATTCACCAAGCATTCGTTGTGGTATCTGTAGCGAGTCGTTAGCATTACCGTCTATTTACCGCTAGAAAAACCAAAGAACTAACCAAAGAACTTTGCATAACCAGTTACATAGGTTTTGGCATACGACGCAAGTTTTGGCTTGACAGCAGCGTACAATTTGTCTAGGTTGCCAGGTAAGGTTTTGGATATCAGGTCTGTGGTTTTCTTCAATTGCGTCTCGCATTTCGCGGTGGTCCCGGGAATTGACCATTGAAACACGCATGCATCCAGGAGGTCAGAAAGGCCAACGTCATTTCCACCTGAGCTTAGCGTTATGAGCTCGAGCCCGGATTGGAGCTTTGGGACCTGAGTTTTGAGAGCCTGAGGTGATGTGCTCCCAGAGCATGCAAGATATTGGAATTTACGATCCTTCCCATACCCAAACTGCACATTGTCGTTGATAAAGGAGGGATATGAATTATCATACCGCGAGCATGAGGCGTCACCAGGGCCTTGAAGGACCCTACCACTGCCTATTCCGGCAGCACTGGATGAGTATGTCAGTCCTCGCTTGATAGATGATGGCGCTCACTACTAGCGAGATGGTGCTTACTACGAGTCTCCCTGGTGATGCTTTTAGTGAAGTTTACAATAGACATCTGAGACAAAACCTACTATCGCAGCCCATTTCTTAATATACTGAAAATCCTCGGGATCAGCCGGCGGTGCTTGCCAGGGCTGTTGCTGTCTGTGGCTCAATGGGTGCGAAGATCGGTTTGGCACAGAAGCAGTCAAGTTAAAATGCAAGCCGGCCAAAACAACCACGTACAAGAGAACAGATGGAAAACGGCTCATTCTAACTTTTGCCGGCAAGAACAGGCCGATCGATACTTATAGAACGATGGGCGACTGGAGTTAGCGATCGTTGATTTATCCTTACTGCACTTCCTGTGCTTTATACATGGAAGTTATATCAAGCTGGCAACGAAAACCCAATAAGGAAAACTGAATTATTATATCTGGGAGATTATGTAACAACGCTTATATGTCGATAACAAGGACTAGGATTGACAGCCAAAGTCTATCCGGTCATGCAAGCCGAAAGGATCTTATACCGATATAAACAAGTTGACTGTGGGACGCTAGCAGCTGACCGCTCAGCAACGTTGGTGCTAGCGATCCTGTGCGAGGAACTCCGGAAACGAGCACGACGTGAATAAGATATGTGTCGTTGAGTACATGGTCTCGGAACAAGGGAGATCGCCAGATGATAAGGTACCTTCGATGTAACTTCTTCGGCTCAAGATTGGCAGGTCCTGTAAGGTGACTAATCGACTAGTCAAGCAGCTACCCTAAGGTGGTGCTTATGGCTCAACCTCAGTATCAATTGGGGTTTTAGTCATCTATAATGACCATCAGTAAGCCACGCCCTCCGTTAAGTAGGCAAGATTAGCTGGGATCAAGCCAGCGTATGCAGGACTGGACCCAACATCTTCTCGCTCAAACTCACCTCAGCATGCTGAGCAATCTACGCCAAGCACATTATCAAGCACTGTATCAGAGTCAATTAACACCACATAGGCCGACAGTTCCTAGATGCTATTACCATGCTGTACGCTTGCGTTCATTGCAGGCTTGCCCGGGTCATTAGATGTTGACTGGGCATCTCACTGCTTCCAGTGATAACATCAAGAATAGATGTCTGCTGAATTTCAGGGTGACTCTAGTGGCAATGTTCTAAGTCGTCTCAGCAGTAGTCCAATGATCTGACTTAGTGAACTGCATGACCTGTATATGAGAATCCCTGAGGCCTTACTTTGCACAAATTTCTTGAGACCTTCTCTCTGTTTTCATCATTAAGACTGTGGTAGGTCCCAGGAAAGTAGACTTTGCTTCGCTCTATTTGCTCCTTGGTAGTCATCTTACCAGATAGGCCACATCCAATCTCTATATACTTTAGTTGTGTGCCCCTCGGTCCATTGGCCAGATACTAGAAACCTCATTGACATACCTTTGGCAAGCTTTAAGAGATTCTCTCAGCACTTGATAGACCTCAAGGTGCAGCATTTCAGGTTGAAACGCTTGGAAGTCCATATCTCGATAGACCTTCGTCGTTTCGCCATGTTTGGTAACTGGTCGAAGAGACTGACAGCGCTTGTCCTTTTATGTACTTGTGTACTGAATGTGCTCGCCGTTGTCAACCTTGGTATTGCAAGAGATCAGAGAGCGCAAGCGGTCCATTACCACGTCTGGTCTTCCCGGGTAACGTACGCAAAAGACACGGAACGATTTAGTAACGACGAAATATACGCTCTAGCAAAAGTAGCATACGACGAGATGGAGAAACTTTGGGAGACCGATGTCATTGATGAATGGAAACGGCCTGCAATGATGGCAGCTATGGCCGTGGGTAAGGATGTGTACTTCTCATCCTCGATTAAGGGTTCCGGGGATAAGAAAGATGACGACAAGAAACACTCCACTCTATCATTCATTTACGAGTACAACGAGCTTAAGAAAAACGGGCGAGATGACAGAAGTCACGTAGTTTCTCAGAAACTCAAAGCTTGCCAGTTGGCTTTGCACAAGGAAGATCCGGCAACGGCCACGCATCACAACAGTCATGCTTCTTGTACGTATTCTCGGACCCATTCTCCCTTCTCTTCAACCCTCAATTTAGTCTTCAACACGTTCTAGAGCATATCGAGCTTCTAATTCCCTTTTCTTTCTCTGTTACATCATGAAATGAATTTCACAACCCACTAAGCCGATGCTGACTCCGTGATTACTGACAGGTGCAGAAATTATGGTCCTGCACAAAGTACGTGTCTTTCCCATACCTAATAAAGCTCAAGGCATGACGTTGTACAGTTCTACTACGCCAAGCAGGACAAAAACCTTGGCGCACTGCCTATTAGGATAGCTGCCTATGGGAGGCCAGGAGGGGTCATCGGCGCTGTCCCTAGCCGTAGGTGCATTAACACTACTCACCTGTCCATCGCTGATCTATTGAGTCCAGCCCAGAAGCCTTGCGGTGGTGGACAGACCTGGGGTTGCCTGCAAACCATGGCATATGTAAGTAGACTTTACAGTCAATTCTTCCTAACCCCGACACAGACACAGGGTCTTGCAACACGTCAGAGGTGCACATACTTCGCAAAATTCTCCCATGGCTCATGTTTTTCTATTATAGAACAGCAAGGCTGACTCCGGAATCCTCAGGTTAAAGTCGAAACTCTCCCTCTACCCAAAGGCGATTTGCCACCTCCACCGACTTTCAAACCTTCGAGCATCAAGATGATCAACGCCTGTTAGAATTGCGGAATGACCGGCCGGTCTATCCTGAATAAGGTCGTCGAAGATATGATTCCGGGGCTTTTGGGACCTTTGAGGCTTTTGACATTTCGTGGTTTTCAGATATATCAATGCTTGACGGTCGCATGATGTCGTTGCCTCTAGTGCTGTTATTTCCATATAAGTAGTGGTATGCACGATATCTAGGAAGCGTGCTGTAATCAAGAAGTCGAAAAGTGTGAACCAAACGTAGGGCTTAGAGCTTGAACCATGTGGTGATTAATACATGAGCGAGTCATCATCTTCTGATGACCATGCATTGTCTTCCTTCCCCCGACTTTGGTTTTCTGCATTATCTCCGGCTACTGTGGATGGATTGTTCCAGCTCTGGACAATATTTGCATATCAGTCGCACGTTCTCGCATTCAGATGTCGTGGTCGTTAGCCCGTGACCAAGAACCTCTGACCAACAATTCTAGGCTGTGTATACTTACCAGCGCTGTCTACACGTTCAAGACATGGCTAAACTTACGGAAATGCCCCAAGAGATAGTGGAGCTGATTCTACTATCCGAAAGAAAAGACTTGACGGCTTTCATGCGTATCTGCAAATCGATACACACACTCTCAGAGCCTCTACTCTACACGGAGATTTTGATAACATGGGACGATTGCCTGAAACCCAAACCTTCAATAGAACTGCTACTTCGGACCATCTTGGAGCGGCCTAACCTGGCATCGCTGATCAAGCGTATTCGATTCAGAAACGGCTTGGACCCAGCAGCGAGGCCCGCCAATCACCACTTATCGCAAGACGTGTTAGACCTTGCTCGAAACAGTATTCGTCTTGACCGATTCCCTTCTTCAGATACATGGATTCAGGGGATGCAAGAAGGCTCTGTGCCGATAATAGTTGCTTTTCTGCTTTCACGACTGCATAAGATCGAAACCCTAGAGATTGGAATAAAATTCCAGTCCGTTCAGCTTGTAGACATGTTCACACACGCATTGTCCGATTCTGGAGCATCAAAGAGCATTTCCCGTTTTCGATATCTCAAAAAAGTCAAACTGAATCCCGAGGCTTACTCTCCCAGAGCGGGGATCCTTGTGTTGGACGAAGTCTTGTCGCTCTTCCGGCTGCCGTCGATGCAAAGCCTAAGTTTCTTAGTGCTAGATGGTTATAGACCTAGCCATCGTGGACCGTGCAATCCAATGATCGAGGTATTGGAGCTGCGCCACAGTCAGATAAGAGAAGAAACCCTTGAAGATCTATTGTCCATGGTTCCCAATCTCAAGTCTCTCAATTGCGGGCTTTGGTGCGAGACTGAGCCAATCGACGATCATTCGTCCTTCCTTGATTGTGAAGCACTTAGTAAGGCCCTGAAGCATACCAGATTACTCGAGCATCTTGTGATATCCATCAATTTCTTCGCCAGTTCGGCTATGGAAGTGGATTGGGGAGGTGCATACGAGAAGGGCGAACATTGGGGAATCAAAGGAAGTCTTGGCTCCTTGACCGACTTGGCGCATTTGAAGAGCATCGAAGTGCCAATAGTCGTGCTGCTGGGATGGGTTGTATCGAGCTCTGCCCCACAATTGGCGGACATTCTCCCAAGGACTTTACGTCAGCTATTACTCAGGAACGATCTGAATTATTTTTACAAATATGAGTGGGACCAGCAAGCTTGCCTCGATCGTCTCTCGGAATATCTGGGCAGACTAAAGACTGATGCCGTCAGTTTGGATGGGATAACCGTAAGATTGAGGGATTGTCCGCCTGAAGACCGGTGGGACCAAGACGGGAAAAAGAAACTGGAATTGCTGTGCAGCGAGGCGGGAGTTTCGTGCACTTTTGATCCCCCAATCTAAATCACATGGAGCGTAGAGTCGACACTCCCACAATACACACTTATGTAAAGAAGCGCGTAAGGTCCTCAAAAATGGCAGTTTTCCGAAACCAATTGACACAACAGCCGCCTTTATATCTAGCTTGTATATTTTCACGTTCGGCTCACCGTAGATTCGGTGCCAATAGTCAGGCCTTGACCCGCCCTGCTCAAGCACCCAATATGGGTCCATTATATTCGAGGGAGATGTTACGGACCTGTGGTGGCATTCCTGGTTCGAGAGGCCGTCTAAGCCACAACTATGTCTGTGTTAGCCCCTAGAATATTCGGAGAGCAACTTCCAGCGGTGGTAATCACAGAGCTTATAGAGGAGACATAGTGTGGATGGGGGATGTGGTATAATGGCGGATGTGATTCTCGATCGAGGTAGAGGGTGGGTCGCTGCGCGCCATCACGTGACCCTCGTGAACAATAAAACATAAGCGCGTCATTGTCTACTTTATGGCGCCAGGTGCAATGCTCACTTCAGACACCTCGCCTACACCAAGGCTGTGTTGGCACCTTTTAATATGGGTGTTACCGGTCTTTGGACGGTTGTGCAGCCCTGTGCCCGTCCCATAAAGCTCGAGACCCTGAACAAGAAGCGTCTTGCCGTCGATGCCTCCATCTGGATATACCAGTTCCTCAAAGCCGTACGTGACAAGGAGGGAAATGCCCTCCGAAACTCACACGTTGTGGGTTTTTTCCGGCGGATCTGTAAATTGCTGTTCTTTGGAATAAAGCCAGTTTTTGTATTCGATGGCGGAGCACCGATACTCAAGAGACAGACGATTAGCGCAAGGAAGTCAAGGAGAGAAGGAAGGAGGGAAGATGCTGTCCGGACGGCTGGGAAGTTGTTGGCGTTGCAGATGCAGAGAAGGGCTGAGGAAGATGATCGGAAGAGGAGGGATGAGAGAGACAGGCCTACAGCTGAACATGAGGAAGAGGAAGTCCCGGATGATTTAGTCTACGTTGACGAGTTACAAATGACTGCGCAGGAAAGGCAGCAGAACCGGCAATTTAAGAAGAAGGATGCGTATCATCTACCACAGCTTGATGTTAGTCTGGAAGAGATGGGGGCGCCGAATGATCCACGAATAATGAGTCACGAGGAGCTAGAAGAATACGCAAGGCAATTTCACACTGGCGAAGATGTTAATGTGTATGATTTTAGCAAAATCGATTTCAATAGTCCTTTCTTCCTAAGTTTACCTGCGAGTGACCGTTACAACATCCTCAATGCTGCGAGATTAAGGAGCCGGCTGAGAATGGGTCATAGCAAGGAGCAACTGGATACTATGTTCCCAGACAGGATGGCTTTCTCCAGGTTTCAGATTCAGCGGGTCTCAGAGCGCAATGAGCTGACACAGCGGCTCATGAATATTAATGGGATGAATGGGGAAGATGCAATGTTCGGCGTCAATGGAGGCGGAAGGGTGGCAGGAGAGAAGGGGAGGGAGTATGTCTTGGTTAAAAACGATGGTGTGGAAGGTGGATGGGCACTAGGCGTCGTGAGCAACAAGGACGAAGGGGAGAGGAATAAACCTATAGATGTCGAAGGTTTCGGAAAGGAAAATCTTACGCAAGAAGCTGAGGGTGGCGGATCGGAGGAGGAAGGTTTTGAGGATGTACCTATCGAGGGACTCAACAGATTACCCAAACGTTCCGCTGCCGGCGTCTCTGGTTTGGAATACAGTGATGGGTCCCATTCGATGGACATCATGGAACGAAGACGGGCTTTGTACGAAGCGCGGCAGGCAGCGGCGGGTATAGAGATTCCAGAAGAACCATCAGACGTCAACGCTGTCACCGGTGAACATGACTCGCTGTTCGTTCCCCAGGTATTAAACGGGGTTGTTGGACAGGAGGACGACGAGGAAATAAACGATCTCTTCGAAGATGTACCACTCGCAAGTCCTGACGAAAACCATGATCTCAGCCGAGCTATTGCCATGTCGCTAGAAAAACCCGAAGAAGAAGAAGGCTATCTGGCAGATATGCCTGTAACTGCTGCAAGTTCGGAGTATAAAGGTCCAAGCATCGACAGGCCGCTGGAATTCAATCAAAAGAATGCCAAGGCTGGCAGAGACTTTGCCCACCAAACCAATGCACGAGCTCATGGTGTGGCTCCTAAGCCTTTCTTTGAGGACAGCGATGATGAAGATGATCTCCATTTACAAGCATCACTGGAAGAGTCAAGACGTACCATGCATAAATCTCAAGGCCCTCAAGGCCCGAGCTTGAGAGCTTTGAGTCCTAGAAGCGCTTCTCCCTTGCGAACTGCGTCAAAACAAAAGACAGGATTTGATGGACCACTTCCGTTTGAATCAATCAATTTCGGAAACTCGATTTTAGGCTGCAAGAAGGCCAAAGTTACGGAGGAAGAAGGGGGCTTTGAGAAACAACAGTCACAGAAGGAGAAATCCCCTCAACCGTTGCCCCCGTGGTTCTCTAAAGACGTGCTTGAAGCCAACGCTTCTCAAAAAACGTCCGAGGATAAAGAGATTAATGGAGGCGGCCCCAGTAGCAGGGCTAAAATAATCGAAAATCAACACATTCTAAAGCGACAGGAAACAGGAGAGGTCATCGACCTCGATGCACTAGTCAAAGAAGTGAACGACGTTGTCGACATTGCATCTTCTAGCGATGAACAGGGCGATGTAATCATCGAAGAAGTTATACCGCTTGACTCTGAGATAAGAATGGGTGACATTGCAGACCAAATTCGAGCTGAACCCCCGATGTCTGGACTGGCCGACAACGATGCCCAGCCGCTACAAGATACTGCAGGCCAAACCCGTCCTGAAACAATCTCCGCGCAGAGCAAACAGAACAGTGAAGAGCCTATTGAGTGGGAAGAAAGTGACCCGGAAAACGACCGAGCAGAGCACGATATTGTGCCTGACGCTCAGCAACTCGTGAGCGGCAATTTGCAACCCTCACCATCGAAATCCCCTTCACCTGAATTTGGGGACGTCGGAAATTTGGCCTCGCCCAGCCGATCTCACAACGACGCCGCGTCCCACAAAAGCTCAGAACGAACACCCCTTCCCCAAGCCTCGTCCCTCGACCTCCCGGCCGAAGACTCCGACGCATATTCCGACCCCGAAGACGAAGATCTCATGCGCCAACTTGCTGCTGAAGCCTCCGAACACGCCCGCTTCGCCTCCACCCTCTCCAGCACCTCCCACCTCCACTCCGCTCAGGATTACGAAACGGAACTCCACCAACTCCGCAACCAGCAGAAGAAAGACCGCCGCGACGCCGATGAGGTCTCCCACATCATGATCACGGAATGCCAACAGCTCCTCAAACTCTTCGGCCTCCCCTACATCACCGCGCCCATGGAGGCCGAGGCCCAGTGCGCGGAGCTAGTAAATCTGGGCTTAGTGGACGGCATCGTGACCGACGATAGTGATATTTTCCTTTTCGGCGGTACTAGGGTGTACAAAAACATGTTCAACCAAGCCAAGTTCGTCGAGTGCTATCTCTCCTCCGACCTCGAAAAAGAATACTCCCTCGACCGCCACGCCCTCATCCGCATCGCGCACCTGCTCGGCTCAGACTACACCGAAGGCCTCCCCTCCGTTGGCCCCGTCACCGCCCTCGAAATCCTCTCCGAATTCTCCTCCTTGGAAACCTTTGCAGAATGGTGGTCCGCTATCCAACTCAACCCCAAACTCTCCCCCGAAGACGCCGCAATCCCGTTCCGCCGCAAGTTCCGCAAGAATGCATCAAAGCTCTTTCTCCCGACCATTTTCCCAGATACCCGCGTTGACGAGGCCTACTTGCACCCCGAGGTCGACAAGGACACGAGTCCGTTCCAATGGGGTGTGCCGGATCTGGATGCGCTAAGGCAATTCCTGATGGCCACGATCGGGTGGTCCCAAGAGCGGACAGACGAGGTCCTCGTCCCCGTAATCAAAGACATGAACCGTAGAGAGAACGAAGGCACCCAGGCAAACATCACCCAGTTCTTCGGCGGCGGCGTCGGCATCGGCGGACGACAAAACAGCGCCAAAGGAAACACAGCCAGCGGTAATGCAGCAGGCGGCGGACAATTCGCGCCCAGACGCCGCGTCGAGGGCAAGAGCAAGCGCATGGAAAGCGCTCTAGGCCGGCTGCACGCCCAGGCGCGCAACAGAACCTTGGGCGAGGGCGAGGGCGAGGGCGAGGGCAAGGTTTCTCATGATGATGCGCCACGGAGAACCGGAGACTTGGGTGAGGCAGCGGTGGGGGATCAACATCCGAAAGGGAAGAAAAGACCGCCGCCACGGGAAACGTCGGCTTCGGACTCGGGAGATGTGGAGGGGGAGGAAGTGGCGAGGAAGGGGAGGAAGAGGGGCGCGGGGAGGGGGAAGAGAGGGAAGGCGTGAAAGGGAGGATTTGTGTTTTTTCAACCGTCGACCAATTGTATCTCACAAAACACATGGATGAACCACATCTTTGGCTCAAGAGTAAAAAAGCTTCATCTAGCCAGCAGCAAAACGACTATTATTACAACAAATGTAGCCTCCCTGTCTCTCCACTGCCATTGACCGTCATCGTACCCCTTCCGTCGTGAAACCGCGTAACCAACGATCCCAAGGAAAATAAAGAGATCCTTTCTCCCTCGTTGCTGGGTATTCGCACCTCCCCCACCATCTCCCATACAAACCCCCTCACCACATCAGATGCGTGTGACCTAAGCCTCTGCAACCCTCTCCTCCTCCCTCCCTCTGATCTCTCCATTGTGCACCCCCTCGGCTTCTTCCTCTTCCTCCTCGTCGTCATCGTCCTGGAATTCTCGATGCGTGTTCGCTGGCACCCATAGTCCACTCTCCCGATCCTTCATGCTAGAGTCTTGACCGCTCAGATCAACGCCCTCGCCCTGGTTGCGGGTTTTCTGGTGGCGGCGCTGAGAGAGGGTGCGGGCGCGGGTGGATAGCTTAGGGGTGACGGCCGCGTTGGCGGTGACCCAGTTTGTGAGGGCGTCTTCGCAGTCTTGGATGATGCTGTGTTGACAGTTTAGTATGCGGTCTCTAGGAGATATTGAGAATGTGGAACTTACGCTTTGCTGGCCTCGTAACCATCGTACGCATTGCGAGTTTCTCCTGGTGTGACTGGGGTATCATCAACGAGCTCCAACAGGTGCTTTCCGTAGCCAGCAATGATGGCAACTTTCTCACTATGCTCACGAAGAGCATCAAATTGGTAAGTAAATGCTGCCTTGAGCTTCTCACGGGTAATGTTGGAAAGCTGGGCCTCCGCGACAAGAGATTCGGCTTCAGCGCGGACGAGTTCTTGCTCGAGGACGACGATGCGGGGGCTGTTGGGCTCCTTGTACTTGAGCTGCGCGATTTGGTCCGTGATCTTTTGCTTTCGGTCTCGGCTGGGCTGAACGGATGCTTCGATGTTTCGGATGCTCTTGATTGTTACACGGTATTGGTCGTAGCGATCAACTAGTTGGTCCTCGAGCTCTCCAACTTCGTAAATTAGGACGCCGAGCTTATCAGTCACATCAGAAACATCGTCGTCGCAAGCTTCTCCCCAGATTGATAGTTGTTGCTGCGTTGGTGTTAGCTTTGGTCCAATGACGTATACTGGGTGCACATTTCACTTACAGCAACTTCCATTCTCTCTCTGCCTACAAGCTCCATGCTTCGCATGACATTCTTCTCCATCTTCACCAATTGCGAGAGCTTTTTCGCCAGGTCTGGGCCAAAGGCACCGGCGGTCGATTTACGGAATGCATGACCTGCACCAGTTCAAAAAGATGAGGTTAGCCTGCGATATTTAACCCAACCGCACCACGCGATCAGGATTTTTGAGCTTGGAGCTCGAGAAGGATTTGCCACGTGGCCGAGGAAAGTGTGTTTGAGATAGGTAGAGATCTGATAATTGAAAGTTGGGGCGCAAATTGGGGGACCTGAAAAGCGCATTGATCGAAGCCTCCTATGATATTCTCGAGAGCGGATGGAGCTCTTGTTTCGCAATAAAATAACCGCGATCAAGAAAAGATCGAAGGCAGCAGAGAGCTTTTTATTCCATTATCGCTTCGATTGCCACAAAGTCACTACTCACCAATACCACTCTTCCCGAAGAAACGGCCTGACTTTGTAGAAGAAGAAGGAGGCGGTGGGTTCTGGATCTGCGAGGCGGTGGGAGCGCGCGACTGGCGCATAGAGTACGTTCGGTGCATGATGATGCTGTGGGTCGCGGAACTTGAGATAATTGTTGTTTGGTTCCACTGAAGAATCTAGTAAGAGATACACTGTAAGCAATGGAGAATTTTAGATTCTTTTAAGTATTGTTGTATTTGTGCGATTCTTTCAAGGTGGAAAACGAGTTCAGCTCGCAACATGACGTAGGCTTAGCCGCACAAGCCCCAAGTGCCGGTCTTGACTGTGCCGGAGAGGAAGATTGAGCAGTGCCTGGTTGCGACCACCAAGAACAGAAAGGGTAGAACATGGCAGGAACACTGACCTCTAAGATGTACACACTCAAATGTGATCAGGATAGTTGTTGATCTGTAGAGAAAAAGGTGTGGAGAGAGAGATGGTTGGGCTGTCGTTTGGCTTACTGCAGTCCGCCGTAATGTGACTTGGGCGTTGTCAGGGAGATTGTGAGCATTGACGTCATACCTAACCCATCAAGGATTTGGTGCACGTGATAGAAGAACTCTGGGGTTTGACAGTCATGCATGCATATAGTTTCGGCATAGTTTCATCCATGCAGAGTATAAGTCGATGAGGCTGCCAAGGGGACCGTCATACTACTCTTCACCGTTCTATTTATCTCATGGCATCTTCGGTAGGAAGCACGAGTCTTATAAGCTTAGTTGACATAGTAGTATTTGTACGCAAACGAGAATATATGTGCTGGTAGCCAAACACCTCATGAGACTTTACTAGGGAATTCAATAGCCCGTCATCTTGGCCTATCCAAGTATCCCGTCTCGAGGGACCCAGCGGAATATCCACCTCCTGAGCGCCGCGCTAACCCACGTTATCATAAGCAAGAAATCGATGTTTCATGAACTTGCAGGCGGACCATCTGGCCTGACGGGAGTAGGAGCGATCCTCCTCTTCTTCTGCTTTCCTGCATGGTCTTCCATTTCCGACTCGCTCGTATCACGCTTGCCAAGGACACTGCCGCTCACCGAGCTGGGAGCACTGACGACTCCTGACATAGGTGTCTGCGGTGGGGTCGTCCATGGTAAGTTTGAAAAAGAGGTATTAGCTGCCGCAACACTGGGAACATTCCCTAGTGTCGGTGTAGGGTTGCTGTTAATCATGCCCGCAGGTGTCTGCGCTTGAGAAGATTGGGTGACGATGGAAGAGGTCGAATTAGACCTGGTCGGGCTCGGCGGCTGAGCAATAGGCGCTGGAGACAAAGGCGGTGCAAGAAGAGGTGTTGCTTGCCTCTCCAATTGCGGCGCAGAAGCCGCGGTAGGTGTAGGCGTAGGAGTCGGTTGAGCTGATGAGGTCGTTGAGATAGCTGGTGAAGGATGATGAGCCGTCGGGACGGGACCGGTGTAGATCTGACCAAGCTCCCCAGGACCAAAGGCAAGATTGGAACAGAAACCGTCCGAGGAGCTCATGAGCAGAGTAAGCCCATCGTTTGACCTGGGATTTCTCGGTTAGCATATGGCAAAGCAGAACACGAGGAAGAACACAACATACCAAGTTACATCTGTAAATGTCGCGAAGTGTAGATTGCTCACGACAGCCAAGGGTGTCTGTTGCTGCGTATCATAAACAAGGACTGCATCCTGTGTAGCAACTGCGTAGATTATACGGTAAGGTAGCGCAAATGCTGGTGACGGTCCCGGAGTAGAAGCGCCAGATTCACCCTCGCTCGGCCGCGGCGAAGACGTAGGCCTTGCCATTTCATTCGGTGATGGCATTGTAGGATTTGCTGGTGGTGGAGGCTCCATTGCAGAGCGTGTCGTTGGCGCCTTGGATGGCACGACTGGGTCAGGCAAGGGCGCAATTGCCTCTTCTGACGATGCGGTATCCATAGTGATCTGAGTTGTGGCTTTTGGGGCAGTGCGATGAGTATAGAATATGGGAGAGCACTTGACCGCTATTGACGGCTTCTTATGGCCTGGGAGATGTGCAATTGGTGGCTTGTTGAGCCCAGCACGTGTGTATATGTAGACAGTATTGATCACATCATCGATCGACTTTGCTCCCTCGACCGGCTGCGATGTTTTGTATTGCCCAGCTGGAGTAAAGAGTAGGCTACCGTCCGGAGCGAATGTTAGCCGCCGAAAGAAGGATGTGTAGGTTTCATTGGCGTAAATGCTCGCATTTCTCACACCCATCGAAGCCGCAAAAGGGTTAGGAGAGTTCTCCATGGGTCGTACAGCTGGTAATGGCATAGATGGCGCTGGAGATGCTGATCGCCTCATAGATGGGGAAGAGCCAAAAGAGGATCGTCGGCTGTGTGAGATGGCCGGAGGGTTCATCGGGAGTGCGAGTGAAGTTGGAGTTCCAGGCATTGAGGGTGCAGGAGACGCTGGGGCGAAGAGAGCGTCAGAAGCGATGTGTGCTCGCGGACCCTGCTCTGGAGGTGCTGGACTGCTGGAAGAAATCCTCCTTGCAGGGAGATCCATCTTCGTAACCTTATTGTATTGGTTGAGAGTAAATTGGCCGTCTTTCGTCTTCAAGTTGTAGATATGAACAGATCGATCTGAGGACTGCGTGGCCACATATTCGTTCAGAGGATCCCAGGCCACACCTTGAACATAGTGGTTATGCTCTGCTATTTGCCTTACCATTTGGCCTATGATATTTCAGCTACGGACTTGGGTACTGGAACGGAATGATGGCTTCCTCACCTGTCTGAGCGTTGTAGATCCGGGCAACATTATCCATGCTTCCGGTGATAAAGAAGACCCCATCAGGTGACCAGGCTAAATCGTATATCTCTGAGCCAGATGAACGGCACATGTGCTTGATCCGCCATGTCTCCTTGTCCTCGAGCCCATCCTCTCCAAATGCTGGGGCATGAACCTGGGTCTCCGAGGGTACCCAGAGGAGTGTGTTGCCGTCATCACCTGCACTAGCTAGCATTTCCCCTAATGGATATCAGTAATTAGACCCGATGTTGCTTGAGAAGCGAAGTACCTCTAGGAGCGAATCGGACAACATTGACTGCTTGAGTATGCTAGATATTATTATCAGCCTCATATTCGAATCACCTCCAGAATCGTCAAATCACCTTGATCAAGGTAGTCAGATATGTCACTGTTCTTTCTTCTCCATCCCGTTCCAGCTTCCACAGCCTGACATTGTTATCTCCTCCGCCAGTAGCCAATCGACCCTTGCCGTGCGGTTCGAAGTGTGCTGAATAAATCGGGGTATTATCGTTATGCCACGAAACCAGGAGCGGAGCAGCCTTCATTGCGTCGAGTTGAAGATGAGAGCCTTTGGTAATCTGCCACTGAATATGCACTCACTGCCAGGGTTGTCAACGAACTGTAGAATATTTTAGTGGGACGTCCCCAGGTCAACGGGCCAGGTCTGGGTCTGGTAGAACGGTGTAGGTTCAGTGTCGGTTTGGGAAGCCAATTATGAACCGGTGTCCGAATACATCGAGTGCCGAAGATCGCTGAGCTTCACTGACAACCACAAAATGCTAAGTCGACGTTGATGAGTTGATCAAGAGAATTAGGATGCCGTCGGTGTAAGGTCTCTTGGCCGCCTTCTGCCCGCATGCTGCAGCGCGTTGGCCCTTAGCGCGACCTCTAAACTACAGGGCTGGGCCAATGAGCATCAACTATCAGAAAAGTGAGCTGAAGATTGATGCTGCCCACAATGTCGAGTGGCTACTTTACCTTAATGTTTCAAGATGTTGATGAACGCAAAGGCGAATTGACAACTTAAAATGTTCAGTTTCATCCAACTGGCAGCCATTGGCTGAGACCTCATCAGGCTTCTATCCAGACAGCTCTAAAGTTGTTCGCATTTCTGAAAGGCCTGACGAACGTTAGCTGAAAGGTGGTCTACGCTGTATATTCTTACACTTCGCCAGTAGGTCAATCCGCCTTTGGTAGATACATCTACTGCGAAGCCGACGTTGGGGAAAGCGAGCGCCGTGACGGAGTAGGCTGCTGGTTCTTTCGATTTGCCTGCTGTAACATAAGAATCTCTCCATATCTCGAGCTACCTAAGGAACTATGAAAAGGCACAGTTCTCCTCGGTCTTTAACGCCACCCACGTCTCTTGAAGCTCCCATATCGCCACCTCGTCGAAGGATCCAAGTACACGAGCCTATACATATTCCACAAGACAGGCCTAGACAAAACAAAGAACCGGAACAGATTCAGCCTCTAGTGATCCCGAATCTTGCTGCCATCGAAGCTGGCGAGGCTGAGATCAGGGATCATCTTAGCTCCCTTTCCGAGCACTTAGGACAAGCCGCCAGAACACATCCTGTACCTCCCCTTTCCATCCTGGATTTTGTGTCCTTGTACCGGCGTAATCAGCATATCTATGGTCGTCATTTTGTTGTACATCAGCACGACCACCCCGTTGCAGGTTCGGTTTTGTTAGGTTTACAGGCTCGACTCTCACAACAGAACGCTGAGTCAGGATAGGTACACATTACGACCTCAGGCTTCAAATTTCAGAGACGAGCTCCATCAGCTTTGCAGTCATGTACGGGTTACCTGGAAACCCGAATTCGTTGAGGCTTAATAGAAATGCCACTGAAACCCGTGTTCACAATATGTGGGTACGTTGATTCAAGTTCTCGAGGCCAAGCCCCTAGACCAGTAAAGCTTCTTCTACGTTATGTCAGGGGTTTCGAGCGTATTTTGACGCGGTAGTTGTATGTTCTGCATGCGCTGTACGCGACATTTGTTCTCCTAAGTCAAGCTTCCATCACATGAGGTTTTATCTGTCAATTATGTTTTGATCAAATTTCTTTCAACGCTAAGACCTTTGTAGAACCATCTGATCGAGACAGCTTCTGCTTCCACTGGCAGCATGCTCATATGGGATACTGGAGAATACTCCGTACTTCCCTGGCAAGACTCAGGGGAAGAATCCGACGATGACCAATCAAGTGCATATAATACTGAAACGCATGCTCCTGTCTCAAAGATCTCCGAAAACCAGAAGTTGCATGTAGCCTTCCAAAATGTGCGTTGATAATGAGCATGACCATCCGATGCTCAATCATTAACCCAGAACCAGCGAAGAATCCGCATCCGCCTTCACGGCACCCGCCTTCCCTCCAGCTACACCCTCTCCATGCGCCTCCTCACAGAAAACAACCATTTCGCCCAGCCCCAAAAACCAGCTTTCAAGCGACGCAAAACAGCATCATCAAAGCCCTCCCCAGCAAGACGAACAACTCCCCCATCTTCCGACACCAAAACCCAGGGCTCCCCCACCAACAACCTCTCTCCAAACCCCAAAGCCACCACCGACCACCCCTCCCCCTCCGCCTACCAACGCGAACTAGCCGAACTGGAAGACCACACCACCCGCCTCACAAACGCCTACCCCGGCGCCACCAATTCCATCAACTCCATCCACCAACGCCGCTGGTACCTCTCCCTAGACCGGCACTCCTCCGGTTTCGTCCCCAAACACTCCCCAAGCAACAGACCCAGCGGACGGACGGAGTGGGTCCGAAGACTGCAAGGAGGGCAGCTGTTGGGGTTTGAGCCGTTCTTTGTCCGGGGGAGAGAGGTGGAGCGGAGTGTGGTTACGGGACGGTTAGCGGGGGAGGTGCTGAGGGATGAGGGGGTGGAAGGGTATGTGGGGAGGAGAGGGTGGAGGGCTGTGCTGGAGTGAGGGTGAGGTTAAGGGGCCGATAGGCATGCAACCCCACCGGTGAAAAATGTGTAGTGAGCAAGATAAATCTGGAAGTAGATGTGCATTAACTGGATCGATAGGGGGTTTCTGGGATTACTGAGGTAGGACCACCGCGAAGGGGAAGTGAAGTGGCTGAATTGGTTTTTTGTATATGCTTTATTCTTTACTTACAAGTTAAATCGACATCATGCCACGCGTATCATTCTATGCTTCCAGGACTACGTTAAGGTATTGACAATCTGATCCCCTGTTCGTTATCGTCCAATCATTCAGTCCCTCCCATCACAACGCCATCATCATCACCCATCAGCACTTACTCTCCCCACCCACCCCGTTCACTTTTCCGCCACTACTCACATCCCTCACCCCCACTCACTCACCGCACAAACACCTCAACCCCAACCTCATTCCCCCACCCCGCCTCCAAACCCATCTCCTCCCACGCCCTCTCAACATCGATTTCCAAAACCGCCCCCTCCGCGCCAGCGCTTACGGTATGCAACGGCACCCCCTTTCCACCCATCATCACCATCACATCATCCGCAATCGACCGCTCGTGCAGCGTGGAGATGGATATCCCCAACACGCCCAGCGCCTTGAGAGTCGTGTGGATGCGCAGGCGGCCGTTTTCCTCGATGCGCATCTCGGTCGCGACGACGGCGGCGGCGCCGGTCATTTTGCCCAAGAGGCCGAGTACGGCGACTTTTGTGCTTTCGTACTTGAGGCCGGAACTGCCTTTGAGGGTGAAGGCGCGTAGGGGGTAGGCGGAGAGGATCTCGTAGCCTTTGGCTTGGACTTCGAGGCTCACGACCGCGCTCTTGTCTTCTAATCTCAGAGGGTTGGAGATCTCGCTTGTGGCGTGAGAGCGCACGATATACTCCTGGTCGACTTCGACGCCGGGGAAGGAGTTGAGGTTTACGAATTCGGAGAGGGGGCGTCGGGATACGTTGAAGAGACCTAGAATGCCTGTGCCGCTGGATTTGCCGCCAGTGTAGGTGCCGACTTTGAGCAAGGTTTCTTCTTCGTATGCCGTGTACACACCTACAGTCTTCCCTATAACGCTTGGGCGGAGGATCACGGTTTTACCCTTGGTGGTACGAGCGGTCATTTGCTTGATAAGATCTAAATCGTGTTTCCCAGGTTCGTCTGTGAAATAAATTGGTCCGCCCGAGATGCAGCGGCCTGCGGCGTGGAAAGAGGAGTACGGGTGCGAGGTTTGGAACATATCCCAGTCCGGCAGGATGTTGAGGTGAGACGTAAGGAGGGAATTGTGGGCGTTGGTGAAGATGTGCCAGGGGTGGCTAGAGGGGATTTCAGGGAAGAAATCATCGCTGTTTCTGACCATGAGCCTTGGCTTGTTTGTGGGCAGCTGCGTATGGAAGATTATTTGGGGAGTCTGCGACATGCAGCTGATGGCTTTGATGCTGAAATAACGAAGGGAATTGATGGTCCATGCGTCTTGATAGGCGTTCATGAGATCCCGGCGGTCCTCGGCGGAGGAGAGAAGGTCGAGGAAGAATTGCGCATCTGTTTTTACACAGTCGATGCCGCAGGAGAGGAGGAAGCGGTAGAAGTCGTCGTAGAAGCGGTGAACGTCGAGAGAGTCGATGACGGTCATTTCATCGCCTGTGATGCCTTTATGTTTGCGGACGACGCGGGTTTTGTAGGATTTGGCTAGGGTGCCGGTGGGAGAGATACCTCCCCAATAGCCCAGCTGAATTGTGTTTTAGCCCTCCAGTCTGCTTACTGATGGCTATTCGACTTACCATGGCATGCCAGACAGCGATATGCTGAATATCTGGATGATTATCTCGGATCTGGGTCACCGTATGCTTTAATCCTTGGGGAAAGCCTTCGATATTCGCATCAAACTCAGTCATGCCGCGTTTGAATTGGGACTCTCCGTGATAATCTAGAGATTGCCAGTTGTCATCGATGATTAGGTTTGTGATCTTGATGTTGTTGGCCTTCAGGATGTCTAATGCATCGAAGATCTTTTGCTCATTCAAGTTCTGTCCCAGCCCGTTCCAGGTGCAGTACGTCAAGCCATCATACCAATTTTCCATCCATTCTGCTCTTACGTCGTTCTCGATAGAAGCCTTCATTTCAGCTTCCAATTCGTCACTCATACGTATCCCGCCAACAAGCTTTCGGGCATGATACATGACAGCGGCATTCGCGGTCTCGAAAGTCTTGCCCACAGCTGCAAGCACTCTGGCTTTTCTAAGCTCTGGGTTGTCATTTCTTGCATGTATTATCACGTTCCCGTGGCCATCAGGTTTCAACACTGTCAAAACGTCGTCAATACCACTGACAGCTAGTAAAACCAAATGAAGACCATCCCAACGTAGGAAAGAGCAAAGAACGGCATCTTCAGTAGGAGCAAAATTCCCCTGTCCATGTCGAGGAGCAAGCCAAGGACTCCATATTCTAACTAAAGAAAACCATCGAGTGAAGCTGCGTGGTGTTCCCAGGCTAATATATGTAAGACCTGACGCTTCGTCTTCCGCTACTTTCACCGGGCCGGTTATCGACCATACCTGGGTACCTGGAGCTTCACTAGACACAGATTCAATGGAAATATCAGAGCTGTAATCCCTCAGGTAATCCCTCAACTCATTCGGAGGATCTTGCGGCTGGAAATATAGGATTCCGTCCGTGACATTCGACTGATCGTTCATCCATTTCCAGGTATCATCTGAGGAACAACGAAATTTCAGGGTGAACTGGACCGGATCTTCAATGCAGGCGGGCCTGGGCAGACTTATCGAAAAGTACCGGCGATACACCTTCGCCTGACTTTTTGAGTTGACAGCCAGCTAGCAACTGATGAGTATAGGCCTGTAGCTGTTCATACTATATTAGACTTACGGGGCTGTCCGCGGCAACAGATACTTGCAGAGGTAGATCACGCCACTCTCGGTTTTGATGAGCATTGTGCCAGAGCACAACTTCCCAACCTTGCTCAGGAAAAGACTTGCTTGATTCAAGGAGGACCGTGAGTTTAACCTACAGAAGATCAACTTCTCTTGATCTCTACATTCTTCACTGAAGCTAGATGACCCAAACGAACAGCATGTTGATGATGGGGGATGACGGTAGCTCGGCCCAAGGGAGGGTCACACAGTATATTGGCAAACAGCAACATTTGGCCAGGTCTGACGAACTTTAGCTGGAATGGCTTGCCATACAGATCAGTGGTGACCATGACGTAGGAAGACGCTGCAGGGAGAGTAGGGAAATCCAGATGTCGATTTAATCTGGAATTGCTGCAATGATTTACAGTACCTCGATGTCCAGAGTAATACCTAAGCCGCACAATCTCAATTCACGTAGGTATGATCAGAACCACTGCCCACAACCTCAATATCTCAATAATAAGTGATTGTTGCAAAGTCAACAGTATTGAAGAGGTTAACTATCTATTGAAGGCAAGTAAAGGCTATTGTTGCTGATTGGCTTAATTATTTAGTCGCTCCGCAGGGATTCGGTTGGAAACAACCATAAGAGTTTCTGGCAATAGTTCTTCTCACACCACATGCGATGGTTGTCTCTCCAACTGCTTATAGGCTTTCCCAAACCTCGCCGTTCATCTGTGCATCGTGTGTTCGACATGCCCGAATACGTGGATTGCGCTTGCAAGGTTCGATGACACAGAAAAGACCTATAACGCAAAATTGGCTTAAAAAGACGGCCGAGGCGAAAGAAGCATGGGACGCCCAGGCCAAAGAAATCGAGGCGGGACGGAAACAGAGCATGCTAAGTATTCTCGAAGAGAGGGGATACGTAAACTCTGTTGCAGGAAGCCGAGATGACCTTGACTCGTTGATGAGACAAAAGCGCATTGGCGCATATCTGGGGATTGATCCTACGGCCCCTTCTTTGCATGTTGGGCATCTGGTACCTCTAATGTCGCTTTTCTGGATGCATGTCAATGGTTTTCATACGGTTTCGCTGGTAAGCAACACGAAATCTATTGTTCTCCGATATCATCACTAAATTACTGCAGCTGGGCGGCGCAACTGCTAGAATTGGCGACCCTAGTGGGCGGACGGCATCGCGAGAGGCACAAGACTCGACAGTCCGAAAGGCTAACATGGCTAGCATGCACTATCAACTGAAGAGGCTCTGGGTGAACGTAGAGCAATACGCCAAAAAATACGGGTATCACTGGGAATGGGCATGGCACAGGGAACTGGCGAACAACAATGCCTGGCTGAATAAGCTAGAATTTGCAGAGATTCTACGATTACTCGGGTCAGGCGTCAGAATAGGAACAATGCTCGGAAGGGATACGTGAGTAAGTCCATGTTATGTCACTCGTGGCATCACAGGGGGACTACGCTAACCACGTGCAGTGTGAAGACAAGAATGGAGAACGGCGATGGCATGTCTTTTGCTGAATTTACTTACCCAATCCTACAATCATGGGATTGGTGGCACATGTATCACACGAAACGGGTTCAGGTCCAGATTGGTGGCTCAGATCAGTACGGAAATATTATCGCTGGTATGGACGCCATAAATTACATCAACAAACATCATTACGACCCTTTACATAGGCAAGAAAAAGAGGAATTTTTGATGAAGCCAATGGGCTTTACGACACCTCTATTGACTACCGCTTCGGGTGAGAAATTTGGTAAGAGTGCTGGTAACGCTATCTGGTTGGATAAAGACATGACGAGTGCGTTCGATTTGTATCAGGTACGTCCTCACCGCGTTGATGAGAAGTCCCTCACTCACGTTGACTAGTTCTTCATCCGCTCTGCCGATGCCGATGTTGGTCGATACCTGAAGCTATTCACTTTCATGCCAATATCTGACATGAAGTCTTTGATGGCGGAGCACGAGAAGCAGCCATCCAAGCGTATAGCACAAGTTAAATTGGCCAGTGAGGTCCTTGAGATTATCCACGGGCCTATAATCAAAAGAGAAGTTGAGGCTCAGCATACACTGCTTTTCCGCCCCACAGTTATATCTAACCCGCTGGAGGCTAGAGATGCGCAAAATACTGATGCCGAAGCGGAAGAGGGTAGCGATGTCTCCGCATCCAAGACTGCAAAGCCTGCGGATATGTCTTCGGCTCTGAATATACATGCAATGCATACAACCGCCGCAAATTCACCATCCCAGAACGCCATCTTGCCCAAGTCCCTTGTGTACAACCAACCCATTGCTCGAGTCCTCTTTTCCGCTGGTCTAGTCGCTTCGAAGAGTGAAGGACACCGCCTTTGCGCCAAACGAGGCGCCTATATAGGAAGTAGACCGTCTGCTTCGGGAACCATGTCTGATCATCTAGATTTCTCCCCCTGCATGAATTGGAACCCCCAAGAAACGGAGAAATACATTATAGGCGATGACCTGCTCATCCTTAGGGTGGGAAAGTGGAAAGTTAAGATTGTCAAAATCATAAGCGATGAGGAGTTTGAGAAAAAGGGCTTGACGGCGCCTGGGTGGAAAGAGGAAGATAATCAACCTCTGGATAACAGTGTCCGATTCTTGAAGCCGTGGCACAAGAAGAGTTACGTTCAGAAAGCGCCGCTGCATCAGCATGGTGCTGATCCTTCGTCATAAGACCCTGCGCATCAAATCGAGAAGCTGCCGTGATCTCTCGCAACTCCAACGCCAAGGCTGCGATATTAATGCTACGCAAGTGTTGGCGAATAAGAGGTCATTGGTATCTTGGAAGGACATGCATGGTTGTATGTATGTACATTAGTACTCGACTCTAATATGTACAACAGCGTTTATTGGTAGGTATCCCCTGCGCTTGACTAGATGGATCTTCTCAAGCGATAGAATATCTATTAATTCCGACTTTGCGACTTTACGAACAAGAAAAATATATCTGTGTCTGTGAATCGTGTAGATTGAATTTCCAAAAACCTAGCCAAAGCCTGAGGGCGCACCGCAGGAAAAGGGGCAATTGCGACAGAACTTTTCTTTTGGCTATTACTGGCACCAGGAGAAAGCACTCCCCCTAGATAGACATGTCTTGCATCCAGACGTCCAGCGTGTTGAAAGTCCACAGTAGAACATCCTTCAATAATGCAACATGTGTTGAGATCGCTGTGACGATGAGCAAAGGTGTACGGATTGTTCTTGAAGGTGTTCTAATGTAACATGAACTGGTTTAAGATACTTTGCAGAGTACAAGAAGATAATTTGCGAGATGGATTGACTTGGATGCGAAGGAGCTGAGGTTGGTTTGATAAATTCAAGGCTTTTAATTTGGTCTGCCACGAATTCTGAAGCGGCACCCTCGGTCTTTCATGGAAGAATTAAGGTTGTCTGAAGCATGAAAGCAATATAAAAACGTGACGAAAGTGAGGATTTTTCGAAAGGAAGCGTGATGTGGTTGTTGAGGCTCTTCAGCAATTAGGTTTGGATACATGTAATCGTACGCTACTCGTACTGACCGCTTAGCGGATCAGTCGCGTACTAATCCGTACCTCGCGTCACAGTCACGTCTTCCTTCCCAAGCTATCTATTTCCGTGAAATATCAGCGCCTCTTATACAAATCATGATCAGTTAGAAAGCCTCAGAAATCTGATACCTTCTAATGACAATGGCTGGCCTAGCCAAGATACCCAAGTCTGCATCAACACCCAATCCGCCCTCGCTGAGAAAGTCGACCTCGGGCTCGCAGTCCAGTAAAGACCAGAAATCCATTTTGGGCTTCTTCCAAAAGAAATCAGTTGAAGCTCCCAGATTAGGTTCCGCCGCTCAATCCCAGACCAATGGCCCTCGTAAGGCGACTTTGCCAAAAGGGACAGCGAGAGGATCAAGCCAAAGCTTGACACCAGCGCCAAGTAGTGATGCATTGGAAGACCCAGATGACCAGGAAAACAGACAATACACCTTAGCTAGTGCAGATAATGTTATTGGACTACCGTCGCCAATCACCCCTGCAGTTTCTGCGGTTGGTGCCGCTGCATTCGAAGGAGACGATATCCCTTCAAGCTTCAATAGCCCATCTCGAAAGGCTGGTACTTTATTTGTCCCCTCCATACTCAAGCTGATAATTCCTATTCTAGGCGAAGAAGGTGGTAAGTTATGCCGAGTCTGAAGCTGAAGACGACGAGGAAGAAGATGTCTTCAAACCTGTGAAACCAAACAAAACCCGAGGTAGAGCTCTGAAACGAAAGAAAACAAGCGAAGCCAATGATGAAGAAGATTTTGGTCAAGACATAGAAGCCGCCGATGAAGTAGTAGACGAGGGTAACGCTATCAAAGCCTATTTGGTTATCCGCATTGCTGACATTTATTGGTTAATTAGACGACTTCATTGTGCCCGACGATTCAGACGAGGATGTAGCTACAACAAGAAAGAGGAAGCGTTCATCAGCTTCTACGTCAAAACAACGCAAGACCTCCCCCATTGTTCCACTTGATACTGAGGTTGATCTGGACATGCCGGAAATGCCAACAGCGTCCACAGCCCAACAGTGGTCATTTGACCCTGACAACACGCAGCCTCTGCAGCCTCGCCAAGCAAATGCAGCTCCTAGGAAGCCCAATTCCGCGGCTAAGAAGTGGAAAGAGAAGGCTCACACCACAGAACCTGACCAGCGATACCCGTGGCTTGCACGAATCACGGACGCTGATCGAAATCCACCAGAGCATCCGGACTATGATCCAAGGACAGTCTATATACCCCCTCTGGCTTGGGCAAAGTTTTCGCCGTTCGAGAAGCAATACTGGGAGATCAAACAGAAGTTCTGGGATACTATCGTGTTCTTTAAGAAAGGTAAGTTTTATGAGCTCTACGAGAATGATGCAACGATTGGCCATCAACTATTTGATCTCAAGCTTACCGACCGGGTCAACATGCGTATGGTTGGCGTCCCTGAGATGAGCCTGGATCACTGGGCAAATCAATTCGTCGCTAAGGGTTACAAGATTGCCCGTGTAGACCAAAAGGAGTCGGCTTTAGGAAAAGAGATGCGAGAACGCGATGGAGCAAAGGCCGCGAAAGGTGTCAAAGAGGAGAAGATCATTCGTCGAGAACTTGCCTGTGTACTAACAAGCGGGACTCTGGTTGATGGCGGTATGCTTCAAGATGACATGTCTACTTTCTGCGTGTCTATCAAAGAGTCCGAAGTAGAAGGACAGCCGGCTTTTGGCATATCCTTCGTGGATACTGCCACCGGTCAATTCTTCCTGACAGACTTCGTCGACGATGTTGAGATGACAAAGTTTGAGACCTTTATCGCGCAAACGAGACCACAAGAATTACTGCTTGAGAAATCTTGTGTATCCGTCCCAGCTATGAGAATACTCAAGAACAATACAGGACCAACCACTTTGTGGAACCACCTCAAGCCTGGCAAGGAGTTCTGGACATCTGACATCACATGCCGCGAACTTGATGCCAGTGGCTACTTCGTCGCAGATGGCCAAGTCAGCGCCGAAGCATGGCCTAAAGCCCTACGGGAATCCAGAGAGAAAGAATTGTTGATGTCTGCTTTTGGTGCTCTTGTACAATATCTCAGGACCTTGAAGATTGAGCGTGAGCTCCTGACTCTTGGTAACTTCTCATGGTACGATCCAATTAGAAAGGCCAGCAGCCTTGTACTAGATGGAAAGACCTTGATCAACCTGGAAGTATTCGCAAACTCAGCCGATGGTGGTGCAGACGGAACGCTCTTTACACTTCTCAACCGCTGTATAACGCCCTTCGGCAAGCGTTTGTTGAAGCAGTGGGTATGCCATCCCCTAATGGACGCTGCGAAAATCAATGGCCGCCTCGACGCTGTGGAGTCGCTGAATGCCGATACCACCGTCCGAGAACATTTCACATCCCAACTCGTCAAGCTACCTGATCTGGAGAGAATGATCTCACGTATACACGCAGGAAGTTGCAGAGCACAAGATTTTGCTAAGGTATTGGATGCCTTTGAGCAAATAGACTATACCATGAGCCTCGTGAAAAATGTAGGTTCCGGTGATGGCGTGATTGGGCAATTGATCTCCTCCATGCCAGACCTCAAAGGAACACTGGAGCACTGGAAAGCCGCCTTTGATCGCCCCAAAGCGAAAGACGATGGCCTCCTTATTCCAGAACGTGGTGTGGAGGAGGATTTCGACGCCAGCCAAGATCATATTGAACAAGTGCTAGCAGACCTGGACACTCTCTTGAACAGAACACGAAAAGACTTGGGATGTAGTACAATCGTGTATCGTGACAACGGCAAGGAGATATACCAGCTCGAGGTGCCCATTAAGGTCAAGGGCGTTCCGAAAAGCTGGGATCAAATGTCGGCAACCCAGAAGGTAAAGCGCTATTACAGTCCTGAGCTTCGATCACTTGTTCGGCAGCTGCAGGAAGCCCGGGAAACCCACGCTCAGATTGTCAAAGAAGTGGCTGGAAGGTTCTTCGCACGCTTTGACGAGGATTATGCTATCTGGCTGGCAGCTGTACGAATCATCGCACAACTGGACTGCTTGATCTGTTTAGCCAAAGCCTCTTTAGCATTCGGCGAACCCAGTTGCAGACCCGAATTTGTGGACGACGAGAAAAGCGTTGTGGAATTCGAAGATCTAAGACACCCATGCATGCTCCCTAACGCCACAGATTTCATCCCCAACGACATACAGCTAGGCGGTGACACAGCATGTATCAATCTCCTGACTGGTGCTAATGCCGCGGGCAAATCGACTATCCTGAGAATGGTGAATACTCCATTCTCCCCAAATAGTATAATACAAGGCTAACCCTTCGCAGACCTGCATTGCAGTCATCCTCGCCCAAATCGGCTGCTACGTCCCCGCGCGCCATGCCCGCCTCACTCCAATCGACCGCATCATGTCCCGCCTCGGCGCCAACGACAATATCTTCGCCGCCCAATCCACCTTCTTCGTCGAGCTCGCCGAAACAAAGAAAATCCTTTCCGAAGCTACCCCCCGCTCCCTCGTCATCCTTGACGAGCTAGGCCGCGGAACAAGCTCCTACGACGGCGTAGCAGTTGCCCAGGCAGTCCTCCACCACATCGCCACCCACGTCGGCTGCATCGGCTTCTTCGCAACCCACTACCACTCTCTCGCCACCGAGTTCTCCCACCACCCCGAAGTCCGCAACAAACGCATGCAGATCGACGTCGACGCCGCGCAGCGGCGCGTCACCTTCCTCTACAAGCTCGAAGACGGCGTCGCCGAGGGCTCGTTTGGCATGCACTGCGCGTCCATGTGCGGGATCCCGAGCAAAGTGGTTGAGAGGGCGGAGGTGGCGGCCCACGAGTGGGAGCACACCAGTCGGTTGAGGGAGAATTTGGAGAGTGCGCGGGGTGGGGGGTGGGTGGAGTTGGGGTGGCAGAGCGATGTTGCTTGGTTGTTGAGGGAAGGGGTTGGGGAGGTGGTGGGGGAGAGGGGGGTGGATGTGTTGAGGAGGGCTGTGGGGTGGTTGTGAGCGTTTGTGTTGCTTTGAGAGGGGTTGAACTTGGCTTTTGAAAATCGTGAGCGAGCGAGCGAGTGAGCGCTTTAGTATGTATCGTCAGGCTTGTTTGTTACCTTCTTCTCTTTCGATCTGGGGGGAGGGGGCGCTTTCCTTGACTTTAAGGGGTCTTACAAAGAGCTTTTTTAGATTGTGTCTTTCACATATAGCGAGCATATCTCTCATCTAGTATTTAGAACAGCAAGGCGCTTGAACGGGCAGGAACTTCAATTCAAAAAAAAAGAAAAAGTGCCTACGTTATCTTTGAAGTTATTGAAGCTGTATAGCTCAGGCTGTGCTACAGTACTTCACCTTTCTGTGGCCTAGTGCTGATAAAGTAAGCCCGGAAAGAATGGTGATGAATTTTTAGTGTTGGGTTGTTTAAAAAAAAAAGAATACTAAGGTGAATGGGATTGTGTGGTCTGACTTGATGGTTTGGTTAATAGGCAATCACCAGATATTGCAATAATTTCGACTTGGATTGCGAAAGCTACCTACGACCAGCTAGACTTTCCATGCGTCAAAGCACTTCCCCTAAAGAACACGTGTCCACCGGAGCGTTTCCATCAAAGAACACCTGTTCCATATGCCAACCCCTTCCGTTACAAGCATGACACAGCGCCAACGACTATCCCTGACTAACAACAAGCAACGATCCACCAGACGAAGTAAAGCGACGCAGAACTACCGATAAAGAGACCATTTCCATCACTAAGAACGCTTCACAAGGGATCCCCGTAGAAGAGGCAGGATCGTTGTCTTAGTATGGTGATGGAATGGTGATCGGTGTATTCTGGGGCTGTGAGAAACTTTTAGCTTTAGTGTGTTGTAGAAGATCCATATGAGAATTACCTTAGATCCATTTGGATGCATTGTACTTGTTCGTGTTAGAAGAGGTCGACTTTGGCGTGTAATTATCGACAATCTCCTCATCCATGACGAACATGCCATCCTGGTGGGCTAAAGGTTCGTCATACCCATGAGCCGAAACTTCGCCTGCGTCGTGAGCCAAGACTTCAAGCGCGCCAGCCTTTGGCGTGTATTTGTCAAATTGGCCATCGTCCTTGGGGCCCTTGTCCGGGAACATGCAGTCCTGGTGGGCCAACGATTCGTCATCTCCATGAGCCGAATCTTCGCCAGCGCCGTGAGCCAAGACCTCAAGCGCGCGTTCGGCAATGAATCTAGCTCCCATGATTTTCTTCAATTCTTTGACACCAGGTTGTTCATCTTCCTGTTCGTCTTCCTGTTCGTCTCCGGACTCATCATCACTGCCTAGGGTAAACTTCTGAAGGGTCTTTGAAGCGGCGATCGTGGCGGCCATACGTTGCTTTTCGGCTGCTTCATTCACTTTGCCGTTGACCATGTCGGCGCCCTTTCCGTTTGCTTTCTTGACACGTTTAGGCGCCGACGGAGTTTCGCCCATGGGCTTTCGACTACGCTTCTTCGGCGTAGACGTCGGGGTAGTAAAAGCAGCTTGACCATCTCCAACATCCTCCGTCTTCACCTTAACCTTAGGCGCACGCTTCTTAGGCATAGCCTGAGTCGGCGTGGCATCCTCGTCATCTTCATCGAACGCCTTTGGTTTGCTAGCGCCTTTCTTTGGGGTTGAAGGCGGGGATGCGATCTCATCAGCATTACCATCGCCAGTGGGGGTTGCCGCAACGTCATTGTTAGCTCCTCCCTCGACAGTCTCGTCCTCTTTGGACTTCGGCTCAACTTCGGCCATGGTCTTCTTGGGAGTGCCAGAAGCCGCAGCAGGACTAGCGTTTGCAATAACCATGAGCTTCCTCTTGATAACGCTGAATACTGCGCAGGCGGAAGCGGCAGTCTTGAAACCTCCCAACTCAGCCAGCTTTACGTAGTCGACCTAGAGACGGTTATAAGCTTGAGTTCATTGTCAAGCGCATGGGTGGCTGAGGTCCGAAATCGCTAGTTCCGGGCTTGAGGGGAAAAGATGAGACGGCATAAGTGATGTAAGCACAAGAAGTAAGATATAGATGATATATTTGTTTGTAACTTGATTAATGCAAAGACGGAAGTGATCAAAGCTCACCTTAGGACTGTCTTTTAAGCATTGCCAGACCAGGGCGAGCAACGCCGTGTCTCGGGTAGTAAGAACCATCTTGTGGTTAAGGGTGGATTGAACGGGCATCTTGAGGGCGCAATAGGAACAAGCTGTGATTCGAGATGTTGGTAATTGTTGCCGAAGAAAGGGTGGGTGTAGGACGTAGATGTAGATGTGATCGTTGCTGAGCTGCCCTAGACCCTAGGTGTGTTCATAAGACTAGCGTGGATTGTTGAGCCTCCGGGTCTAAGTTGGCAGAATTCCGAAAACCAAGCCAAGATATGTGACAATACTTGGCCCTCTCGGTTTATCCTATGAGCTGTTTCTAAACATCAAGACACGAAGGCCTAGGACGGAAAATAGCCTGCACCAGTATTTACTGACTTTGTTGTTGACGATGGTCTCGGAGTACCAAATTTTGGTTGACCGATGATACTGGACGAGGGATTCGATCTCAACAACGCCAAAGGTTCAGTCAATTCTGTAAGCCTTGATACTATCATATAGCAGCAAGTTATTTTGCTCACCTATGTGACAAGACCTTGGTAGGAGCTTTTGACTTTGGGCTGACCACGTTACGTTAGATATACTCCGAGATGCTGTAACTCAGATCGAATGCCGCGTGCTCAAGCCATTGGGATCCTCTCCAAGGCCTTCTGCCACACGGAGGCTTCACGACTCTTTCCACGGTCATTGCCCACATAGAAATGCTTTGGCGGTTTGTTCATCCACCAAGGTCTTTTCATCTCGGCTTGGGACGAGCTTTGTACTCTGGTAAGATTTGCAATACCAAGGCTAGCTTTCGTTCTCTGCAAATCCCTGAGAGGTATCCTAGAAACACGCGGACGACCATAAGAACGCATCGTTGTCATATCGATCTCTGTGGTGGGAGACATACTCTCCGCCCACCTAAGCAACTGTTCTCTCGAGCGGCGAGCAAAAATCGGTAATCGAATGTGAACATAACTCACAAAGGGAGCTGTGGAGTACATGACATACAACATTGGAATCGCTCCACAGGCAATAGCTATCTCAAGTATTAGCTGGGACAAAATTTGGGAAAACTACGTTCAGTCACCTGCAGGGATAACCCAAATTGGCTGGTCAGGGGCCTTGTAGAGCACTGGAGCAACAAGGAGACAAGAGAAGGAAAAGAGAAAGATTGTGGTGAGCTTCAAACAGCCAACGAAGACTGTTCGTCCAGTGCCAGCATGGTAGACAAGAAGCCGCTCTGGATATGCTAGTGTACTCTTTCAGTAAGACGTCGTTTAGGATGCTTGCATGAAAAGCTCCTACCTGATTTGGTGGAAGCTGGGACAGTGGATGCATACACACGACCAACCGGTCGCATTCTAGCTACCTGACATACCGTACTCACACGCCTGATTGCAGATGATTGGCGTCCTAGTCGCCAAGAACAGATTTGCATGAGCATTTATGGTCTGGGCTTGTCCTTGAGCGAAGAGTAGTTGTGTATATGGGAGAGGTAGCCAAGCTGAGGAGCAGGTGGACTTAAGGTTGGTCGGCAATCGGCTATAAAGATTGACCGATATCCTAGATCGACAGCAGGGATAGGCAGGGATAGTCCGTGCCGAAACTCTGGAAGTCAGGGAGGACAACCTCTCCTTTCTTGCATGCTGCTGGACCTCACTCGTGCAGGACCAGTCTCGCCATACGGTACACTCCCATGATTTGTTGTATCGTCAGTCTTTTCAGCCGATAGCCTACGGAGACAACCCTGGGTTTTGGCAATGGCCAGATTACCTTCTTTTATTCATATTTTACTGTTCTTGCTATTTACCTATTTCACCCGGGCCTACACAACCCTTTCAGACGAAACTCTGAAAGTACTCCCCCATGCTGGTAATGATTTTGACATAAAAGACGGGAAGCTACTTGCTCCAATCCTGCGCCCTCGTGTCCCCGGTTCCCCCGGTTCTACTTATGTACTCAAACACTTCGTCGATTTCTTCAAGACCAGTCTCCCCAAATGGAATATAGCCTTCCAGAACTCCACTTCGAAAACACCTGCAACTGGTGACAAAGATATCCCTTTCGTCAATCTGATTGTCTCTCGCGATCCTCCGTGGACTACTCCTGGAGAAGTGGGTCGACTGACACTCGTAGCCCATTACGACAGCAAACTCAACCCTGCGGGCTTCATTGGAGCAACCGACAGCGCTGCCCCCTGTGCTATGCTCATGCACGCAGCGCGCAGTGTAGACTCTGCTTTGACGAAGAAGTGGGAGCACATGCAAGCAGAAGGCGTAGGCAACGGAGGGTTTCTGGGGATCGAAGAGCAAAAAGGCATTCAGATAATCTTCATGGACGGAGAGGAGGCTTTCGTAAATTGGGACAATAACGACTCTATTTACGGGGCCAAGGCTTTGGCCATAGAGCTGGAGGCTACACCCCACCCCGCCCTGTCAACCTACCACAACGCTCTCTCATCTATCTCCTTGTTTTTATTACTGGACTTGCTTGGGGAAAAGAATCCAAACGTTCCATCTTGGTTCAAAACGACCCATTGGGCCTATCGTAATATGGCTACCCTCGAGAACCGACTACGCTCGCAATCGCTTTTCTTCTCCTCTACAGAGCATCCCAGGAATACCGGTGATCATCAGAGGAGCAAAAGAGCAGATTCGCCGTTCCTTCCGGAAGCCGAAAAGGCTGAGAATAATCAATGGTCAGGGGTTAAAATGGAAGATGACCACTTACCATTCATGGAGAGAGGGGTGGAAATTCTACATGTTATACCTTATCCTTACCCAAGAGCATGGCACAACCTAGACGATGATGGAGAACACCTGGATCTGGATACAGTCAAAGACTGGGCTACCTTGACGACTGCATTCGTTGGAGAATGGATGGATCTGGAGGGTTTCTTCGAAGCCAAAACCACAGAAGCCCCTCCTAGGAGGGGTACTGATAAGAACGTGGGCCAAATTTTCACTAGTAAGACAGAGCTGTGAGTGCGTTTGTAGCCGCTCCGATTGTGTTCAAGGGTAATGCTCATCTATTCCAAAGATCATGATGTCTATTCTCATGCACCGATCCCTAGAGATGCAGACAGAGGTAAAGCCACACCAAGTCATCGGACGTCCCGCCGAGTTTCGGACTACTCATGATGAGATTCAAGACTCTGTGACTATCAAGAGTCCGAAGTATTGACAATTACCATGGCTCGATTTCCATTGATTGCAGTGATTGTACGACGGATCATTCGCCCTCGACTCCGGAAGAAGTACTCGAGTACGCAAATGGACATTACAGCTCGGCAGCCCCAACGGCAAGCCTCACACGTAGGTCACCTTTACTGACTACTAGTTTGTTTGAGCGGCTAGCAACCGTTATCCTGTTTCAGTACATACTCGGCGGGCTATCTACTAGTACGTTCGTATGGTACACATCCTCTTGAACTATGGCTCTGTTTCCCCTCGGCTGGGTTGGATGAAGGCTCTCAAATCATGGCATGTGTTCGGAGCTGGCAGGGACTTGGTAGTATTGTCTCTGAAAGAACATGGGATCGTCTTTCGAGATATAGGAATTGGCATTTGTTCCTCCGATCGCTGGGGGAGGATCTTGAATGAGATTTGAAGGATCAAGGGCTTCCTGTTGTAATCATGTCTTGTGCAGAGTAATCACTTCAAGGAAGTAGTGATAGAGATAGCTTCGACCACCTATCCAAATCATCATAGCCTCTAAAAGGGCAGCCCCAACCTCATACCTTGTAAATGCTGAACTTGACCGAAGCAACCAAGCCCAATTTTCACCATGTCCATTTCAACGCCGTGGAGTACGCCTTAAGGCACTCGTCCTAAGGTACCTACCTCATACTTATCCAAAGAAATGTCTAAGCCGAGGATCTGCCGCAGCGGCAACTGCGTCATCTGTACCCCACATCCCCAAACATTCAACAGATGCCGATTTCTTGAACGCGATTGCCATTGTTGTTCCTCCGCTGTTGAATGAGCATTAGGCGTAGAGTAAGCTACCCACGTTCCCGGTGGGGCTCGAATATGTCATTGATGATCTGATCGTTCCTTCTGTCCTGCTCTGCATAATGCGAGTAATCTCATCTCTCTCTTCCTACCGAGCAGTGTTCAAATCCCACTTCCAACCTAGCACTCTACCAAGATTCATATCGAGGACATACGCAATGCCGAGCCACAGTGTACCTAAAGTATGTCACATGTGCCTCCCAAGCTTGTCGGATTTCCCAAAGCCATTGGGTATCCTATTGTATGGACGGCGCCGTCTACTTACTGACCTGCACTACTAGCTTAATGACCCATCGCTCTTCAAGGAAGACTTGTGCTACGTCAATGGAGAGTGGGTCAAAGCCAAATCCGGAAAGACGTTTGAAGTCATAGGTATGATTCTGGAAGCTCTACGCAAGACTGGAGTTTGCTGAGAGCGAATCGCACAGATCCGTCAAGCAGCAAGCTTATAGGGACGTGCCCCGAGTGCTCCAAAGAAGATGCAGAAAACGCTATCAACATTGCCGCTGCGGCATTCCCCTCCTTCCGCAAGACAACCGCTAGAGAAAGGTCGCGCATGCTTCGCAAATGGTACCAATTGATGATGGACAATCAAGAAGATCTGGCAAGACTCATCACTTGGGAGAATGGCAAACCCTTGGCGGATGCAAAGGGCGAGGTTGCATACGCCGCAGGCTTCTTCGAGTGGTTCAGTGAAGAGGCTCCCAGAGCCGATGGAGATACCATCAATGCTTCCATTGCCGGCAACAGAGTCTTCACGATCAAAGAACCGGTTGGCGTCTGTGGACTCATTACTCCGTGAGTATTATATTACCGCGGTCGATGATCCAGACTGACTGTTGGATGCAGATGGAACTTCCCTGCAGCCATGATCACTCGGAAAATCGGCCCTGCGCTTGCAGCCGGATGTACAGTCGTCGCCAAATCCCCAGGGGAAACCCCTTTCACATCTCTCGCCATTGCTGAGCTGGCTCACCGTGCTGGGATCCCAAAGGGTGTAGTCAACATCATCAGTGCGCTAAAGAACACGGCAGAGATTGGTGAAGCTATAACCTCAAGTGCGACCGTTCGCAAAGTGTCTTTCACCGGATCGACAGGCGTCGGAAAGTTATTGATGAAACAGTCTGCAAATACCCTCAAGAAGCTCTCGTTCGAGCTTGGTGGCAATGCTCCATTCATCGTCTTCGACGACGCAGATCTAGAGAATGCCGTCGCCGGAGCCATCGCGAGCAAGTTCCGAAGCTCAGGACAGACTTGCGTCTGCGCAAACCGTCTCTACATCCAGGAGGGCATCTACGACAAATTTGCATCGTCGTTTGCAGAGAAAGTCAAAAGATTCAAGGTTGGCGGAGGTTACGAGGAAGGAGTCACACATGGGCCATTGATCCATGACCGTGCAATCACCAAGATCGAAGCCCACGTCAAAGATGCAGAGAAGAAAGGAGGGAAAGTTATCGTAGGAGGAAACAAGCGACCAGACTTGGGACCGAATTTCTTCGAGCCCACGGTAATCACTGGCATGAAGATGGATATGCAGCTGGCATCAGAGGAAACCTTTGGCCCTGTAGCCGGCCTCTTTCCCTTCTCAACCGAGAAGGAGGTCGTTGATATGGCAAATACGGCCGACGTAGGTTTGGCCGGCTACTTCTACAGTAAGGACGTGCAACGGATTTACCGGGTCGCTGAGGCTCTTGAAGTTGGAATGGTTGGAGTCAACACTGGCTTGATCAGTGACCCTGCAGCACCGTGAGTTCGCTGTTTCTATTCCTAAACCTAATTATTGCTAACCCCTCTCTAGATTCGGTGGTGTAAAGTTGAGCGGGTTCGGGCGCGAAGGCAGCAAGTATGGCATGTCTGAGTACCAAATAACCAAGATGGTCACCCTCGGAGGGATGGGTCAGCCGCTTCAAGGCTCTTAAAGCAATCATTACAACATCACTTGTACATATTTCCCCAGCTAAAAGGCGAACATCAGACTGCTGTGCTCACTTACTGGGCTTGTATTTCAATCACATATAAGCAATGTGTCCAACGATAGCAACCGTCCATATTCATTCACTGGATTAGAGCCCTCTTGAGTATCAGTTCAATCGCGTGGTTGCAGTTGGATGTTCAAGAAGCTGCAAGTTCAAGGATAGAGAATCTCGAATAAATGCCTTGCATGACCAGAGTGGACGTTTGACACGTGACCATATCTCAAAGTAGAACTAGCTAGCGCGAATGCAGGGGCAATTACCTTAAGGCCCCTGCCGAATTAGCAGTCCGCATGGCAATCAATTGACCTTGTTCCTAAAACTCCAAAGGCCTAGAATTCTCGGCGGTAATTGTATTTCTCTATCAGTGGAAACACTCAAAGGACCTCCAATGTATACTACGACTTCATGCCTGAATTTACAAAGATGCCATGTCTAGCGCCCAGACGCCAAGCTCCTCAACCTCAAGACCTTCGGCCTCCTCCAACGCAACTTCTGATATCCAGTCAGGCATCGATGGTAACAGCTTCGGGACACAGACTGCCCATCAAGGCCACACCCATCCACAAAGCCTGAATGATAGGGCTTCCTCCGCTGTTAATGTAGGGGTTGAAGAGGTGGACCCAATTCATGAGGTTCAGGGACAGCGCAGACAAAGACCCAAGAACTCGGGTGGTTTTCTACTGCCGTCTGCATCTAAACGCAATATACACCCTGCGGCATCAAGGCATTCCGCATACGAGACCACAGGAAGCTCAAAGGGAAAGCGGAAGGCTGAAGATGAGGACCTCTCTATTCCGAAAAGTAGGATAGCGGATCGACGTCACCGCTTCAAGACATCTCTAGGAAGCTCGCCGCTTTCTACGGAAATCTACAATGTTACTCCTACGAGGGGTTCTGGTGATACTGCCCGGACCGACCCAGATGAGATTTCACCACTACCATCAAGAACGTCGAGAACAAGTGGCAGTTTCCGCTCTACTGTTAGCGGCGATACCGAATGGGAGTCGAGGAAGCAGAATCAAGGCCAGCATTTGGACAGAGATACAAGGAATGCCCTAGGGCACGACACAGACCCAGTACAGATCGTCAATCTTGCTTTGAACCTCAGTGAAAATCGCAGAAGAAATTTCAGCGGAGGTCGCCTCTCCCCAATCTATCCTGCTGGAAGCAGGCGCGTTGTATCCTCAAACCAACCTAGTGCAGGTCTATCTGGTAGTTATCCTATAATATCAACCGGTGGGAGTCTACGGCAGCATTTGCAAGATCAGAGACGCATCTCTAGGAACATTTCCCCGCGGGCAAGCAGGCTACAGCGTCAAGCTGCCGAGACTCAACTTGTACCGCCCTATGGCACCCCGCAGCCTACCGTCGCACCCACTTTTGATGTTGGGCTTGCTGGTAATACGATCTTTAATCCCACGGAAGCAACTTTGACGCGGACCGAGAGGGCAAAGTTGGCATTAGAGCTATCATACGAGTACAGAAGGCTGTTGCAGTATCTCCCAAAGCTACCCGTGCGGCCAAGAAGCAGGTCTACTACAAGCAAAACAGCAGCAAAGGCAAACTCTCACACGCTTGATATCCTTGGACGAACGTACAATCCCTTGCAATATATTCGCAATCGAAGAGTACGAGCACGCGAAAAGATAACACTCGATGCTGAGGCAGATGGTTGGAAGAATGTTGACAGAGTCAGAAAATGGGTGGATACTGTAGCCAGTGAGCGAGAAGCTGGTATATCCAGAGTCGATGATCATTATCCGTTACCGCCTTATGATGTGGCCCTCCCAGATCAGGCCTTACTGGATCCATCATTAGCACTGGGTGGGTCACATTCAACCGGGCAATCAGGTAACAAGTCCCGAAAACTACCAGGAAATTGGACAATCACTCCTTGGGATCTACTTGCCGACGCATGTTGGCTAGGCCGGGATGACAACATCAGGCGTGTTGAAGATTCCAGTGGCAACAAAATTTTTACAAGTACGGATGTACTCAGCCAGGCGCTACCAAGGGCAAGTCGAGACAGTGAACGAGCTCCGAAACAGTCTTTAGAAACGATCCACAAACATATGTCAGCAGACAGCCTTCTGCCAGCGATGACAGTCACACAAGACAGCCCTAGAGAACGAGGTCGTCCCCGCAAAGAATTGTCTCTTCTACATTCGCCCATGCATAGCCACAACAGTTCTTTAGATCGAAAAGGCAGATGGCCTAGGAACCTCATCCAATCTCGAAGCTCTTCCAGCTCAGGTCATTCTCCTACCGACAAGGTCATTGGGCATGGGCGAGTCCATCGCGACCATGATGGGTTTGACAGCGCAGCGCTTAAGAAACAAATGAACGACATACTCAAAAGAGAAGCTGATGATGCATTGATGAACAAGAGAGACACTGCAGATCGAGCTTGTGTGAAGCCGTTGAATCAGGCCCAAGCTAATGGTAAGATATCTCAGGGAGAAAGCCAATGGACAGGGTTGCAAGGTACGAGAACAGAAAAACTGGCTTCAGATTCGATTCCAGCTTCGGCAAGGGTGAGTTTAGATGAGAGAAAGGATCGCCAGCCTTGCACATCTTTTGATAGTGTGCGAAACTCTTCAAATGTCCATGGATCGTCACCTAAGATTGCCATCAACCTAGCCCTCGCAGGTGACCAACCTTCATCGCCCAAGAAAACATTGCCCTCTCGGCTGGGGTCGTTTCGGCCTAGTCGCAGTAAAGAACGGCAAGCAATCAGTCAGCAAGATTTTGCCTCTGAGTCGGAGTCACCATCCAAAACGTCACGGAAGGAGACCAATAGACTCAAATCCGAGGACAGTCTTCAGTCAGGAAATATTTTGATCGCTAACGATGGCTTACTTTCGCCGGATTCAGCTGATGTTGTTGGTAAACGCCAGCGACACAGCGACAGCAGTTCCATCAAGAACATAAAAGTAACAAGGGAGTTTGATTCAAAGCTTCGAGGATTCTTGAAGGGTGGCAGAATAGCAGAGCTGATGGGAAACGAGGTGTCACGTGTTGGAGATCTCTTTTGGAGAAGAGATCGGGATAACACAGCGTCTCCAGTCTCACCGACAGTATCCAGTTTCGCGATGGAGGATTCAGAATACGATGATGACGATACGAGTGGGTTAGATAGCCCACCGAGCGCCCCGCTTTCTCGTACTACGACCAACAACGAGGATATTGCAATGCTATCACGGAAACCGACCAACGTTGACCCACCCAAGTATCATATGGATAACCTTCCAAGCTTTCGCTCTCCTTTCGGTCGAGGTGACCACTTTGCAGAATCCACAAAGTCTCCACCCGAGCAAGATCATATTACTCGTCAGCAGTTGGAACAACGACAACGAGGGCGTTCGCAAAGATTTGATCGTCTAGCACCACCAAGAATAGATATGAGAAACGTATCGCCATCGGCGTCTCCACCGATGACTCGATCCCGGACACGAGATACCAATGTCTCGTATGATGATTCTCGTCAAAGTAGTACCAGTCGTTCAGACTACCGTGCGCAAAATGCGAACAGAAAACTCAACGAAGTTCTGGGGTCTCCAGGCACTATAGGGCGCCGCGGCCCTCCACCTTCTGGCTTATCACGTCTAGAAAGTCGTCAGCACCGCCCAACAGACCGCCCTAATCTAGACAAGGGGCGGCAATGGAGTATATGCGATCGCGGGGTTTCTAGTGTGCGCGGAACAGTCACGAAGCGTGACATAGCGCAAGTGAGAGCGCTGCTGCTCTCTTCTGGTGTCAAGGCCAACGAGATAGTCCGTCGGGCGAATGCGGTAGGCGGGGCACCAGTACCGCTCTTAAAAAGCCTCGAGGAGATATCAAGCGGACCTATCCCCTCCGTGCCTCGATCGCAAGAACACCGCCTTGCTGCTCGCATACTCGTTAACAACATAGAGCTCACCAATCAGAGGCTGCGAGACATGGCAGGGCACTTCTCCAACACCACAGTCGAGCACCTGCACCGTCAAATCAAGGGCATTGACGAGAGAGTAACGTACAGCCTCACGCCAATGGTCCGCGCTACTGCAGACGACGCCGATTCTTTCAGCGCGCAGCTTACGACTACGCACACTTTGGCTGTTCAACAGCTCAATGACGCTGTGGATGCCATACTTAGAACACGTCGCCGCAGGCTCAGGTGGCTTAGGCGAGGGGGTTATCTGTTGCTCGAGTGGACTCTGCTGGGTATCATGTGGTGGGTATGGTTTGTCGTGGTACTCATACGGCTTGCAAGAGGGATCTTAAGAGGTGCCGTCTCAGGGGTCAGATGGTTCTTCTGGCTGTAAATATTCGTTTTCTCTTTTCTATTCGGTTGTGAGCGTTTTAGCGAGCATGGAGTATTGATGCTGGTGGTATTAAGTTTAGGAGTATTTCAATATATTCAGATCGCTATGTACCGCCATCAGAGACGAGAGTTCTAGTCGGTGATTTTGGAGCATGTAGAGTGCTTGAAGCATCTGAAGATGAAGGGCAAACCCCCGTGGGCCAGGCCCCTATTCAAGCCCTTGTTCCCCGTCAAAAGCTCAAACACCTGCATTCGTCTGTTTTTTCTGCAGTGCACCACGTACTAATTTCATAGCCAAATAACGGAGAGGTCAGCACCAGGGCTATGTTGAGGCTCTCGGGGTTTTCAAGACAAGTTCAGAACAGTCTTAGGAGTCTCGATGGTCACGAGAGCCTTGAGACCTCAGGACTTTGCAGACATTGCCTTGAATGTTTTTTTTCTGACGGAAAAGCTTTCATGTAAGGCAAATAAGGTCTAGTATCATGTAACTCATATTTACAGTATTGAGTATTCATCAACGCTTGCGTTGGATTTATGATATTTCCTTGAGTTTGTAATACAAGTGACTTGCGTACTGCATCTTTTATGACGTTTCATCAATATTGTATTTATGTAATGTATCTTACATACTTTCTTTGTCATTATGTCATTAAAACACGGTTCTGAATTGGGTTCTATGTACGGGAGCAGTACGGTTACGGTACTGAGAAACCATGAACTTCCTATTAAGAAATTATGAAGCTCAATGCTCATAAGCCAAGCTTCGGGCAATCCATTTTGTAGCTGCCACTTTCACTCATTCTACTGAACGCAAACTCTCTACCTTATCTGCACCAACAAATTTCTTTTCAACACATGGATAATCAGGGAGATAAACGGCTTGGCCTGGTTGTTCTCTATGAAGGAGAACTCCCAGATGTTGAGTGTGCCTACTGATATCTACGTCATCCCGAACAGACACCTGCTAACAAGACTGAATCTAGTGTTGTTGCCGTTCATGGTCTCGGAGCAGATCCTGCCTGGGCATGGGTAAGGAAAGTTGAGGTGGAAGGGACTAATCAATACAAGAAGGTGAATTGGCTCGCAGACAAGGATCTACTGCCATCAAAGATGCCGCATGCTCGCATTATGGCCTTCAACTACGAGTCACAATGGCACAAAAATGCACCAAAACAAAGACATGATCTTTGTGCCGAACAGCTCCTCACTGCACTAGATAATAAACGGAAAGAGGTAAAAAGTTGAATTTGGGGTTTCCATCAACACTGACTTCTAAAATGGATAGGAGAAGGAGACTAGATATAGGCCTCTCGTATTTATTGGACATAGCTTTGGCGGAATAGTCATTGAGCAGGTGAATTGATTTTCCTCTATTGAAGGAGCGTTTCATTGATTTTCTGCGACAGGCTCTTGTGAGTGCCAATTCCCGTGGGGATACATTTCAAGATCTTGCAACATCTACCGTTGGGATTGTCTTTCTTGGGACCCCTCACCGTGGTACAGACGCTTCAAAATGGGGAGAATGGATTGCATATACTGGAAAGACGCTTGGATTAGGAATGAGTGATGCTATCTTGAAGGATTTACGTGAAGATTCTGAGACCTTAAACTTACTACTTCATAACTTCACCCTATGGCTGTTTCGGATGTCAGTTTCAACAGTATGCTTTTTTGAGACGTATAAGACAGATTACGGGCAGAAGTTGGGTGGCAGATGGGAAACGATGGTATGTAGTATTGAACATTGAGCTTTCAGTAGATGCTAACATATTGAGTGACAAGGTAGTAGAAGAGAAGAGTGCTTGCATAGATGGTCACCGAAAAATTGCCTTACCAACAGACCATTTCAAAATCAACAAATATGACGGGCCTGAGGATTATTCGTTCAGAACTGTTTATCCTATCATCAAGGAGATGGCTAGACATGCTATAAAGAAGGTACGGGAGCGTCTAAAGCGTAGGTGTAATCAGGCTACAGATCTATTCATACTGCGCTAATGTAATTGTGAATAGCTCAAACAATCATTCACAACAATTCGAGTAAGGAGATGACATGATAGATTTTCGCTCACCTTTGCTGACTTGAGACAAACAGTAATACCACAAGAAAATCTCAGCTGCCTTCAATCTTTGTTCCTGACAAACCCTCTCGATGATCTGGCAGCGATTCGAAGGTCTAAAGGGAAGCGAGTCGAAGGCACTTGCGAATGGCTTCTCGTTCACGAAGAATATACTGCCTGGCTAGTTGAAGACAGTCCTCGAGTACTTCAACTAGTAGGTGCTCCGGGTATTGGGAAGACAATGATATCAACCTACTTGGTAGAAGAACTTGAGAAGAGAGCGCAATTTACTTCTGGTATGATATTTGCATACTACTTCTGCGACAACAAAGACGACAAGCGCAACACTGCCATTGCTATCATCCGAGGGCTTCTCTTGCAGCTCTTGAGGCAAAGACCCCTACTATTCAAGCATATCCAGGAAGATTATGATCAGATGGGACACATAGTTTTCGATAATTTTGATGCTCTTTGGCGGATTCTGCTCAAACTATTGACAGATTCAAACGCAGGCCAGATCTATTTCCTTATCGATGCTCTGGATGAATGTGACAAGTCATCAAGAGGGTTTCGGCAGGCCTTTCTTGCGAGCCTGGCAGATTTGTTTTCTGTTCAGCACGGAAGTGAAAGCATTCATGTCAAGTTGCTCATTACATGCAGGCCAGAGTCAGACATCTTAGATGAATTAAATCATCTGAGGGGGTTGGTGCGTATTGATTCAGGTAAGATCAATGCTGATCTTTTCGAATACATTCGAACAAAAGTCGATGAGCTCTCCACGAGAAAGAGTTATCCTTCGATATTAAAGTTTGACATTCAGAATGCTCTTTCTGAGAAAGCTGGAGGGACGTTCCTATGGGTTTCACTCGTTCTAGAAGATATTTCTAAGGCTGCAGTTTTGTCTCAGGTAAGGAAAAGATTACAGTCACTACCTTCAAGTCTTAGCGAAGTTTATAATCAAATTTTGGACAAAATTCAGAAGGAGGATGTGGAAAATGCGAGATTCATTCTACAGTGGGTGGTTACTGCTCGACGGCCTCTAACGATTGATGAACTGGCAATGGCACGCGCTCTAGGCCCAGAAGGATGGGACGAGTACACCATTCCAACAGCAGATACACTGAATGAACTGAAGGATGGCTTCAAATTCTGTGAGCCTCTTGTTTACTTAGACGACGTCACCCAAACAATCAATCTAGTTCATCAATCTGCCAAGGATTATCTTCTAGAGGAGAATCTTCAAGGAAATAGCCACCTATCAATGTATAGAATCATCCCAGATAAGGCAAATTCTCTTATATTTCAGATATGCTGGAAATATCTGAGCATGGAGGAATTTAGCCAAGACCCAATGATTATCGGGGACGCGGCCGATGGGCGCACATGGGGACTAAGGCAAGAGCAATTACAGACTCACTGCTTCCTTCGATATGCGATTGGAGAATGGTGTGAGCATGCACTGGCTGCGAGTCCTGCTGTGATAATCGACTTTATATGGGAAAGTAAGATGTTAAACAGAATTCCAGTATTGCGTGACCGGTGGCTTCAAAGCGCAGCCGGGAAGGGAGACGATGCAGTGGTGGAGAGGCTGCTAATGGCAGAAGCCGACGTCAATGCTCCTGCTATTTATAGCAATAGTCGAACAGCCTTGCAGGCGGCCGCCGAAAGAGGGCATCTTGAGGTGGTAAACAGGCTGCTGACGGCAAATGCCGACGTCAACGCTGCTGCTGCTGATTATTATGGTCGAACGGCCTTGCAGGCGGCCGCCGAAAGAGGACATCTTAAGGTGGTAAACAGGCTGCTGACGGCAAACGCCGAAGTCAACGCTGCAAACGAGCAAGGTTTTACGGTCTTGCAGGCGACCGCCGCAAGCGGGCATCTTGAGGTGGTAAATAGGCTGCTGACGGCAAACGTCGACGTCAACGCTCCTGCTGGTTATTATGGTCGAACGGCCTTGCAGGCGGCCGCCGAAAGAGGACATCTTGAGGTGGTAAATAGGCTACTGACGGCAAACGCCGACGCCAACGCTGCTGCTGCTGCTTATGAAAATGTTCAAACGGCCTTGCAGATGGCTGTTGAAAATCCGGCTGTGATGAGAATTCTACAAGCGGCTGCAGAGTCTCAAGAACGTTATATATCTTCCTAACCCTCGTCAC
>JAABUL010000655.1_pt1 | contig 72956 bp, 63 predicted proteins | sample 5559151 | NCBI WGS metagenome assembly JAABUL01 (sample SAMN10711876, study PRJNA513368) | rock metagenome | isolation source: Antarctica rocks | place: Antarctica: Victoria Land, Pudding Butte sud | reverse complement strand
GCGCTGCCCCGGCCGCCGAACAGGCTCGTCCCGCCGATGACGGCCGCCGCGATCGCATCGAGATTGACGTCGCCGGTGCCGGCCTGCTGGCTCGCCGAGGCGAGGCGGGCGGAGGACAGCACGCCGCCGATGGCGGCCAGCATCGAGCAGAGCATGAAGGCGCTCGTGTAGATCAGCCGGACATTGATGCCGGAGCGGCGCGCCGCCTCGCGGTTGCCGCCGACCGCGGTGATCGAGCGGCCCCATTTCGTCCGTGTCAGCGCGTAATTGGTCGCGACCACGAGGCCGACGAAGAGCCCGAACATCCACGGGATGCCGCGGTCCTGGTTCAGGTACAAGACGATCGCCTCCAGCACGACCGTAACCGTCACGGCGCGGAACAGCAAGCCGCCGAGCGACGGCGCAGACAGCCCGGCCTCCCGCCGTCGCGCGGCGATCCGCATGCCGGCCGCCAGAGTGACGACGCCCGGAAGTGCCGCAACCACGTAGGCGACGATGTGGGGCATGAACAGCGACTGGCCGAAGTCCACCACGGGCGAGCCATAGGGCAGATTGATCGATCCGGTGTCGCCGAGGATGTAGAGCTGCAGCCCGAGGATCGCGAGAAGACCCGCAAGCGTGGAGACGAAGCTCGGCATGCCGAATCGATTGAACAGGAGGGCATAGAGAAAGCCGATGGCCGCGCCGACCGCCATCGCGGCGAGGACCGCGAGCCCGACCGGCCAACCCTGGTTGACCCAAAGCACGCCGACCATGGCCGAAGCGAACCCGCTGACCGAGCCGACCGATAGATCGATCTCGCCCACCATCAGGATGCAGACGATACCGAGCGAGATCACGCCCACCGTGGACGAGTCGTAGACCAGGTTGACGAGGTTGTTGCTCGACAGGAAGATCGAATTGAGGCTCTGGAAGACCGTCCAGATGATCGCCAGTCCGACGATGACCGGAAGCGACCCGAGGTCGCCCGAACGCACGCGATCGAAAAACGCGCGGATCGCGCCACCGATCCCCTGCCGGTGCTCGACCCGCTCGTCGCTGCGGTCGAGCAGCGGCGCGGGCTGTGCACCCTCTTTGATGTCGGTGCTCATGGACGCTCTCCCTGCGCGAGCTCGCTCTGGGCCTGCCGGCGGTTGGAGCGACGGGAGACGGAGTTGTCCGAAGCGCCCGTGATGGCGCTCACCAATTCCTGGTTCGACGAGTCGGGATAGAATACGCCGTTGTTGCGTCCGAGCCGCAGCACGACGATCCGATCCGCGACGGCGCGGACGTCCTCCATGTTGTGGCTGATCATGACGACGCCGAGGCCGCGGTCGCGGACCCGCTCGATCAGGTTGAGCACTTCGGCAGTCTGCGCCACGCCGAGCGCCGCGGTCGGTTCGTCGAGGAGGATGAGCTTCGGGTCGAGGAGAAGCGACCGCGCGATCGCGACGGTCTGGCGCTGCCCGCCCGAGAGCGAGGCGACCGGTTCGCGAACGCTCGGGATCCGGGCCGAGAGCTCGCGCAGGAGCGTCCAGGCCCGGACCTCCATCGACACCTCGTCGAGTTGAAGCGGCTGCAGCTCTTTCCCGAGGAAGATGTTGGCCACCACATCCAGGTTCTCGCAGAGCGCGAGGTCCTGGAAGACGGTCGCGATCCCGAGCGCCAGCGACGCACTCGGGCCGTCGAGGGTCACGGGCTCTCCGCCGAACGATATCGTTCCCGCGCTCGGTTGAAAGACGCCCGCGAGGATCTTGACCAGGGTCGATTTCCCGGCGCCGTTGTCGCCGACGAGCGCCACGACCTCACCGGCCCGCACGTCGAGGTCGATGTCGGTCAGAGCCGAGACGGCGCCGAAATGCTTGGAGATGCCGCGCAAGCTGAGGACCAGATCGCCCTGGGGCTCGGGCCGCTGGAATCGGTCGGTCACGCGGGGCCACCCTTTCCGGTCAGTTGGGTCAACAGGATCGTCGAGACCGTCCGTCCACCCCGCGAGGCAGACGGACGGTCGGGATCAGGAGGTCCGCACGGTCACGTTCAGGGCGTGAGGCCGAGCTTTTTGCAGCCTTCGGCATAGCGGCCGGTGCAGAGCTCTGCGGAGGTCTGGATCGGCTTGCCGTCGATCGTCTTGTCGATGATCTCGGCTTTCAGATTTCCGGCCGTGACGACCGCGGGCGTGAACAGTTTGGAGGGCGTATCGTACAAGGTCGTCTCGGCCTTGGGGGTCTCGCCCGACAGGAGGGCGACCGCGATATCGGCCGCCGCCGCCGCGACGATCTCGCTCGGTTTCGAGATGGTGTTGTACTCGTCGCCCGCGATGATCAGCTGCAGCCCGGCGATGGTCGCGTCGTTGCCGGTGACCGGAGGAACCGGATTCACGCCCGCCGCCTTGAAAGCCGCGACAGCGCCGCCGCCAGTGCCGTCGTTCGCGGCGACGACACCGACGATCTTCTTGCCGAAGCGCGAGATTTGCCCGCTGACCCACTGCTGGGCCTTAGCCGGCACCCATTCCGGGGTGTCGTATTCGGCGAGGGTCGCGTAGCCGCTGCCCTCGAGGCCCGCGTGGATGCCCTTCTTGATGAGGCCGGCAGCCGCGTCCGTGGGAGAGCCATTGACCTCGAGGATGCCGGCATCGGTCGTCGGCACATTGCTCGCTTTAAGATGCTCCACGAGCGACTGCGCGATCGCCTTGCCGATGGCCTCGTTGTTGAAGGAAACGTAATAGTCCGGCTTGGCGGCCGGAACGGGCCGGTCGTAGGCGATGATCTTGATGCCCTGGGCCTGAGCCTGCTTGACGAGAGAGGTGGCGGCCGTCGAGTCCACGGGATCGATGATGATCGCCTTGGCGCCTTGCGAGACCACCGAGTTGAACTGCTGCTGCTGGCGCGACGCATCCCCGTCCGCGTTCTGATAGAGAACCTCGCAGGTCGGGCAGAGCTTCTTCATTTCGGCCACGAAGCCGGGATGGTCGTGCTGCTCATACCGCGTCGAGCCCTGATCGGGCATGAGGAATGCCACTTTGACCCCGGAGACAGCGGCGGCCGATGCGGCGGTCCCGGTCAGGAGAGATAAAACGAGCGCCGCCGCGCCGGTCGACGTCCATGCGACTGATGTCATTCGGTGTTCTCCGTTTCGAGGAAATATGGCACGAGGCCACCCTGAGCTCGTCGGGCGACGTCTGTGACTCTGTCTCCGGGGCAGACCGTCGAAACAGAACTGCACGGCAACAGAAGTCGGGAATGAAACTGCCGAAAGTCCCCCGACCCCGTCGAGACGAGGTCAGCCCGGACAACAAGGCTCCGGCACTCTCCGCGAATACACGACGCGGGGGCGGGAGGCCGTCATCTCCGTCGCACTTTTAGGTCCGCAGCATGCCGCAGGCAGAGCGGACCGGTTCAGGGGTCAGCAGATGAAGTGGTCAGGAAAGGCGTGAGTTGCATTGATGTTCGCTCCCTGGTTCGACGTCGGTCGTCGGTGTGGTCGGCTTGGGCCAACTCTTGCACTGTCGGTGTAGGCGGTGTCGAACACATAGACTACCACATTTCAGGCGTGATTCCGATAGTCTCTTGCGTTCCTTCTGACGTCCGTGTCAACGTATTGCAGGCCAGCGGGAACGAACGCACGAGCGGGACCCTCGGTGGACGGTCAGGCAGCCGATTCGAGCCGCATGCCTCTGCGGTAGAGGTTGCGGAACTTGGACGGCGGCATGCCTTTGACGGCCAGGAAGTGCCGATTGAAGTTCGATACATTGTTGAAGCCGACCTCATAGCAGATCTCAGTGATCGACAGGTCGTCCTGCGTCAGGTGTTGACAGGCCAACTCGATCCGCAGTGAAATCACATATTGGACGAAATTGATCCCAGTGTGCTTCCGAAAACTTCTCGAAAATGCACTGACGCTTTGACGCGCGAAGCTGGCGAGCTCGGCTTCGTTCAGGTCTTTGGTGAAGTTCTGGCCGATATGTTGGACAGCGACATTCATGGATGTCGACATGTAACCGGATGGGTCGGCCCTGAAGGTGGCACTGGCGAGCGGTACGCGCTCATGGCAGCGTGCGATGAGTTCGAGGATCTCGACGAAGAGCACGATCCGGCGGCCATCGCGAGCCCGCAGCAGCTCAGCCATCAGGGGCTGCACGCGTTCGGTCAAGGCACCCGTGAAACGAACGCCCCTGAACGACTCTCGCAAGAGCGGCTCGACGAAACGCAATTCCGGGAAGGTGGCCATGCATCCGGCCATGAAGCTGTCCGTGAATTGCAGCACCAGACAGCGCTCGTCCACGGACACGCCCTGAGGCACATCACTGATCCAGTTGTGCGGCAGGTTAGGCCCGACGAAGACGAGACCACCGGTCCGAAACGGTCCGATATGGTCTCCGATGTAGCAGTTGCCCTCGGTCGAGGTGACGAGATGCAGCTCATATTCCGGATGGAAATGCCAGCGTACCGTCCGATACGGATAGCCATGCGACCAGATCTTGAACGATTGGTCGTCGCGAACCTGGACCAGTTCCAGATCAGGCTCCATGATGGCCTCCTCACCAATTTGCCCGCGATCGCCATGACGATCGCCTGGTGCCCGGAAAGGGTCCGACGGCAACGTGGCGCCCTGGATCGACGTTCCTCTCGAACCCCCTCGTGCTGCGTGCCGCAGCCCAGATCGACGCTGCGCCGAGTGGGGCTCGCGATCAGGATGGGCCCTCCGGAGGAGGTGCACTACATCTTTTGCAGCGCATCATCGATATTTTTTGCGCGATTGCCCGTCGCTCTCGGGGGCAGGCAGGCGCGTGGGGGCACCCCCGCCAATGTCGTGACGGCATCGAATGCATGCACGAAGCGATCGGCGCATGCTCCGACCATTCGAACTTTCGCGCGACCCGTGCTACATTCGATCATGCACACCGAATTGCCCGTGCCGCGCGCGATCCTGGTCGGCATCCAGGTTCCGAACGTCGACGACATCGCGCATGCCGCGAGCCTCGAGGAACTGGGCCGGCTCGTGAAGACGCTCGGCTTCGAGGTCGTCGGCGTGTTGTCGCAGAAGCGCGACGCGATCGATGGCAGGACGGTGCTGGGCAAGGGTCGGCTCGACGAACTCGCGGCCATCACCCGCGGCACCGGCGTCGTCCCATCCCGGTCGTTCCAGCACAGATCGAAGGCCCGCGAGCGCTTCGAAGGCGTCGAGAGGACGATCCTGGATGATGGGCAGGCCGAGCCCGATCCGGAGGCGCCGCCGGCGCCGGAATACGTGATCGTCGATCACGAGATCTCGCCGAGCCAGGCGCGTAATCTCGAGCGCGCAACCGGCGCGCAAGTCCTGGATCGGGCCGGCGTGATCGTGGAGATCTTCCATCGTCACGCGCAGAGTCGTGCGGCGAAGCTGCAGGTGGAGCTGGCGCGACTGCAGTATCTCCTCCCCGGATTGCGGGAATCCTCGGCGGGGAGCGGGCGGCAGCTCGGCCCCGGGGCAGGGGAGTCGGACAGCGACCTCGATCGCCGCAAGATCCGCGACCGTCGCGCCGAGCTGACGGAACAGTTGGACGAGATTCAGCGGAACGACGACCAGCGTCGTTCGGCGCGTCGCGATCAACTTCGCGTCGCGCTCGTCGGCTATACGAACGCCGGCAAATCGTCGCTCATGCGGGCGCTCACGGGCAGCGAGGTGCTGGTCGCCGACAAGCTCTTCGCGACGCTCGACACGACGGTGCGGGCGCTGCAGCCCGAAACGATGCCGCGCATCCTCGTTTCGGACACGGTCGGGTTCATCAAGAAACTCCCGCACGATCTGGTCGCGTCGTTCCGGTCCACGCTCGCCGAAGCGCTGGAAGCGTCACTGTTGCTGTTCGTCGTCGACGCGTCCGATCCGACCAACGAATCGCAGCTCGAAGTGAGCCGCTCCGTGCTGCGCGAGATCGGCGCCGACGTCGTGCCGTCGCGCCTGCTTCTGAACAAGATCGATCGCGTGAGCGAGGCCGAGCGCGCGGCCCTCCGGGCCAAGCACCCCGACGCGATCCTGCTCTCCACTACGACTTTCGAGGATGTGGCTGCGCTGCGTCGGACGATCGTCGCGTTCTTCGAGAGCGCGATGGTGGAAGACCAGCTGATCCTGCCCTATGCCAAGCAGGGGCTGCTCGGCGATGTCTATGAAATCGCCCGCGTGCTATCCGAGGACTACGACGCCACCGGCCGGATCCTGCATGTGCGCGGCCTGGCTGGCGCCATCGCCCGCCTGAGAAAAACCATCGCGGCCGCATGAGGTTACGAACCGAAGTCGTCGGCGTCAGAATCGGTGCGAGATGCCGGCCGCGACCTGGAAGTCCGGCGCATCGCGGTTCAGCCCGATGAAACCGCCGACATCGAGCTGCGTGGTGGGGGTCGCCAGATAGGCCAGGGCCGTCTCGAACGTATAGGTGTCGGGTGTGAGACGGTCGGCGTTCACGATCGAGGTGAACTCGATGCTGGCGGTCAGGTGGTCGACGCCCGGTACGGCATGCGACAGGTTGGCGAGATTGGTGAAGCTCGCGAAGGTGCTGCCCGCCCCGCTATGCAGCGACTGCACCCCGGTCTCGAGGACGAGGTCGAAGTCGGACGGCAGCGAGATGTTCAGAGGAGCCAGCACCCCGCCCTCGACCTTCGGATCGCTGAAATGCCGGTCTCCGCTGGGGATCGTCACGAAGGGCAGCACCGAGAACGCATAGGTGCCGCCGTCGTCGCCGAACACGCTGTACCTCGCCCGCAGCGTCACGGGTCCGGTCCCGGTGTCGCGCTCCACCGTCCGGCCGTGCGCCGTGGTCCGGTCGGTGAGCAGGCCCGTAGTCAGCAGGTCGAATTCGAGGTATTGCGTGAGGCCGAGCCTGATCTCGGGATCGAGCGCCTCCAGCGTGCGCGTGGTGGTGAGGCGATCGCTCGACTGCGTGAAGAACAGGAAATCGCTCTCGACCTGCAGGCGCCCCGCGTCCACCGTGTAGGGCGTCACGGCGTTCAGTGGGCGATCGGGCGAGAAGCTCCGCAGCGCGCTGTCCGGCGTGGGGTTGAAGATGCTGTAGCCCGACTTGTCCGGCGTGGCGGCCGCCTCCGCGCCGAGAGCCTCCCCGGTGAGGCAGACCGCGATCGTGGCCCAGGCTGCGACGAGCAGACCGCGGTGCGGGGAGTTACGATCGGACATGGTCTTTGGCCTTCCCTGATGGGGCACGATCGCGGACCGGAGATCCTCATCCTCCGGGGCAAGCCCATGGCGGGAGTTCCGCTCCGAGATGCAGCGAGCCTCGGCCTCACCACGGTGTCTTCCTCATCGAAAGATTCCCCGTGGCTCGCACGGTGATTCTGGTGCCGAGGAACTCAGGATAGCCGATCCCGTGTAGACATCCTATGCAGGAACGCGGCGGACGATGTTAGAATGCTGTGGGCCTGTAAAGCCACGTCGAGATGCGAGCGCCTCCATCATGGCTCGTGCAGGGTCGCGTCCGAGGCCGAGCTGTCGCCAGCCCTGAGGGCCGGTATCCGGGCCGCAAGGATCGGCCATGCGAGGGAGGAGACCACACCATGCCCACGACCTTGAAGGGCCCGGCGCTGTTCCTGGCGCAGTTCGCGGGAGACGCGGCGCCTTTTTCGTCTCTGGACGCGATCTGCGGCTGGGCCGCGGACCTCGGCTACAAGGGCGTGCAGATCCCGACCTGGGACGCGCGCCTTTTCGATCTCGCCCGCGCGGCCGACTCCAAGACCTACTGCGACGAGGTCGCCGGCACGGCAGCCCGCCACGGACTGGCCATTACCGAGCTCTCGACCCACCTCCAAGGCCAACTCGTGGCCGTCAACCCGGCCTTCGACGAAGCCTTCGACGCCTTCGCGCCCGAGACGCTGCGCGGCAAGCCCGCGGCCCGGCAGCAATGGGCCACCGACCAGCTCACGCTGGCCGCCAAGGCATCGCGCCACCTCGGCCTGTCGGCCAGCGTATCCTTCACGGGCGCGCTGGCCTGGCCCTTCGTCTATCCTTGGCCACAGCGTCCGGCGGGGTTGATCGAAACCGCGTTCGCCGAACTGGCGCGGCGTTGGGTGCCGATCTTCGACGCCTATGACGAGGCCGGCTGCGACCTCTGCTTCGAGCTGCATCCGGGCGAGGACGTCTTCGACGGCGCGACCTTCGAGATGTTCCTCGACGCGGCCGGCGGGCATCGGCGCTGCCACATCAACTACGACCCGTCGCACTTCCTGCTGCAGGGCCTCGACTACCTCGCCTTCATCGATCTCTACCACGAGCGCATCAGGGCGTTCCACGTCAAGGACGCCGAGTTCAATCCTACCGGCCGTCAGGGCTTCTATTCCGGCTTCCAGCCCTGGATCGAGCGCGCCGCACGGTTCCGCTCGCTCGGCGACGGGCAGGTCGACTTCGGCGGCATCTTCTCGAAGCTCGCGCAATACGGTTACGACGGCTGGGCGGTGCTGGAATGGGAATGCTGCCTGAAGCACCCGGAGGACGGCGCGCGCGAAGGTGCCGACTTCATCGCGGCCCATATCATCCGCGCGACCGACAAGGCCTTCGACGATTTCGCCGGCGCGGCAGCCGACGAAGCCCGCAACCGGCGCATGCTGGGGATCTGACGAGGCGCATGTCGCGATAGCGAAGGCCCCGCCACGGCAACACGTGGAGGCCCCGCAGCGACGGGGCCGCCAGGACCAGGGGAGGACAGCGTGAGCGAAGGACGAAGCGAAACGCGCGGCCGGCGCATCCGGCTCGGCATGGTGGGTGGGGGCGAGGGCGCCTTCATCGGCGCCGTGCACCGCATCGCGGCCCGCCTCGACGACCGCTACGAGCTGGTGGCCGGCGCGCTGTCGTCGACCCCCGACAAGGCGGCCCGGTCGGCCGCTGCACTCGGCCTCGACCCGGACCGTGCCTATCCCGACTACGTCGCCATGGCGGCCGCGGAAGCCGCGCGGCCCGACGGCATCGAGGCGGTCGCCATCGTGACGCCGAACCACGTCCACGCGCCCGCGATCCGCGCCTTCCTCGACGCCGGCATCCACGTCGTCTGCGACAAGCCACTGACGGTGTCGTTGGAGGAGGCGCGCGCCCTCGCGGCGGCGGTGGACCGCTCCGGCCTCGTCTTCGCCCTGACCCACAACTACACCGGCTACCCGCTCGTCCGCCACGCGCGCGCTATGGTGCTGGGCGGCGAACTCGGCGAGATCCGGGTCGTGCAGGTCGAATATCCCCAGGAATGGCTCGCCGAGGCCATCGAGACCACGGGGCAGAAGCAGGCGGAATGGCGCACCGACCCGGCGCGTGCGGGCGCCGGGGGCTGCCTCGGCGACATCGGCACCCACGCCTTCAACCTCGCCGATTTCGTCACCGGACTCGATCTCCACGAGCTCTGCGCCGAGCTCTCTACCTTCGTGCCCGGGCGGCGGCTCGACGACGATGCGCAGGTCATGTTGCGCTACGCCAATGGGGCGCGAGGCCTGCTCTGGGCCAGCCAGGTCGCAATCGGCAACGAGAACGAACTCAAGCTGCGGGTCTACGGCACCAAGGGCGGGATCGAATGGTCGCAGCACGACGCGAACCAGCTCGCCTGGACTCCGCTCGGCGGCAACCGGCAGGTCGTGACGCGCGGCGGTCCGGGAGCGAACGCGGCGAGCCGGCGCGTGTCGCGCATTCCGGCCGGCCATCCGGAGGGCTACCTCGAAGGCTTCGCCACCCTCTATTCCGAGGTGGCCGAAGCCATCCTCGCGGCACGCGGCGGCAAGGCTCCTCCAGCCGACGTCCTGTTCCCGACGGTCAAGGACGGCGTCAAGGGCCTGGCCTTCGTCGAGGCCGCGGTGCGCTCGTCACGGCAGGGTGGGGTCTGGGTGAAGCCGTGACGCCGAGCCGGCGCGAATAAGGGCTTGACGGTGAGCGGCATTCGATCGGACATCTCGGGTCCGAGGCGGCGGTCAACGCTGCCCGACCGACGACGGGGCCAGGGTGTTCGGCCCGGCTCGCGGGGGAGGACGCCGTGGCAGCAGGTTCGGCCGGATCCGAAGACGAAACCGCGCCCGTGCTCGAGGCGCGCGGCCTCACCATGAGCTTCGGGACGGTCGCAGTGCTGAGCGACGTCTCTCTGTCGTTCAACGCGGGCGAGGTCCATGCCGTGATCGGCGAGAACGGCGCCGGCAAATCCACCCTCATGAGGCTCTTGTCGGGCCACCTCGCGCCGACGCGTGGCGCGATCGCGGGCGAGCCGGTCCGGTTCACCGGCCTGTCGACGCCGAGCGGCGTGGCATCGTGCTGGTCCACCAGGAGATCCTGCTGGCCCCGGACCTGTCGGTGGCGCGTAACATCTTCATGGGGCGGGAGATCCGGCGTGGTGCCCTGGTCGACGACCGGACCATGGACCGGCGCGCCGCCGCAGCCGTACGGGCCCTCGGCGCCGCGCTCGACCCGAAGAGGCCGGTCGCGCGACTGTCGATCGCGCAACGCCAGATCGTGCAGATCGCCCGGGCGCTCGACACCCCGCACCGCATCGTGATCTTCGACGAGCCGACCGCCTCCCTCACCCCGGTCGAGAGCGAGGCGTTGCTCGGCATCATCCGCACGCTCAAGGCGCGCGGCGTCGCGGTGCTCTACATCTCCCACCGCTTGGCGGACGTCATGGCGATCGCCGATCGCGTCACCGTGTTGCGCGACGGTCGCGTCGTGGCGCAGAGGCTTGCTGGCGAACTCGATGCGGTCGGCATGGCCCACCTCATGGTCGGGCGCGAGATGGCGCGGCTCTACCCGGAGCGTAGCCCCGTCCCGCAGGGGCCGATCGCGCTGGAGGCCCTGAACGTGTCGGTACCGGGCTTCGCGACGGACGCGTCGCTCGCGGCGCGGCGCGGCGAAATCCTCGGCATGGCAGGGCTCGTCGGCGCCGGGCGGACCGAACTCTTCGAAGGTATCGCGGGTCTGAGGCCCATGACGGGCGAGGTGCTGGTCGGCGGCGTGCCGGCCCGCTTCCGCGGCGTGCGCGACAGCATGCGGGCAGGCGTCGCCTACGTGACCGAGGACCGCAAGGGCAAGGGCCTGCTGCTCTGCCGCGGCCTCGGGACCAATCTCACGCTCGCGTGGCTCAAGCGCTTCTGCCGGGGCTTCCTTCTCGACGGCGCGCGACAAGCCGAAGGGCTCGACGCCGCGATCCGGCGCTTCGACATCCGCGTGCGCGATCGCGCCGCGCTGGCCGGCCAATTGTCCGGCGGCAACCAGCAGAAGCTGCTGCTCGCCAAGATGCTGCTCGGCGGACCCGACGTGATCGTGGTCGACGAGCCGACGCGCGGCATCGATGTCGGCACCAAGGCCGAGATCTATCGGCTGATCGCCGGGCTTGCGGCCGACGACAAGGCCGTCGTGGTGATCTCGTCCGAGATGACCGAACTGATCGGCTTGTGCCACCGCATCCTGGTGATGCGGGACGGCCGGCTCGTGGGCGGAGTTTCGGGCGATGGCGTGACCGAACAGAACCTGGTCGCGCTGGCGACCGGCGCGGGGGCCAGCGTGCAGCCGGCCGCGATCCCGGCGCAGCCGGCAACGAGGCACTGACTTGACCCCGACGAGTCTCGGCGCCAGACCCTCGCGTCGGTTTCGACGCCGCCATCGCGGGTAGCGGCCTCAAGGTGCTCGACAAGCAGTTTGGCAATTGGTCGCGCGACGACGCTTTCAGGGTCATGCAGGACGATCTCGCCAAGTACCCGAAGATCGACGCCGTCTGGTGCCAGGACGACGACATGGCGAGTGGGGTGCTGGAAGCCATCAAGCAATCCGGCCGCAAGGACGTCCGGCTCGTGATCGGCGGTGCCGGCATGAAGGAGATGATCAAGCGCGTGGCCGACGGAGACCCGATCATGCCGGTGGACGTGCTCTACCCGCCCGCCATGGTGGCGACCGCCATGGAACTGACGGTCGACAACTTCTACGACCAGGTGCCGGTGCGGGGCCGCTTCATCCTCGACGCCACGCTCGTCACCAAGGCCAACGCACAGCAGTTCTATTATCCGGACTCCCCCTTCTGACGGCCGCGCCGCATCGGTCGAGGCGGCCGATGCTCCCCATGATGGTCCGATGTGCCGAGTCCCAGCCGCCCCGCGAATGAACCTCGCTTCGGCCGTTCCCGCGACGATGCAGATCACCGAGGACGCTTCGAGCCCATCGTCGATGGGCCGGTCGTCCTCGGGCGTCGGAACCAGGACCGGACTTCGGCCGTCGGTTCACGGAGGCCTCGCAACGGTCCGCGAGACGACCCTGTCGATCGCGCATCCGTACGGCACGACAAGGAGACGCCGGAACTTGTCCCTGTATCGACCGTTCAGTCGACTGGACCCGACTGGCCCGTACACTTGACGAAGACCCCGCCGTAACTGCCGACCTCGAGAGGCGAGACTGCCGTCATGAGTCAACTGCCGGGCCACGACGAGACCGTCGACCTCTCCGCCACCGTCAACCCCTTTGCCGATGGTGCGCCCATTGCGGCTCCGCCCGCAACGGTCTCCACGTCCCTGGCCCGTGGTGTGGCTGGGCGATCCGAGGTCATCCCAGTTCTCGAAGAGACCCTCGAGGTCTCGAAGCGGTCCGTCACCACGGGCAGGGTCCGCGTGTCCACGCATACGGAGACACATGAGGAATCGGCCGAACTCGAACTCGACCGAACCGCCGTGGATGTGGTCAGGGTGCCGGTCGGACGGATCGTGGACGAGATGCCCAAAGTCCGGAACGAAGGCAGCACCACCATCGTGCCGGTGGTCGAGGAGAGACTGGTCGTCGTAAAGCAGTTTTTCCTCAAAGAGGAATTGCACATCCGGCAGGCCGTGACGCGCGAAATGGTGCGGCACAACGTCGAACTCAGACGGCAGCGGGTGGTGATCGAACATCTCGACGCGGATGGCCACGTCGTCGATCTCGGAGGCGCCACGTCGCAGGGCTAGACCGAGAGAGGCCAAGCGGAATATCCGCGTCCGCCTATGCCGTGTGGTGGATCTCGACCGTCAGATGCGACAGGGCGCGGAAAACCGCGAGGCGCTCGCGGTAGAACCCCACGCCGCGCGGCTTCTCCGTGACGACCGACACGATGGCCCCGAGGTGGCCTGGTCCGAGTCGCCAGACGTGCAGATCGGCCAGGCGGTCCCCCTGCTCCTCCACGACCCGCCGGATGCCGTCCTTCACGGTGGTGTCCGGCTCCATGTCGAGCAGGATCGCGCCCGTGTCACGGACGAGGCCGTAGGACCAGCTCCCGATCACCATGGCCCCCATGATGCCGGCCAGCGGGTCCATCCACAGCCAGCCAAAGGCACTGGCCATGATCAGACCGACGATGACCAGCACCGACACGGCAGCGTCCGCCATGACGTGGACGAAGGCGGCCCGCATGTTGTTGTCGCGGTGCACGGCACCATGGGTGTCGTGACCGTGGCGATGCTCCGCGAAGACGACGGGGTAGTCGCGCCCGTCCACCCGGATATGCGCCGTGAAAGCGTGCGGCTCCGGGATCTCCTCGACGCTCTCCAGGTGATCGCCGCGGTCCTGCACCGCGAAGAGCTGCCGGGCGCCATCCGGCCGCACCGTCTCGATCGTCACGGCCGCGGCGGCCGGCAAGGCGCCGTCCTGCGCGCGCATGCGGAACACGGGAGGATGGTGGTGCTCGAACACGCTCAGCGCCAGGAGCCCGTCGCGCGTGACGATACGGTGCTCCTCGTCGTCGTCATGCCGGCCGCCGGGCGCGTGATCGTGCCCGTGCGAATGCCCATGATGATGGCGCCCGCCACTCAAGAGCCACACGCTCGCGACATTCACGGCGAGGCCCAAGCCCGCGATGGGGATGGCCTCGCCGAACCGGATCGAGACGGGGGAGAACAACCGAAGGACCGCCTCGTAGCCGATCAGCAGCGCGATCATCGCCAGCACGACGGCGCTGGTGAAACCCGCGAGGTCGCCGAGCTTACCCGTGCCGAAGGCGAAGCGGGGGTCGCCGGCGTATCGGCGGGCGAAGCTGTAGGCCAGCGCTGCCAGCAGAAGGGCACCGGCGTGGGTGCTCATGTGCAGGCCATCGGCCACGAGCGCGATGGAGCCGAACAGCAGACCGCCGCCGATCTCGGCCACCATCATGCAGGCGCAGAGCGCGATGACGGCCCAGGTCCTGAGTTCGGCGCGGCCGTGGTCCTCGCCCAGGAAGACATGCGGGTGTTGGCCCGGGAGGGCGGACATCGAGGGAGCGGACATGCGGACCTGCCTACTTCAGATAGGTGCGGACGACCGCGAGGAGCTGCTCGGCTGCCTCCTGGTCGAGGGCGCCCGGATGCTTCTCCGGATCGACCAGATGCGTTCGGACATGGTCCTCGACCACCTCCGCCATGAGCCCCGCCATGGCGGCGCGCGTACTGGCGAGCAGGTGCATGACCTGTTCGCACCCCGCCTCGGCGTCGAGGGCACGTTCCACGGCCTCGACCTGGCCGCGGATGCGGCGCACCCGGGCCAGCAGCTTCCCCTTGTCGCGAACCGTGTGGGTCATGAGCATCCAGTAGCATAGCCCCCCACCCTATGCCAAATGGGTCAGGCTGGCGGCTGCCCGGTTCGAGGGTCCAAGCCATCACAGTGGCGGCCCAGTCGAATTCGACAAAGAGCGCCATACAATCAACATTCGAAGAGACGCGGTAGCCTTAATGAAGCTTAAGCAGATTGCCCGGGACGACTTATCTTGACGATCACGCCATCGCTGTGGATCTTGCAAGCGGACCATCGCGATCCCAATGGGGACGCTCCATCAAGAGAGGATTTGCGGTGGCCCATAGTTGCTTCGACGCGGGAGCTGCACTCACCTTCCTCGACGACCTCGCGATCCGCTGCGAGAGATCGGGTTCGCTTCCGATCGAGCCGGCCTGGGAAGCGGCCTGGATCGCCTGTATGACGCGCAATCGAGGTCACGCGGCCATCGCCGAAGCCGCGCTCGTCTTGGTCATCAGGGAAATGAATCGGCTGACCGCGCAGGTGCCGCGACCCTCACTGCCGCTTGTCGGATGGATCCCCGGCCCGTGACGGCCGCCGTGTTGACGCATGCGGTCGCGGTCGCGCGCCGGCCCTACCACAAAGTCGCCGCGCCCCGCGCGGACCACTGCTCGTCGTAGCTGGCGCCCCCTTCCCTCCGGACCATTACGGCGCAGCGGGAGCGAACGGCATGGCGCGTCGCCGCGCGCCTCGGGATCCCGGCACCTGCCGCGACCTGGGCCGGATGACGGGACCTTTCTCATGTCACGGCCCCGGGGGCAGACGTGTAGCGGTCGGCCTTGGGGTCGACGGACGCCGAGGGCCGGTCCGAGCAGACGTCCCCATCACGCGGGACCGTCACGACCCTCAGCGGAACGGCGGCTCGTCGAAGGCGCGCAACTTGCGCGAATGAAGCCCGGCGCGGTCGCGGCGCAGGCGATCGAGGGCCGCGAGACCGATCAGCAGGTGCTCGCCGACGGCACGCTCGTAGAAGGCGTTTGCGGCCCCGGGCAGCTTGATCTCGCCGTGCAGGGGCTTGTCGGACACGCAGAGCAGCGTGCCGTAGGGGACCCGCAGCCGGTAACCCTGGGCCGCCACCGTGCCGCTCTCCATGTCGACCGCGATCGAGCGCGACAGGTTGATGCGGCGCCGCTCCTGCGAGAACCGCAGCTCCCAGTTGCGGTCGTCGTAGGTCACCACCGTGCCGGTGCGAAGACGGCTCTTCAAGGCGTCGGGTGCCTCGCCCGTGACCTCGGCGGCCGCGGCCTGGAGCGCCAGCTGCACCTCGGCCAGGGCCGGCAGCGGCACGTCGGTCGGCACCAGTTCGTCGAGAATGCGGTCGCGCCGCATATAGCCGTGGGCCAGCACGTAGTCGCCGATGGTCTGGGACTGCCGCAAGCCGCCGCAGTGGCCCACCATCAGCCAGCAGTGCGGGCGCAGCACGGCGAGATGGTCCGTGATGGTCTTGGCGTTCGAGGGACCGACCCCGATGTTGACCAGCGTGGTTCCTTGAGGTGCGCCGTCCGGGTCGCGGCCGACGAGGTGATAGGCCGGCATCTGGGAGCGGTGCCAGGGCGAGGCCGCGATCACGGCGGCCGGATCGGCCCCCGCAGCCTCGGCGCGCTCCACCGTGAGGCCGCCCGGCAGCACGAGCCGATCATAGACGCCGACCCCTTTTGCCAAGGTCTCGAGGCCGAAGCGGACGAACTGGTCGACGTAGCGATGGTAATTGGTGAGCAGGATCCAGGGTTGCACGTTGCGCCAGTCCGATCCCGTGTAATGCACGAGACGGCGGAGCGAAAAATCGATCCGCACGGCGTCGAACAGGGCCAGCGGGCGGGCGCCGCCGGGCTCCTCGGGCTCCCATAAGCCGTCGGCGATCTCGTCGCCAACGGTCGACAGGAGTGGGACGGGGAAGTGCCGGGCGAGGTCGGCCGCAGTGGCGCCGCTTTGGGCGAGGTCGGCGCCGGGCTCGACCACGTAAGGGTAGGGGATCTCCTGGGCGCTCGATCCGACCTCGATTGTGACGCCGTAGTCGCGCACCAGCGGGCCGAGCTGTTCGAGGAGGTAAGGCCGGAAGTAGTCGGGCTGCGTCACGGTCGTGACATAGGTGCCCGGTCCCTGCAGCTTGGCGGTGGCGCGCTTGATGCGTGGCACCGGGCCGTCCGGCGCGTAGGTGACGCGCAACTCGGGATAGCGGAACTGCATGCGCACGCCCATGTCGGGCGCGGTGCCGTCGTCGAGGAAGCGGGCCAGTGCGGCCTGCAGGGCATCCGTGGCGCCGGCATGGAGCTCTCGAAGGCGGTCGACCGCGGCTTCGGGCGACGCCATGGTCTCGGTCGGTCTGAGTTCGTCCGTCAACACAGGGCGCTCCCGGTGGCGCCGGCGGGCGCCGGTCCCCGAGGACCTTGGCACCGTGGGCGCCGGAGCGCAAAGCGGGTCGAGCCTTTGCGGCGGTCGCGGAGTCAGCTCCGGGCCGCGGCGGTCGCGACCCCGGACGCGATCAACACGCCGCCCCCGGCGCGCTTCGCCCACATTGCCGCGCGCTTTGTGCGCAGCACCTTCGAAGCCCGTGACGCCGCGAGCGCATAGGCAGTGTCGGTGCCGCCCACCACGAGGCAGAAGGTGGCGACCAGGGCAGCCTGGGTGGCGTAACCGCCCTCGGGGCTGATGAACTGCGGCACGAAGGCGACGAAGAACACGATGGTCTTCGGATGGAACGTCCCGACCGCGACATTGCCAGCGAAGGCGGCGCGGGCGCCGAGCCGGGGCGTCGCGTCATCCTGCCGGGGAGCCCCGCGGCTCCGCGCGATCGTCACCACCCCGAGGCCGATCAGGTACGAGGCCCCGGCCCATTTCACGACCGAGAAGGCGAGCGCCGAGGCGGCCAGCAACGCGCCGACGCCGAGCAGCGACAGGCTCATGGCAATGGCATTGCCGACCATCATGCCGGCCACCAAGGCCAGTGCCACTCTGCGACCGGCGCCGACCGCGTAACCCACGATGCTCATCACGCCAGGCCCGGGGATCAGGCCCATGACGGCCGAAGCGAGGGCGAAAGCGATCCAGTGATGCCAGTCCATCGCTGTGCCTCCCGACGACTTCGAACGGATCGGCTGGCTGGCGCGATGGTGGGGCGCTGGGCCTTCGGTCGACCTCGTGACCTTACGGTCCAGCTTCGACGTCATCAAGTCGATGCGGGATGAAACGCTCCGGGCAGGGCTGCGCAAACGCGTTATCCGCAGCCTCGGATCCCCTCAGGCTCGGGCGCTACTCCTCGGCCTGCGCCAACATCGCTTTCAGCAGGGCCTCGCGGAACTCCTGCGGCACCGTGCGGTCCATGGCGTCCCTCACTCGGCGCAGACGGCGACGCTCGTCGTAGAGCTGGTCGAGCAGTCGCAGGACGATCGGCAGGGCGTCGTCCTGCAGCCCGAGTTCGTGGCGAAGGTCTCGGATCAGGCGGAGGCGGGCCACGTCGATCTCGCGGAACAGCCATGTCCCGCGGTTGCCGGCCGGACGCACCCAGTCCTGGTCGATCCAGCGCTCGACATCCGCCCGATCCAGGCCTTCGGTGGTGACGATCAGCGCGTCCAGGGTCATCATGGCGCGGCCCCCAGTTCCTTGCGCGGGTTCCAGAAGGGCGTGTCCGTGCGCTCGCGCAGGAAGGCCGCCAACCTATCGTCGGGCGGTCCCAGGACGACCCGCAAGGTCACATAGGCATCCCCTGCCGGGGATCCGCCCGAGGCGGGAACCCCCTTGCCTCGCAGCCGGAGCTTGGTGCCGGTGTCGGATCTCGGTGGGACCGTCATGGTGACCGGACCGTCGATGGTCGGCACCGTCACCGGACCGCCGAGCACGGCCTCGGCCAGCGTCACGGGCAGGTCGAGATGGATGTCGCGCGCCTCGCGCCGGAACAGCGGATGCGGCGCGACCTCAACCTCGATCAAGGCGTCGCCGGGGCCGCCCTTGCCGCGAAGGCGCAAGACCTGACCGCTGTCGAGCCCGGGCGGGATGCTCACGTCGAGGCTCCCGCCCTCCGGCAGGAACAGCCGCTGGCTGGTGCCCCGCACGGCATCAAGGAAGGGTACGACGAGAGAGTAGCGCCGGTCGGCGCCCTTCCGCGCGTCGGCGCCGTCCCGCATGCCGGCACGGCCTCGCGCGCCGAACATGCCAGAGAGGATGTCGCCGAGATCATCGTCGTCGATGCCGAACCCGGCGCCGTAGTGCATGCCTCCGACCCCTTCGGCATGCTCGCGGTAGGACCGCTGCCCCGGCGGCGGCCCGGGGGGAGGGCGCTCATGGCCCGCGGCATCGATCTCCCCGCGATCGAAGCGGGCGCGGCGCTCGGGGTCGGACATAAGGTCATTGGCGGCGCTGACCGCCTTGAACTTCTCCTCGGCCTTGGCGTCACCTGGATGCAGGTCGGGATGCGAGGTCTTGGCGAGCTTGAGGAAGGCGGACCGGATCTGTTTGTCGGTCGCGTCGCGGGCAACGCCGAGAACCTTGTAGGGATCGTCCGCCATGAGAGTTCCACCGGGCAAGCTCAGCGACTCCCGGGTGGAGTCTCGATCCGCCGATGCCGCCCCGCCACAACGCCCCGGCACCTGCGGTGGTTCGTGGGGATCCGGCATCGCTCCCTGGGAGGACGTCGACCTCAAGGAGGGCCTGCTCGTTTTCCAGGCGCGGGGGCGGCACCGCGCCGTGACCGCGAGGAGCGAGCCGGATCGGTCGCTCGTACCCAAAAAGGCGGGACGGCACCCACCGCAACCGCTATACCGCCTCCGCGCCGCGATGATAGAAGGCCCTGATCGGTCTTGGCGTCACGAGCTCGTCAACGGCTCGGCGGCGCGATCCGGCCTATGTCCACGTCGATTGAAGGTACGATGTCCCGTTTCCTCGGTTTCGCGCTCGCGTTCGTGTTTCTTTGGTCGGGCCAGGCGTGGGCGCAAGCGCCGGATAGCGTCTGGCTCGAGGACCTGACGTGGACCGAACTCCAGGACCTGATCAAGTCCGGCACCACGACGGTCATCATCCCGGTCGGCGGTGTCGAACAGAGCGGGCCCGACATGGCGCTGGGCAAACACGACGTCCGCGCGAGAATCCTGTCCGAGAGGATCGCGCGCGCAGTCGGACATACCCTGATCGCGCCGGTGGTGGCCTACGTACCCGAAGGCAGCACCAATCCGCCGACCTCGCACATGCGGTTCCCCGGCACCATCACGGTCCCGGCCGACGTCTTCCGCAAGACGATCGCGTCGGCCGCCTCCAGCCTCAAGCTGCACGGCTTCAGGGATGTGGTGCTGATCGGGGAGCACGGGAGCTACCAGGGCGACCTCAGCGCAGTCGCCGACGAGCTCAACCGGACATGGGCCGCGACGCCGGTCAGGGCGCATTTCATGCCGGAGTACTACCGGAACGCCACGACCGACTTCTATCCGACGCTCAAGAGCCACGGCTTTTCGGCGACCGAAATCGGGACCCATGCCGGCGTTGCCGACACGTCGCTGATGATGGCACTCGATCCCAGGCTCGTGCGCGAGGAGAAGCTCCGGACGGGCCGCGGCCTCGACGCCGCGGAGGGCGTCTACGGCGACCCGCGACGCTCCAGCGCCGAGATGGGCAGGTTGGCCGCCGAGGCGATCGTGGAAAAGACCGCCACGGCCATCAAGGCCGCCGTCGACCGCCCTCGGCACCCGTAATGGTCGTAAACGATCGATCTGGGGCGGGCGGCGAGCGTGAATGTGCCCGGGCGTCATCACGCAACCTCGGCGCGATGCCGCGGCTAACCTCAACCTTTTCACCGGAACGATCATGCTGAACCGTCATGTGGGAGCGGGAATCCGCGCCCTCGTCCTCCTTGCGGCGGCTTGCTGGTGCCTGCAGAACGGCGCGAGCGCGCAGACGCCCGCGGACCTGCCGGAATGGCGGCAGCAGCGGGATGCAACCGTGCAGCCGGTCGACATCTATGCTCATGCCACGGCAGCTCAGCTCAGCGCAGCCGTCGCGGGAGCGCTCGAGCGCGTCTACGTCCCCAACATCGCGTCGCAGGACGTCTCCGTCATCGACCCGGCCACGATGAAGGTGGTGGACCATTATGGTGTGGGCCGGGGTCCTCAGCACATCGTGCCGTCATGGGATCTGAAGACCCTCTGGGTCACGGGCAGCGCCAAGAGTGCCAAGATCTGGGGAAGTCTCGCGTCGATCGATCCTCGAACCGGCAAGCTGCAGCAGATCCTGCCGATGGAGGACGCCTACAACATGTATTTCACGCCGGACGGCGCGTCCGCCATCGTGGTTGCGGAATCGAGGCGGCGCCTGGAGTACCGCGATCCGCACACGATGAAGCTGCAGGGCTCGCTGACCATCCCGGAGTGCGTCGGCCTCAATCACGCGGACTTCTCGGCCGATGGCACGACCGCCATCTTCACTTGCGAGTTCTCGGGCTCGCTCGCCCGGATCGACGTCGCCGGCCGGAAGCTGCTCGGCCTGCTGAAGTTGGCCAAGGGCGGCATGCCCCAGGATATCCGTCTCTCGCCCGACGGCCGCGTGTTCTATGTCGCCAACATGATGACGGACGGCGTCAGCCTGATCGACGCGGACAGCTTCAAGGAAATCGGTTTCGTCGCGACCGGGATCGGCACCCATGGCCTCTACCCCAGCCGTGACGGCAAGAAGCTCTACGTCTCGAACCGCGGCTCCCACGCGGTCGGAGGGCCGCCACACGGCAGGGGAAGCGTCTCGGTCATCGATTTCGCGACCCGCAAGGTCGACGCGACCTGGCCGATTCCGGGTGGCGGCAGCCCCGACATGGGCAATGTCAGCGCCGATGGGACGCGCCTCTGGCTCTCGGGCCGGTTCGACAACGTCGTCTATGCCATCGATACCGGGACCGGTCAGGTCGTGAAGATCCCGGTCGGCCACACGCCGCACGGGCTGACGGTGTGGCCGCAGCCGGGCCGATATTCGCTCGGCCATACCGGGATCATGCGGTAACGCCGTGCTGGCGGCCGGCCGCGAGGTCTCCGGCGCGCCACTCCATGCGGGCCGGAGGGCAGTCCCCGGCCGCGGGCCATCGTTTGCCTCAGCTCGACTTTGTACAAAACCGAAGGTGGTGAGGTTTGAAGCGGCTCGTCGTTCGGTGAATCACTTGGCCGCATGAGGGCAGACTTGCTTGTCCGGCGTGGGAGGATTCGAAGCCTGGGATGGAGCAACATCCGATCCCCTGCGTGACGCCAGCCTCTGGCGATCCCGTTCCTGACAGTCTACGCAACTGGTTGGGGGTCTTGCAGCCCTGCTTCACGGCGCTCAGTTGGGAGCGCGTGTTGGTGATCGTCATGGGCGCTGTGCTCGCTCCGGGCAAGCGCACGATCACCGCCTGCCTGCGCATGACAGGACGGGTGGACGCAGGCGATTTCGCCAGCTACCACCAGCTCCTCAATCGGGCGCGGTGGCGGTCCCTGGCCATGACGCAGGTCGGTATCAGCGTTCGACCTCGGTGCGGCTCCAGCCTCTTGCGAGCGAGGACCACGCGGCTGGTCGAGGGAGCATCATGGCGCCTGTCGTGACCCTTCGACCGAGATGTGCAAAAACCGTCCGGCGCGAAACGAAACCGGATGGCGCTGCGCGGACGTTCGCGGCAAGACGAACGTTGGAACCGGCGTGCGGGGGACCGGCCGGCGGACCGCACCCGTGGAGGCGGACCAGAGGGAGGACAACATGGCACTCAAGGTCGGTGTGATCGGTGTCGGCATGATCGGGCAGGATCACATCCGCCGGCTGTCGACGGTCCTGGCCGGAAGCGCGGTCGTGGCCGTGACCGACGTCGATGCCGAGCGCGCCAGCGTGGTCGCGGCCGGCATCCCCGGCGCCCGCCACCACGCGACCGGGCAGAGCCTGATCGGCGACCGCCAAGTCGACGCCGTGCTGGTGACATCCTGGGGTCCGTCCCACGAGGACTATTGCGTCGCGGCGATCCGGGCCGGCAAGCCTGTCTTCTGCGAGAAGCCGCTCGCGACCACGCAGGATGCCTGCCTGCGCATCATCGACGCCGAACGCGCGGCCGGCCGACGCCTCCTGCAGCTCGGCTTCATGCGCCGTTACGACGCGGCCTACCGGGCTCTCAAGAGCACGGTCGCGAGCGGCGCCATCGGGACCCCGCTCATCATGCACAGCGCCCACCGCAATGCCTCCGTGCCGCCGCACTACACGAGCGACATGGCGATCGTCGACACGGCGGTGCACGACATAGACATCGCGCGCTGGCTCTTCGACGACGAGGTCGTCGAGACCATGGTGGTGGCGCCGCGAAAGTCGAGCCGCGGCGGCGAGCTCGACGATCCCTTGGTGATGCTGCTGCGCATGGCGCAGGGCGCGCTCGTCGACGTCGAGATCACGGTCAACATCGCCTATGGCTACGACATCCGCGGCGAGATCGTGGGCGAAACCGGGGTCGCGACCATGGCCGAGACCGCGCCCGTGCTGGTCAAGCGCGAAGGCTCCTTCTCGGGCCGCGTGCCGGAAGACTGGCGGGAGCGCTTCGTCCGGGCCTATGACGTCGAGCTGCAGGAGTGGGTCGACAATTGCGCCAAGGGCACGGTCGAGGGCCCGACCAGCTGGGACGGCTACGCCGCCACCGCGGTGACCGATGCCGGCCTCGCGGCCATGAAGACGGGCGGCTGGGTGAAGGTCCAGCTGCGCGACAAGCCGGCGCTCTACGCCTGACGGGGGCCGCCTCGGCGCCCGAACGATGAGGTCCGTGCCATGAAGATCGCGCTCGACCCCTACATGCACCGCCACGTGCCGCTGCTGGACTTGCCGCGCTTCGTGGCAAACCTCGGCTACGACTACATCGAGCTGTCGCCGCGGGCCGACTTCCTCGACTGGTGGGTCAACCCGCGCACCTATCCGGAGCGGACCCGCGCCTTCAAGCGCGCGCTCGCCGACGCCGGCGTCAAGCTCGCCTCGCTGCTGCCCATGTACCGCTGGGCGAGCCCGCACCCGGTCGAGCGCCTCGCCGCCATGCGGTACTGGAAGGCGGCCATCGCCATCGCGGTCGAGATGGAATGCGACACGATGAATTCGGAGTTCGGCCGCGGCCCGTCGCCGAACTTCGCGTCCTTCAACGCCTGCTGCGCGGGCGGCACCACCGAGACCTGCGAATCCGCCATCTGGGACAGCATGGACGACCTCGTGCCGATCTTCGAGCGGGAGGGCATCACGCTCAACATCGAGCCGCATCCGGAAGATTTCGTCGAGACGCTGGCGCCCGCCGTCGACATGGTCCGCTCGATCGACTCGAAGAACGTGCGCTTCCTCTATTGCGCGCCCCACAACTTCTACTTCGGCGACGATACCGCCAAGATGATCGAGACGGCAGCGCCGGTGCTGGCCCATGTCCACGTGGCCGACACGTTCAATCACAAGGCCTCGTCCGGCTTGCGCTACATCGTCAACCCGCCGGGTTCCACCGCGCGGGTGCACCAGCACCTGAACATCGGCGAAGGCGAGGTCGATTGGGACGCCTTCTTCGGCACGCTGGCGAAGGTCGGCTTCGACGGCATCATGACGGCCTGCGTGTTCGCCTGGGAGGAGAAGGCCGAGGAATCGTCGCGCTTCATGCTGGCCGAGATGAAGCGCTACGTGGCCAAGTATTGGACGGACGGGAAGCCGAACGCGACGGCGGGTGCCCAAGGCGGGTGAGGGGCCCGCGCGGGCCAGCCCGTCTCCGCTCTGGCAAATGCGGCGGGGTTCCGGCCACGTTCGTCATCCACCTGACCGGCACTGACATCGACCGACCTCTCGCCAAGCTGCTCTTGCCGTAGCGCGGGTGCGAGCGGGGTCAAGAGCTTCGAATTTCAGCCTGACCCGATGACCGGTTCTGCGCGGCGTCTCCGGGGACAGGCCCTCGGGGTGGCCCGCCGCCGTCCGCCGCGTTAGGAGATGCTTCCCGTCCCGCCCGAAAGACCCACCTCATGCGCTTCTCCTCGCTCGTCGACCGCCTCGATGCCCCGGGCGGGGCCGCCTGGGACATCCACCAGGCGGCGCGGCAGGCGGAAGCGCGGGGGGAGGATGTCATCCTGCTCAGCGTCGGCGACCCGGATTTCGCCACCCCCGCCCCGATCGTCGAGCGCGCGGTCGCGGCGCTGCGGGCCGGCGACACCCATTATACGGCGATCCCCGGCAGGCCCGCGCTCCGCGCCGCCGTGGCCGACCTGCAGCGCCGCCGCACCGGCGTGCCGACGGAGCCCGACAACGTCATGATGGTGGCGGGCGCCCAGAACGGGCTGTTCACCACCGCCCTCTCGCTGTTCGAGGCCGGCGACGAGGTCCTAGTGATCGAGCCGAGCTACGCCACCTATGAAGCCACCTTCGCGGCCTCGGGGGCGCGGCTCGTTCGCGTCCCGGCCGCGGCCGCCGACGGCTTTCGACCGGCGGTCGAGGCGCTGGCCGCGGCCGTGACGCCCCGCACGCGGGCGATCCTCCTGGCCAACCCCAACAACCCGACGGGCGTCGTCATGACGGATCGCGAACTCGCCGTCGTGGCCGAGGTCGCGACGCGCAACGACCTCTGGGTGGTGGCCGACGAGGTCTACGAAGGCCTGGTCTTCGATCGGCAGCATTGCTCGATCCGCACGCTGCCCGGCATGGCGGAGCGTTCCGTCACGATCGGCAGCCTGTCGAAGTCCCACGCCATGACGGGTTGGCGCATCGGCTGGGTGCTGGGGCCGGCGGAGCTGATCCGCCATATGGACCGCTTGGCCCTCAACATGCTCTATGGCCTGCCCGGCTTCATCCAGGAGGCCGCCGTGGCGGCGCTCGACCAGTACGACGACACGACCCGCAGCATGCGGGACAGCTACCGAGGCCGGGTCGATCTCGTCTCGGATGGGCTCGCCGACACTCCTGGGCTGACGGTGCTGCGGCCCGAAGCCGGCATGTTCGCGCTTCTCGACGTTCGGGGCACGGGGCTGGGCTCGAAAGATTTTGCCTGGGGCCTGTTCCGCCGGACCGGCGTGTCGCTGGTGGACGCCGCCGCCTTCGGACCCGCCACGGCCGGCTTCGTGCGGGTGGCCCTCGCGGCGAGCGAGGAGCGCCTCGGCGAAGCTTGCCGACGGATCGCGGGCCATGCGCGGATGTTGGCCTGATCGCGACCGCGGACGTTTGGTGGAAGGTCGCCTCCTCGGCTGCTTCGGTCCGGTAAAACGCCGACTTCGCGACGCGGTCGCGGTCGCGGTCGCGGTCGCGGTCGTAGAGTCGGAGCGACGCGGCATAGCGCCGCCGCTCCGGATCGCCAACCTGGCTCTACTGCGCATGTGATCTCGGCGTCCCCATCGGGCTTGCCGACCGCAAGGGAACGCGTCACTTTACTTGAGGATCACAGTCTTCCGGAGTCCGATCGATGCAGCTGAAATATGCGGTCCTGCTCGGCTCCGTGCGGCGCGACCGCATGGGAATTCGGGCGGCGCGGCTGATCATGACGGCGCTCGCGGCGCGCGGTCACGCCCCGACGCTCGTCGACCCTCTCGCGCTGCAACTTCCGCTGCTCGACCGCATGTACAAGGAATACCCCAAAGGCGAGGCACCCGATAACCTCGCGATGTTGGCCGAGCTCTATCGTAGCGTCGATGGTTTTTTCATCGTCAGTGCCGAATACAACCACGGCATCCCACCCGCGTTGAAGAACCTCTTGGATCATTTCCTGGAAGAATATTTTTTCAGGCCCTCGGCCATCGCCTGATACTCGACGAGTGGTTTCGGCGGCGTGCGGGCCGCCATGCAGTTGCGGACGACGCTCGCCGAACTCGGCATGTCGAGCATCCCGAGCCTGTTCCCGATCCCGAAGATCGGCGAGGCCCTGACCGAGGACGGAACTCCGGTCGAGCCGCGCCTCGAGCGCAGCCTCACGCGATTCCTCGACGAATTCGACTGGTATGCCCGGGCCCTGAAACGGGAGCGGAGCAGTTCCGGCACGCCGACCTGACGGCGATCCGCAGTGCCGGCCGGCGGCGCCGTTTTTGCCACACTACAGGTTCCTGCCTGGCGCAAAAAAGCTGTTGTGCGACGGCGCGTTTCCTGCAAGCTAGTTCGGCTCAAATAGGACAGCGTTGCTGACCCTATACGATAGAGAGCACGATCCTCCTGTCTGACTGGCCCGGTGGGCGATTTCAAGGCAAGGGCGCGTGAGGCCCGCTTGAACCGGGTCGGGCGCGGGCAGAGGCCTGCCTTCGCCCAGAGCAGGAGATGGGGAGGACCCATCGTCGAAGTGAGGGAGCGACGTCCCATGAGCATGGACGCGGGTCAGACCATCGGCACGGCCTCTCCGGCGCGCGACGCCCGCGCGGCCGCCATCGCGGCGCGTCCGGCCGCCATGCTGCCCGCCATCTCGGCCGTCGACCCCGGCCTGCCTGTCGCGCAGGGCCTTTATGATCCCCGGAACGAGCACGACGCCTGCGGGGTCGGCTTCGTGGCCGACATGAAGAACCGTCCGTCGCACAAGATCGTCGAGATGGGACTGCAGATCCTGGCCAACCTCGACCACCGCGGCGCCGTTGGGGCCGACGCCCACGCCGGCGACGGCTGCGGCATGCTGGTGCAGATCCCGCACGCGTTCTTCGCCGATGAGGCGGAGCGGTTCGGCTTCGCCGTGCCGCCGGCAGGCCGATACGGAGTCGGCTTCTTCTTCCTGCCCCGCGATCCCGACGGCCGCCGCATCGTCGAGGACATCGTGTCGAAGGCCGTGGCCGACGAGGGCCAGGTGCTGCTCGGCTGGCGCGACGTGCCGACCGACCCCTCGCTGCTCGGCGACAGCGTCAGGGCCGGCGAGCCCGTCAGTCGGCAGCTTTTCGTCGGTCGAGGGGAGGGGGTCGGCGACGACGACGCCTTCGAGCGCCGTCTGTTCATCCTGCGCAAGGTGATCTCGGGAGCGGTCTACGGCCTCGCCGACGCGCGCACCGCCGGCTTCTATCCCGTCTCCATGTCGTCGCGGACGATCGTCTACAAGGGCCTGTTGCTCGCCACCCGGATCGGGAGTTACTACAAAGACCTCACCGACGCGCGTTTTGCCTCGGCGCTCGCCCTCGTGCACCAGCGCTTTTCGACCAACACCTTTCCGTCCTGGTCGCTCAGCCATCCCTACCGGATGGTCGCCCATAACGGCGAGATCAACACATTGCGCGGCAACGTCAATTGGATGGCGGCGCGGCAGGCCTCGGTCACATCCGAGCTTTACGGCGCGGATATTACCAAGCTCTGGCCGATCTCCTACGAGGGGCAGTCCGACACCGCCTGCTTCGACAACGCGCTCGAGTTCCTGGTGCAGGGCGGCTACTCGCTGGCCCATGCCATGATGATGCTGATCCCGGAAGCCTGGGCCGGCAACCCGCTCATGGACGAGAGCCGCCGTTCCTTCTACGAGTATCACGCCGCTTTGATGGAGCCGTGGGACGGCCCGGCCGCGGTCGCCTTCACGGACGGCCGGCAGATCGGCGCCACGCTCGACCGAAACGGGTTGCGGCCGGCCCGCTACCTCGTCACCGACGACGACCTCGTGGTGCTGGCCTCGGAGGTGGGCGTGCTGCCGATCCCCGAGGAGAGCATCGTCAAGAAGTGGCGGCTGCAGCCCGGCAAGATGCTGCTGGTCGACCTCGAACAGGGCCGCATCGTCTCGGACGACGAGATGAAGGCACGCCTCGCCGAGTCCCACCCCTATCGCGCTTGGCTGGACGAGACCCAGATCGTGCTCGAGACCCTGCAGCCCGTCGAGGCCCGCGCGGCCCGCACCGACGTGTCGCTTCTGGATAAGCAGCAGGCTTATGGTTACACCCAGGAGGACCTGACGACGTTGCTGGCCCCCATGGCGGCGACCGGCCAGGAGGCCGACGGCTCCATGGGCACCGACACGCCGATCTCGGCGCTGTCCGACAGGTCGAAGCTCCTCTACACCTATTTCAAGCAGAACTTCGCCCAGGTGACGAACCCGCCGATCGACCCGATCCGCGAGGGACTCGTCATGAGCCTGGTGAGCTTCATCGGCCCGCGTCCGAACATCTTCGATCTCGAAGGCAACTGGAAGCGCAAGCGCCTCGAAGTCCGCCAGCCGATCCTGACCAACGACGACCTCGAGAAGATCCGCTGCATCTCCTACTTCGAGGATGCTTTCGACACCAAGACGCTCGACATCACCTATGGGGTGAAGTTCGGCGCCGAGGGCATGGAATCCATCATCGCGCGGCTGGGCGACCGCGCCGAGGCGGCCGTGCGACAGGGCTACAACATCATCATCCTGTCGGATCGCATGATGGGACCGGACCGCATCCCGATCCCGGCGCTGCTCGCCACCGCGGCCGTTCACCATCACCTGATCCGCAAGGGCCTGCGCACCTCGGTGGGTCTCGTCGTCGAGACCGGCGAAGCGCGTGAGGTGCATCACTTCGCCTGCCTCGCAGGCTACGGTGCCGAGGCCATCAACCCCTATCTCGCCTTTGAGTCGCTGACCGCGCTGGCCTCCGATTTCCCCGAGGAGGTCGACCATGCCCATGCGGTGAAGAGCTACATCAAATCGATCGACAAGGGCCTGCTCAAGGTCATGTCCAAGATGGGCATCTCGACCTACCAGTCCTATTGCGGAGCGCAGATCTTCGACGCGATCGGCCTGTCGACCGATTTCGTACGCCGCTTCTTCACCGGCACCCATTCGATGATCGAGGGCGTGGGCTTGAAGGAGATCGCCGCCGAGACGGCCGAGCGCCACGCCCTGGCGTTCGGCGACGCGCCGGTCTACCGCACCGCGCTCGATGTCGGCGGCGACTACGCCTACCGGATCCGGGGCGAGACCCATTCCTGGACGCCGCAATCGGTGTCGCTGCTCCAGCACGCGGTCCGCGGCAACAGCCGCGACAAGTACCGGGCCTATGCCGAACTGCTGAACGAGCAGGATGAGAAGCTGCTGACCATCCGCGGGCTGTTCCGCATCAAGGACGCGGAGGCCGACGGGCGCCGGCCGGTGCCGCTCGACGAGGTCGAGGAGGCGGCCTCCATCGTGCGGCGCTTCTCGACCGGCGCCATGTCGTACGGCTCGATCTCGCGCGAGGCTCACACGACGCTGGCCATCGCCATGAACCGAATCGGCGGCAAGTCCAACACCGGCGAGGGCGGTGAGGAATCGGACCGCTACCGGCCCATGCCGAACGGGGATTCCATGCGCTCGGCCATCAAGCAGGTGGCGTCGGGCCGCTTCGGCGTGACCACGGAATATCTGGTCAATTCCGACATGATCCAGATCAAGATGGCCCAGGGCGCCAAGCCCGGCGAGGGCGGGCAACTGCCCGGCCACAAGGTCGACGCCATCATCGCCAAGGTGCGGCATTCGACGCCGGGCGTCGGCCTGATCTCGCCGCCGCCCCACCACGACATCTACTCGATCGAGGATCTGGCCCAGCTGATCTTCGACTTGAAGAACGTCAGCCCGGACAGCCTCGTCTCGGTCAAGCTCGTGAGCGAGATCGGCGTCGGCACGGTGGCGGCCGGGGTCTCCAAGGGCCGGGCCGACCATGTCACGGTGTCGGGCTACGAGGGCGGCACCGGTGCCGCCCCCTTGACCTCGATCAAGCACGCCGGCTCCCCCTGGGAGATCGGCCTAGCCGAGACCCACCAGACCCTGGTGATCAACCGGCTGCGCTCGCGCATCTCGGTCCAGGTCGACGGCGGCTTGCGGACCGGGCGCGACGTCGTGGTCGGGGCGCTGCTCGGGGCCGACGAGTTCGGCTTCGCCACCGCGCCGCTGGTCGCGGCCGGCTGCATCATGATGCGCAAATGCCACCTGAACACCTGCCCGGTCGGCGTCGCCACCCAGGATCCGGTGCTGCGCAAGCGCTTCGTCGGTCTGCCCGAGCATGTGATCAACTACTTCTTCTTCGTGGCCGAGGAAGTCCGCGAGTTCATGGCCAGGATGGGCTACCGGCGGCTCGAAGAGATGGTGGGCCAGATGCAGATGCTGGACCGCCAACAGGCGGTCGACCATTGGAAGGCCAAGGGACTGGATTTCTCCAAGCTGTTCCACAAACCGCACGCGCCGGAGGGCGTCGGCATCCGCAAGACCGAGGCCCAGGACCACGGCCTCGGGAAGGTGCTGGACCGCGCATTGATCGCGCGCGCCACCGAGGCCATCGAAAACCGCAAGCCGGTGTCGATGGCGCTGCCGATCCGCAACACCGACCGGTCGACCGGCGCCATGCTGTCGGGCGTCATCGCCCGGCGCTACGGCCACAAGGGGCTGCCGGAGGGAACCATCCACGTGAAGCTCACCGGCACGGCCGGACAGAGCTTCGGCGCCTGGGTGACCAATGGCGTGACGCTGGAACTCGAAGGCGAGGCCAACGACTACGTGGGCAAGGGCCTGTCGGGCGGGCGGCTGGTGATCTATCCGCCGGCCTCGGCCACCAGGATCGTACCCGAGCTATCGATGATCGTCGGCAACACGGTGCTCTACGGCGCCATCTCGGGCGAGTGCTACTTCTGCGGCGTGGCGGGCGAGCGTTTCGCGGTGCGCAACTCCGGCGCCATCGCGGTGGTGGAGGGCACGGGCGACCACGGCTGCGAATATATGACGGGCGGCATCGTGGTGGTGATCGGGCCGACCGGGCGGAATTTCGCGGCCGGCATGTCGGGCGGCATCGCCTACGTGCTCGACGAGGAGGGCGATTTCAAGCGCCGCTGCAACATGGCCATGGTCGAACTCGAGATGGTGAAGGCCGAGGACGAGCGCAACCGCCGGCTGTTTCATCAAATGGACAACTGGACGGGGCCGCCGCAGGTGGACGTGATGGGCGACATGACGCGTTTCGACGCCGAACGGCTGCGGCAGTTGATCTCGAAGCATCACGAGCTGACGGGTTCGGGCAAGGCGCGAGCCATCCTGGACGATTGGACCGCAACCCTGCCGAAATTCCGCAAGGTGATGCCGGTCGAGTACCGCCGCGCTCTCGCGGAACTCACGCAGCTCGACGAGCCGCTGCTCGCGGCCGCGGGGGAGTAGCCCGATGGGCAAGATCACGGGTTTCATGGAGCTCGATCGGCAGGACCGGCGCTACGCGCCGGCCGCCGACCGCATCCGACACTACAAGGAATTCCTGCTGCCGCTGAGCGAGGAGGCGACGCGGTCGCAGGCCTCGCGCTGCATGAGTTGCGGCATCCCGTTCTGCCACACCGGCTGCCCGGTCAACAACCAGATCCCCGACTGGAACGATCTCGTCTATCGGGGCGACTGGGCGGAAGCCTCCCGCAACCTCCATTCCACCAACAACTTCCCCGAGTTCACGGGGCGGATCTGCCCGGCCCCGTGCGAAACCTCCTGCACGCTGAACCTCGACAACGCGCCCGTCACCATCAAGACGATCGAGAACGCCATCGCCGACCGGGCCTGGGCGGAAGGCTGGGTCAAGCCCGAGATCGCGACGCAGCGCACGGGCCGGCGCGTCGCCGTGATCGGCTCGGGGCCGGCCGGCCTCGCCTGTGCCCAGCAACTGGCCCGGGTCGGCCACGACGTGACGGTCTACGAGAAGAACCGGAAGCCGGGCGGTCTGCTGCGCTACGGCATTCCGGATTTCAAGCTCGACAAGACCCACATCGACCGCCGCGTCGACCAGATGACGGCCGAGGGCGTGGTGTTCAGCTGCGGCGTCAACGTCGGGGTCGACGTGGCGGTGGCCGAAGTGCTCGACGGTTTCGACGCCGTCGTGCTCGCGGGCGGGGCCGAGAAGCCGCGCGACCTGCCGATGCCGGGCCGCGACCTCGGCGGCGTCTATTACGCCATGGAGTTCCTGCCCCAGCAGAACCGCCGGGTCGGCCGCGAGCCGCTGCGCTCCAACAACCCCATCCTGGCCACGGGCAAGCACGTGCTGGTGATCGGCGGCGGCGACACCGGCTCCGATTGCATCGGCACCTCGATCCGCCAAGGCGCGCTGTCGGTCACGCAGCTCGAGATCATGCCGGAGCCGCCCGAGCGGGAGAACAAGCTCCTGACCTGGCCGGACTGGCCCTTGAAGCTGCGCACCTCGTCGAGCCAGGAGGAGGGGGCCAACCGCGACTTCGGCGTCATGACGCGCCGCTTCTCGGGCGAGTCCGGCACCGTCGAGACGGTCGATTGTGTCCGGGTCGACGCCAAGATGCAGGCGGTGCCGGGCAGCGAGTTCCAGATCCGGGTCGACCTCGTGCTGCTCGCCATGGGCTTCATGTCGCCCCTGCACGACGGCCTGCTGACCGACCTTGGCGTGACGCTCGACGGGCGCGGCAACGTCCAGGCCGACGTGAAGAGTTACCGGGCTTCGGCCGACAAGGTCTTCGCCTGCGGCGACATGCGGCGCGGTCAGTCGCTCGTCGTCTGGGCCATCCGCGAAGGCCGGCAGGCCGCCCACGCGGTCGACAAGCAGCTGATGGGTAAGACGGTGCTGCCGAGGTAGCGGGTTAGCGTCGTGCTGGTGTTTGCGCCGCAGGGTCCGCAGCCTTGCAGGGCATACCCTACATCTCACGTCGATCGCAAACGGAAAGACTATCGATCGCCCTCGTGCCGCGACGTGGAAGGACCGTCAGAATGGAAGTGGCAATCTCACCCGAGTTCGAACGCTTCGCCCGCGAGCAGATCGCCGCAGGCAACGTGGCTTCCGAGGAGGAAGCGGTCGCGGTCGCCCTCCGCGACTACCTCGACGAGGTGCAAACGTTGCGTGCTTTGATCGACCCGGAGCTGGCAGCGTTGGATCGCGGAGAAGGCGTCGATGGCGAAACCTTCATGCGCGAATTGCTTGAGGAGACGAAGGCCATGGTCGCCGTGGCTACTGCCGTCACCCCTGAAAAGTGAGTCGCTATCGCTTATCCCCGGGTGCGCGGACCGACATTCGCGAGATCCGTGGAAGAATAACGCGCGATCGACCTTCACGAGCTACTTCCTTCGTCGACGAATTGATCGATACGTTCCGGTCGCTATGCGCATCGCCGTTGATTGGTCGCCCGAGGAAAGCACTGCGGGCCGGCTTACGATCGTTCAACCACGGCAATTACATCATCTTCTATCGTCCGATCGGACCCGACATCGAGATCATTCGCGTCATCCACGGCCGCCGCGATCTTGGCCGAATCATCGACAACTGACGCGCAGATTGCATCTCATCTTGGATTCCGCGCTGCGCCCTCCCATGGTTCCCGAATGGGCTCAGGCCCACCCCGTTTCGCCGCCGTCGATATCGATTTCGGAGCCGTCACTTGGCCGGGGGAGATCGATCTGGCCCGGATGCCATGCACGCCGAGATCAAAGCGAAGGAGCCATTGGTGCTCTAACGGGAGGCAACCAGTTGCCATCCTGGCCGGCTTCCCTGACCCTCCTGGCAATTCACCTGTTTAGGGCCTAGTTTCGGTCGCAGCACCCACCGGACCCGGACCTCAGAGGTGACCGCATGAACGCCCACGATCGGGATCTTCCGAAGCAGGACCACGCCAAGGCGGGCGTCTTCGCCTGGGACGATCCGCTGCTGCTCGACGATCAGTTGAGCGAGGACGAGCGTATGATCCGCGATACGGCGCGGGACTATGCCCAAGGCAAACTCCAGCCCCGCATCCTCGAAGCCTACCGCGACGAGTCGACCGATCGCGCCATCTTCGACGAGATGGGTGCGCTCGGGTTGCTCGGCTTGACGCTGCCCGAGGATTACGGCTGCGCGGGTGCCTCCTATGTGTCCTACGGGCTGGTGGCCCGCGAGGTGGAGCGTGTCGATTCCGGCTATCGCTCGATGATGAGCGTGCAATCGTCGCTCGTCATGTTCCCGATCTACAGCTTCGGCAGCGAGGCCCAGCGCCGGACGTACCTGCCGAAGCTCGCCACGGGCGAGTGGGTCGGCTGCTTCGGCCTGACCGAGCCGGATGCGGGATCGGACCCGGCCGGCATGCGGACCCGGGCCACCAGGATCGACGGCGGCTACCGGCTCACCGGCGCCAAGACCTGGATCTCCAACGCCCCCATGGCGGATGTCTTCGTGGTCTGGGCCAAGTCCGACGCCCATGACGGCGCGATCCGGGGCTTCGTGCTGGAGAAGGGCACCAAAGGGCTCTCGGCCCCGCGCATCGCCAACAAGCTGTCGCTGCGCGCTTCCGTCACGGGCGAGATCGTGATGGAGGGCGTTGAGGTGCCGGACGACGCGCTGCTACCCGGCGTTTCGGGCCTCAAGGGGCCCTTCGGCTGCCTCAACCGCGCCCGCTACGGCATCTCCTGGGGCGTGATGGGGGCGGCCGAGGATTGCTGGCATCGGGCTCGCGGCTACACGCTGGAGCGCAAGCAGTTCGGGCGGCCGCTGGCCGCGACGCAACTCATCCAGAAGAAGCTCGCCGACATGCAGACCGAGATCACGCTGGGGCTGCAGGCCTCGCTCCGCGTCGGTCGGCTGCTCGATGACGGCCGTGCGGCCCCGGAAATGATCTCGCTGATCAAGCGCAACAATTGCGGCAAGGCGCTGGATATCGCCCGGATGGCGCGCGACATGCACGGGGGAAACGGCATCGCGGCCGAGTACCACGTCATGCGGCACAGCCAGAACCTCGAGACCGTCAACACCTACGAGGGCACCCACGACGTCCACGCGCTGATCCTGGGCCGTGCCATCACGGGCATTCAGGCCTTCGGCTGACCGTCACGAAAAAGGCGCCGCGATCCGCGGCGCCTTCCCGAATAGCGTGGTTTGGCTGCGGCTCAGTACACGGTGGTCCGGCGCTTCACGACGGTCCGATGATGGCCATAGGCGCAGCCCGCCGCTGCTCCCACGGCTCCGTGGTGGAGGAAGTGGCCCGCGATGCCGCCCACGATGGCGCCCGTGACGCAGCCCGCCTGGGCCGATGCCATCGAACCCATCAGCGAAATCGCCGTCACGGCGACGAAAACCATGCGCATGTCAAAACTCCCTGGCTTGCAACCCCGCCCTTGAACGCGCGAGATCGTCGATCCGTTCGCCACGGACCGATGGGATCGGCGTCGCCCTGACGCAGTCCGGACAGGCATCCCACCCGGACACGGAGCGCGGCGTTGCGCGACTTGTCCGGAAAACCCTGCAGGCCTAGAACGAACCGCGATCTTGGAGGACGTCATGAGCCAGAATTCGAACGGGTCCGCCGGAGCCCGCAAGCTGCGGTCGCAGCAGTGGTTCGACAATCCCGAGAACCCCGGCATGACGGCGCTCTACATCGAGCGCTACCTGAATTTCGGCCTGACGCCCGGCGAACTCCGCTCCGGCAAGCCCATCATCGGCATCGCCCAGACCGGCAACGACCTCAGCCCCTGCAACCGGCATCACATCGAACTGGCCAAGCGCGTGCGCGACGGCATCCTGGCCATGGGCGGCGTGCCGATGGAATTCCCGGTTCACCCGATCCAGGAGACCGGCAAGCGGCCCACGGCGGCGCTCGACCGCAACCTCGCCTATCTGGGCCTCGTCGAGACGCTCTACGGCTACCCGCTCGACGGGGTCGTGCTGACCACGGGCTGCGACAAGACCACCCCGGCCTGCATCATGGCGGCCGCCACCGTCAACATCCCGGCCATCGTGCTGTGCGGCGGGCCGATGCTCAACGGCTGGCACAACGGCGAGCGCACGGGCTCGGGCACCATCGTGTGGAAGAGCCGCGACGAGATGGCGGCCGGCCACATCGACTACGAGGAGTTCATGGAAATCGTGACCTCCTCGGCCCCCTCGGTCGGCCATTGCAACACCATGGGCACGGCCTCGACCATGAACGCCCTCGCCGAAGCGCTCGGCATGACGCTGCCGGGCTGCGCCGCGATCCCCGCGCCCTACCGCGAACGCGGCCAGATCGCCTACGAGACCGGCAAGCGCATCGTCGGCATGGTGCACGAAGACCTGAAGCCCTCAGACATCATCACGCGCGAGGCGCTCGAGAACGCCATCGTGGTCAACAGCGCGATCGGCGGCTCGACCAATGCCACGATCCACATCAACGCCATCGCGCGCCACATCGGCGTGCCGCTCGCCATCGAGGACTGGGAGACGGTGGGCCACAAGATCCCCCTGCTGGTCAACATGCAGCCGGCCGGCAAATACCTCGGCGAGGAGTTTCATCGCGCCGGCGGTGTGCCGGCCGTGGTCAAGGAACTGATGAAGAAGAAGCTCGTCCACGAGGAGGCCATGACGGCCAACGGCCAGACCTTCGGCCATAACAACAGCTTCATCGCGACCCGCGACCCCGACGTCATCGCGCCGATCGAGGCGCCGCTGCGGGAGGACGCCGGCTTCATCGTGCTGCGCGGCAACCTGTTCGACAATGCCGTGATGAAGACCAGCGTGATCTCGAAGGAATTCGCCGACCGCTACCTGTCGGATCCGAAGGACCCCGGCGCCTTCGAGGGTCGCGCCATCGTGTTCGAGGGGCCGGAGGACTACCACCACCGCATCGACGACCCGGCGCTCGAGATCGACGAGCACTGCATGCTGTTCATCCGCGGCACGGGGCCGATCGGCTATCCGGGCGGCGCCGAGGTCGTCAACATGCAGCCGCCCGCCGCCCTGATCAAGCGCGGCATCCACGCGCTGCCGTGCATCGGCGACGGACGCCAATCCGGCACTTCCGCCTCGCCCTCGATCCTCAACGCGTCACCGGAAGCGGCGGCGGGCGGCGGCCTCGCGATCCTGCGCACCGGCGACCGCGTCCGCATCGACCTCCACCGCCGCACGGCCGACATGCTGATCGCGGCCGGCGAGTTGAACGAACGGCGGGCGGCGCTGCAGGGGCAGGGCGGCTTCCACTATGCCGGGAACCAGACGCCCTGGCAGGAGATCCAGCGCTCCATGGTGGATCAGTTCGACGAGGGCATGGTGCTGAAGCCGGCCGTCAAATACCAGCGCGTCGCCCAGACCATGGGGGTTCCGCGCGACAACCATTGAGGACGAGAAGCCCGGTGCCGCGCAAACGGGATCGGGCATTCTCCATTAGGGCTTGACGCCGACAAGATCGAGGAACTCCTTGTCATCCTTGAAGGGGAACAGATCGTCGTCTTCGTTCGGCCCGGGCTTGATCGTTCTCGGCGTCCCGTCCGAGTTGCGGCCGAGGAGATAAAGGATCCAAGGCCGGTTCGCCGAATTGTCGAGCGCGGTCCGGAGGTCGTCGAGAACCGTCTGACGGATCTTGGCCTTCTCGTCGGGGCTCAGAGCCGTCTCGAAGCGATATTGCTGGCCGAGTGCGCAGGCATGCAGGACGTGGAGGCCGCCGCCCCCGTCGTGGTCGAACATCCCAGAATCGGCAATCATGGACAGCGCGCTTTGGTAGCCGTCTGGAGCCGTATCATAGAGCGCCAGATGGGCGGCATCGAACGCGATGCGTCCCCGCGTGGCGGGATCCGCCGCTGAGCGGCGGCTGAAGGCTTCGTCAATGAGTTTGCGGGCCCCTGCGAAGTCATTCGCGGAGGCGAAGACCCGAGCCGCCTCGGCCAGAATACCGGGCGTCCGCTCCTTGGCGAGAAGCTTCACGTAGCCGGCGACGGCAGGGCCGTATTCGTTCAGCACCGCACTGGCGCGCGCCCAGATGGCCAGTGACTTTACATCGTTAATTTCGGTGAGTGGGACCGTCTGTACCTGTACCGCTGCCGTCATCTGCTCGCGTGTGGCATCCGGCGGCTCTCTGACGGGCGCGGCACTCCCCGGAACCCTGATGGCGGGCGCCACCACGGGAGCTGCCGCCGGGATTCGGGAGAGTTCGGCGGAAGCCAGCGGGTTCGTCTCGAACAGGTCGATGTTTTGCCTAATCGCCTCAGCGGCCTGCGCCATCAATGCCGCCAGAAACAACTGCGTGAACAGGTAGCAGTACATGAAGCCGACAATCAAGCCGATGATCATCAGCGCTGGCGCGACCAGGGCTGCGCCGTAAAAGCCTCCGAGCAGCTTGGGCACGATGTAGGTGTTGACCTTTTGGGCAACCGCTCCGACGCGGGATGCCTCGACAAGACCGACGCCGACGATGATCTTCGTCAACCAGTCCGAAACCTGTGTGAGGTTGGTGTTGGCGTACCAGCCGGGGCCTGCGGCCGATGCGGGGGTCGAAACAGCCGTCTGCGCTGGCGCCGCTGCGGCTCCGCTACCCGCCGGCGGTGTTGCGTTGCTGGAAGCGGCGGCTGCCGCCGAGGCGGCCCCAGGGCCACTCTCGCTCAACGGGCGCGGAACGCCGAACAGGAAGCCGACAACGGCACCGACGCTCGCAGTGGCAAGGAATACCAGCAGGGCAGCACCTACGGCCTCGCCGACAGCAATGAGCCAGGCCCCAAGCGTTAGCAAGGTCGAGGCGATCACGCGAGCCGTCCAGGCGAACCAGCCATCGCCGAGGATCGATGTCTGTCCCCAGAACTGAGTGTAGCGATCACCGCTGGCGAACCAGCCAGCGCCACAGGCCCACAGGACGGTCAGGAAGATAACCGAAGCGACGAGGCTCGACAGGAAGCTGAAGGTCAGCGTGAGCTTCTGCTCGTGCCCGCCGCTGCCGAAGGAGATCCGCATTCCGCTCATCTGATCGAGGCAGAAGCGAAGCAGACGGCCGAAGCGCGTCGTCGGCGCTGGCCGCTCCGGCACGGGACCACCGTCCAAGGCGAAACTCATGGCTTTCCTCCCTGAGCCGGAGCCGCGTTGGGTGCAGCCGGCTGGAGCGTCATCCAGGTTTCGGCCCCCACGATCCCGTCGGAGTCGAGCTTCGCCGCCATCTGGAAATGCCTTACGGCGAGCTCTGTCGCAGGTCCGAAGTCGCCGTCAAGAGCGACCGGATAGCCCAGGGCGGACAGGCGTTGCTGCAGGATGGCCACGACCGGTCCTGCGCTGCCCCGGTGCAGCACGGCGAGGCCACCGCCGGGTGGCTCCGCGCCTTGCGAGGCCAGCCCCGCCACCAGCGCCTTGGCCTTGGTCAAGTAGGCGCGTCGTTGCTCGATCCCATTATAGCCACCGTTCACGCGGTACGCCACTGACAGGATATCGTCGGCGTCGCAAAATCGATTGATGTTGCGTTGCTGCCAGAATACGCAGGATACGAGAAGATAGACATAGGGATCGTTGACGCTATGTGGTTCTTTAGCAAGATCCAGCTTGAGCTGCTTGCCAACAGTGTCTTAATTTCCGCGACCGGTGAGCTGAATCAGACCTCGGCCTTTATATCGAGGCCCGTCGCCGACGTGAGTATTTCCGAGGTCTCCACGACCTTCATAGGCTTTGCCGCTGGCGTACTCTTCTGTCGTACAAAAGCTGTCCGATTCCTCAGCGACCTGAGCGAGGAAGTGAGCGACGCGTAGCGGCGTATCGATGTGATAGGCGGCGAGCGTCGACGTGAACGCCGCGCCCATTCCATCAACGATCTCCCTCTGACGCACCGCTCGGTGGCCGCTCTGCCTGGGGGCCAAAGCCCAGATAACGTCCGCATCAATGGCCAGCATGTCCGCCTCGCGCTACCAGAATCAGGCGAGCGTATGACCCTTCCTAAACTGTTGCAATCGCTAATTGCGTTTTAGCACGCTGGATGGTCGCTCTCGCGCGCTTACAATCGGCCGACACACGCGCGGATGCGCCAGGGAGCCGGCTTTATCGTGCTGCACGGCAAGGCATGGTGCTGAAACCGGCCATCAAGTACAAGCGCGTCGCCCAGACCATGGGCGTGCCGCGCGACAATCATCTATAGGCTACGACGTCGCGGCGCCTGGAATCTGAGGCTACGTGCTTGCGTTGCTCCTCACCAAATCCGGCTGACGATGCCGTCGAAGACGGAGTCCGCCGAGATGATCGGCACCCCATGGTGAAGCGCGGTCGCGGCTAGAAGCCGGTCGAACGGATCGCGATGCGACCAAGCCATCGTGCCAGCTCGGATGCAGATCGCCGGGTCCAGCTTGGCGATCTCAGCCTTTTGTCGTTCGATCGAGGGGATCAGATCGTCCATGAGCGGAACCATCTCGGGCCATTTCCCGATCCGCACCTTTTGCGCGATCTCAAACATCGAAACCGGGCTGACCAAAGTGATTTCGGCCCCCGCGATGGCGAGCCGCGCCCCAGCTGTCAATCGGTCGCTCCTTAAAAGCGCCCAGGCCCAAGTGTGCGTGTCCAGGAACACCGCCCTCAAGAACGGTCTTCTCCACGCCCTTCCCATAGAGCGAGTTCTTCTTCGCTCATTGGCTCCAGAAAATCTGGAATGGGTCCCTTCAGCTTGTCGGCCATCACATCGAACACGAATTTGCCCTTCTTCTCGACCGGGACCAGCTTCACCACGGGCTTGTCGCCGCGCGCAATGACGACCTCCTCGCCCCTCAGGGCGGCCTCGATCAGCTTGGAAAGATTGGTTTTGGCGGCGTGAATCGTGACCCGCATGGTCGACCTCGGCTTGCTAAGCTAAGCTAGCTAATCTGATCCGACCGTCAAGGCGGGGAGCGAGGTGGAGGGAGTCGGTTCGATCATACAGCTGAGCGAGGCGGGGCCGGTTGCGCGCCGCCGCCGTGTCCAACTCGGTTTTGCCTTCGAGGGCCGGAGAAAAAGCCGCGCCCTTCTCTAGCGCTTGCCCTGAGGCTTGCCGGCCGGCTTGGCCGCCGGGGAGGATTTCGCGGCTTGCTTCGGCGCCGATGCCTTTCCGGTCACGGGGGCGCTGTTGCCGACCGGGGAAGCCGCCGCCGGGGCGCTCGCGGTCTTGGGGGTGGGCCGCGGCGCTGGCGTGCCCAGGGTCGGTTTGCTCGGGGTCGGAGTGATGGCCGCGACCTTGGGGGCCGGCGTAACGGTCTCGGGCTCGTCCATATCGGGCGTCGGCGTCTGGGCGGGACGGGCGACATGGCCGGAGTTCGCGCCGGTCGTGTAGACGGCGTGGGACGCCTTCGTCACCTCCGGCTCGCGGTCGATGGCGGTCAGGTCGTGCTCGCCCTGGTCGGTGAGGTTCGGCACGTCGCCGTAGGGCTCCACCGCCTGGGTCGGCTCCTCCGGTTCCAGCGCGCCGCTGTCGCGCGGCAGCAGCGTGTCGCCTATGCTGTCATGGAGCGCGATGATTTCCTTGGCCTGGTCCCAGTGGGCCTGATCGCGGCCATGGGGTCGCCCCTCGCTCTCCCAGAGTTCGTGGGCCTTGCGGGCGATGCGCTCGTAGTCCGTGTCCTGCGCCATCCTACAGTCTCCCAGGCGTGTCGGCGGGCAGGTCCTCGGCCTGTCGGCGGATTTCCTCGTCCATGTCGTCGAGTCCGTCGCTCGTCTCGCCCGGGATCGTCGGGCGGCTGTTATCGGATCCGACCCAGTCCCCGAGCGTCATGCTTTCCGGATCCACGGATGTGTCCCGGCCTTCGAGGTCGGGGCTCTCGGGCTCGAAAGGCTCGACATTCACCGGCTCGCGCTTGCCATCGTCCTGGGTCATGAGAATGCCTCTTACAATTGCGGTGTTGCGATGGCAACGCCCGCATCATGAGGCAGTTCCCAGGGCGGACGGACGCTGTGGACCGGGTCGGAACGGCCCGGCTTCGAGGCTGTCAGGACGAGTGTCCTGCGTCGCTGAGCGCATGCAGGCGGTCGGCCGCAGCCTGCGCGAAGCGGATGGTCATGACCCGGCGGGTGGCGCCTGCGAGCTTTCGCTCGATGGCTTCGCGGACCACCTCGGCGCCGTAGCCGTCGGCCACGATCAACCCCGTCTCGTCCGGCATCACGGCCACCGGCATGGTCACGGGAATGGCGAAGAACAGCCGGTCGCAGAACGCGCGGTAGAAGGACCATTTCCGATCGGCCCGGAGGTCCGCCACCGATGACTTGACCTCGACGATGGTGATGGAGCCGTCCGGCCCGAGCCCGACGATATCGGGCCGCCGGCCGTCGCTGAGCACGAGCTCGGTGACGGTGGCGATGTTGCGCGCCCGCAAAAGGCGCCGCGTGCCGCGCGCCACATCGCGCGCGGTCTCGGATTGCCGCCCGTCGTCGGGCAGCGTCAGGGCTGAGCGTTGCATCGGCCTCAATGCTTCGATGTTGCCCGCGTGCGTCCGCCACGCGCGCCGGCAACACCGAGGCTAGCACCGGGATTCGGCGCGCGCCAGAAGCCCGTGGATGCGACCCGAGGCCAAGCCACTCTGGCCGGGCAGGGAGCCGGCGTTCCTGCCGCACGTCAGGGTCGTCCGCTTGAGACATCCCGATCGAGGCCCTTCCTGCCTGAGAGCTGGACGACGAAGCGGCTGCCGCCTCCCGCGTTCTCGTCACAGGCGACGCTGCCGCCGTGCCGCTCGGCGATCTGCCGCACGAGCGCAAGGCCGAGACCCCATCCGCCGCCCGCTTCGCCCCGCCCGGCGGGCCGGTAGAACGGCTCGAACACCCGTTCGCGATCCGCTGCCGCGATTCCCTGTCCCCTGTCCGAGACCACGATGCGGGCGTCGTTTCCGAGGTGCGAGACCTCGACCTCGACCGGGGGGCGCCCATGCCGGCCTGCGTTCTCGAGGAGATTGCGGAGCAAGCGCCGGAGCAGCTTGGCGTCGCCATCGATCTCCGCCGAAACACCGTCGAGACTCGCACCCACACGCGCGGCTTCTTCTGCTGCGAGACCGAGCAGGTCCACGGGTGCCGTGCGCCAGGGGTCCGAGCCTGCGTGATCGAGGCGGCTCGACAGCAGGATTTCGTCCACCAGCTGATCGACCTCGCCGAGATTGCGGACGATTTCCGCATGGATCTCGGCGGAGGTTTCCATCAGCCAGAGCTCGACGGCGACCCGCAGGCGGGCGAGAGGTGAACGCAGCTCATGGCTCGCATTGGCCAGCAGCGCTTTTTGCGACTGCAGCACGAGGCTCAGGCGCTCGGCAGCCCGGTTGAACGTGCGGGCGATCAAGGCCACCTCGTCGTGGCCGGTGCCGTCGACGCGGGCCGTCAGCTCACCGGTTCCCCAGCGCTCCATCCCGGAGCGCAGGATCTCGAACCGGCGGGTGAGCCGCGCCGTCACGGGAAAGGCCGTGAGCCCGACACCGCCGGCCACCACGAGCACCACCGTCAGGATGCGCAAGCCCGACTCGCCGCGCGGCAGTCGCATGCGGGCCAGGACGGTGCGACCGTCGGGAAGATCAATCCGCATGATGCGGCGAGGTCCGGAGTGGGAGCCGCCGTCGTCCATCGTCAACGGTATCCGATCGCCGTGCGACGCAGCCAGCGTGCCGCTCTGATCATAGAGCGAAATGTCGGCCCCGACGCCACCGCCCGATCCTTGGGCCGCGTCGGTGACGGCGCCCGGCCGACCCCCGGAGCGCGCGAGAGTCTCTTTGAGGTCGACGCGCAACGCATCGCCCTGACGCTCCCCCGACAGCTCCGCCAGAAGCCACCAGAAACAACCCATGAGCACCGCGACAGCGACCAGACTGGACAGCAGCGTCAGGTATATTTTCCAGAACAGCCTGTGGCGGACGGCGATCATGGTTCACGATCCTGCGTCTTCGCGAACACATAGCCGCTGCCCCGCACGGTGATGATCCGACGCGGATGCTTGGCGTCGTCCTCGATGGCAAGACGGATGCGGGAAATATGGACGTCGATCGAACGATCGAAGGCGTCCATCTCATGCCCCTTGAGGAGATCGAGAAGCCGCTCGCGGTTCAGGACGCGACCGGCATTCTCCGCCAGCACGACGAGGAGATCGAACTGGTGACCCGTGAGTGTTCGTTCCTCGGCATCGATCCTCACCGTGCGGGACCCCCGATCGAGTTCGAGGCGTCCGAAACGAAGGACCGCGTCGCCGGCGCTGGATAGGCCCTTCCGTCGCCGCAGGATCGCCCGGACCCGGGCCAGAAGCTCGCGCGGGTTGAACGGCTTCGGCAGGTAATCGTCGGCGCCGATCTCGAGGCCGACGATCCGGTCCGTGTCGTCGCCGCGCGCGGTCAGCATGAGGATCGGCACCTCCGAACGCATCCGGATCCGGCGGCAGACTTCGAAGCCGTCGATGTCGGGCAGCATGACGTCCAAGATGACGGCGTCGAAGCTCGTGCGGGCGATCGCCGCCAGGCCGTCGAGGCCGGTCGGGCGGCGATCCACCGCGAAGCCTGCAGTCGACAGGTAATCCGCCACCATCGCCGCGAGCCGCGTGTCGTCGTCGATGATGAGAACCCGATCCGTCATGCCGCGTTTCGCTTCAGCCCCTGTCGGGGACGTTGTCGGGGCCGAGGTCCGGTATGTCGGCGGCTCCGTGTTCACCGTCCATGGGCCCGTGCCACCTGCCACCCATGCCGCCGGGCCGCCCGCCCCATAACGCGCCCATCGGACCGTGCTGCGCGATTTGTTCGGCGCGGTCGGCCAGCTTGGCCCGCTGCTCCGGCGTCAGCTGCTCGGCCGCGTCGAGCACGGCACCCACGATCTTCTTCGATCGCGTATCGAGCGCCGTGATCTGCTCGACCCGCATCGCCTCGGCGGCGGCGCGATCGATGGTGGGAGCCCGCAGGAGGCCCAACACACGTCCACGAAGCGCATCGCGATCCTTTGCATGGTCTCCCATGTCGGCGAAGGTTGCCGCGACGATGTCGTGAATCTTCCCCTCCTGCGCCGTCGTGGCGCCGACGGAGTCGAGAGCGACGACGACGAAGCGCTGGATGTGCTCCAAGGATGGCCTGTGGTGCCAGCCCGCGTTCCCGGGCACCGTGGCGGCGATGGCGAACCCGCCTGCACCGAGCGCCATGCCGACCGCGACGGCGCCCGCCATCCAGACGGACCGTCGCCGGCCTGGACCGGGTCTCGTGGTTCCCGTTCGGGGCTGCGCCGCAGCCGTCGATGATCGGGGTGAGTGATCTGCATCGCTCATGAACGTCTCCTTTTCCGCGGCGATCCGACGCCGCATCAGGAGAGATTAGGGGTGCGATGTTTCGCCGAAGCCGGCCGGATGTAAAGAATGATGAAGCGGATTCGGCCGTTCGGGGTGCCCCGGCGTGAGACGTGGCGTCCGGCACGACGGATCGAACCCGCTTGGCAGAGGGGGACATGGGATGCAGATGCCGATCGAGGACGAAGCCCAGGCTCGCGCTCGGCCTCCGGAACGCGGTCGATCGCGCCGGCGCCTCGAGGACGGCCGGTTCCTCACCGGCCGGGGCAGGTTCGTCGACGACCTCGACGAACCGGGGCAGCTCTATGGCCACGTGCTGCGATCGCCGCTCGCGCACGGCCGGATCCTGTCGATCGATCTTTCCGCCGCGCGGGAGATGCCCGGCGTGGCCGCGATCTTCACGGCGGCCGATCTCAAGGCCGACGGGATCGGCGATCTGCCCTGCGACGTCGAGATCGCGACGGACGAGCCCCTGGTCGTTCCACCGAGGCCTGCGCTCGCGGAGCGGCGCGTCCGGCATGTCGGTGACCCCATCGCCTTCGTGGTGGCGGCGAGCCCGGAGACCGCGCAGGACGCGGCCGAGGCCATCACGGTCGCGTTCGAGGCGCTGCCGCCAGCGATCGGCGTGGAGGCGGCCCTGGCGGCGGGCGCGCCGCTCGTCTGGGAGCACGTGCCCGGGAATCTGGCGTTCCGGTTCCGGAAGGGCGATCACGCTGCCGTCGAGGCCGCCATGGCGCAAGCCGCCACGACGGTCGAACTCACGCTCGAGAACAATCGCGTCGTGGCGGCTCCCCTCGAGCCGCGGGCCGCGCTCGGGAGTTACGACGCGATCGCGGACGCCTTTCGGCTGGTCTTGACCGGACAGGGCGTGCACGAACAGCGTCGGCAGCTCGCGGACAGCGTGTTCCACCGGCCCGAGAGCAGCATCCACCTCGTCGCGCCCGACGTGGGCGGCGGGTTCGGGGCCAAGAACGTGCTCTATCCCGAGTGGGTGCTGGTGCTGTTCGCGGCGCGGCGGCTCGGCAGGCCGGTGAAATGGACCGCGAACCGGAGCGAGGACTTCCTCAGTTCCGCCCAGGGTCGGGACAACCGGACCCGGGCCCGGCTCGCCCTCGACCGCGACGGACGTTTCCTGGCCCTCGGGGTCGAGACGGCGGCCGACATGGGCGCCTATCTGTCGGCGCTGGGGCCGCTCATTCCGACAGCCGCGGCCGCCACCGCCATGGGCGGGGTCTACGCCATCCCGGCCGTGTCCCTGGACGTGCGCGGCGCCTTCACCAACACGGTGCCGGTCGACGCCTACCGCGGAGCAGGCAAGCCCGAAGCCAATTACATCATCGAGCGCCTGGTCGACCTCGCGGCCGCCCGGACCGGCCTGTCGTCCATGGACCTGCGTCGCCTGAATATGATGTCGGCCTTTCCCCATCGGAGCGCGCTCGGCATGACGGTCGAGCGGGGCGGGTTCGCGTCGAACCTCGACGCGGCGCTCGCGCTCTCGGATTGGGCAGGCTTCGCGTCTCGCCGGGCCGAGGCGGCCCGCCGCGGTCGGCTGCGGGGGTTGGGGATCGGCTGCTATCTCGAGACCGCGCGCGGCCGGCCCGGCGAGACCGCCGGCATCCGGTTCGAGACGGACGGCCGCGTGAGCCTGATCCTCGGCACGCAGTCCAACGGGCAGGGCCACGAGACGAGCTTCCCGCAGATCGCCGCCGACCTGCTCGGCCTGCCCGTGGAACGGTTTCGCTTCGTGCAAGCCGATACCCGTCTCGTGCCCAGCGGCAAGGGGCATGGCGGCGCGCGCTCCCTGCACCAGGGCGGGGCCGCGCTCGTCGCGGCGATCGAGGGTGTCCTGGCCAAGGCCCGCCCGATCGCGGGCCAGCTGCTCCAATGCAGCCCCGCCGAACTCTCCTTCGCGCACGGCGCTTTTTCAGCACCCGGCGAGGGTCGGTCGGTCGACCTGATGTCGATTGCCGCAGCGGCCCTCGATCCGGAAATGGCGCCCCACGGCCCGGCACCCGGGCTCGACTGCATGGTCGAGAACCCGCTCGATCTCGTCACCTTTCCGAACGGATGCCATGCGGCCGAGGTCGAGATCGACCCCGAAACCGGCACCGTGACGCTCGAACGCTATAGTGCGGTCGATGATTTCGGGACGCTCATCAATCCCCTTCTGACCGAAGGGCAGGTGCACGGGGGTCTCGCACAGGGGATCGGTCAGGCGCTGCACGAGCGCACGGTCTACGATGCCTCGGGCCAGCTCCTCACCGCCTCCTTCATGGATTACGGGCTGCCGCGCGCCGCGGACCTGCCGGCCTTCGACGTCCGCTTCAACCCGGTTCCGAGCGAGGCCAACCCTCTGGGCGTCAAGGGCTCGGGCCAGGCCGGCTGCATCGCGGCCCCGCAGACCGTGATGAATGCCGTCCTCGACGCGCTGGCCCCCCTCAGCATCGAACACATCGACATGCCCGCGACCCCGGCACGGATCTGGCACGCCATCGAGGCCCGCCGCCCGGACCGGACCGACCCCGCGGACGGTGGCAATTCTTGAAATCAGCCCGCCACGGAGGCTTGTTGGGACGTCGCCCTCAACCGCCGAGCGTCACCTTGTCGAGCCGGATCATGCCGTCCGGATGGAGCACGAAGCCGTGCAGGGCCTGGACGGCACCGAAGATGTGAGGCTCGAAGAAGAGATAAAGGATCGGCTTGTCGCGGTCGATGATCCGCATGGCGGCGGCATATTTGGCCTTGCGCTCGGCGGGGTCGAGGATGACGCGGGCGCCGTTCAGCAGCCCGTCGACCTCCGAATTGCAATATTTCATCTCGTTGAAGCTGCCCCGGCAGGTGACGAACTGGTGGATGTCGCCGTCGGGATCGACCCGGCCCGACCAGATGTGCAGCGTGGTCTCGAAGTCGCCCTGCTGGTCGCGCTGGACCATGCTGGCGGCCTCCAGCGCCAGGAGGTGGACGTCGAAGCCGGCTTCCGCCGTCATGGCCTGGATCACCTGGCCCAATTGCTGGGTCACGGGATCGTTCGGCATGTGGAGTTCGACCCGCACGGGCGCCGTCACGCCGGCGGCCGCGAGCAAGGCCTTGCTCTTCGCGATGTCGCGTTCCGGGACGGGCTCGTCGAGGTGGTAGAAGCTCGCGGGCGGGAAGGGCTGGGCGCCCGGCAGATAGCGGCCTTCGAAGACCGCCTGGTTGAGGGCCTCGCGGTCGATCGCGAGATCGAAGGCGTGGCGGACGCGCGCGTCCTGGCCCATGGGCGTCTTGGCGCGCTCGCCCCCGAGATTGATCTCCAGCGTCGTGAAGCCCAGCCCCGGGACCGAGAGCACCTGGAGCTTGGGGTCGGCCGCGGCCGTCTTCACGTCGGTGGCGGCCATGCGCTCGATCAGGTCGAGTCCGCCGCTCCGCAGGTTGGCGAGCCGCACCGTCGTATCGGGGATGGGCAGGAAGATGACTCGGTCGAAGTGGTAGGCGCCCGCGTCCCAGTGTTGCGGGAAGCGCTCCAGCACGATGCGGTCCTGGACGACGCGCTCGGCCAGCCTGTAGGGGCCGGAACAGACCGGGGCGCCACCGCTGCCGCCGGCCTCGGTGGCCTGCGGGGCCAGCATCATGCCGGACCGATCGGTCAGCTGGGCCAGGAACGCGGCGTCGGGCTGCTTCAGGGCGATGACGACCGTCGCGGGGTCCAATGCGTCGACGTGATCGATCGAGGCGACCTCGCTCTTGCGCACCGATTCGGGCAGCGTGCGGTAGCGGTCGAGGTTGTATTTTACCGCGGCGGCATTGAATGGCTCGCCATCCTGGAACGTCACGCCGGGGCGCAGCTTCAGGGTCAGGACCTTGTTGTCGGCGCTCCAGGTCCAGGAGGTTGCGAGGCGCGGCACGACGGTGAGATCAGGTGCCGTATCGATCAGCTTGTCACAGAGCGATGCGAGGACGAGGCGGCCCACGTAGGAGCGCGAGCGGGCCGGATCGAGCGCGTCCGGGTCCTCCTGCAGCCCGATCCGCAGATCGCTCGCCAGCGCCGCGGCGGACCACAGCATCAACGATGCCGCAAGGGTCGATCTGAAAGGTTTCAAGGCTAGGGCCTCCTCGTGGCGAACATCGGCAGTGACATCCCGCATCCTCGGCTCAGGCGCCCTCGGTGACCGCGTCGCGCCTGGCCCGCAAGGCTCGGCGTTGCAAGCCGGTCTCGCGTTCCATGCTCGGCAGCACGGCGCCCCACCGGCCGACGCCGCGCTCGCGATCCGGCGCCGTGGGCGGCCGGAGGAGCGAGACGAGACACCGGGCTCCAGGGCGGACGGTGGATGATAGGACATCGCCGGGGGTTCAGCGAGCCGCATGTCTGGTCATCCCGCTCCTGCACCGCCGGTCTTCTGAACGCGGAGGCGCGAGATCGAGCAAGGTCGGGCCTGTTGGCCGAATTCGCCGCGGATTCGGCTGAAACGTTTCCTGCTCGGTCCGGACGCCCTAAGGTCTCGTGCGCAGGCGCGCCGTCCCGACCGGTGAGGCTTGATGGAGCAGGGGGCGCGGCGCGAGGATGCTTGGGTGTACCGGCGGCACGAGACATCGGATCGCCACGGCACGATGCGTCGCCGCCCTCACCGGGGCTCGCAGGAATCTCCGCCCCGCAAGGCTGCTGATGAGGATGGGAGCATGACGATGGCCGACAGGGGTGCTGAACCCGGGCAGGCGAGCGGCGCGGCGGAGCCGGGAGGCGCCGCCATCGAGGCGGCTCTCGACGCCGGCTTCGACGCCGCGATCGCGGAGCTCGGGGCCTTCTGCCGCATCCCGAGCGTCAGCACCGATCCCGCCTATGGCGCCGCCATGGCCGAGGCGGCCGCCTGGGTCGCCGGTCGGCTTCAGCGCGCCGGCTTCGAGCGTGTCGAGACCGTGCCGACGGGCGGCCATCCTGTCGTGACGGCGCAGCGGTGCGACGCACCCGGGGCGCCCACGATCCTGGTCTACGGCCACTACGACGTGCAGCCGCCGGATCCGCTCGAGCGTTGGACCACGCCGCCCTTCGAACCCGCCGTGCGCGAGGGGCGCCTGTTCGCCCGCGGCGTGTCGGACGACAAGGGCCCCCTGCTCATCCCGATCCTGGCCGCGGAAGCGATCATCCGGGAGCGCGGGCGGCTGCCGGTCAACATCAAGGTGCTGATCGAGGGCGAGGAGGAGTGCGGCAGTCCGAATCTCGCACCGACGGTCGCGCGCCTCAAGGACCGCCTCGCCTGCGATCTCGTCGTGTCGGCCGATGGCGCCATGTGGCGCGCCGACCTGCCGAGCGTCACGGTCGCGAGCCGCGGCCTCGTGGCGCTCGACGTGGTCCTGCAAGGGGCCGGCAAGGACCTCCATTCCGGGCGGCACGGCGGTAGCGCGCCGAACGCCGTCGCGGCCCTGGTGCGGCTTCTCGCGACCCTGCACGATGCCGACGGCCGCGTGGCCGTGCCCGGCTTCCACGACGGCGTCCTGCTGCCCGACCCCGCCATCATGGCGGCCATCGCGCGGTCGCACTTCGACGCGAGCGAATATTTCGACGGGATCGGCGCGCCGAAGCCGGACCCGCTGCCGACCGGCGAAGCCCTTCTGGTCCGGCAGTGGCTGGAACCGACCCTGGAGTTCAACGGCATCGCGGGCGGCTATGCCGGCGCCGGCACCAAGACCGTGATCCCCGCCCAGGCCTCGGCCAAGATCACCTGCCGGCTCGTCGCCGGGCAGGAGCCGGGGGAGGTTCTGGCAGCCATCCGTCGGCACCTCGCCGCGCGCGTGCCGTCGGGCTTCCGGCTCGACATGCCGGGCCACGGCCCCGGTTCCCCGGCCTTCGCGCTCGACCCCGAGGCGCCGGGGCTGGCCGCCACGGAAGCGGTATTGGCCGAGGTTCTCGGCCGGGCGCCGCTGCGCGTCGCGATGGGCGCCACCATCCCGATCGGAACATTGTTCCGGGAGCAGCTTCAAGCCGCGACCGTGTTCTTCTCCTTCTCGACGTCGGACGAGGACTATCACGCGCCGAACGAGTTCTTCCGCCTCGAGAACTTCCGCCGCGGCCTGACCGCCTGGGTCCGACTGCTGGACCGCCTGGCCGCGCTGCCGACCGGAGGCACTGTTCATGGTTGAGCCGCCGACCTACACCTTCGCGAGCGTGGCCGAGATCGCCGCCGCCTACCGGTCCGGCGCCACCACGCCGCTGCAGGTGGCCGAGGCCGCGATCGCCAGGATCGAAGCGCTCGAACCGCGCCTGAACGCAGTGATCGACCTCATGCGCGAGCCGGCCCTTCGGGCCGCAGAGGCAGCGACGGCGGAACTGCGGGCCGGCCTGGACCGCGGCCCGCTGCACGGCATCCCGGTCGCCATCAAGGATCTCGTCGACATCGAGGGCCTGCCGACCGGCTATGCCACGCGTGCGGTCGACCCGGTGGTCCCGATCGCCGATGCGACGCTGGTCCGCCATCTGCGGGAGGCCGGCGCGGTGCCGCTCGCCAAGACCAATCTCCTGGAATTCGCCTATGGTCTGGCCCATCCGGAGATCGGTCAGACCAATAATCCCTGGAACGTGAACCGCACCTCGGGCGGGTCGAGCGGTGGCTCCGCGGCGCTCGTCGCGGCGGGCGCCGTGCCGGTGGCGGTCGGGACCGATACCGGCGGCTCGATCCGGATTCCGGCCAGCTACTGCGGCATCGTCGGGCTGAAGCCGAGCTACGGTCTCGTCTCGACCGAGGGCGTGTTTCCGCTGTCCTGGTCGCTCGACCACGCCGGTCCGTTGGCCCGCTCCGTGGCCGATGCCGCGATCCTGCTGTCCGGCCTCGTCGGGCGGGCGATCGTTCCGCATGGTCGCCCCCTCGCCGGACTGCGCATCGGCCTCGTCGGCGCCCATCTCGACTCGCGGCTCGTCACCGCCGGCGTGCGGGAGGCCGTGTCGGCGGCGCTGGACCGCCTGGGCCGCGGCGGTGCCACCCTCGTGCCGGTCTCCGTTCCCGAGATCGACGCCGTGAACGGGGCCTTGGTGACGATCCTGAAGCCCGAAGCCGCGCTGGCCCACGAATCCCTCGTCTCGGTTCGCCCGGACGGATACGCGCCGGGAACGCGGGCACAGCTCGAGGCGGGGCTCCGGGTGAGCGGCATCGACTATGTGCGGGCGCAACGCTTCCGCGCCCGCCTGACGTGGGCCGTGGAGGCGCTGTTCGAGAGGGTCGACGTCCTGCTCAGCCCCGCCGTGGGCTTCGTGGCGCCCGCCGAGGACCCGGTGATCCAGGGCGGCGACGGGGACGGCGAGATGCTGTCCTCCGGCCTCGCCAACGTGACCGGGCATCCCGCCATCAGCCTGCCCTGCGGCTTCAGCGACGGCCTTCCCGTCGGTCTCCAGCTCATCGGGCCCGGCGGCCGCGACGCGGACCTGTTGTCCGGCGCGGCCGCCGTCGAGGCCCGTCTCGCCTTTTCGGGCCGGCCACCGCTTTGAACTTGCGTCAGCCCAGGTTGCGATCTTCCGCCTCCGGCAGGCCCAGCACCTCGCCCAGGCTCTCCCCCGTCTGCAGCCGCGCCACCCAGGCCGCCTCGGCGTCCCGCCGTTGCTCCGCGGCCGCGATCAAGTTCGCCGCCTCGGCGGGCGGCAGGAACATCAGGCCGTCGTCGTCGCCCACCACCAGGACGCCGGGCACGACGGCGACGCCGCCGAACGACACCGGGCCATCGACGGCGCCGTGCTCCCGCGAGGATGGGCCGCGGGCCGTCGTGGCGCGGGCGAAGACCGGGAAGTCGGACCAGCCCGCGAGTTCCGCGACGTCGCGGACGGCGCCGTCGATGGCGACCCCGGCCACACCCTTGCGGCGGGCTACGCCGCCCAGGATGTCGCCCAGCACCGCGACGCCGCAATGGCCTCCCGCCGCGATCACGATAACGTCTCCCGACTCGGCCCGGTCGATCCCATGCAGCACGGCGCCGAAATCGGGCGGCTCGCAGCGCACCGTCCGGGCCCGGCCGACCAATCGCGACACCGAGCCCAGAGGGCGCAGCGGCCGGATCGCCGCGTTGGCGAGCGTCCGGCCCTCGACGAGGTCGGCCGTGATCGTGGTCGAGATCGCGCCCCAGCGCCGCACGAGGTCGGGACCGAGCGCCGGCAGCGCGGGCCTGTGGATCGTGACGGTCATGCGGCGTATCTCACCTCGGTCTCCGGTCCGCGGCCCCTATCGCGGCCCGGGCCGAGACGCCTGTCTGCGCGGCGCCGCCCGCGCCGTCGTCAGATGAGCTTCGCCATTGCGACCGCGGTATCGGCCATGCGGTTCGAGAAGCCCCATTCGTTGTCGTACCAGGACATCACGCGCACGAAATTGCCGTCGATCACCTTGGTCTGGTCTGTGTGGAGGATCGACGAATGGGGGTCGTGGTTGAAATCCGACGACACATTGGGCAGGTCGGTGAATCCGAGCACGCCCTTCAGTTCCCGCGAAGCCGCGCGCCGCATGGCGTCGTTGACCTCGTCGACCGTGGTGGCGCGCTTGGTCACGACCTTGAGGTCGACCAGCGACACGTTGGGGGTCGGCACGCGGATGGCCGAGCCGTCGAGCTTGCCCTTCAACTCAGGCAGCACGAGGCCGATCGCCTTGGCGGCGCCGGTCGAGGTCGGGATCGACGAGAGGGATGCGGCGCGCGCCCGGTAGAGGTCCTTGTGCATGGTGTCGAGCGTCGGCTGGTCGCCCGTGTAGGAGTGGATCGTGGTCATGAAGCCGCGCTCGATGCCGACAGCGTCGTTCAGCACCTTGGCGACCGGGGCCAGGCAGTTGGTCGTGCAGGAGCCGTTGGACACGACGAGATGTCGGCCCGTGAGCTTGTCGTGGTTGACGCCGTAGACCACGGTAAGATCGGCGCCATCGGCCGGGGCCGACACCAGCACGCGCTTGGCGCCAGCGTTCAAGTGGGCCGAGGCTTTCTCTCTGGTGGTGAAGATGCCCGTGCATTCCATGGCGACGTCGACGCCGAGCGCGCCGTGCGGCAGCATCGCCGGATCCTTGATGGCCGTGACCTTGATGGGCCCACGGCCGACGTCGATCGTGTCGCCCTCGACCTTGACTTCGTGCGGGAAGCGGCCGTGCACGCTGTCGAAGCGCAGGAGGTGGGCGTTGGTCTCGACCGGGCCGAGGTCGTTGATGCTGACGACCTCGATGTCGTCGCGCCCCGATTCGACGATGGCCCGGAGGATGTTGCGGCCGATCCGCCCGAACCCGTTGATGGCGACCTTCACGGTCATGCGAGAACTCCCCTGCGCTGGTAACCGGGCGATGAGGGCGCCCGCGGACATGACCGCTTCAGGGACCATTAGCGCGGTTGCGGCACGAATGCGAGGCTCGGCGCCGCCGATGCGTCTCGCTCATCGGTGATCGGTCCAGCGTCCGGCGTGCCGTCCCCGCGCAGGCCCGGTTCACCGATTGACCTCGTCGCATTTCGTCGCCAGGGTCGTGTCGTATCCGACCTGCCGGCCGGTACAGTCCCGCCGCGCCGAAACATCATGACCCTGCCCGACCGTCTCCAGCGCGCCGTCCAAAGATTGACCGGTGCGCTCGACACCCTCGAAATCGCTGCAGCCCGCCGCGCCGGGATCGAAGCCGCTCGGGCCGACATCGATCAGGAATTCGAGGTCATGCAGGACGACCGCTCGCGGCTCGCTGTGGAACTCGACGCCGCAATGGCTCGGTCGCGAACGCTCGACCGCACGGCCGACGAGGTCGCCTTCCGCCTGCAGCGGGCGGGCGCGACCGTGCGGACCATCCTGGCCGAATTGTCGTCGGGCGAACTTTCCGCGGGCGGGATCGATGCGTTGGATGCCGAAGCGGGCGCGCCGCCCGAGCCAGCCTGAGGCAAGGCGTCGCATGGCACAAGTGAATGTCCGGATTGCCGGCCGCCAGTACCGCATGGCCTGTAGCGACGGTGAAGAGGACCATTTGAAAGGTCTGGCGGCGCGGCTCGACGGCAAGATCGACGAGTTGCGTGGGAGCTTCGGCGAAATCGGCGACAGCCGCATCACGGTCATGGCGGCCCTGACGATCGCCGACCAATTGAGCGAGGCGGAGCGGCGTCTCGCGGCGCTCGAGGGCGAGATCGATCGGCTGCGCGGCCAACAGGCCGGTCACGAAGCCGAGACGGCCGCCTTGGCAGAAACCCTGGCGGGCGCCCTCGGCGACGCCGCAAGCCGCATCGACCGTGTGGCCCACGCGCTCAATGCAGCCCCACGCTCGTGACGGACCATCGCTGCCCGAGTGTGGCGCTCCGGATCGAGCGACCTTCGCTGGCGCTCGTAGACCAAGGCGACTCGACCGGGGCGCGGCCAGTAAAGCGCGAGGATTCGATCTGTCCGGTCAGGCCATGGGCTACGAGGAACGCGGATAACGCCAGTCTTGAAGCCAAGTCGTGAAATCGCTCGGCTCCATGGGACGGCCGAACAGATAGCCCTGCGCCTCGTCGCAATGGGCTCTCTCGAGAACATCCAGCACAGTCCGGGTTTCGACACCCTCTGCCACCACACGGTAACCGAGGTCGTGCGACAGCGAGATCATCGTCTCGACTAGAACATGCTTGCGCTCGTCGGCCGCCAGATCACGCATGAACGACTGATCGATCTTGACGATCTGGGCCGGGAGCCGCTGGAGGTACGAGAGGCTGCTGTACCCCGTTCCGAAGTCGTCGATGGCCAGGCGCAGTCCGGCAGACGCGATACCTTCCAGCACCGCGAGCCCCTGTCCCGCGTCCTTCATGATGGCGCTTTCGGTGATCTCGAGTTCGACGCTGCCGGCGTCGAGGGAATGCTCGGCCAAGCCGGCCACCACGCGACCGACGAAGTCGTGCTCCAGCAGATTGGCCGCCGACACGTTGACCGAAAGCTTCAGGTCGAGCCCCGCATCCCGCCAGGCCGCGAGTTGGGTCAAGGCAATATCGAGGACCCGGGCCGTCGTGGCCTTGATCATCGAAGTCTGTTCCACGAGTGCAATGAACTCGCCTGGAGAGATCGGGCCGAGGGTCGGATGGGTCCAGCGTAGCAAAGCCTCGGCACCGACACAGGTGCCGGTGGCAAGATCGATCCGCGGCTGGTAGAAAAGCTTGAGTTGATCCAATCCTTCGAGAGCAGTTCCGAAAGCATTTAGGAGCGTGAAACGCCGTCGATGGGCCACATCCTGGTCCGCGGAATAGACACTCACCTTGGCTTCGGAATCCCTGGCATTTTGTGCGGTGCTGTGAGCCATCCTGAGAAGATCGCGAGGTTTGACCTCTCCGAGTGCAAACGGGACGACACCGATCGCGGTCGTCGTGACGAAACGCGAATCGGAGGAACCGCGGACCGTCTTCAACCACTCCGTCAGTGTCGCGACATAGGGCTGCTCCTCGGCATCGGACGGAGCCAGCAGGACGAACTGGGTGGCGGCCACGTAATAGGCCGTCCGGCTCGAGCCGATCGCCGACCTGATCGCACGAGCCGACTCGGCCACCATGTCGTCCAGGTAGGCGGAACCCATGACCCGCACGGCATTGCTGAGCTGGTCAGGGCTGGCCAGATCCAGCAAAACGGCAAACCGCCGCTCACCGGGGCAGTCTCGGGCGAGGTCTTCGAGATCCTCGACGAACTGGATGCGGTTCGCCAAGCCGCTCAGCGGATCGATGCGGCCGAAGGCATGCTGCAGTTCGATCTGTGCCATCACCATGGCGGCCAGGTCGGTCAGGGACGCCATCTCCGACTCGGATGCCTGTCTCGGTTCCAAGCCGAGCACACACATGGCTCCGAGGCAGAAACCGTCGGAGGTGGTCAGCGGCGCCCCTGCGTAGAAGCGGACGCCCTTGTGAGCGAGCGGACTGTCACGGTAGCACGGGTGCTCGAGCAGATCCGGAACCACCACTGCGCCGCAACTCTCCGTCACCTGAGCGCACGGTGCCTTGTTGCGAGGCATCGACCAATGATCGACCCCGATGCGGGACTTGAACCATTGCCGGTCGAAATCGGTGAGCGAGACCGCCGCGATCGGCAGAGCGAAGATCTGTCCTGCCATACGGGTGATGCGATCGAAGGCCTCGCTCGGGGACGTGTCCAACAGCCCGAGTTGATGCAACGCTCCGAGCCGGGCCTCTTCTTTGGTTTGCATCTCGCGTCATCCCCGATCGACGAAACGATACGGGCACGGCCAGGTTACATGATGTTTAACAAACGCCGCGTCAGCTTGTCACAAAGACCAGGCATGGCGACAAATAGATCGCTCTTTAGCAAAAACGGAAGCTCTGAAGCAGGTTGTCCCGGTCTGCTTCGACAGAAACTCTCGCTCTCTCGGCACCGAAATATAATGGTGACACGTCTGCGCACGCTGGCCCGCAAGGCGAGAAGGGGCACTCACGTCCAGTAGAGCAGCTTGGCGGCCGGGAGGTGCCGGCCGAGCAGCGCCGTCAGTTCGGCTCGCATCTCCTTCATGAGCGCGGCCGGGTAGACGTGCTTGACGGAGCCGAACTTGGTGAGCTTGCGGGAGCGCTGCGCCTCGTCCATCTCGAGCGTCGAGGCCCGATACCAGCCCTGCAGCACGCCCTTCGATTTCGGTGTGAAGCGGTGGGTGATGAGTTCGGCCGTGAGGTCGAGGCCGGGCGCCCCGTCGAGCGCGCGGGCGGCTTGCGCGAAGAGCTCCGCATAGCCGTGGCGCCAGCCCTCGACGGGCTGGATCGGCGCCACCGTGAGGCCGACCTTGTAGCCGGCGCGCGCCAGGTCCCCCAGCCCGCGAAGCCGCTCCGCGAGCGGGCTGGTGCCCCCCTCGAAGCGCATCAGCGCCGGCGCGTTGACCGACATGCGGACCCGCGTCCGCCCCTCGTGCGCGAGACCCAGCAACGGCGACACATCGGCGAATTTCGTGGTGAAGCGCAGCTGCACGGGAGCCTTCCAGCGGCCGAAGAACGTCACGGCTTCCGACAGCGAGCCGGTGAGGTGCTCGACGCCGAGCGGGTCGGCGTAGCAGGAGGCCTCGAAGGTCGTACCCTCGGCCGAGCGCTCCGCCGAGGCCGAGGTGACGGTGCCTTTGCCGACGTGATCGGCGAGGCCGCCCAGGATCTCGTCGACATTGGCATAGGCGCGGGTGATCGGCGGCCCCGCCAAGGAGCCCGCGAGATAGCAATATTGGCAATGGGCCGGGCAGCCCTCGGCGAGGTCGAAGCGCCAGTCGGCCGAGGGCGGGATCGGCTGCAGGCGGCGCTTGGCGGCCGACGCCACCACCACGGCCAGGGTCGATTTGGCGAGGCGGTAATCGGCCGCCGGGCTCTGGCCCGACGCCAGGCCGACGAGCCGGTCGTTCGGAAGATCCACCACCTCGGCGCCGAAGGCCGCTGCGCGAGCCGCAATCTCGCCCGCGCGCGGCCAATCGCGGGCCGAGCGCGTGACCAGGACGCGCTTCGGCCGCCACAGGCGATGATGCCGCAGCGGCGGCGCCATGCCGGGGTCGAGAGCCGGCGCTGCTGCGGCGGCGAAGAGGTGCGGCGCTTCGGCCAGGTCCGAACTGCTCTCCATGCCTGCCCCGCGCCTTCCGTCCCCGATCGGAGGACCAACGCCGATAGACCGATGCCGGACGCCGCAGCCCTTTGACGCTCCCCGAACGGGACGCCATATCGACCGGATGATGCTGTCCGAGTGATCGGCTCGGAAAGCATCACAAGCCCGCGCGGCGCTTGAGCGAAGCCGAAACCCGCATCGCCAAGCGATCCATCGGATTTCCTATGACTGACGATGCCCGATCCCGAGCTCCACAGGTTTTCGACCGCGCGCTGATCCGCCGCCGCCTCGCCCGCGCTCTCGCGGAAGGCGGAGAGGACTTCCTCTCGGCCCGCGTGGCCGAGGACCTCCGCGAGCGGCTGTCGGTCGTGAGACGCGATTTTCGTCGCGTGCTCGATCTCGGCACGCCGCGCCCCGACGTCGCCGCCATGCTGGCCGGGACGCTGCCCGAGGCCGAGATCACCCGCATGGCGCCGGTCCCGGCGGCCGGGACGCTGCCCGAGGCCGAGATCACCCGCATGGCGGCCGTCCCGGCGGCCGGGGACGCGGGGCGCCGGCGGGAGGTCGTGGGCGACGAGGAACGGCAGCCTTTCGCGCCGGCGAGCTTCGACCTCGTGGTCTCCTGCCTGTCGCTGCACGCCGTCAACGATCTTCCGGGTGCGCTGGTGCAGGTGCGCCGCGCCTTGAAGCCGGACGGGCTGTTCCTCGGCTGCCTGTTCGGCGGCGGGACGCTCGGCGAATTGCGGCAGGCGCTGTCGATTGCGGAGAGCGAGGTCGCGGGCGGTGCCAGCCCGCGCGTGGCGCCCTTCTCGGACCTGCGGGACCTCGGCGGCCTGCTGCAGCGCGCCGGCTTCGCCCTGCCGGTCGCCGATGTCGAGCCGCTGACGGTGCGCTACGGCACCCTCTTTCGGCTCTTCTCCGACCTGCGCGCCATGGGGGCCACCAATGCCCTCACGCTCCGCCACAAGGCGCCGCTGCGGCGCGCGATCTTGATGCGGGCCGGCGAGGTCTATGCGGCGCGCTTCGCCGATGCGGACGGCCGTCTGCGCGCCAGCTTCGATCTCGTCTGGCTGTCCGGCTGGGCGCCGCACGAGAGCCAGCAGAAACCCCTGAAGCCGGGCTCGGCCCGGATGTCGCTGGAAGCGGCGCTGAAGCGCGACCGCTAGGGAGGCTCAAGCCGCGTTGGAGGTCTGCTGCTGGGTGAGCACGTAGTAGAGGCCGTCGGCGTCGCGGGTCGCGCGGAGTTTCGCCACGATGCGGGGCTCGCGCAGCACCCGGGCGATGCGGGCCAGCGCCTTCAGGTGATCGGCCCCCGACGCCTCGGGGGCCACCAGCAGGAACGCGAGATCCACGGGGGCGCCATCGAGGGACTCGAACTCGATCGGCCGCTCCAGCCGCGCGAAGACGCCGACGATCTTGGAACAGCTGGTGAGCTTCCCGTGCGGTATGGCGATGCCGTTGCCGACGCCGGTCGACCCGAGCCTTTCGCGCTGCAGCACCGCATCGTAGATTTCGCGCGCGCCGAGCCCGGACACGGCGCTGGCGCGCTCGCTCATCTCGTGCAGGGCGGATTTCTTGGTGTTCACGCGCAACGCCGGCAGGATCGCATCGGCGGTGATCAGGTCGTTCAACGGCATGTCGTCTTGAGTCCACAGGATCGCCGGCCCGGTGCGGCACCTAGCCTGCCGATCCGGAAAGCGGACGCGCTATCGTCCAAGCGCGGATCGCATAGCACGGGTCAGGCCGGCTCCGCCAATCCCCCCTCGGCCTTGGACGGGTCGATCCAGCCGATATGGCCATCGGCGCGCCGATAGACGACGTTGAGTTCCGACGTGTTGGCGTGACGGAACATCAGCACCTGGACCCCGGACATGTCGAGTTCCATCACGGCGGCCGAGACCGACAATCGCCGGAGCGCGACGCTGTGTTCGGCCACGACCACGGCGGCGAAATCGGGCGCCATCTCCTCGTCGACCGGTGCCTCGATGACATGGTCGGCCACCCGCAGCGCCGACGCGGCCTCGTCGGGTCGCGCCTTGTGCGCCGCATGCCTGTCCTTGATGCGCCGCTTGTGCCGCCTCAGCCGCTTCTCCAGCCGTTCCACCGCCTGGTTCACCGTGGCATAGGGGTCATGGCCGTGCCCCTCGGCCTGGAGCGTGATGCCGGCCGGGAGGTGCAGCACCATGTCGGCCCGCAAGCCGGAGCCGTCCGGCTGCAGCGTCACGTGGCCGGTCGCCTCGCGGTCGAAATATTTGGCCAGGGCCGCGCCGACCCGCTCGCGGGCGTGCTGCTGGAGCGACTCGCCGATGTCGAGGTTCTTGCCTGACACGCGCAGCGACATGGTCCTGCCTCTCAATCTTTGGTTTTTCTTCGGTCCTGAGTGACCGCGCTGGCTCCGGGCCGCGAGGCCTGGAGCTAACGCGGTCGAGGATTTTACGGCCGAAGTCCTGGAAAGTTCCAGCCCGGCCCAGACCGTCCCGGCCCCGTGGCGGAGCTTGCGGGAGATGGCCCTGCGCATTACCTGAAGCCGAAGGTTCCAGCCCCGGCAGCGGGCGCCGGTCGTCGAGTGTCGTACCCTCGGGTCCCCCAATCCGTGTCCATCCTGGATCCGTCTGCAACTTGGTCTTCTGCCGTCGCCGAGGCGATGAACCGGGCCGTGGACGCGGCCGCGCTGTTCCGTGGTGCCACCGCGCCCAACCCACCGGTCGGCTCCACGCTGCTCGACGATTCAGGATGCATCCTCGCGGTCGAAGCCCACCGGCGGGCCGGGGGTCCGCACGCCGAGGCCGCCGCGATCGCCTTCTGCCGCGACGCCGGAACGCTCGATCGGATCCGGACCGTGGTGGTGACGCTCGAGCCCTGCAACCATTGGGGCCGGACGCCGCCCTGCACCGAGGCGATCCTGTCGACGCCGGCCGCCTCGGTCGTGATCGGGGCGGCGGATCCCAACCCCGCGGTCGCGGGCGGAGGCTTGGTACGGCTCCGTGCGGCCGGCCTCGCGGTGTGCGACCTCGGCGACATGCCGGACGCAGGGTCCGCCGCCCTCGCGGCCCGCTGCCGCGACCTCATCGCGCCTTTCGCCAAGCGGGCCGCCACCGGCCGCCCCTGGGTGACGGTCAAGCAGGCCTTGGATCCGTCGGGCTCGATGATTCCGCCGCCGGGCGCCAAGACCTTCACGTCGCCTGCGGCGCTGCGCTATGCCCACGCCTTGCGCCGGCGCGCCGATGCCGTGCTGACGGGTTCGGGCACCGTGCTGGCGGACGATCCGGACTTCACGGTCCGCCGCGTGCCGGACCATCCCGGGCGGCAGCGCCAGCTCGCGATTCTCGATCGCAGGCATCGCGTGCCGGCACGCTACATGGAGGCCGCGGCAGAGCGGAGGCTCGTCGCGTTCACGGCCGACGACCTCGGAGCGGCCCTCGACCGGCTGGCCGCGGCAGGTGCATTGGAGGTCCTGGTGGAGGCCGGTCCGGCCGTGACGGGCTCGGTGCTCGACGGAGATGCCTGGGACGAGCACGTCCTCATCTCGAAAGGCGCCACACCGGGAGCGCCGGACCGGGCGGAGGTCCGCAGACGCGGCGGCGGGGTCGCGACCCTCGACCTCGCCTGACGAGGCCGCCGCCGATGGTTGGAGAGTCCATGTCGCGTCTGACGAGAGCTGTGGCCGGTTTGCGGGCCGGCGACGCGATCCTGCTGATCGACGAGGCGCGGGACGCTGCCGCATCCCTGGTGGCGGCCGTGGTCGACCCCGGAAGCTCAGACGTGCGTTCTCGCAGGGCCGCCGCGAGGCATCTCGTCTCTGGCGGTATCGGCCCCTTGACGGCCGTCGCCCGGTCTCCCGGGGCGGCCTCCGACCCGGGGTCCGCGGCACCGCACGGGGCCGAGCTCGGGGACGACAGGGCCGTCGCGTCGCTCGAGGCCGTCCTGACGGGCGCGGACGATCCTGCGGCACTCGGGATGAGCCGTGTCGCGGCGCGGTCCGGTGGCGTCCTGGTCCATGCCGAAGCCATCGAGGCCGCGGCGGACCTTCTGGCGGCGGCGGATCTCGCGGGCGGACTGGCGGTCGTGCGGGCCGCGGCCTTGCCGGGCGGCGTGCTGGCGCGGGCCGGAGAAGCGGCGCGCTTCGGGCAGCGGCATGGCCTCGCCACCGTCTCGATCCAGGACGTCGTCGCGCATCGGCTCGCCACCGAAACGATCGTCGAGGACGTGGTGGCGGCGACGGTGCCGTCGCGCTATTCGGCCGAGCCGTTCGAGGTCCACGCCTTCCGCAGCCTCCTCGACGGCAGCGAGCACCTGGCGCTGCTGCGACGGCCGGAAGGCCAGGGCGCGTTCGGGCCGGAGCCGCTGGTCCGGCTCCATTCGGAATGCCTCACCGGGGATGCGCTGGGCTCGCTGCGCTGCGATTGCGGCGAACAACTCAGGAACGCCTTGAAGCTGGTCGGCGAGGACCGGCAAGGCGGCGCGGTGCTCTACCTGCGCGGCCAGGAGGGGCGCGGCATCGGGCTCGCCAACAAGATCAAGGCCTATGCGCTGCAGGAGCGCGGCTTCGATACGGTCGAGGCCAATACCGAGCTCGGCTTCCCGGCCGACATGCGCGACTACGGGGTCGCGGTGCAGATGCTCGGAGCCCTGGGGATCAGGCGGCTCAGGCTGCTGTCCAACAATCCGCGGAAGCGCGCCGCGCTCGAACGCTACGGCATCACGGTCGTGGAACGCCGCGGCTTGCGCATCGGCCCAAACCCGCACAACGCCACCTATCTCGAGACCAAGCGCCTCAAGATGGGCCACGATCTCGCGGCCGCGCTGCGGGTCGCCTCGGAGATGTAGAGCATCGTCCGGCAGGTCGCGGGGCCACTGCCGTCACTCGGCCAGAAAGGCCCGCAGCTCGGCCAGGGTCTCGCCGGGCCGTTCCTCCTGCAGCAGGTGGCCGCAGTCGAGCGCCCGTCCCCGCACGTCGGACGCCACGGGGCGCCACGTCTCGAGCACGTCGTAGAGCTGCCCTACCGTGCCCTCGTCTCCCCACAAGGCCAGCAAGGGCGACGTCACCCGCCGCCCCGCCTCCCGGTCCGCGCGGTCGTGGACGAGGTCGATGGTGGCGGCCGCGCGGTAGTCCTCGCAGATGGCATGGATGGCGGCGGGATCGTCGTAGTGGCGCAGGTAGTCCCGGATCACCGGTTCGGCCGGCACGCCCGCGGTCTTGCTCTGCTGCGCGAGGTGGTGGCGTAGGAAGAATTCCGGGTCGGCGCCGATCATGCGCTCGGGCAACGGTTCGGGCTGGATGAGGAAGAACCACCAGAAGTAGGCTTCCGCGAAGCGCCGGTCCGTGGCCTCGTACATGTGGAGCGTCGGCGCGATGTCGAGCACCGCGACCCGCTCGACGACGTCGGGGCGGTCCATCGCCAGACGGTGCGCCACCCGGCCGCCGCGGTCGTGGCCCACGATGGCGAAGCGCACGTGGCCGAGAGCCCGCATGACCGCGACCGCGTCCCGCGCCATGGCGCGCTTGGAATAGGCGGCGTGGTCGTGGCCCGACGGCGGCTTGGCGCTGGCGCCGTAGCCGCGCAGGTCCATGAGCACCACGCGATGCGCCTCGGCCAGCGCCGGCGCCACGGCGTGCCATGTCGAGGAGGTCTGCGGATGGCCGTGCAGCAGCAGCACGGGGGTTCCGCGGCCGGAACTCCGCACGTGGACCGACACGCCCGGCTCGGTCTCGATCGTCGCATGGTCGAAGCCTGGCAGGATGTCCATCACGGTGCTTCCGATCACGCCCCGGTCCGCATAGACCCTCCTGCGACAGCGTGGCAAGGCGCGACGCCGGGCCTGCCTTGGCTCAAGCGGGGCGCGACGCCGAAACGGCTGGCCGGCTCGGGGCCAGCAGGAACCACAGCGCGGGAAGCAGGAACGCGAGATAGACCGCGACGGCGCCGACGCTCGGCGCGTCCTGATAGCCGAGTAGGCCCGTCAGCAGGACGCCCAACACGCCGTCCCCGGGGATTACGCCGCCGAGGTCGAAAGCCTGCTCCTGCAGCCCGTTCCACAGCCCGGCCTCGTGAAAGGACCGCAGCGCGCCCGCCAGCAGGCCGGCCGCCACGAAGACGATCAGCACGCTGGTCCAGCGGAAGAAACGGCGGAGATCGAGCTTGTAGCCGCCGTAGGTGACGGCGGCGCCGAACGCCACCGCCGACAGCACGCCCAGCAAGGCACCGAGCGGTGGGCCGTATCCTTGATTCTGCTGGACGGTCGCGAGCAGGAAGAACGCGGATTCGACGCCCTCGCGACCGACCGCGAAGAACGCCATCACGACCAGGGCCATCGCACCGCCGTCGTCCCGGCCAAGCGCCGCTTCGATGGAGCCGTGGACCTCGGCCTTGATGGACCGGGCGGCCCGCTTCATCCAGAACACCATGGCGGTGAGCACGCCGGTCGCCAGGATCGCCACGGCGCCTTCGAACAGTGCTTGCGCCCTCTCGGGAAATTCCGAGGTCGTGAGCGCGAGACCGAAGCCGAGCGCCGTGCAGATCACGACGGCCAGCACCACGCCGAGCCACACGGACCGCATGTAGCGCTGTCGGCCCGTCTGCTTGAGGTAGCTCGCCACGATGCCGACGATCAGCGCGGCCTCGATGCCCTCGCGCAGGATGATGAGATAAGCTACAAGCACCGCACTGTCTCCCCACATCACCACCGATACGACGCCCGTATAGGCCACAGACGACAGCTCTTCAAGCACAATATTGCAGACGCCGTTACATTATAGTAGCTTAAAACGGGCGACCAGACAGATTAGAACTGATCTTAACTGCAGCTTGGAACCATGATAAACTGCATAGCCGAAAAGGCGCCGTCGGAACGATTGGATCCGCAACGAGGGAAGGCTTCCCGGCCGGTTCGCGGCTGCGGCGGGACGTCGTGCGACAGCCGGGCCTCGGCCGGCGAAGCGAGGCGGCCGGCGTCATCCCGCCGGTGATCGGGCAGGCCGACCCGAGCCGCAGCCGCCGGGCGAACTCGAGGCGGGTGTCGGCCGTGCCGGATGAAGGCGGTTATGTCCGCGGGGGACCCTAGACGCGGTTCTTGCCCGGGACCCAGAGCACGTCCCCGCCCGCGAGGTGGTTGCAGTGTCGCGACGCCACGAACAGGAAGTCGGAGAGGCGGTTGACGTAGGCGAGCGCCGGCCCGCTCACGCTCTCGCCGCGGCCCTCCGCGAGGTCCACCATCAACCGCTCGGCGCGGCGGCAGATCGTGCGGGCCAAGTGGAGGGCGGCGGCGGCCGGTGTGCCGGCCGGCAGCACGAAGGAGCGCAGCGGGGACAGGTCGGCGTTGAGCGCGTCGATCTCGCGCTCGAGCCGGTCGACCTGGGCCTGCACGACGCGCAGCGCGCTGCCCTCGGCCTCGCCCTCGGCCGGCGGGGTCGCGAGATCGGCGCCGAGGTCGAAGAGGTCGTTCTGGATGCGGCCCAGCATGGCGTCGAGGTCGGGCGACTCGGTGGCGGTCGCGAGCCGCGCCAAGCCGATCGCCGCGTTGGTTTCGTCGACGGTGCCGTAGGCCGCGACCCGCGTGTCCGATTTCCGCCGGCGTTCGCCGGTGCTCAACGCCGTGGTGCCGTCATCGCCGGTGCGCGTGTAGATGCGGTTCAGAACCACCAATGCCGTCAGCTCCTGAAATAGAGCACGATCATGACCACCAGGATGGCCACGAACTGCAGACCCACGCGCCAGCGCATGAGCCGCTGCGACGTGCTGGAACTGCCGCCCCGCACCATGTTGATCAGCCCGGCGCAGAGCACCACGAAGACGAGCCCGATCGCGACCAGGACGAAGGCGTTGGCGGTGGCGGCGGACATGGCGGCGGATCCGGGTCGAAACGGCCCACCGTCTTACGCCAACGCGCCTGTGCCGCAAGCTGGAGCACATCGTCGCTGTGGCGCCGGCCCGCTCGGGGGCGACGCCATCCAGGAGGTTCGACCTCGTGCCGACGCGCGGCAGAACCCATGCGCAGCTATCGCTCGGGCCGCGGCCGTCACAGATAGACGCCGCCCGCCACCTCGATGCGCTGGCCGTTGATCCAGCGATTGTCGTCGCCGAGCAGGGCCGCGATCATCGGGCCGATGTCGTCGGGCAGGCCGGCGCGGCCGAGGGCGGTGGCCTGCGCCACGGAGCGGTTGTAGGCCGGGTTGTCGCGCACGGCGCCGCCGCCGAAATCGGTCTCGATGGCGCCGGGCGCCACCGTGTTGACCGCGATGCCGCGCACCCCGAGTTCCTTGGCGAGGTAGCGCGTCATCACCTCGACGCCGCCCTTCATCATCGCATAGGCCGACATGCCGGGCAGGGTGAAGCGGGCGAGGCCGCTCGACAGGTTGACGATGCGGCCCCCGTCGGCCAGCAGCGGCAGCAGCGCCTGGGTCAGGAAATAGGGACCCTTGAGGTGGACCGCGACGAGCCCGTCGAAGGCCGCCTCGGTGGTGTCGGCGAAAGGCGCATTGTGGCCGAAGCCGGCATTGTTGACGAGGTGGTCGAAGGTGTCGCGGCCCCAGGTGTCGCGCAGCGCGGCGCGGACCTCGCCGGCAAAGGCCGCGAAGCTCCCGGTGTCGCCCGCATCGAGCCGCAGCGCCACGGCGCGGCGGCCGAGCCCCTCGATCTCGTCGACGGCGGCCTCGGCCTCGTCTTGTCGGGACTGGTAGGTCAGCATCACGTCCACGCCCTTGCGGGCCAGGCTGACGGCCGTGTTGCGGCCGAGCCCGCGGCTGCCGCCGGTGACGAGGGCGATCTGGGGGGACGTGGTCATCGGGGTGGTTCCTTCCGTGGCGAGGACGATGGTCTAGCCCGGCCGGCGCCGCCCGGCTTGCCGGAACCCCCGGGAGACTTGCCCGATCCTCCGAAAACGCGATCGTGGCCCGGTCGGGCCGTGCTACGCTGGACCGTTGGGGCGGCAGGAGAGGCGGCCATGGAAACCCTCGCAGCGGCGGTGCGGCGCCACGCCGACCCGCATGCCGACCCGGACGGCATCGCGGCGACGCCGATCCCCGGCCTCGTGCTGATGCGGGTCTCCGGCCCGACCGGGCTCACGAAGGCGCTCTACCGGCCGGTGCTGTGCCTCGTGCTGCAGGGCGCCAAGGAGGTGACGGCGGGGGTCGCGGTGCACCGCTTCGCGGCCGGGCGCGCGCTCGTCGTCGGCGCCGACATCCCGGTCTCGAGCCGCGTCGTCGAGGCCAGCCGGGCCGCGCCCTATCTCGCCTTGGCGCTGGCGCTCGACCTCGGCGTGATGCGCGACGTCATGGCCGAACTCGCGGCCGCCACCCCGCCGCCGCCGCCGTCCGGCCGCGACCCCGCGATCCTGGTCGACGACACCGACGCGGCGGTGGCCGATTGCGCCTCCCGCCTCGTGCGCCTGCTCGACCGGCCCGCGGCCGTGCCGGTGCTGCGGGCGCCGATCGTCACCGAGATGCATTACTGGCTGCTGGCCGGCCGCCACGGGGCCGCCATGCGCCGCCTGGCGCTGCCCGACGGCCCCGCGGCGCGCGTGGCCCGCGCGGTGGCACTCCTGCGGGCCGGGTTCGCCGGGCACCTTCCGGTCGAGCGCCTCGCCGCCGCGGCCGGCATGAGCCCGTCCTCCTTCCACCAGCACTTCAAGGCCGTGACGACCCTGTCGCCCCTGCAGTTCCAGAAGCACCTGCGGCTCCTCGAGGCGCGCCGCCTGATGCTGAACGAGGGCCATGGCGCGACCCGCGCCGCCTTCGCGGTCGGCTACGAGAGCGCCTCCCACTTCACCCGCGACTACGCCCGCATGTTCGGGACGGCGCCGAGCCGCGACGCCGGGGAGGGGAGGGCGGCGGCGTGAGGGGGTGGGGGAGGCGGACGGGCGGGTGTTCGAATGGGCGGTGTTCGTGATCCATCTTGGACATACGCTAGTGGTAGGAATCAGACGCTTGGAACCCGCAACGAGCGCGCAAAGCGTTGAAACGACTCATATGGCAACAGACTCTCCCGTTTGATTTTCACCACTAGGGTAGCGCTTAATCACCGAAGCTGGCCGCAAGGAGAAAGGCTGCTTCGGGCGCGTAGATGACGAAGCAGCAAGTCCAGGATACCCCACAGAGAAGGACGAGACCCATGCGGCTCACGTCAGTTCCGTGCGGCGATCCTCGCCAGGGGCGTCCGGCGCCGCCCCCTGGACCAAGTACGCACTTTGGAGCATTGACAAGCCAGTGGCGCGGTTCGATGCTCGCCGGAGCTACAGCGTTTCACCATGCGGGTTTGTGGCCCGCGCGTAAGGCGCAGTGGCGCGGTGCCGAAAGCCACCGAGCGGAGGTCGACTCGACCGCGGATCATGACGCATCCGCGTGGGAAAACGGTGACGAGCTGTTCAGGTCCGCGCCCATCGGCATAGCGGCGCGTCATCGCACAGGCGCGCCAGGCCTTTTCCGTCACGAGCAGCCTTCCCGGATCGCCACGCGATCAGGCAGCACCGTCGTGATTGCGAAAGAGATTCCCGATGCAGGAGGAGCCGCGTGATGCGAGTGAAGGTGAACGGCCAGACCCTGACACATGACGGCGACCCGGACCTGCCGTTGCTCTGGTTTCTCCGAGACGAGGCCGGCCTGACCGGCACCAAGTTTGGCTGCGGCCAAGCGCTCTGCGGCGCCTGTACCGTGCATCTCGACGGGAGCGCCGTGCGCTCCTGCATTACGGCCATCTCCGATGTCGGCGACCGGGAGGTCACGACGATCGAGGGGCTTCATCCGCAGGGCAATCACCCGGTGCAGGTCGCTTGGCGCGAGCTCAACGTGCCGCAATGCGGCTTCTGCCAGGCCGGTCAAATCATGCAGGCGGCCTCGCTTCTGAAGGACATGCCCCATCCGACCGACGGGCAGATCCACGGGCAGATGAGCGGCAACATCTGCCGGTGCGGCTGCTACCAGCGCATCGTCGCCGCGGTCCGCAGCGCCTCCACGGGGACCTGAGCCATGGCCTATCATGACGCGAAGGCCTCCGGGCCGATCGAGAATGTAAGCCGGCGCAACCTGCTCAAGGGCGCCGCTGTGCTGGGCGGCCTCGTGCTGTCGGCCAAGCTGCTGCCGGGCGGCCGGGCCTATGCCGCCTTCCCCAGCGCTTACGGGACCGGCGGGAGCGCCATGCCGCACGGCACGGTGAACGATCCCCGCATCTTCGTCTCCGTGGCGCCCGACGGGCTGGTCACCATCGTGGCCCATCGCTCCGAGATGGGAACCGGTGTGCGCACCAGCTTGCCCATGGTGGTCGCCGATGAAATGGGCGCCGATTGGGACCGCGTGAAGGTCGTCCAGGCTCCGGGCAACGAGGAAAAATACGGTAACCAGGACACCGACGGCTCCCGCAGCACACGGCACTACCTTGTGCCGATGCGGCAGGTCGGCGCCGCGGCCCGGGCCATGCTGGAGGCAGCTGCCGCCAAGCGCTGGGGCGTGTCAGTCGACCAAGTAAAGGCGGGCATCCACGAGGTGCTCCGGGTCGGCTCGGGCGAGAAGCTGTCCTTCGGCGACCTTGCCGACGCCGCCGCTCAGCTGCCGGTGCCCGACGTCGGCACGCTCAAGCTCAAGGACCCCGGCGAGTTCCGCTACATCGGCAAGGGCGCGATCGGCATTGTCGACCTCTACGACATCACCACGGGCAAGGCAATCTATGGCGCCGACGTTCGGCTACCAGGGATGAAATACGCTGTAATCGCCCGGCCGCCGGTGGTGGGCGGCAAGCTCCTCTCGTTCGATGCCAAGGACGCACTCGCGGTGCCCGGCGTCGAGCAGGTGGTCGAGGTGCAGGGCTGGCCCTGGCCCTCGAAGTTCCAGCCGGTCGGCGGTGTGGCCGTGATCGCGCGCAACACCGGCGCCGCAATCAGCGGTCGCGACGCCCTGAAGGTGACCTGGGACGGCGGTGCAAATGCCAAATACGATTCGGTGGCGTACCGCGCCGATCTCGAAGCGGCGGCGCGCCAGCCCGGCGAAGTCGTCCGCAACGAAGGCGACGTCGAAGCGGCGCTGAAGGCCGCCGACAAGGTCGTCGTCGGCGAGTACTACCTGCCCCACCTCGCCCACGTCAGCATGGAGCCACCCGTCGCCACTGCCCATGTAGCTAACGGCAAGGCGGAGATTTGGGCGCCCGTCCAGAGCCCGGGCGGGACGCGCGAGGACGTTGCCAAGACCTTGAACATCCCCGTCGAGGACGTGACGGTGCATGTCACGCTGCTCGGTGGCGGCTTCGGCCGCAAATCGAAATGCGACTACGCCTTGGAAGCGGCCCTGCTTTCCCAGAAGGTGGGGGCGCCCGTCCGTGTGCAGTGGACCCGCGAGGACGACGTCCGCCATGACTTCTACCACACTGTGTCGGTCGAGCGGATCGAGGCGGGCCTGGACAAGGCCGGCAAGGTGGTGGCGTGGCGCCACCGTAGTGCCGCGCCAAGCATCGGCTCGACCTTCGCGGCCAACACCACCCATCAGCTCTCCTTCGAGCGAGGCATGGGCTTGGTGGACCTGCCGTTCGAGATCCCGAACATCCGGTGCGAGAACCCGGAGGCGGCCGCCCATACGCGGATCGGCTGGTTCCGCTCGGTCTCCAACGTGCCGCGGGCCTTCGCCACCCAGTCCATGGTGGCCGAACTCGCCCACGCGACCGGGCGCGACCCAAAGGACATGCTGCTCGATCTGATCGGTACCGCTCGCCTGGTTGATCCCGGCAAGACCACCAAGGACTTCTGGAACTACGGCGAGCCCTTCGACAGCTACCCGATCGACACCGGCCGGCTACGCCGGGTGGTGGAACTGGTGGCCGAAAAGGGCGAGTGGGGCCGCAAGCTGCCTTCCGGCCACGGCCTCGGCATAGCGGCGCATCGCAGCTTCGTGAGCTACATCGCCACGATCGTCGAGGTGGCGCTGGACGAGAAGGGCGCCATTACGATCCCGCGCGTGGACATGGCGGTCGACTGCGGCACCTACGTCAATCCCGAGCGTATCCGCTCGCAGATGGAGGGTGCCGTCATCATGGGGCTGAGCTTGGCCAAATACGGCGAGATCACATTCAAGGATGGTAAGGCGCAGCAGGGCAACTTCGACGACTACCCGGTGCTACGGATCGACGAGGCGCCCCAGGTCACCAATGTCCACATCATGCCGCCGGGCGACCAGACCCCGCCGGCCGGCGTCGGCGAGCCGGGGGTGCCGCCGGTGGCGCCGGCGCTGATTAATGCAATCTTTGCGGCGACGGGGCAGCGCATCCGGGCGCTGCCGATCGGCAAGCAGATGGCCATGCTGACCCAGCAGGACGGCCAAGTTACCCGTCCGCGCAGCGCGCCGCAGTCGGAGCAATCGACCTCCAACCAGGCCGCCCCGGACGCGACGACCAAGCAGCCGACGGGCACCATGACCCGTCGGCGAAAGTCAAGCAGATGAACGACGACGCGAACCGCAAGACCCAGATCGAGGGCAAATGAGCCGAGGGCCGCGCCGGGGGAGCGATTGAGGCTGGGTGCCTGCCACATCCCTGATCGCTGTCCTTTTGTACTGCGCCAGTTGCGGAGATGCCGACGCGGAGGGGCTCTCAGCAATCAGATGCGCTGCCGCTTGAGCACCTCGCCGCGACAGAGCGGTGCACTCGGCTGGTTGGAAGGTTGGTGAGACGGACGATAGTGGCCCAAAGGCTTCGGACAGTGCTCCGGGCTTAACTTCTGGCGCAAAGCACCTCCAGCGTGGCCGCAGGCGATGTCTGCCGTCGGGCAACGGCAAATCTTACCTCTACGGCCGAGTTGGCCGTATAGTGGACCTTGCCAAGGCGCGCGCCAAGATCCGGAGTTGGCGCAACTACGCGATTCGGCATCTTTGGCTGCACAATCAAAGGAAACGCCAACGCTCTCCCTGCCCAGCGTCGCCGCCCCACTCCGCCTGCGCACCATCCTTCACCCGCTACCTTGCCCCAACCCGCTCGCCCCCACGAGCCCTGAGACCCCACCGTCGCGTCGGACTTGCGACTACGTCCGACATCTTCGCGGCGCAGGGCCTCGCGCTCCGAACGACAACAAGCACTCGATCGCGTCCGAGCGGACGCTCCCACCCCCACCCCCCTCACACCAGCTCGCGGAACGCTGCGGCGCTGAAGTCCTGCAGGCCTTCGAGGTTGCCCTCGCGCACCTTGGTGACCCACTGCGGGTCGCTCAGAATCGCCCGGCCGACCGCGAT
>JAABUL010000654.1_pt1 | contig 72985 bp, 66 predicted proteins | sample 5559151 | NCBI WGS metagenome assembly JAABUL01 (sample SAMN10711876, study PRJNA513368) | rock metagenome | isolation source: Antarctica rocks | place: Antarctica: Victoria Land, Pudding Butte sud | reverse complement strand
AGCCGGCGGTTATCCAAGGACTACGAGCGTCTACCCGAGACCAGCGAGGCGTTCATCTACGTTACCATGAGTCGCATCATGCTCAAGAGATTGGCTCGATCATGACCTTTTCAGACAGCTTCTAGTAACTCTGCGAACGAATCCAACGTCTCGGAGCTTCCGCCATCGCCATAAGGACCGTCCGAAGGGATTGGGTCGGTTCTCTGGAATTGCGTTGCAATGCACGCGCCTGCCGCAGGGGTCTAAGATGCAAGATACACATGAAGGGAGTGCATTGAATGGACACACGCGAGGAACTACGGGACGAATTGATCGCGGTTCTTGGTGCCACACGGGAGCTTTCTCCGGACACGGACCAGCATCTGGCTGAAGCGTTCTTACGGCGGGTCGATGCGGACGCACGCCGTCGGGCAACGAGTAGACCGGAGCGGGCCAGGCGCCCATACGCAAGGCCGTTGAGCCTCTCCTCGCTAGCGGTGATCGCAGCGATCGAGGGCGGCGTCATGTACTTCTCCGATGAGTTGATGAAGGGGTATTTGGGAGTATACTCATATTCCAGCGCCAATACCCTCATGAATACCGTCTTCATTGGGCTCTGGCTGGTCCAGGTATCCTTGACGGTCCTCCTCCCCCGAGTCTTGCCCTCCATCACCCCGTCTTCCTCTCATCGGCGGCAGAGTACCTTTCGTGAGATGTGAGCCAACGTTAGGCAGCATCGTTTGGGTTGTTAAGAGACGATAACGGAGGAGTCTATGGTTCTTATTCGTTTCATTTCCATACTGCTTGCGTGTGCCTGTGGCGCGCTGGCCACTCCGGGAGTCCACGCGCAAGGCACGAGTACAGCCCGAGTAAAAACGGTGACCCAGCTACTCGCGTTCTGTAGCCATCATCGTTCTGCACGCTTCGGAGCCTCAGTGAAGGGCTTCTATGTCCCCGTTTTTACCGGCAGTGCTGGGCCAACGGTGGATGGCGCTGTCTTCAGTTCGCGACAGCGCCACACTGAATTGCGCAGCGTACCGCCGCGCGCTCTCGCCCTGTTTCCGACGGAGCTGGTACCTCAGCACACCGCTCCACGTGCTGGCTCGTGGGTCATCCTGCATGGAAGCATGTATTGCACCAGCGGGTACTTCAATGTGACATCTTTCCAATATGAGCATCGACCGTAGGCACGCTATCTCAAACGGTCTCTTCTCGGGTCAGCGTTGGTACGATGTCGATTCCCATGTCTTCTTCGCGTGGTTGGCACGATCGGTGCGACTCGAATTAGATTTGTGAACCTACAGCAGAGAAGCCGCCGTCTCTTCCGTGCCTTCTGCGCGGTCACGTGCCTGCCAGCAGCAGCCGTGGTCGGTATCCTGGCAGGTATCTTCGACAGTCCTCTTTTGGGGGTCGGTGCTGTCGTAGGTTTCGCCTACGGTCTCTTGGTTATGGCTGTGTATCTTCACTATCTCCGTCGCTTCCACCCTCGTTTTGTCGAGCAGGCACAGATGGAAGAGTTGCGGGCGAAGGGGTACACTGTCCACGAGCCAAGCGCAGGAGCGCGGGACGGTTCCGGCTCATAAGCCGTTATTGTGCAAACAGGGAAAACAGCTCGCCGTGAGCCGGGCGACCATTACTCCCCGTGAGTGTGGGAGCACTCGCTATAATTCGGCGCATCTGTCCGCCCCCGTAGCTCAGTTGGATAGAGCATCCGCCTTCTAAGCGGGTGGTCGTGGGTTCGAGTCCCGCCGGGGGCGCCACTTTTCCCCACAGCTTACTGTGTGCCGCTCGCGATGCGGAGCGCGATCTCTGCTCGCTGCAGCGGCACCTGGTTGAGGATGATGCCGAAGGGGCGCAGGGCGTCTTCGACGGCGCTGACGACGGTGGGGATGGCGCCGATGGTGCCGCCCTCGCCGGCTCCTTTGATGCCTTCCGGATTAAACGGCGAGGGTGTTTCCACATGCGCTACCTCCAGCATGGGGACGTCGCCGATGCTGGGAAGCAGATAGTCGACAAAGGTCGGGTTGGCGGGATGGCCCTGGCCGTCGTCGGCGCACTCCTCCAGCAGGGCATTGCCGATGCCGTGCACCACACCGCCGTGTACCTGCCCTTCGACGATGGTTGGATTGATGACCGTGCCGCAGTCGTGGACCACGACGTAGCGTAGAATCGTCACCTGGCCGGTTTCGGCGTCGACCTCGACGATCGCGGCGTTGACGCCTCCCGCCCAGGTGGAACCTCCGGCCGGCTGGTACTCGACTCGACTCTGCAGCGGCGCGCCTCGTCGATCTGCCTCCTGGGCCACCTCGCGCAACTGGAGTACCCGCTCCGGTACTCCCTTTACTGCAATGCGACCGTTCATCAAGTCGAGATCTCCCGGTGCAATCTCCAACATGTCGGCGGCCAGGCTCAGGACTCGATCGCGCAGCTCGCGCGCGGCCCGGCCCACCGCGTTGCCGCCGGTCTGGCCCATGCGGCTGGCAAAGGTTCCAGTTCCCGTGGCCACCTGGGCGGTATCGCCCGATAGATAGTGGACCGAATCGAACGAAACCCCTAGGCGGTCGACAGCCATCTGGGTAAAGGCGGTGGCGTGTCCCTGGCCCTGGCTGGGCGAACCCACCCGCACCGCGACCGTGCCGTCCGGCTCCAGGCGCAGCTGGGCTTCCTCTCCACCCACGCCGGTGGCTTCGATGAATGCGGCCAGGCCAAGACCGAGGTAGCGTCCCTGCTGCCGGGCCGCTTCCTGCTCGCGACGGAAGGACGCGTGGTCGATCATGTCCAGTGCGCGGTCCAGGTAGGTGGGGAAGGAACCGCTGTCGTACACCATGCTTGCTGCACCGGCGGAAGGCAGGCCGGTGTCGTAGGGGAAGGCCTGCGGCGGGATGAAGTTTCGGCGGCGAATCTCGGCGCGGTCTACCTGGAGCCGTTCGGCCAGCCGATCGAGCAGGCGCTCCACCACGAAGATGCCGTTCTGGCGTCCGCCGCCGCGCAGCGGCGAGGTCATGACGCGATTGGTGTAGACGCCCGTGACCCGGATTCGAGCCGCCGGCACGCGATATGGCCCCAGGAGATGACGCATGGTATTCATGGGCGCCGAGAGCCCGCCGGCGGTGTACGCTCCCGTGTCCTGCACGATGTGATGGTCGATACCGAGAATAACGCCATCCCGCGTTGCCGCCAGCCGAGCCTCGACGGTGAGCCCGCTGCCCTGGGCGGTGGTGAGCAGCTCTTCGGTGCGGGTGGCGGTGAAGGAAATCGGGCACTGATGGCGCAGCGCCAGCGCGGAGACCACGTACTCCTCGGCGTAGATCCGTCCCCTGGGGCCGAAACCGCCGCCCACGTCCGGCGTCACCACGCGCAACTCCTCCGGCTCGAGCCCTAGATAGGCGGCAACGCCATCGCGCACGTTGTGTGGCGCCTGAGTAGCGTCCCACAGGGTGAGACGGATCCCTGCGTCGCCGCCCGGCGCCGCCGCGACGGCCCGCGGCTCCATGGCGGCGCCGGCGGCGCGCGCAAAGGTGTAGCGCTCCTCGACCATGATCTCCGCCTCCGCAACAGCGGCGTCCACCTCGCCGAAGCCGGTGGACAGTTCCAACGCCACATTACCGGCCACATCCGGCCAGACCAGTGTGTCTCCCTCCAGCGCCTGCTCCACGGTGCCGACCGGGTCGAGCGGCTCATACTCGACGACAATCAGGTCCAGCGCGTCGGCCAGCGCCTCTCGGTCATCGGCCAGTACCACGGCCACCGGCTCGCCCACATACCGCACCGTATCGGTTGCCAGCGGAGAGAAGCCTCGCGCCTGGAGCGCGGGCGGCATGGCCGCGGCCGGCACCGGGCGTGCCACCTCCGGCAGATTCGTCGCGGTGTGTACCGCGGCCACTCCCGGTACCAGGAGCGTGGCTGAATCATCGATGCTGGTGATCCGCGCGGAAGGATGGGGGCTGCGGACGAAGCCCGCGTACAGCATACCTGGAAAGCGGAGGTCGTCCACATACTGCCCTGCTCCGCGCAGCAGGCGAGGATCTTCCACGCGCCTTATGCCTTGGCCGAGGTAGGTCATAGTACTTCCCTTGGGTGTTTTCTGAGTCTAGCTGTAGCTTGTATGGTGTGCGGAGAAGGGGTGGAGGAAGCACGTTCTCGGTGTCCGCTCGACCCGACCCTGGTCCGCTCTCACCCGTCAGGCTCATGGGCGGACAGTTCTGAGGCTTCGTGTTCACGTGGGATGTCACCCGCCCCCGGTTCGTTGTCCGCAATATCCAGACCGTATGCACCATGAATGCCATGTTCGTTCTCATCTATAGTCCTCTGGTCGGTCCTGGCACCTGGCTACCGGTGGCCCAGTGGCTCGAGCAACAGGTCGTGACGGTCCTCGTGCCCAGGCTCACAGATGACTGCGATACAACGGCCCCCTACTGGAGGCAGCATGCCGAGGCAGTTGCCCAGCGGATGTTGTCCCTTCCCGCGGATCGTCCGCTGATTCTGGTGGGACATAGCGGCGCCGGTCCGCTCCTTCCTGCCATCCGCGAACGTGTGCCGCACCCGATCGCAGGATACATCTTCGTCGATGCGGGGCTGCCTCGGGACGGGATGAGCCGTCTGGCGGAAATAGAGGAAAGCATTCCAAAGGATGCAGTGGTGGTTCGGGAGCATCTTGAAGCCGGCGACCGCTTCCCCCTGTGGACCGATGAGGAACTCCGTGACCTTGTACCTGACGTACAGCGGCGTCACGATCTGCTGGCCGAGCTCTCCCCGCGTCCTCTCGCCTTCTTTACCGAGCCAATCCCGGTCTTCGCCGGTTGGCCCGACGCTCCCTGTGCCTACATCAAGCTCAGCGACGGGTACGGGCGAGCAGCGGAGGCGGCGCAGCGCGCGGGCTGGGCCTGCCGCGCGATCGACGCCGGACACTTTCACATGCTGGTCGATCCGGTTAAGATTGCCGCACTGCTTCTGGCTCACGCCGAGTCTATGGCAACCAATGCAAACGGGGACCGATACGACTGAGCGGCGCAGGCTCTAGCGCCCTCGTTCCCTGGCTGCCGTCTCCAGACGCGATTCACGCTCCAGGGCGGAGACCAGCGGTGTGAGGACCAGGTTCATCGTGCGCTGGGCGCCGACCTCCGGGGCAGCCGGCGTCTTCATCGCATCGGCCAGGGCCAGCCCCTGCATGCGGCTGTGCGGCACATCCATCATGGAGAGGACGGTGGGAGCGATATCGATCAATCGGGCCGGGTACCTGGAGACGTAGTTGCGCCGGAAGCCGGGGCCCGCGATGATCAGCGGAACATGCTGCGATTGCCAGTCAGCCCCGCCGTGGTCGCCCTTCCAGGTGGATTGGGCGGTGGTACTTCCCACCGCGCCCTGGGTGAAGAGCACCGCCAGATCGGGACCATTCGGCCCCAGGAAGGTGCGCAGCAGGTACTGATTGGCCGCGGCCACCCCGGCGGTCAGGAACTGCGCGCCGGCATTGACGTACTGGTACCGTCCCTTCACCATCTCCTTGTAGTACACGGACTGGATGTACGGAATGTGCAACCGGCCGATAATGCGTGCCGCCGCGCCGGCGCGGGACCGGTCGTGCAGCCAGAGGTAGGCGCCGGTGTGATACGTGTCGCGGGTGATGCCGGTGCCTGCCGCCATGACGGCGTCACGTATCTCCTTTTCGGGCACTGCGCGATAGATTGGCGAGAATCCGTGATCGGCAGTGAGCACAAAGATAGTTCGCTTCAGTACATGAGCGCGCCGGTAGGTGTCTTCTAGCGTACCGAGGTCCTGATCAAAGCTCTGCATGAGGGACGTTACCGCATGCGGCGCCAGCGAGGCGCCCCACAGATGGCCCAGCGGCCAGTCGAACTCCGGCAGGTTGATGAGCGTCACCTGCTGGTGCATGCGATCGAAGGTGGCCGCTGCCAGGTTCATGGCCTCGCGATCGCCCATGCCCAGCGGCTGGACGTCCTTGCCCTGCAAATTCGGGGCAGTGAGCACCTCCGGCGGTGGCATGTGACCAGGAATGAAGGTGGGAACCAGGGCGCCGCCGGGGCGGGACGCATAATACATAATCACATCAGCGCGCGGACCGCCCAGTGCGTCCGCGGCGTAATACTTATACCCGCTCAGCGCAACCACCTTGGCGGCCGGGTTCTGCCGGTGTACCAGGCCGGCAATGGTGGGCGCGCCGGCCATCAGCATAACTTTTTCCATGGCGCCGGCGCGGATCTTGGCCGGATCGAAGAGGTTGATGCTGACGTTGTTGGCGGTGACCCAGCCAAAGCTGGATATGCCGTCGCGTCGCGGCTCCGACCCGGTGGAGATGGCGGCATGTCCGGAGGGCGTCTCCGACTCCAGGATACCGGTCCAGGCCTTGGGGAACTGCGTGCCGCGGGCCATCAAGGCCTGCACATGCGGGATGTTCGGCGTCTTGAGGTAGCCGGGACGCGCGCCGTCCAGCACAATCAAGCAGAGGTAATAGGGCTTGGCCGGCACATGGGCGCCGGCCCGGATGATGGTACGGCCGACGTGATGGTAGGCCAGAGTCGATAGCGGCAGGGAGACCGCCGCCAGGGCGACCACGACTGAGGCGAGAATCACCCTCTTCACTGTAAATCCTGCACAAAACCCCCGGAGAGCGCATGGGCGAGTGCCCGTCTGGTATCACCATACCAACTGCAGGCTGCTTGCTCACATATTTCTTAACTCAACTGTAACCCTCGGCCCTTGCCGGATCCGTCGTTCTGCTTTACGCTCGCTCTATTCGACCTGTATACAAGCAGAGGAGATCCGCATGAATGAGACGCGACAGGCCTACCAGACCTCCCTGCGGGCCATTGGCGCGTATCTCGACCAGCGCCCAGCGGGGAGTGTTCGTGTGATCGAAGTGCCCGAGGGGTTCGACGTTCATTGGCTCGGGGGAGCAGCGGATCACCATCTTCAGTCGGTTCATCTGCCCATCGACCAGTTACTGTCGTGGGGCGAGGAACTAAAACGCAAAAAGACCCGCAGGTCTTTCCGGCCCCACGCGCGTATCACTTAGGACGACAGCTACGAAAATGTCTTTCGGGCGCTGGGCTTCGAGCTGGACGCGCTCGATGCGTACAGCATCCTGGTGGACGAGTTAGAGGACGGCTTCCTGGTTACCTACCAATTCCTCAACCCGCATGAAAGCTACATGCTGCGCAAGCACATGATGATACGTCGACGGAATGAGATGTTTCAGGTGCTGAGTCCCGCGGATGCGCGGCGTCAGGCGCACAAACACTCACTACGAGAGCTGCTTGCCGGATAACCATCCTTTACCTACCACCTGCTTCCGCCCTCCATGCCGCCACGGCATTCGAGGGCGGGAATTTTGTGTCCCCACCTCACACCTTCCGCCACGGAATGAGGCCGGGTGGAGCGGTGGGATGAGGATTACCCTGACGCCACCGGCCGTGGGACAGAGCATTTTTGGGCTCATCTTTCGGACTGAGTTGGTAGAAGGGCCGGTCTTCCACCAGGCCGAGCCTGAGGGCGGTGCAAATGGACGGCTCGTTTTCTCGGTCAGTGTCCCAGGTCGGGCGGATACCCTGGGCCAGGCAGTGGTGAATATAGGCCGAACTGGTCACGGTGGAGAAGCCGCGGCGGCGGTGCGGCGGGGCGGTATTGACCGCGATATTGGCGCTGTGCGAACTCACTGAGATGGCGTAGGCAACGCTCGCCATGGCGCCATGGATCATGGCACAGAAACCGAAGCCACCCGCGATGAAGCGCTCGTAACTGCCCCAGAACATGCCGATTCCGGCTTGAAGCTCTCCGTCGGCCCGCTCCGCCAGCACCCGGTCCAGCCGTCGTATCTCGGCGCCGGTCGGTGGTACCACGCTTGGGGCAGGCGTGCCGGGCGGGAGGATGAACGCTTTGCGATCGATGATTCGCCATCGGTCCGGCTGCTCGGCCAGCAGGGCGTCGCACCATGCACCGTCCACCATGTAGCCATAGAGCGCGTGGAAGACACCGGCTTCAGCCGGCGCATCGCTCAGAAAGGCGCGCAGCGTGGCCGTGGTAGGTGAACCGGCCAGGTAATATCCATAGGTTCGGCAGAGGAGCGCAGCGGTGGGTGTGTCAGGGTCGTCGACAAAGACCCACCCTGCCTGCTTGCCTTCAAACACCGAGCGGATCTGGGCTTCGTCGAACCAGGCACCGGCGAAAAGGCTTTCGGCTCGGTCGATCATGCAATGGGGTAGCTGGTAGACAGTGGCCGGCGGTTGATAGGCACGGAGCAGATGGTGGCTCGGCATACGGCTCCTCTGTTCTCGTCTCATTGTCGCAGAGGAGCACGCGTGCACCTTACAGTGACGATGGGCGTAACTGCCGCACACCCTCCAGGACCATTGGCCACGCACCTGATCGTGGGTCGATTGGCTCGAAGTGACCCATTCCAGGGAGAGGAATGAGTGTGGCATGGTCCCCCGCGGCGCGAGCACGTGCCGCGTAAGCGTGACTCATGCTGAACGGGACATTGCTGTCCTCGACGCCGTGGATCAGCACCTGAGGCACTCCCAAAGGCACTAGCTCGGCAGGCGATGCCGCGGCGTAGCGCGCGGGCGCCGTATCGGGCGTGCCGCCCAGCAGCTCACCAACCGCTCCGTTCCCCAGGCGCAGCAGCCACGCGGCGATCAGGTCACTGACTCCCGCCAGTGAGATGACGCCCCGCAGGGGTAGGGGGTGGTCCAGATACAGTTCGTTATCCGCGGCCAGGCGATGCCGTGCGGCGAGCCACAGCGCCAGGTGTCCGCCGGCGGAGTGCCCGACGGCGAGCAGGCGGTTGAGATCGAGCGGGTACTGCGCCGATACCTCTCGGAGGTAATCGGCGCCGCGCGCGACATCAAGCAGCGTATGGGGCCAGCCGCCGCCAGGATCATCCAGCCGGCGATATTCCAGGTTCCAGGTGGCGAAGCCGGCAGCCGTGAGAGCAGCGCAAAGATGCCCAAGGTGCTCCAACGAGTACCGCGCGCGCCAGAAGCCTCCGTGAATCACCAGAACCACGGGGTGCGGCCCAAGGCCGGGCGGGAGCCGCAGATCGCCGAACTGCAATGGATCGGACCCGTATGGCAGGCGAGTGTCCGCCTGCGGCGGAGCAAGGTCCAGAATGCTACGGTTCGGCATCAGTGTGGTCCTGCGCTGTCACACGTGGGTCGGCCATGCGTTGTACAGGTTGGTTCCGTGTTGCATAGTGGAGGCAGTATACTCGGTATACTCCGTATATTTCGACCTGGGCTTGGGACCGGGATATCGCCGTGTTTGAGGCCTTCCAGTGTCCCAGCGAGCCGATCGCAGGGAGCCGGCGAACTGATAGGGAAAGAAGAGGTGTAGCTATGTGGAACAAGATTGCCGCTCTGCTCATTATCACAACTGCTCTGCCCCTTGCCGGGCAGCGTGTGAGTTGGGCCGCGGGCGCCCAGCGGGCACTGAACGGCAGTACCGCGCCGACCGGATTTAAAGTGTTCATTTCGCGCAGCGAACGCTATCAGATCGCCTACCCCAACACCTGGTTCTTGCGCACGGCAGCCAGCACGCAATACTTTTTTGGCGAGGTGGACCAAAAGCTGGCGACGACCGTCAATGTCAACACGGTTGGCGCCAAGGGCGCTTCGCTGCCGCAGACCACGAACCGGCTCAAGAGTACCTTGTTGAGAGCAGGCGTTCGCATCGACCGGATTGAGTCCACCCGGATCGATGGGGTGGAGGCACGCACCATCCTGGCCCACCTGCTCAAGAAGAAGGGGGGGGTGCGTGATCGGTTCGAGACCGCGGTCTTCATCGCGCGAGGCAAAGTCTGGCAGATAACCCTCTCCTCGGCGCCGTTGCTCATGGGACTGAATCTGGCGGTGTTTGAAAAGATGCTGTCGTCGTTCAGACTCAGATAAGCGACATCTGCCGCGACGCGCGGTAGGGCTAGCGGACCAGCGTGCTTTGCACCACCACATGGTTGGAGGCGCCGGCATGAACGGTGTGATACCACGCTGAGATGGAGCGATAGCCGAAGCCCTGCTGCACAGCCGTGGCTGCCGGGGTGTTGGTGGCCTGTGCCAGCGCACCGGGCACGGCGACGGTAGCCAACGGCGCGGGAGTTGGCCCCGGGCGGATCTGCAGCCCGGTGCTGGTCTGGCCAGTGCTGGACCGAGCCCGGATGGTTGCCGTGCCGATCGTGGCAGTACCCGGTACGGTAAGTTGCGCGCTATAGGCGCCGCTGCTCCCCGTCACCACGCCGGTGGCCACAGTGCGCACGCCTCCCGGCACGCGAAAAGCGCCGCTTACGATGACGTGTACGCCGGCTCCGAAGTTTTCTCCGGAGACCGCGATCGCCTGCCCCGGAAACACCGCGGCGGGCTGTACTACGATCGAGGGACCAGTGGAGATGGAGAGGGGTGCGTAGGCCTTGAAGCCGCCGGTATCGTTGACCGCGGCCACCGAGTACCTGCCCGGTCGTGCACTGGCAGGCAGGTCCAGCGAGGTGGTGAAGGCACCATAGACATCGGTCAGAAAGGTGCCGGAGAGCGTCGTGTTGGTCGTGCCGCTGCGCGCGACGGTGAGCGAGACGCTCACTTCGCTCTCCGGCACAAACTCTCGTCCCTTGAGGTCGATGCGGGCGCCGGGGCGAACGGTTTGTGCCGCCAGTGTGATGGAGGGACGGTAGACGACTATCAGGTGTGCTTGGGCCTTTTTGCCCGACTGGCCGGTGGCGGAGAGGGTGACTGGTCCCGCCAGGGCGTCGCGCGGGATGCGGATGGCAAACTCATAGAGCTTGCCGTTCGTATTGGTGCGGACATCGCGCGTTACCGCATGGGTGTTGAGGTTGTACAACGGGAATTTCACCGAGAGGTGAATCGCTTCGGCTGGCCCGAACCCCGCGGCGCTGATATACAGCGAGTGCATGGCAATGACATACGCGGTGGAGGGGGCCGCCCCCACCTGGAGATACACCAGTGGCACGACCGTGAGCGGTTTCGTGGCCTGGTGGCCGTGAAAGTCGCGTAGGTCGACCGTGTAGATTCCCTGCGTGGCGGTGGCTGGCACGGTGATGGTGGCGGAGAGGCTGCCGGAGGCGCCCGCGCGCGACGCCGTCTCCAGGCGTTTGGGGCGGCCGCTCAGCAGCAGGTCGATGCCCACCACGGCATCGTCGTTCGGGTAGAAGCCATAGCCATACACCGTGACGCTATCACCTGGAGCGGCGTAGGCGCGCGACAGCCTGACACTGGCCGCGGCTGATGCTGGGGCGGCCGCAGCCAGCCAGCCGGCAAGAGCGACGCACACCAGCAACGGCGCCCCCACGAACCGCCGAGAGAACCGTGAGTTCATGGTGCTTTCACCCTTCCACCAATACTTCCACCTTGTTGTACATCACGATGCGACAGAACCTGTGCGTGGAGCGACACGGGATAAGGCCGCCTCATTCCGTGTCGCTACCGCCACCTGTCTGCCGTTGGTCAGGATCACGTGCAGTGTGAACGGTCCGCGCTTCAGTGCACGCACCCGGTAGTGATACTCGTGCCGGTTGGTGGCACGGATCACGCGAGGATTGAGCCGGCGCTGACCGGCGTAGAGATCGAAACCAAGGATGCCGCTGGTTTCGGTCAGCCGCCAGCTAAAGTTCACGGCGGCGCCATCCCAGATCGCGATGAAGCGAGCGACGCGCGCTGCGGTGGGCGATGTCATCACCGTGTATTCATTGAGGCGATTATTGCCGAAGTCGGCAACGTAGCCGTTGCCGGCCGGGTCGAAGGTGATATCGCTGGGGTTAGCCAGCGAGACGGCGCTAGGCCCCATGTTGTTGTAGCCATTCTCCGTAAAGTTGGCCGTGCCGGGCTGACCCAGTTCGCCGGTCGCGGTGTCGGAGGCGCTAGTGCCGGGAAAGGTGGGCACGGCGAACTGGAGCACGCGGTTATTGCCGAAGTCGGCGATCCAGAGCCACCCATTGGGGCCTAGGGCCACGCCCTCCGGACTGTTCAGGTTCGCAGCGCTGGGCGAGCCGGCGGCGCCCGTGCCGTTGTCGTTCGGGGTAGGGCTGGAGAAACTGCCCGCGTGGCCATAGACCAGGGTGGCCGTCGGGCCGTTGCCACTGCCGGCGGGGAAGCCGAGAACCCGGTTGTTCACGGTGTCGGCGACGAACACGTTGCCCGGCCCATCAGCTGTGATGCTGGTCGGCAGGTTGCAGGAGGAGGCGGAAGGCGGTTCCGGCGCCCCGGTCGAGTTGAAGCCGGACTGGCACCAGACCTGGCTGGCCGGCAGGTTGCAATTACTGTTGCACGACATCGCCAGGGTGGCCGCCGAATACTTCAGCGCGCGGTTATTAAAGGTATCGGCCACGTAGAGAGTAGTGCCGGCGGGGTCGAATCGTATCTGGGCCGGAGAGTAGAGACCACAGGCCGTGGGTGCGGAGATCGAGGCCGCAGCGGCGCAGTTCGGTACGGTGCTGTTGCCGGTCGAGTCGTCGGGCGCGACGGTGAACATGTTCGGCTGACCGAGGACCGATGAGGCCGGCTGGTCGTTGGTCGCCACCGGGAAGCTGTATTTGAGCACACGGTTGTTGCCGGTGTCGGAGACCCAGACATTCCCGGCGCTGTCGACAGCCACGCCGCGCGGGTTGCACAGCGTCTTTGCGGAGGGAGCGCCGCCCTGGTTGCACAGATAGGAGATGAAGTCCGGCTGCCCAAGCACCACCGTGGCCACCGGCGAGATAACGCCAGCAATCTTGGGGAACATCAGTACTCGATTGTCTGCGTGGTCGGCCACCCACAAGTTTCCGGTCAGCGGGGCAATAGCGCTCTGTTCCGGGTGGCAGAGGGACGAGTTGCTGGGCGGCAGGGTACAGGAGGTACTGGTTGCGGAGGTCTGCCCCACCTGGCCGCTGCTCGCCTGCGCCTGGGGACCAGGAGACAGGGCGATTTTAGATGACAGCGCGGAGGGATCGGCAATATGGCCGACAGTGGTAGACCAGTTGGTGTCTCCCACGCGCGGCCCGCCAGCGATCATCTCCGTGGCGAACCAGATCGACCCATCGGTGGCGGCGTTCGCCGCCGAATAATCGCCCCAGCGTTCCGGCGGTCCCAAGCTGGCGGCGAGTCCCGTGAAGCCGTCGGCGGGCTGAGCGCCGGTGCTCACGATGTGGATGGCGCTGGAGGCGCCATTGGTGGCGTCGAGATGGACGTAGCCGGCGCTGGGGTATGGCGCATTGGTTGTCGCGCCGTCCGGTCCCACGATGCTGACTACCATCTCAGCCTGCCCGGCGTCGTTCACGCCCACGGCAGGATACGAAAGGTTTTCTCCGGCGAGCGACACCGTTCCCTGCTTGACGACCGAGGGGCCAAAGATGCCGGAGCTGTTTTGGGGCGACACGATGTAGTAATTGGCGGCAACTGTGCCATCGACATCACGGGTGGCGTTGGACGACCACAGCTTCCCGGCGGCATATGTCACCTGGAGCAGCCGGGTATCGCCACCGTCCGTGGTCGCGGGGCCTTGGGTCTTCTCGTACGGCGCGGCGCCAGTCCGCTGCTGCATCTGTGACGGCATGCTGAATGGCTGGCTGATGATGTCTTTTTTGCTAAGCGATGGAGCGGAGGGGGTTCCCGCGCTCAGTCTGTCGGTCTGGGTGGCTGCGAATACCCGTAGCGTGCCACTGGCATACGCCTCCATCAGGTATTCAGTTCCGCCGTTGCTGCTGTCGTAGGTAGAGCCCGGTACAAAGGCCGGCTGGACTGAGTCGTCGTTGTCGACGCCACCCGAGCTAGTGCTATACGGAAAGACCACGATCGCTTCCTGCTGAGTGGCCAGGAGCTGGCTCTTAGGGATGGCGTACAGCTCGGCGCCGTATGACGTGCCGAAGGAGCCCAACGGACCGAATTCGTTGACGGTGATCCACACACTGTTGGCGTCGGCGCCCAGGTACGGCTGGTCCCCGAGACAGGGACATTGTGGTTTGTCAGCGTGGCCGGCATCCGAAATGTCCAGCTTGAATATGTTGTACGCGCCGCGTGGGTCGGAGCTCTGACTGACGGCAATATAGATGAATGACTTGCAGCCAACGGTTGACGGTGTGCAATCCGGGGCGACGCCGTTGGCATAGACCAGCAGGGTAACGATCCATTTCCCCGAAGAGACGTCGTAGAGACAGCGCGGATCGGTGAGACCCAAGCCATTGGTGTTCTTCGGACCGTAGAATGCCGCGAGGCTGGTTGGGCCGCCCAGCAGGTCGTGACTGGACGTAGCGCTGTAGATCGCCAGGACGGTGTTGTTGGCCTCCATCACATACCCATTACCGGTGCAGAGGCCTTGATCCGGCGGTTCGCCGCTGGCCCCATAGCCGGCGCCGGCCGGAAGTGATTCAGCATCGTCGCGCGCGGTCAGGCCGGTGAAGCCATCGTAGCCCGGGTTACTGGCGGTGGGTGTCTGCATCGTTCCGCTCGGTACCAGCGGACCGCTTGAGCTAACCCTGGGTGGAATACGCAGGCGTGGTGGCGGGGGGCGGAAGGACGCGGTTGTTCTCCCAGCCGGCGCCAAGCGGTCCTGAGGGGTGATGGTTCCCAGGGGCAGTATCTGCTGTGGCGCGGACGGCAGTATGGTGGACCCCTGCCCGACCTGGTAGGACGATGCGGCCAGCGCGTGAACTGGCAGAAGCAGATCCATGCCACTGGCCACCATGGCAATAATCAGAACGACGCGAAGACGAAAGCGCGTGGGATGGTGGCTCGGGAGCATGCTCTCTCCTTGCTGCGTGGGCTCACTAGGCAGCGTGCAGGTGATGTGATTGAGCTACTCGCGTATTCTAATCTGTGAGACGACAAAGGTGGCGCGGGGAGGTCCGTATATCGACAATGGACCAGGAGGACCATACCATGCACAATGCCGAATCGAGGGTATTTACTATCGGGGCCGAGGTCATGACGAGCGATGGCGAACCGCTGGGCTCGGTGGCGTATGTGGTGGTGCAGCCGCCACAGTTGCACGTGACCAATCTGGTGGTAAGCACCGGCTCACTGCTGGGAAGGGACATCGTGGTCCGGGTGGATGCGGTGGAACAGGCCGGTGAGCAACGCGTCCATCTCTCTCTGACCAAGGAACAGTTCGCGGCCCAGCCGGACTACGTGGATGTAGAGTACCAGCGGCCCACCCAGGACTGGCAGATGAGCGGGTTGGGGTATCCTGGCTCGACCGTTTTGTGGCCCACGGGAACGTACTTCCCGCAGCCGGAGTCGGTCACGGTGAACGCGCCGGCCGGGACGGTAGGACTTCACGAGGGCATGGACGTGCAGAGCGGCGACGGCCACCGAGTGGGCTCGATCGACGGCCTGGAAACCGATCCCGCAACCGGCAACATCAGCGCGATCGTGGTGAAGCACGGCTTTCTCTTCACGCACGATACCCGGATTCCAATGGAGGAGATTCAAGGGACGGAAAACGATATCGTGACCCTGCGGACCAGCCACGACGAGCTACAGGAACGCTTTCAGCACGAATCGGAGGCCGGCAGCAGCTAGGCGCCGGCGGCGACCAGGACCAGATCGGTGCCGTAGGCGATAGTAAATCCGACCACCAGACCAGCCATGACCAGTTGCTGCATCTGCGCCCGGCGGACCAGCGGCAGGAGCTGACTCAGCACGTAGATGATCGAACCGGCGGCCAGGGCCAGGAAGAGAATGAAGATCACCTGAGAATGGACGGAAATGCCCAGAATCGTTCCCAGGAAGGTGGGCCCTCCACCGATCAGTCCCGCCAGGCCAATGAAGCGCCAGGACGCGTTGCCGGCCATCGGCGCGGAGATACCGAAGCCCTCCGTCATATTGTGCAGTCCGAAACCGATGATCAGGATCACAGCGAGCTGAACCGCCCCGTTCGCCACCGACTGGCCGATGGCCAGCCCCTCCGAAAAGTTGTGCATGCCGATACCGGAGGCGATCATGTAGCCGAGCGACTGACCACTGGGGGCGGCGCCCGGCTCGCGCCGCAAAAAGCGCTGCTCGAACACCACCAGAGCCAGGAGACCAACCGCTAGGCCGCCAATGAGAACCAGGAGATCGACGGCAAAGCTGCCGCGCTGGCCGCGGGTAAGTGCCGCGTTGACCGGCTGAATCGCCTGCGCAAGCACATCGTATAACAGGAAGAAGAGAATGCCGGTGGCGACCGCGTTGAGAAATCCCTGGAGCGTGCGCGGTGGATTCTTGAGCCGGGCAATCGGGAGTCCAAGGAAGATCGTTCCTCCGGCCACGGCGCCCAAGCCAATCATCTGGAGCATGTTCATGGCGTGTCTCCCGTGTTGCTGGGCCGGCTCGGCGCTACCCAGATTTTTGAGGCCAGCTCGAAGGGGATGCGGCGAACGTCGCCGTGGGTCTCGAATACCAGGTCTGTCGCGGCATCCACCTGCCGCACCTGGAGCAGCGCTTGAGGGTGGATGCCCTTATCGGACAGACGGCGCAGGACTGCCGACTCGTCCTCGACGACCTCAGAGATAAGTACCACCTCAACCGTGCTGCCGGGCGTTGCGGCCGAGAGCCGAAAGGCCTGCCTTTCCCGTAGAAACGTGGTGGCACTGGGCGCATTGCCGGGGATGGGGTTGCCGTGCGGACAGGTGAGCGGATGGCCAAGCTGCTCCGAGATGCGCTGGGCCAGTTCGTCGCTCATACCGTGCTCCAGGGTGTGCGCCTGTTCGTGTGCCTCGATCCAGTCCAAATGGAGCATGTCGAAGAGCAGCCGTTCGGCCAGGCGATGACGGCGCAGGACCTGCTCGGTCAGGATTCTCCCCTCGGGCGTGAGAGCAACGCTCTTGTCTTCCTGCTGCACCACGTAGCCGTCGGTCGTCAGGCGCCGAATGGTCTCGGTCACCGTGGGACGCGACACACGAAACTTATCGGCCAGGCGCGCGCCAATAACCGGCTCGCCTTCCATGGTCATGTTGTAGATGGTCTCAAGATACTCTTCAGCAACCGGTGACGCCATAGGTGTTAGGTCTCCCTAACACCATCCTAGCAAAAGGTCCGGTGAAGTCCGAGAGAGAGGATCGGCACGGTGCGTAGCATCGGTGCGTAGGAACGGTCTTCAGACCAATACGGTTGACTTAAGAGCATCGCGGATAGCCCGCCAAGCAAGGCACCCGCGATCATCCGTCTTGCCCCGGCATCACCGTGGGAGGGCACACGATGTGCTGGCCTGCGGGCCAGTCCGGCCAGAACGGCCGGGCTACCGGTCGGTCGTCATCGGTCGAGAGCGGCCTGTAGCCCACCCCTTGCACCCCATTCGGGGCACGAGCTGGGTGGATCGGCCCGCAGGCCGACACGACGGTGCCGTCCGGCCAGGACGGCCGAGCTACGGGCGCCGCGGCGTACATCGCCCTGAGCGCCCCCTAAGTCAACCGTATTGGTCTTCAGACCGTCGCGGTGGCTCAGGGCCCACACAGTCGCAGCCCTGGCACAGTGCCTCCGCGGGATCGCGGGTGGCGGGGAAGGGAGGGCATCGAGACGGCGCCACTGTGACGACGTGAACGTCGTTCCTACGGAGAGTGGATGGCGCCTACGGAATATCGAGCAGCGTGTAACACCGGGGTGTATCCCTCTATGAACCCTTCCAGATGCCAGACGGAGGGACAATGCGCGGAGAGTCGCACGGATCACAAGAGACTCGCGGTGCCGGGAGAACCGCTCGAAGCTCGGACAGTCATAGAGAAGCGCATATTCACCGTGCTATCGCGATGGCGTTGGTCCGTTCGCAGTGGCCCGAGAAGAGGGAGATACACAGGTGCAACTAGCCGTAAAGGGTCTTACATCAGCCGACCTTTCTGTCTTGAACCGTGCACATGTCGGCGGTGAGTCGGTCCAGAGGATCGTGAACATCGCCGCGACCGCCGAGGCATTCGCCGTGACGGCCCTCGGCGAGGCGCTGCAGAATGCGGCGGGAGGACAGCTCGCGCTCAGCGCCGAGCATCAGCAAGCGCTCCGAGCAGCCCGGGCGGAGGAGCAGGCTCACTACCTCTTCTTGACCGGCGCGGGCGCCAGACCGTTGACCACCACGTTTACCGTACCCGATCCCAGGATCGTGACCCACGTACCGACATTCCTCAAAACCTTGGTTATCCTCGAAGAGGCGTTCATTGCCGCCTACCTGGCCGCGGCCCAGGAATTCTCCAGACTCGGGAAGCCGAAGCTCGCGCAGATTGCGCTCGCTATCGCCTCGGTCGAAGCCGGGCATCGGGTGGCAGTTCGCTTCTTTGCAATCGAGGCAGGGGTACTTACCGGGCTGCCGAACGATGTGGCTTTCCAAAAGTCCAAGTTCGCCAGCGTGGGCGAAGCAGCGGTTGCGCTCCAGAAGCTGGGTTTTATCGGCGGTAGTGGCGCGCGAATCACCTATCCCGGACCCGGCTCCATCGATTACAGCGGCGTGAAGAATATCACGCCATAACGGCGGCGACGCAGAAGGAGTACATGTGATGAGAGATCTGAAGATGACGACAGGCGGACAGTTCTCCCGACGCTCGCTGCTGGCGGGCGCCGGAGCGATCGGCGCGGGCCTCGTGCTGGCCCCGATGGGCCACATGCTTCCAGACGAGGCGGAAGCCGCTGGCCTCGGGGTCGGGGCAACGGAGTCGGTCCAGGATATCCTGGACATCCTGGCGACCAATGAAGCCTTTGGTGTGACATTGGTCGCCACGATACTCGACAGCGCCAAGCATGGCGCCTACACCTCACCCATCCCCCAGAAGGTCTTGAGGATTCTGCACGGAGTGCGGGCCGAGGAGCAGCTGCACCTCAACTTCCTGCTGCGCGCAGGCGGGAAGCTGCGGACGCACACCTTCTACTTGGCAGATCCGAAGTTACTGACCGATCCTCAAACGCTTTTCATGGACCTAGTGGAGTTGGAAGACGCGGCGATCGCGGCAGTCATGGCATCGATACCCACCTTCACCCGCGCCCGTCGATTCGACCTCGTCAAAAAGAACTTCCAGTTCGCAACCGAGGAGTCGGAGCACCGGCTGCTGGCGAACAAGGCGCTCGGCACTTCGCCGCCCAACGACCAGGCATTTGCGCCGGCGATGTACCAGACGGTTACCGAGTTCTACGCCACCCTCAAGAAGAAGGGAATCATCGGCGGCCCCGGCAAACAGATTACCTATCCCGGTCCCGCCGCGATCGACTACCACAATGTTATCTACCGGACGCCACGCGGTCCGTCGGCCTAAGAGCAGACGATCCGGTCCAGGAGAGGATGATGGAGTCACGGCGGATTTCGATGGTTGATAACGACAAAACACCTCGTCTCGTCGAAAGCGCGTTTCAGGACAACGCGGTCCTGCTCTACAGGTTCATCTTCAGCAAAGTTGGAAACGCCGCGGTCGCGCAGGATTTGACGAGCGAGGTCTTTCTCAAGGCAACGCGCTGGCTTCAGGATTCGAGCACTCAGAGCGTGCGGGGCTGGTTGTATGCCACCGCCAGGACGACCATCATCGACTACTGGCGCGCGCAGTCGGACCAGAAAACAGTGCCGCTCGATGCCTGGAGAGATATGCTCTTCTGCGGAAGAAACGACGAGAAGGAGACGCTCCGTACCCGCAGGCGCGCCCTCCAGATTCTTGATCTCCTGCCGGCCCGCGAGCGTGAGGTGCTGTCGTTGCGATTTCTGCACGGCTACAACGCGACAGAAATCGCTCTGGCCCTCGATCTGACACCCGGTAACGTGCGGGTGCTGCAATTCCGTGCGCTCCGGCGCGCGGCGACGGTCCTGCTTGACGAAGAGCCGTCCGGGGAAGGAGGTGAACACCGTGTCTGACGAAATAGAGAAGGACGACATCGCTCCTGAGTCAATGCCTGAGATTTCTGCTTTGGATGCGTATCTGGACCGGCTGGTCGGGGCGGAGCCCCGCGAAGAACCTGATGTCCCGGTAGATCCGATGATACGTGCGGTGGCTGCCCAGCTACGGCTGACACAAGATGGCGTTGACGACCCCGACCCGGTCTTTATCGAGCGCCTGTATCAGGAGGTCGCAGCCAGGCACGTCCACCAGGAGCGATCCAAGGTGAGCAGGTGGCGCTTCCTGCGTGGCGCCGGTCTGGCCGCTGCGGCAGCGGGTCTGGCGGGAGTTGGCTATGAGATCGACGAGGAGCAACGACGGCTGCGCCAGCCCCATAGCCTGGTAACCGGCCCTGGCCGATGGTATGACATTGCCGCCGTCGACGAAGTGCCACATGGGCAGATGAAGGCATTCACCGCGGGTGGAGTATCCGGCTACCTCCTTAACGACAGCGGCGATCTTCGCGCCATCTCAGCCATCTGCACCCATATGGGGTGCCGGTTGAAACCTCTCAAGGGTGCGTTAGAGCTACGGTGTCTCTGTCATGGATCGCGGTTCGATGCTGCCGGACGTGTGCTCTCTGGCATTGCTCCCGATCCCTTGCCCCAGATTGCGTTGCGCCTGGAGGGAGGGAGGGTGTATGCCCAGGGCACCGAGGAGGATATGTCCACGTAGACGGTGCGACGCGCGTGAGCCAGCACCCTGCCGCGTCGAATCGGCATCCGTACCGTGAAATTCACGCGTGGAAGCTCGTCGTTGGCCATGAAGGATGAGCCGTTTGCCTGAGAATGCTCCGTTGAGCGCCGATGTGTCGCTGTGGACTTAGGTGGCGACGTCACGTTCCAGTATCTGTTCCAGAGCGGTCGCCGGGTTGTGGCACAGCCCGGAGTGGACGGGAGAGGGTTGGATGACGCTGCTACGTGGCGTCACCAGCCAGTGGAAGCGCCCAGCCTGGGGCAGGCGAGCGATATCGCCCACGGCCGGGTCTCCCATGCACACCCAGGGAATCAGCGCGAGACGGCGAGCTACCTCGTCCGCCTCCAGATCGGGGGCGAGGGCCGTCAGACGGGAAAGCTGGAGGTGCAGGCGTGCCTGGAGGAAACGTCGCTCCGGGCAGAACAGGACCAATCCGACGTTGACGAACTCCTCGCGTTCGACCCGTGGTACGACCCGTATGATGGCGTAATCAAAAGAGACGAGAGCGCACATTGATGGCCTCCTCAACAAAGGCCCGCGGCGCTTCCAGCCGGTCGAGCAGGTAGCGCAGATAGGCCTGGCGGTGCTCCTCTGGTCCGCCAAAGTTGGGATCTTCCAGCCAGATGTCTGGCGTCAGGCGCACGATGTTCTCAATGATCTCAGCGGGCAAGCGCGCGCTGAGGACCGCATCGGCCTCGCGCAGCTTACCGGCTCGCTCCAGCAGCACATGGTCGCGAATGAGGGGGAACGGGTTCCTGCTCTGCGCCGGGAAGTTGGGTCCGGCATACTGCGCGTAGAGGGCGGCGCCATGGTCGATCAACCACAGGGAACGATGCCAGATCAGGAGGTTGGTATTGCGCACGGTCCGATCGACGTTGGTGAGATAGGCATCGAACCAGACGATGGCGGAGGCCAGGTCGGCATCCGGTGGCGGCGCCAGCACGGGGTCGAAGGCGAAGGAGCCGGGCAGATAATCCAGGGCCAGGTTCAGACCGGGGCTGGCCTCGAGCAGCGCCTTGATCTCGAAATCCGGCTCGTTGCGGCCCAGCGCTGGATCCACCTCGACCAGGACGATCTCCGGCATGGGCAGCCCGATGGCACGGGCAATCTGGCCGGCGAGCAACTCGGTTATCAGGACCTTGGGGCCCTGACCGGCGCCCCGGAACTTGAGCACGTAGGTGCCGAGATCATCCGCTTCGACGATGGCGGGTAGCGAGCCGCCCTCACGCAGCGGCGTGACATAGCGGGTGGCGGTGACCGTGCGGACGGTAAGGTCGGGCGTGGTGAAATCGGAAGAGAGGAGGCTGAAGATGCTACTCCTGTGTGAAAGGGCTCTGAATGACGCAGAACTCGTTGCCGTCCGGATCCGCCATCACGACGAAGTCGGCATCGGGAGGATACTCCCAGGGCACGCGGGTTGCTCCTAGCCTCTCCAGGCGCGCCACCTCAGCTTTCTGATCTGTCGAATACAGGTCGAGGTGAAGCCGGTTGGCGCCCGTCTTCGGCTCCTCAGTCAGCTGGAGCGAGACGTTCGACCACCGGCGGCGTGGATCGGTCAGCACCGCGAAGGTCGCATCCGGGTGGTGGCGCACAACGTATCCCAGCGCGGCGGTCCAGAAGGCGATACCTTTCTCCACCTCGGTGGTATTGATAACGGTAGAACCAACATACAGTCCCATGTGCACCTCCACTGTATCAGCGTGCCGGTGAGTCCTCGGCACAAGTCTACCCGTTCGGAGGCCGTGGCCAGAGGCGGAGGGTGGTCTGTTGCAGCGGGCCGAAGGCGCCCTCGCCACCGAGGTAGAGACGTTTCAGGTCGTAGCCGGCGACGTCTTTAATGGCGGAACTGCCGAAGTGGACAGTGTGGCCGTCCCGCAGCACAGCCTCCACGCCGAGCAGTGTGTGGCGCAGGGCCAGGCGGTTGGCGCCGAGAGAGATCGCGGTGGCGATGGGCGAGTTCGGGGGCAGGTCGTCGAGGGCCGGGCAGCAGAGGTTGGCGCCCTGGAGAGCGCGGCGTACATCCTGAGGTGCAACGGCAGCGTCCACCGTGACGGAAAGGTTAGCCGCATCGAGGTCTATTCGTCCCTCGCAGGGGGTGATAGCCAGGTCACTGGATGGCAGCGTACTGTTGCCCACATGCATGGCAGCCTGGAGGGCAGCAGCCAGGCCCGGCAGGGCGGGTTCGTCCGGCTGAGGATCGGGCAGCAGCACGCCGGGATTGAGCATGGCATCGGGGTCGAAGGCCGCTTTGACGGCGCGCATGGCGGCGATCTCGGCGGCGCTGAAGCGCTGCCGCATCATGTCGCGTTTCTCGCTTCCCACCCCGTGCTCGCCAGTGAGGGCGCCGCCCAGCTCAAGGGCCGCGCTCACCAGGTCTCGGGCCGCGCCATGCATGGCGGCGACCTGGGCCGGATTGGCCCGATCGTAGGCGATGGTGGGGTGGAGATTGCCGTCTCCGGCGTGGCCCAGGGTGAGAATGTGCAGCTGCCGGCGCTCGGCCACGGCTCGGATGGCGCGCAGCATAGCGGGGATTTGTTGGCGCGGCACAGTGGTGTCGCCGATAAAGTAGTCGCACGCGCTGTCCGCCTTGGCGTGGCCGGCGTGCAAGCGTCCACGCCAGAGGGCGGCGCGCGCCTCGGGCGTATCGGCCCGGCGCACCTCCCTGGCATGGCGGCGCAGTTCGGCCTCGACCAGTGGCAGTTCGTGCGCCACCTCGTCGGCAGTGCCGTCCACGTCGACCAGAATCAGGGCTTCGGCGTCCGTGGGGTAGCCGGTGAGTTCATGGGACTCGAACAGGGCCACCGCCGCGCGGTCGAAGAACTCCAGGGCGGCGGGAACCACCCCGGCCGCGATGATGGCCGAGACCGCTTCGGCGGCGTCCTCGGCCCGATCGAAGGCAGCCAGCAGGGTGCGGACCACCGGCGGCAGTGGACGCAGCGCCAGGCGAGCCTCCGTTACCACCGCCAGCGTTCCTTCCGAGCCAATCAGCACGCCGAGCAGGTCGGGTCCGTCGTCCGCCGCGTTCAACTGCATCACCCGTCCGCCAGGCAGGACGCACTCGATGCCCACCACATGGTGGAAGGTGACGCCGTACTTGAGGCAGTGGGGGCCACCGGCGTTTTCGGCGATATTGCCGCCAATGGAAGAGAGCGGCGCCGAGGCGGGATCGGGTGAATAGCACAGTCCGAGAGGAGCGAGCTGCTCCTGCAGGGCGCCGTTCAGCAGGCCGGGCTGAACGGTTGCCAGGCGACGCTGAGGGTCGAGGTGGAGCACGCGATGCATGGCTCGCAGATCGAGCAACAGGCGATCGGAGGCAGGGAGGAACCCGGCGCCGATGTTGGTCCCGGCGGCCCGTGGGACCACCGGGATGCCGCGCTCCTGGGCGAACCGCAGCGTCGCCACCACGTCCTCGGCGTGGCGAGGGCAGACCACCGCACCGGGAATGCCGCGCTGTGCCCAGAAGTCTCGGCCGTACTCCGGGAGCAGGCGTGGGTCGGTAATCAGCGCGCCGGGAGAGAGCAAGTGGGCCAGGTCGCGGACAGGGAGGAGTGCAGGTGTCATGGTAATTCGTGGTCGCGGGAGACGCGCATGATAGCGTGGGTCATTGACGTAAACGTAGCAGGCAATCGGGTGGTAGTGACATGATACATGGAGATTGTCTTGAGATTTGCTTGAGTGCAAGCCGATGAGTGAAGCCGGGTACGTCCCCGGACCGAGCGAATAGTGCAGCCTGACACCCGGTGTGCGCAACGCGCTACCCGCTAATGCGCACGGCCTACCTGGTAAGTCTCAAGTATTCGCCTATCTTTCTGATGATCTGCCGTGAGCGGGCGCGCGTAATCCAGGCGCGGCTACCGGTTACCATGCTGCTATCTCGCGGCTATGCAGCGTTGGGCGGCGCGGGAGGGCAGACTCGCTACCTGACTACATCGACCAGCGCCGCATCCATGGTGCTCGACACGGCGATCCTGAGCACGCTCAGAGCGCCGGCTCTCTTTCGTCTCTTCCGATACGATCCTCCCGCCCTGGTTCTGTTCGAGAACCCGCATCCGGCCAATGTGGTGGTTGCCGTGCTGGCCAAACTGGCCTGTCGGGACACGCTGGTGGTCCCGGTGCTGCATGAGCCCTACAAGGCGGATAAGCGGGTGTATGGCCTGTCAAAGTCGGTGTATATTTCTCTGGTCGAGCTATGTCAGAGTGCGCTTATCAGGCTAGCGGGTGCGGTCGTCGTGCCTTCCACCACAGCCGCTGGAGTGTTCGCCGGACGGTACGCGGATTTCAAGCGGCCGGTGATCCGTATCCCTCTGCCCTTCGAGCGTTGCGAAACGCCGGAGGGTGACCGGCGGTACGTGTCCTTCCTGGGGCACGCGGTGAAGGTCAAGGGCATTGGCCGGTTCTTTCAACTGGTGGAGTGCGCGGCGGAGTTAAGCCTTCCCTACCAGTTCCAGATTGCCACCAGCAGCAACATCGACGCCTACCTTGCCGCACTATCAGCGGAGGCGCGAGCACGGTTGCGCGTGATCAATGAGACCACGCTGCAGGATGTCGAGATACAGCGTGCCGCCGCCAACAGTATCTGTGTGCTGGCGTTGTACGAAACGGTCATGCAGAGCGCCGTGGCGCCGGTCGCCTTCATGCATGGCACCCCTGTTATCGCCACCGATCTCCCAGGTCTGCTGGAGGTTGTCGCCGATCACGAGACTGGAGTGATCGTGGCCCAGGATGCTTCAATGAGCGATATATTCGAGGCCATTGATTCGATACAGAACAACCTTGCCCAGATGGAGGTACGATGTCGGGAGGCCTTCGAGCGCCACTACGGCGACGAGGTAGTCAGGCACGCAACCAGAGCGTTGCTTGATCTGGTCCATTCCTGACTATGAACCGGCGCGTGCCATGGTACGTGGATGCTTCGATCGTTCCCATCGAGCCGACCTTCGATTCGGGCAGCCCAGCGGCAGGGATGGATCGAGCATGGTTGACCGCAACCAGATAGATGGCGCGCGGAGCCATCCTTCCGCGTAACTGGGCTCTGGACACCAGAGACGATACACTAAAACACAACCTGACATACGGAACGGAGAGTGTGGCTTAGCCGAGGCAGTGGTTAGCGGAACCGCCGTGGGAACACATGGCAGACGGCGTCGAGCAAAAGGCGTATCCCCCGCGCTCCTGGCCGGTATCGCTCTACCCATGGTCGGGGTAATCATCACACTTCTCGCGCTGTATAATCCCTCGCTGGAAGAGGGCATTTTTATTGCCCTGTCACTCGTTCTGGTTGGCATCCTGGTCGCCGGCGTCTGGCTCGACATGCGGCTGCGTGGCAGCTTCGACCCGTTTTCACCGGCCGCCTTTTTCACTTTCGCGTCCCTGGTCTCGTTCAGCGTGCCGGGCTTGGGATTGTACTCCGATCCACGCGGTCTACAGCCCCGATTGGGCAGTTACTACTGGCTCAACATTTCCATGGCGGTGGCCGTGGCCGGTGTTGTTTGCCTGTGGCTCGGTTACCTGCTTTCAAGCCGATTCCACGCCTCGCTGCGCGCTCGTGCCGTGGCGGCCGTCCAGAACCATCCCTCACATTTCCGTCTACGGATGGCGGCCGTCTTGCTCGTGGTGTCCGTCGCGGCCCAGCTGTATAGTATTTCCACCGGGCAATTCGCCTATCTCAGAACCAATCGGATACAGGGCGATCTCTCGGGCTTTGGCCAGCTGACCAGCTATGGCATTTGGTCGGTGTACTACGTGATTCTGGTGACCGGCTGGTTCGTCTTTTCCGGTAAAACAAACAACCTTACCCGCTATTTGTTCGCGCTGGAATGCGCGGTCGGCCTCGGTAGCGCCCTCCTGTCCGGTATGAAATCCGGAGTCGTTGAGTTACTCGTCGCCGTTACTCTGCCATACTTTTATGCCAGGCGACGCATTCCCACCCGGCTGTTTGTCGCGGGGTTCGCGCTATTTGTGTTTTTTTATCCGGTGAATCTTACCTTCCGGACCATTATCAACGGCGGACACCTCAACACCACTTCTCTGGCGGATACGGCGGGCGCGATGGGTACCGCGGTAGTGGACACCTGGGGCAACAACTCAGTGGCTGACACGCTCAGTTCCACTGGACAGCAAGCGAAACTTCGACAGGCGGATGTGCTGCAGGAAATCGGCCTGATTGTTCGCTATACCCCACAGCCGTTTCCCTATCGGATGGGGACTGCCTACCTTCAACTGCCCGCCACCATCTTAATCCCGAGGATTGTGTGGCCGGATAAGCCCGTCGACGACTTGGGATACATCATGACTCGCGATTATGTCGGCTTGAATGCGTACGCGGCGCACTTTAGCTCGTCGGCTCCTACCATCTTCGGTGATCTCTACATGAATTTCGGCATGGCCGGAGTGGTGGTCGGGATGGCTCTATTGGGCTTTCTGGCCGGGCTCCTCTTCTCTGCAATTTCACCGAGTCTATCCACCGGCAGGCTCCTCTACTACTTTGTCGTGTTTCTAATCCTGACCAATCTAGAGGGAGATCTCAATGGCACGATTCAAACCATCGGCGAGGGATTGTTCGTTATCTGGATACTGAACTGGCTGATGGGGCTGAACCACGGCAGCATGGTGCCTCAACGTCTGAAGCCGTCGCGATTCAGCACCAACCGAGCGTAAACTCAACTCCTGCTTTATGGGAGCGGAACGGCCCCGAGTCAGAGGTCCGCGGTGGCGATCAGATTCTGAGTGAGGATCGCCCCTCCCACACCTCCGCTCTCGATCGACAGCGAGGCGAGATGAATGGTTCGAACTAGCGGCCAGAGCCGGTGGCGAACCGAGCTTTTCAACCCGTAGACCGGAATGACGATTTCGTGGAAGCTCATGCTCCGGAAGCCGGTCACCCGAAAGGCCTGGGCCAGCGAGCAGGGCGTGTATGCCGTTTCGTGCGTTAGATCGCCGTAGCGGATAAGACCGTGGAACGGAGAGCCGCCATTGACGGTCTGGACGATCAACCGACCGCCCGGCCGCAATGCGCGGTGGATCGCGTCCAGCAGATCGAACAACTCGGGCCGGGTCAGGTGCTCGAACAGGTCGAAGGCGGTAATCGCCGCGAACTGCCCCGGCGTGTCGCGCAGATACTCCAGCGCCTCGGCCCGCTCAACCGTGTTGAGGCCCCGGCTGCGGGCCAGCTCTACTTGCTCGCCGCTCAGGTCTATGCCATACACCCGGGTGTGTCCTCGGTCGCGCAGATAGGCGACAAAGGGACCGGCGCCGCAACCGAGGTCGAGGACCGGCGCATTCCGATCCGAGGGAAGATGGCGTTCGACGTTCGCGTCGAAGTACGCGGCGCGCTTCATCGCCGCGTCCGGTGCGGTGTTCTCGCGGAGCCCCGAATGGGTTGAGCTATACGCGACATAGAGCCGTTCGCGCCAGCCGATTGCCCGTGGGCTGGACACCCCTTCGTCAACGGCCGCGTTCATCGATTCTGTTGGTAGATCATGCACGGCGATCCACTCCTTCTCGTAGCTTCCCTCTGCTTTGCGCTATCTATCCTGGCTGCTGCGCCGGGCATAAATCAATCCACTCTTGGAGAAACCGTTCCCGGTGCTTTAGTATCGTGTCTAGCCCACGGATTTTCGCTGGCAATCACTTCGGGAGGATCCGATGCCCATGGCAGCACCCGTCGACCGGCTGGTTCAGGCGCTCGACGCGACAGAGGCGTTGATAGCCGCGGTTGGGGACGACCAATGGCCCAATCCGACGCCGTGCCCGGAGTGGAATGTCCGCGCTCTCGTCAACCATCTGGTCTTCGGTAACCGGATGTTCGCCGCCATCCTGCACGGCGAGCCGGCATCCGAGTTGGAGAACCTCCGGCGACTGCACGACATCGACCAGCTCGGCGACAATCCGTTGGAGGCCTACCGCGAGGCGGGCGCGGCACTGCAGGCCGCGTTCAGCCAACCTGGCGTACTCGAGCGCGACTTCCAGGCCCCGATCGGCCCCGCCCCGGGCGCTGTGCTGCTGCATCTACGCATCACCGAACTCCTGGTCCACGGCTGGGACCTGGCCCACGCCATCGGACAACCTGCTCGACTACCCGACGATGTCGCCGAAGAAGAGCTGGCCTTCGCCAGCGGCCAACGCGCTCCCGATGTCCCGCGCACCGGCCATCCGTTCGGCCCGGTTCAACCGGTCGCCGGCGACGCCCCCGCGATCGACCGGCTTGCCGCGTACCTCGGACGGCCCCTCAGCGGCAGCCACGCGGAGCCGGATCGGGCCTGATCCGATTCCGCACGGTGGGCCGGACGAAACGGGTGGGAGGAACTCGGTGAACCAGGAGAGCCGGTTCGACTGGCATACGGCTCCACTTCCGCCCGGCATCTCGTGTGGGGCGTAACGGAACATAGGACGGAGGCTTGGGGTGCTACCTCACGACTCCAGCTTGGTCCGGTCTCGAAACCTCGGCTTCTTGGCGACCGGCACGGCTCCCACCGGCGGACTCGCCGCGTTCGCTTCGGCCTCTGCCCCGGGGGGATGGATACCAGCCATGCCGATCAGGGCGGCGACAGCGGGCAGAAAGGCCATTGCATAGGTTATCGCGTTCAAGGGCGTGAGGTCGTTGGGGTTGAAGCTCACCCAGACCCAGATGTAGCCGAAGATTACAGCCGATAGCTCGGCGCCGTAGCTCAGGAGGACGCCGGCGGCCCGTTCCTGGAGATACGGCACCGTAGCCGCCAGGATCGCCGGCCAGAGGAGGTACCAGACCTCGACGTTGGCGGCGGCCAGGGCCAGGAAGCCGAACAGTGCCAGGAAGCAGCCCTGGAGTAGATGGGGGAGATCGCCGGAGCACGACCAGAGCAGGTAGGCGTAGAGGGCCAGGAACAGAGCCCACCCGACGATTGCCGCCTGGTCCAGCGAGAAGGCGCCGGGGAGCACGCTGGAGAGCACGGAGCTGAAGGAGTTGGCATGGCGCTGGCTCTGGGTCAGCAGGTTGGAGAGCGTCGCCGGACCTTCCCAGAACGGGAAGTACAGCACGACGATTACCGCGAACGACCAGGCGACGGCGGAGGCGGCGTAGATCAGCCGATCGTCCAGCGAGCGCTGGCGCCTCAGCCCGTAGAGCATCAGCAACGGCCAGAGTAAGGCCGATGCGTACTTGACCATCGCGCCAAGTGCCAGCAGCACCGGCGCCAGCAGCAGCCGGTTGCGGGTAACGGCCAGGAAGGCCACCAGCGTCAGCAGGAGCATCGCGATGTCGTTGTGCCCGTTTACGCTCACCTCCAGCAGCACCAACGGGTTCCACGCGATCAGCAGCGCGGCGCCCACGGCCAGACCCGGCCGTACTGCTCGCAGTACAAGGTAGGCCACGTAGGCCGTCCCGAGCGCCATCGCCGAGAACATCAGCTTCAGTGCCAGAAGATCGGCCAGCAGCCGGTTTCCGAACAGGACCGACGGAATCGCATCCACCACCAGTCCCAGGGGCCCGTACGGCGAACCGTACCGCTGGTAGCCGTCGGACAGCGGCATCAGCGGATCGTGGGGGAATTGCGCGGGTGGAGTGAAGATCGGGTTGTGGTGGTAGTGGACCCATACCTGGCTCTGCGCGATGTAGGAATAGAGGTCCGTCGCCGTGATGGGATACACGAAGATCAGCGTGACCGCGAAGAGCGCGCCGAATCCGAGAACCAGTCGCAGCGCATGCTCGTCGGGCGTTCGCCCTCCCTCTCTCCACGCCAGGGCGAAGGCAACCAAGAGGATGGTGAGAGCGACGACGAACATCACGAATCCGGCGTGCGAATGCCCGGTAATAATGCCCATGTCGGTGTCGTGGTGGTAGTACGCCAGGAGCGAGAACTGCCGCACGAAGTACCCAAGGTAGATCAACTCGCAACAGAGTCCCAGGATAACCAGGGAGCGGTATCGGGAGATCGCGGTCCGCATCCCCGAGACCCGGGCGTCGCTCATTGCCTCCTCCTGGTCCGCGGCGAACTCTGGGGATGTCACATGCTCGCCGTCTTCGCTACCTGGATAGTTAAGCCTACGGGAATCCGGCTCACGTCTGCTGCCTCTCGGCGGCTCTTGGAATGAGCAGCGCTACTTGAGACTCGGCTTGATGGGCCGAAAGAGCGGTGTCCACCTCCGCTGCTGTACACCCCACGAGGAGTTTCAATTCAGCGTCTCGTTTCAGCCGATCAATGGTGAGAATGATGCCGGTGACGCGCTTCTCTGATAGGCTGCCCTGCCAGACGTCGATGCCTCCACCATCCATCGCCGTGGTACCGTCAAGATAGCCGTAGTCCAATGGATAGACATACGCTGGATAGCGCGGGTGTCTGCTCCCGCGTGGCCGGTCAACGACCACGCGGCTCTGGGCCACCAGCCGGTCAGCAAAGTCCCAGAGACGTGGATCGATACCGCTTTCCTCTGGCGTCCGCTTGAATGTTTTCCGCTCATCCCTGCTATCCACCGTCTTTACAGCGAACCTGACTCGCTACTCTTGTCAGAGCCCCCGGCTCCCTCCATTCACGAGACAGGCCACGACCCACCCGCGAGGAGTTGTCGCGTGCTGGGCCCAACCTGATCGCGCAGAACTGGGAGCCGAGAGGCGAGCAGCACATCGTGGATGCGCTGCACCTGTTTCGGGCTAGTGTTCGCAGGCAAGGCTTGTACGGGAAAGAACCGATGCTCATCCGCCTCAGGAGACGTGGCCATCTCTCCCCCTACCACCCGGCACACGAACGAAAAGACGATCTCGGATTGCTCGCGCTTCGAGTAGACCCCCGCCAGCCGCTCGATCTCAACCACCAGGCCAACCTCTTCGCGTGTCTCCCGGACAGCCGCCTGCCAGGGAGACTCACCGTGCTCCACCCCTCCGCCGGGGAGGTTCCAGATGTCCAAGTCGCACCGATGGGAGAGGAGGATTGCACTCTGCTCGTTGAAAATCAGGGCAAAGGCGCCGAGTCGAAACATGCCCGATGGTACCATCCTGTCTTCAGCGAATGTCGAGTTCAGTCTCCCTCCGGGGCCTCGCTTGCTGCTGCCGGTACCAGAAGCACGGGAACCGTGCCTCCTCGCATAACCCGGCCTGCTACCGTGCCGAGCGCCCAGCGGGTAAGCCCGGAGCCGCCGTGAGAGGTCATCACGACCGTGTCGATGCCGGCTTCGCGGACATAGTCGAGGAGGACCGCCGCGGTGTCGCCGTCGAGGCGCTGGACCGTGGCCGGCCTTCCCGCGCTCTCCTCACGCGCCCGTGCGTCCTCCAGGTAGGCGTTTGCCTCTTCTCGCTGCGCCGCGATCACTTCCGCATAGACGTTCACCGGTGCGCCCAGCCTATATGCCTTCACGACGGGCGGCAGATCGACGACGCGCACCAGGTGCAGCGTCGCAATGGCTCGGGCATAGGGAAGGGCGCGCTCGGCCAGCTCCGATCCGTCCAGCGGTACCATGATGCGATCGAACATGAAGTTGCGCTCCTTTCCGCAGCCGTACGGAGCCAATCGTTCTGACCTCTGTCAGTCTGGCGCGGCGACATCGAGAGGGCTGTCCAATTCGGCGCAAGAACCGGACCAGCGCGCTCATAGAGTAGGACCTATGCGCGAGGCGGGGAGAGGAGCAGGGCGACGGCGTCCTCGGTATGCTAGGCGTAGTCGCGCAAGGCGGAGGCAATGCGGGTCCAACCGGTGTGGTTGATCTTTCGCACCATTGGCAAATATGACAGCTACCCTTACGCAGAGGGCAAGCAAGTCCGCTACTCGACACGTAGGGGCAACATGAGTATTGGAGATCTCCGCAAAGCACTGATGAGTGCCCGTCAACAGCTTGAGGACGGGGAGCCTGAGAAGGCGCTCGAGCGTATTGATCGAGTGCTCGAGGAGTTGAATACGTCCTTGCTCACGACCACCCAGGCCAAGAAATGGCTTGGCCTGGGCTCGGTGAACACGCTCAAGATGCTGGTGAGGAAGACCGGCGTGCGGGTCGAGATGCATGGCAATCGCATGATGATTCCCCGCTCTGCGTTGGAGAACCTCCAGAACTCGCCGCTGCTCAGGGGCATTCGTGCGACCGATCGACTCCATGAGCAGTCCGCGGAGCTAGGCGACCCGAACGGTCTGTCTGAGCGCCAACTCAGGGACTTGGAGGATGCCCGGCCCCGATCACTGCCATGGAGCACGACGTCGTCGGCAGAAGCGGTTTAGTTCGGGCCGTCCTCGACACCAGTTCCCTGGTCCCTCCTGGCCTACTTCCTCACCGGCGTTTACAAATGCGGATGCTAACTAATGCGGGCGCCGCCCATAGAGAGGACTATTAGGTTGACCCACAGGAGTCCTGGTCCCGGAGTTCGGAGAGACAGGCCGCTGAGCGAGAGGCGGATCGAGACATTATTGCGATCACGTGGCTCCTTGGCTACCGGATTTGTGATTAACCACCGTGGATGATGCCGATTCGCGAAGGACAAGTGTTCTAGAATATAGGAGTCCCTGCAGAACGATAGCCGTCGAGCAGTTCGGAAGACAATATCGTGGCAAGCCAACCAGCTGAATTTACAATTTGCACAATCTGTGGGCACCTAATTCCGAATCAGGAGGTAGTCTGCCAGGATTGCGATCTGCCTGTCGATCGAGGAGGGCCTGTGCTGTTCGGGCTCAAGGTTGGACTGTCAGCCGCGGAATGCGCACAGTGCAAGACTTTGAACGAAGTAGGAGCGTCAGAATGCTTTGGATGTGGAGCTAATCTCGCAGCCGCCGGAGCAGGCCGGTCGCTGCAACACAAGCGGCTCGAGACGCACCGTCAGACTAGGGAGAGGTTTGAGACGCTGCTGTCGACCCAGCGGGCGAACCTGCAGCCAGCCGTCACAGTCACCGACGCTCGTCAGTACGTGAGGTTCCTTAACAACCCTGGGATTGCGTTTGCCGACCATCTAAGCAAGCCAGCGTCTCTGTTGGCCGACATCGACCTGAGCACAATGCAGGCAACTCATGCGAAAGAAGCCTATACAAGCCTCTCTACCATCTGTGGCGCCGCCGAGGAGGCTTACGATGTCTACCGGACCCTTTACTCAGTATTGCCGCCCGCCGACTTTGCGGAGTTTCACACTCTTCTTACGACCTTCATGTCTGCCGTTCTGGATATGTACATCTACGGGATGCGTGCCCTCTTTGCCATGACACGGGTGGACGCATTTGAGCAGCAGCGTCGTCTACAGCATGCGGTTGATATGGCGCGGGAGGCAGCGGCTCAGCTTGGCGATACCTTTGCCCGCATTGACGTCGAAATTCTCGATCCAGGCGATACCAATCAACGTCTCGCTGTCTTAACCGGACAAAGCGCCCAGTATGATCATAACAGTGAGATTGATCTGGGGGCTGTGCTAAGTGCTGCCCTGTCATCACACGATGACTTGAGTGGCGTTGCAAGGGCGGTTCTCCCTCATCTGCGTGACCTCTTCGGGACCGACGCAGTGGAGGTTGCCGAGGAGCAGGCCCTTGGACTACTTGCCACAGCGGCAGCTCTAAGCATGACTGACAACCTTGTAACCATCAAGAGGCGCGCCCGAATCTTTCTGGATCTGCTGCGCGAAGCTCACAATTTTCACCCGACCGACTTTGAGGGCGCAACCCGGAAGGCGGCCCGAGATGTCCTCACCAGTGAGACCATTGCGCTCACGATCGGCGAACAGCTTCGAGTCTATGCCAGCGCTCAGATGTCTCGTGAGGCGCGCAGGATGGTGCTCAAGGACGCGTACAGTAACCTGGCCGAGAACATCTGGAGGCGCCTGTCGAGCTTTCTCCTCTATGCAATGTTCCTCCTGGAGAGCATGCCCATGACCTACGAGGATATCGCCGACTGGGCTGGATTTGGTGAGAAAGTGCAGTGGCTGCTGGACCAGCATAAGCCGCAGTACGCGCTGGCCCTGGAAGGCGTGTCTGCCGTGATGCGAAACGCCGGATCACACGGAGGCGTAGACGTCATGGGAGACAAGATCGTCCTAACCAACGTGAATCCGCAGACACGCAAGGTGAGAACGGAGGAACTTACAGATGAAGAATTCGAGGTTCGGATCCGCCAAATGCTCGACACCTGCCTGGCTCTCAGGACGGCATTCGACATCTTCGTTCTCGGACACTGGGCCACGTTCCGCGACGAGCTTATCTCCCTACGTCCCCCGTCGCGGCTAGCCGTGGAGATCGTCAAATATCTACTGGGGAACTGGGACCTATCCGTGGCATATGTTGCGGTGGGCGACCGGATCTTGCACGTTAAGGCCTCACTGCTGAAGCCTCATCAGCCGCGGCCGTATTCCCAGTACGTCTCGATATGCGCCATCTTTGCCGCACTGATGCCGGATGTAACCGATGTCGACTTCCTCGTCACGCGTGGCGAATCTGTGGACTGCCACATTGCGTCCTCGTTAGTGCCGTTCCGTGCTTTCTCCTCAGCAAATGAGACAGTGCGAGACATCATGGTCCTGCCAACCATGGCGCAGCTCTCGATCACTACGCCTGACCAGCAGATGGCTGATGGGGCGACGCGATACCGGGGAGTGGTGGCGTTCAACGTGGCGCACTTCCTGATGGTCGATGTAGCACGTCTCGGCGAGGATCGAGGGAAAGCAGTGCTTAATCGGAATGGCTACCGAGAGCTCGTCGACTCTGTGGGACAACGACTGCGGGCATATAGACAGGTGCTGCTTCAAACTCCAGCATCAGTTTGTGTGAACGCTCTGCGGAATGGGCTGCTTGAGGCCCTGCGCGACCTCGAGCAGGGGCTGCGAAAAGAACGTCGGGCACTGCAGAACTCCGAGTCTTTTGTCCCCACTGCTGCCAACATTGAGTTAGCTCGGGCAGGCCAAGTGGCGTTACAGATACGTGAGAAGACCTTAGCTGACGCGAAGGCAATGAACAGCAACTCAAGGCCCTGAGCCGTGTGACTGGCGGAGGAGCGGGGTGGCTTTCGGCCGGGTTGCCTCGCGGGCACTGAGAGGTATGCTCCTGCTGGGGAAAGCAGCACGGACATGTAGGATGAGTCGAGAGCGAGAATCACCTCAAAGGAATGTGAGTCCCCGTGGCGGATACCAGGAGCAAACAAACCCGAGACACTGTGGATCGCGCTGTTGCCGACGATCGGACTCCTCTGGCCGATAGCGAGCCGGTGGTTGCTGAGGGCAGTGAGATATCGTACGCGCCCCAGGAACGTGAGACGCCGGCCGAAGCGCGACAGATCTTTCATGTGCCGGCGCGGCACAATACCAAACTGCAGCAACTGGTGGCGGCCATCAATCGCGACGAGAGCTTGCATCAACTGTGGCGCTGCGCCAACGTGAATGCGATGGACCGCTCCAATATGAGCGACCATGGACCGGTGCATATCCGGATCGTGGCCAATATCTCGCTCAAGCTGATCCGCCTCCTGTTGCAGGACAACATCGAGCCGGCGGTGGTCCGCGATCACGGTCTGAGCAACGAGGACGCCGAGGTGATCGTGGTGCTGGCGGCGGCCTTGCACGATATTGGCATGTCGATTCACCGGCACGAGCACGAAACCTATAGCTTGATCCTGGGAGCGCCCAAGGCCCGCGAACTGCTGTCCGGCATCTACCAAGAGCCGGAGCTTACCATCGTCACCAGCGAAACACTCCACGCCGTCATCTCGCACCGTTCGGACGAGCGGACCTACACCATCGAGGCCAGTGCCGTGAAGGTCGGCGACGCGCTGGACATGACCCAGGGGCGCTCGCGCATCCCATTCGAGCAGGGCGCGGTGAATATCCACTCGCTCTCGGCCGCGGCGGTGGAGCGGGTCATCATTCGCAAGGGCGCCGAGAAACCGATCCGGATCGAGGCCGTCCTGAACAACTCCGCCGGGCTGTTCCAGCTGGACGACCTGCTGCGGCCCAAGATTGCCTCCTCCAGCATTGCCCGCTATGTCGAGGTCGAGGCGCGCATCGAGGGTGAGATCGAGAAGCGCCTGCTGCCCGTGTACAACATTTAACTCAATCGACCGACAGTACTTCCCACTCCTTCAGCAGCGTCTCCACCCGCTGCTGGGTCGACACATAGGCATTGCTCAAGCGAGTGACCTCGCCGTAATCGCCGTCAGCGCTGCCCTCCTGCAACTGGGCGGTGTACTGGGCGAGCATGGCTTCCGCCTCGGCGATTTGCGCCTCCAATATCGCCAGGTTGCGGACCCGACGCCGCTCGGCTTTCTCGGCGCTGAGCTGCCGGTCGGCCGGCTTCTCGGCCGGCTTCTCCACTGCCCCAATGCCGACCGGTTGCTCCGAGACTGCCAGGAACTCCTGGTAGGTCCCCTTGAACACGTGTAACCTACCCTCTCGCACCTCCCAGATTTGGGTGGCCAGCTGATCCACCAGGTACCGGTCGTGCGAGACCAGCAACATACTGCCGTCGAAGTGCTCCAGTCCTTCCTGCAGCACCTCCTGGGCGGCAATATCCAGGTGGTTGGTTGGCTCATCGAGCAGCAGGCAGTTCACCCCGGTGTGGGCCAGAATGGCCAGCGCCAGGCGGGCACGCTCGCCACCGCTGAGGGCGCCTACCGGCTGAAACACGTCCTCACCGCGGAAGAGATAGCGGGCCAGGTGGTTGCGCGCGGCGGCGGGAGAGATATCGCGGTGTCGCATCAATTCGGCCAGCACCGTATTGTCCGGCTCGAGCGAGTCATGCGCCTGGGCAAAATAGCCGGTGACGACCCCGCCACCCAGTTGTATATCGCCGGCCACCGGGGGCAGTTCACGTACCAGCGTGCGCAAAAAGGTGGTCTTGCCCGAGCCGTTGGGGCCGATCACCGCCACCCGCTCCAACCGGTCGAGCCGCAGATCGCCGGCCACCACCAGCGGCTTGCCATCGTACCCGACTTCAAGTCCGGCGGTGCGCAGCACGATGTCGCCACTGCGGCTAGCCGGGGCGAGATGCATGTGGAGCACCGGCGGTCGGCTGGCCGGCGGCCTGATCTCCTTGATCCGTCGGTGCGCTTCATCCACGCCCATGACGCGGGCACTGCGGATGCCAACCTCGCTCCATTCCAGGTCGCGCGCGCCCAAGATGCCGAAGCGCTCGATGGCCTTCAGCTCACGGCCCAACCGCTTGAGCCGCCCCTCCGCTTCCTCATACTTGCGCCAGGCATGGTAGCGGCGGATGATCTCCATCTCCTTCTCCAGCCGCTCCATTTCGCTCTCGAAAATTTTTTGATTGTGCTCCCAACGCTCCTGGCGCTGTCGGAGATAGGCGCTGTAGTTGCCGCGATAGGTGTCCATACGATCGGGGGTCAGCTCCCAGACGCGGTTCACCACATTGTCCAGAAAATAGCGATCGTGGCTCACCACCAGCAGCGTGCCTTGCCAGTCGTGCAGCGTCTTCTCCAGCCAGGCCACCGCCTGCATATCGAGATGGTTGGTCGGTTCATCCAGGATCAGCAGCATTGGCTGCTCCAGTAGCAGCCGGGCCAACAAAGCCCGCGTCTTCTGTCCACCGCTCAAATACCCCAACGGCGTTCCCCAGCGTGAGGCCGGGAACCCCAGCCCCTCCAACACCTGCTGAATGCGGACCTCATAGTCATAGCCGCCGCCGTGCTCGAACGCCTCTTGCGCCGCGCCATACTCGGCCAGCAATGCCTCGGACGCCGTGCCCGACGCCATGCGATCCTCCATGATGCGGAGTTGCGCAGCCTGCTGCTGGAGATGCGCGAAGACCTCACGCATCTCGTCGTAGACCGAGTGCTCGCGGCCGGCAAAGGCCTCGATCGCCTCCTGGCGCAGATAGCCCAGGCGGAGTCCGCGAGAGCGCTGCACCGAGCCGGCGGAGGGCTCCGTTACCCCGGCCAGCATCCGGAGGATGGAGGTCTTGCCGGCGCCGTTCGGACCAACCAGCCCGACCTTGTCGCCGGCCGTGAGATTAACGTTAATTCCGCTGAAGATCTCGCGTACGCCAAAGGCGAGACCGAGACCCTGGGTACTGAGAAGTGTCATGACGTTCTTCCTCTTTCCGTTCCACCAACAATGGCGCCGAATGCGCCACAACAAAAAAGCCGCAGGCTCTTTCCCACGGCTCGTGCTCAGTTCTGGTCGACTGTTACTTTATGTTAACACGCTCGTGGGTACACTACTCCTCTGGAGACGAGACCGCCCAAACGAGAGGTTCGTGTTAACCATAGAATCGCGTTGTTGACCGGACGATACATACTTCGCTCCATTGGGCCAGTCGGCACTTACCCCTAGCCTAAACGCCGGGGCTGGATGAGTGCAAGTGTGCGGCTCCTGGCTCAAACTGTCAATCGATCACGGCCTCCGCCTCGATCTCGATTTTCCAGCGGGGATCGAGCAGCCCGGCGACCACGATCATGGTGCTCGCCGGGCGGATGCGCCCGAAGACAGCTCCGTGCGCCCGGCCAATTGCCTCGGCATCCGACACGCTGGTGAGAAACATCCGCGTGCGCACCACATCCTCCGGCCCCGCTCCCGCCTGGTCCAGCGCCTGGAGAATGATCTCCAGGCAGCGTGCCGCCTGCCGTTCCGGATCCGGATCAACTGAGCCATCCGGCCAGACGGGAGTCGTGCCCGCTACCAGGACCCAGTTGCCCACCCGCACCGCCCGGCTAAATCCAATGGTCGGTTCATACGGAGAGCCGGAGGCGATGGTCCTGCGCTCGGTCGTCATGGGCGCATCCCGAGGGCAAGATATCCGGCATGGTCTACGGTCATTGTTTAGGTTCCAGCCTGCTTGACGTGATACATGGCGGCGTCGGCAGCGGCTATCAGCTGCTGCCGGGTCCGCGCATCGTCAGGGGCAATCGCAGCACCGATGGATACCGACAGCTGGATCTGACGCCCGTCCGGAGCACAGTACGGCCGATCACGAACAGCGCGACGGATACGCTGGCCAATGGTCTGAGCGAGCAACGCTCCGGCCCGAGGCAGAACCAGCATAAACTCGTCGCCCCCCACCCGACCCGCGATGTCGTCCTGGCGGCAGCTTTCCCGCAGGATCGCGCTCACGTGCTGCAGAACGGCATCACCCGCCAGATGGCCGTAGGTATCGTTACACGCTTTGAACTCGTTCAAATCCAGCATCAGCACCGCACAGCGCGCGGCAGGCGGCGCCAGGAGACGATCCAACTCCTGCATAACAGTGCGGTGATTGGATAGCCCGGTTAGCGGATCGTGCTCGGCCAGCACCCGTAGCTCTCCTGCTTGACGGGCATTGCGCAGTACCACCGATACCTGAGCGCCAAAGAGCTCCAGCAACTCACAATCGAGCGCGGTGAGCCGTGCCGTGCTTTCGATGTTGAGAATATCCGCCACCTGCCCACCGTCGTGCAGCGGAACGCATAACTCGCTGACCACGTTGTCGAGCGCGGGCCGGTAGTCGCTATCCTGGCTCACATCTGGAACAAACTCTGTCTGGCCGCTCTGGCCAACCCGCCCGCAAATACCGACACCCAGCGGAATCCGCGTGTACGGATTCTCGTAGCCGATCTGCGCCTGCATCACCAGCGTGTCCCCTTCGATCAAATAGACGCTGATGAGTTGATGTCCGAAGGCCCGATCCAGTTCATCCACGATGGCCTCGATCGCGTCGTCCATGCTGAGGTAACTGCCCACGATAGCGGAAACGCGCTGGAGCGTCATCAGCCCTGTAGCGCGTTGTTCGGTCTGCTCTCGCACCACCGCTTCAGCCGCGGCCGCACGTTCGTGGAGCCGCACGCGCTCCGCGATGATATTGACCATGTAAATCAAAATAGCGTAGCTAGCCAGGCTCGCCAGCACCACCGCCAGGGGCTGTGCCATCGGCTGGTAGAAAGATGGGGAAGCGGCAACCAATGCGCCGGCGAACGCCACGGACAGCGCGTAGCGCCAGTCCACAATCAGACAGGAAAAGACAATTGCGAGCGGAATGGCGGACCTGAAGGGGCTGTTTGAGCCCCCGGTACCCGCCATGCCAATTGCCACTAGCCCCAACCCACTCAGGGGAAACGTCAGGTAAGCAGCGCGAGGCAGGCGCTCCCAGGGGATGACACGAACTCCAAGAATGCAGCCTGCCGCTCCCACCGCAAATATCACCAGTTCACCACGACCAAAGCCAAACTTCGCGGAATCGATGGTGAGCAGGAGCGCGACCAGGAGACCAAAGCCGTAAAATACGAGCAGGGCACGCCGGATTTTCCGGTCGAAATCGCCCAGTTCTACCGGGACGGCTGCTTGCACTACGATTGGCCTTCTCGTGGATGCGGAAAAAGGTATACGCTTATCGTACCCTCTTTACCGTTATGCCGCAAGGGACAACCGGCACGGCGAGACGCGGGCTGACGGTCACGTGCCTCGATCATGTCTGAGAACTCTCCCCGTCTCAGAATACCCTGAACGCCCCCAAATACGCACCCCTCGCGTCTTCGATCATGCCGCTCCGCTGCTCCAGGTCACACGGGATGCAGCCCTGCAAACTCCAGGCCGGCATCTTCCGGGCAGCCGCAGCGGATATTCATGGCCTGGAGTGCCTGGCCGGCAGCGCCTTTCATCAGGTTGTCCACGGCCGCCATGACCACCACCCGGTCACCGCGTGGATCGAGTTCAAAGCCGATATCGCAGTAGTTGCTGCCGATCAGAATCTTGGGCTCAGGATAACGATAGATCCCACTGCTCTCCTTGACCAGTCGGAGAAACGGCTCCTTCCCGTACGCCCGACGATACACCTGCCACAGGTCACGCTCGGTGACCGCCCTATTCAGGAAGACATGTGCGGTGGCAAGTACGCCGCGCACCGCTTCGATGGCCGTGGCAGAGAACGATACGGTGGGGCGGCGAGGGCCATCCGGCGTGCTCACGGTCAGTTCCTGCTCCACCTCAGCGGTATGCCGATGGCCGGTGGGCTTAAACGATCGCATGGCCCCACTTCGCTCTGGATGATGCGACGCCTGTCCCTCCTCCGCGCCGGCGCCGGAGGAGCCGGTCTTGACCTCGGCCACCACCGGACGATCGAGATCGACCAGTCCCTCCCGAAAGAGCGGGTACGGACCGAGAATTGTGGGGGTGGCCAGGCAGCCGGCACTGGAAATGTAGTTTGCCGTTTGCATCTCCTCTCGGTGTAGTTCGGGGATGCCATACACAAACCGATTCAACAGCTCGGGACGTGGATGCTCATGGCCGTACCAGCGCGGATACTCCGCGGCATCGCGCAGCCGAAAGTCGGCGCTGAGATCGATGATAATCGGCGCCAGACCCATGAAACGCTCCATCTGGTTACCGGAGGCGCCGTGCGGCAGCGCCAGGAACAGCACATCACATGGCTCGAGCTCTGCGCTCGACACGAACTTCAGGTCGGTCCGCTTGCGCAGATTGGGATGCACGCCGGTCACCCGCTTGCCGGCCCGCCGCTCCGAGGTGACCTGCACGATCTCCGCTGCCGGGTGCCCCAGCAGCAGCCGCAGCAACTCGCCGCCGGTGTACCCCGACCCGCCGGCAATCGAGACTCTTATTCGCCCCAATCTTCTTCCTCTTCCGGCGCCGGCGCCAACTGCAGCGGGTTTACTCCCATGACCTCCAACTCCACACCACACTCCGGGCACTCGACAATTTCACCCTTTTCGGGATTGCTCAGTTCGATAGTGGCTGCGCACTCTGGACATTCTGCTGCCATGTAAATTACTCCTTTGGTCGATATCCCCCCTCCCCGGCCCCCTCCCCCTCGCGAGGGGGAGGGGGCCGGGGAGGGGGGCTTACAGTGCTTCCTTAAAGACGCGTACTGCCTCCTGTATGTGCTCCTCCTCCACAATTAAAGGCGGCAGAAATCGCACTGACGTACTTCCTGCTGAAATAGCTAGCACGCCATTGTGCTGCATGGCCTGTAAGGTTGACGAGACGTTGCGCTTCAGCTCAACCGCGATCATCAGCCCAACGCCTCGCACTTCGCGGATCGCGGGATGCTCAATGGTTTGTAGGCCGGCGAGAAAGAGATCCCCGATGCGGCTGACATGCTGGTTGAAGCCCAGTTCGGCTACCACCTCCAGCGTCGCCGTGGCGGCGGCGCATACCAACGGATTGCCGCCAAAGGTGGTGCCGTGGCTGCCGGGGGGAATACCGGCAGCCACGCGATCGGACACCACCGTGGCGCCGATGGGCAGGCCGTTGGCCAGCGGCTTTGAGAGGGTCATGATGTCCGGCAGGATGTGGCTATGCTGGAAGGCCCAGGTGCGGCCGGTGCGAAAGGCAGTCTGCACTTCATCGAGAATCAGCAGCGTACCGGTCTCGTCGCACCGCTGACGCAGGCCCTGAAGGTACTCCATCGAGGCGACCCGCACGCCGCTCTCCCCCTGTACCGGTTCCACGATCAGCGCCGCGGCATCAGTCAGACGCTCACGTGCTGCGTCCAGATCACCGTACGCGACCTGCTCGCAACCATCCAAAAGAGGCGCGAAGGGCGCGCGATGCTTCTGATCGCTGGTAACCGAGAGCGCGCCAAAGGTGCGACCATGGTAGCCCCGCTTCGTGGAAATCAGTCGCTGCCGGCCGGTGGCCGCGCGCGCGTACTTCAGCGCGGCTTCCACCGCCTCGGCGCCGGAGTTGGCGAAGCTGATTTTCCTCAGCCCATCCGGGAGCATCGCTTCGAGCGCCGCCATGAAGCCGGCACGCTGATCACTGTAAAAGCTCTGATGACTACTGAGCAGGGCGCCAGCCTGTCTGGTGATGGCTGCCGTCACCGCCGGATGGGAGTGACCCAGCACCGCGACCCCATAGTTGCTCATCATATCGAGATAGCGGCGTCCCTCCGCATCCCACAGGTACACACCCTCGCCGCGAACCAGCGCGATATCCCGCTTGTGGTACAGCGGAATACTGTACTCGCCCTCGGTGGCGACGATTTCCTGCTGGTCAATCTCACCCACCTGCACGAACTGCCTCCTTTATATGGGTGCCGCCGCCGGAGAGAGCGCCGCGGACAGTATCCGGCTGGTTGGCATCAGCCAGGATAACCTCTCCCACGCCACGCCGCACCGCATCGGCCGCGGCCAACACCTTCTTCTTCATCCTGCCCTGCGCCAACCCCACAAAGTGATCGAGCCGATCCAGGTCGATCTCCAGCGCGGTAGAGGTAGGATCGTTGACATCGACCAGCAAGCCGGCGGTATTCGAGAAGATGAGCAGCGTGGAAGCGTGCATCGCCACCGCCAACTCCATAGCCAGCTTGTCGCCGTCCACGTTGATCGCTTCGCCCTGGTGACTGATCGCCGGCGGCGTCAGCACCGGCACATAGCCGGAGTTCAGCAGCAACGCGATGAGCCGGGTATCAATAGCCTCGATCGTTCCCGCATAATCGCCCTCCAGCACTCGCGGCTTGCCGTTATCCATGACGCGAATGCGGGACTTGCGCCGGCCACGGGCAATGGCGCCATCGAGGCCGGAAAGCCCCACGGCGTTCACTCCCCGCTGCTGCAGACCTTCCACCAGACGCTTGTTGACCTTACCGCAATAGGCCATCAGGAAGAGATCCATGGTCTCCTGGTCCGTGTAGCGACTGACTTGCCCGGTGGAGGAGGTTACTACCCGCGGCTCGGTTCCCACCCGGCGCGTCAACGCATCCAGCTCCACATTGGCGCCATGAACCAGCACGTACGGTTGCTCCAACCCGGCCAGATCACCCAGAAAGCGCGGATAATCGATGCCCGCGCTGCCGCCAAGTTTGATCACCAGAGGAGCATCAATTGGTGAATACTCAGCCATCTCGCTACAAGCCCTCCAATACCCGTGTCAGGACGCGAATCGCGCGCAGGTACTCATCGACACGAATATGCTCGTGGGGTGTATGGTCCAGGCGGGAATCCCCCGGGCCATAGGCCAGCATCGGGCATTGCCAAACGGGGCCGACCACGTTCATATCCGAGGTGCCGGTCTTTACCTTGAACCGCGGCGTGCCGCCCTCGGCGCGTACCGCGCGCAGGAAGCCGGCCACCAGCGGGTTGCCCTTGTCGCCACGTACCGCTGGTTCACCGGGGCTAAAACACACGTCCCCCTCCGGCGCCAGGGCTCGAACCTCACGCTCTAACGTCTGCAACTCGATCCCCGGCGGCAGCCGCAGACCGATGCGCAGAGACGCCGTATCGTGCAGTCCATCGCTGTGCGATTGCATCGAAATCAGCGTCGGGGTGAGGCTATGGAACTGGTCCCGCTTCTCCGGCATGCCCTGTTGAGCACTCCAGCTGACCAACGCGTTCCAGCAGTCCACGGCGCGCTCGGCCGCTGTTGGCTCGGGAACAGCGCTATGGGTACAGGGTTGGGTGATGGATACCGTGAAGCGCTGGCTTCCTTTATATCCCATCACCAGAGCATCCCAGCCGCTGGGTTCGGCGATGATCAGGTAGTCCGGCGCCGCGAGCCGCACCAGATGACGAGCGCCCAAGGAGGGGCCTTCCTCCTGCACCGCGCCGATCACCGTGATGCCGGCTCGCGTCCGCTCTCGCGCCCGGACGGCGGCCACCATCGCCGTGGCCAGTGGCCCTTTCGCATCGACCGCGCCGCGACCATAGAGCCGGCCATCCCGCTGCTCGACCGGGACCGTGCCGGGCACGGTATCCATGTGGCCCAGCAGGACCACTGATGGGCCTCGGTCATCCCCTCCCGCCGGAGCGAACTCGCCGATCACATTGCCCACCTCGTCGCGCCGCGCCGCGAAACCGGCCCCCAGCATGGCTGCCACCAGCAATTCGGCGACCTCGTCTTCCTGGCCACAGAGGCTGGACGTCCCAACCAGCGAGGTCAGCAACTCGACAGCCGCCGCGTCCGAGATGCTCATGCCACACTGCCCGCCAGCGGGCGTGGCGCGCCCTCCGCCCGAGCCACCACATAGTCCACCACCTTGCCAGGAATGTTCACCCCAGTGGTGTCGATACTGTTGCGAAACTCCATGGTGTAGTTGACCTCGTTCACCAGCAGCCCCCCCTGGCTTTCCAGCAAATCCACGGCCAGGACACCACCGCCCACGGCCCGCGCGGCCGCCAGAGAGATCTCGGCAATCTGATCGGTCACCGGGCAGTTCTCGGCCCGGCCTCCTTTGGCGGTGTTGGTGATCCAGTGGCCGGAGTACCGGTAGATGGCGCAAATGCACTCGTCGCCGACGACGAACGACCGGATGTCGCGATCCGGCTTGGGCACGAACTCCTGGATGTAAAAGATCGAGTGATGATAGGTTCCCAGGATCTCCTTATGCTCCAGGATTGCCTCGGCGGCGTACCGGTCGCTGACCAGTGAGAGCAGGCGTCCCCAGGAGCCAACCGCCGGCTTGAGCACGGCGGGATAGCCCACCTCTTCGATCGCCTCCAGCGCGGACTCAGGCGTAAAGGCGATCAGCGTGCGCGGCGAGGGCACGCCCTGGCGCGTCAGTGCACTCGAGGTGAGGATCTTATTCCCACAGGTGTCCGCTACCCGATAAGTATTCACCGTGGTAATGCCGGCGTCTTCCAGCAGCTTGAGCCCGTACAACGCCCGAGAGTGATTGATGCAGCGCTCCAGCACCAGATCGTAGGGGAACGTGCTCTGGCCCAGCTCAAAGATCAGTTCGCGGTCGTCGATGCGACCCAGCGGAATACCGCGCTGCGCGAACTCCTCGAAGAGCAGCTTTTCCTCGACTCGCACCCGGGAGTACATCACGCCAAGGTTCATGCCACGCCCTCCCAGCCATGCGCCCGGACGTACTCCAGAATGCCGCCGGCCTCCGCGATCTTCTCGACGAAGCGCGGCAGCGCTTCGGCCTGAAGCGTCTCGCCCCGTGTGCGGTTGATCACCGTGCCCGCCACGGCGTCGACCTCCACCTGATCACCCTCCTGAATACGTTCAGCCCCTGGGCAGGTGAGCACCGCCAGCCCGATATTCACCGCGTTGCGGTAGAAGATGCGAGCGAAGGTTGGCGCCACCACCGCGGCCACCCCGCAGGTCTGAATCGCAATGGGCGCGTGTTCGCGTGAGGAGCCACAACCAAAGTTTCGGCCACCCACCAGCACATCGCCCGGCTGGACTCCGCCGGGAAAGTCCGGGCGAACCTCGCACAGGCAGTACTTGGCCAGCGCGGCCCGGTCGGTGGTGACGTTGTAGCGTCCAGGGATAATCTCATCGGTATTGACATTGTCGTGGAGCTTCCAGGCTCGTCCCATGGTGTGTGTCTCCTTGTGGATAGAGTGGACTGTCGTACATGTAAGACCTCCCCCTCTCCCGCGGAAGAAGAGGGTTCGTTAGAGACGATCATGGCTCGAGTAGCTCCCCCTCGCCCTCGGGCGGGAGAGGGGGGCGGGGGGTGAGGGTGCGAGTGCTATCCATGTCTTACACCTACCCCACAGCCAGGCTCGGCTCGCTAACTGGCTGCAAATACGGCCGTGGGTCCGCGATATGGCCGGCAAGCGCAGAGGCGGCGGCGGTGGCCGGGCTGCCCAGATAGAGCTGCGAGGTCGGGTCGCCCATGCGTCCTTTGAAGTTGCGGTTTTGAGTGGTAAGGGCTCGTTCGTCGGCGCCCAGCACCCCTTGATGACGGCCGATACACGGCCCGCACCCGGCGTTAGTGATCTGGGCGCCGGCAGCCATCAGGGTCTCAATGTAGCCGCGCCGTAGCGCTTCGAGCCACACCTCGCGCGAGGCCGGTGTAACCACCAGCCGCGTGTTGGGATGCACCGTCTGCCCCTGCAGAATCTCGGCGGCGATGGCCAGATCGTCCACTCGCCCGTTGGTGCAGGTGCCGATAAAGACCTGGTCGAGCGGTGTGCCCGCCACCCCTTCCACCCCGGTGACGTTGGAAACCTCGTTGGGGCAGGCCACCTGTGGCGTGAGGGAAGAGACATCCAGCTCGATACTACGGGCATACACGCCATTCTCCGGCAGCACCGGGTCGAACGCTTCCCGGGCGCGGGGCGACACATAGGCCAGAGTCCGCTGGTCCGGCTCGACCAGCCCGGCCTTTGCACCCATCTCGATCGACATGTTGGCCAGCGTCATTCGTTCGCTGATCTCCATTGCGCGCACTGCCTCGCCGCCGTATTCGATCGCCATGTACGTCGCCCCGTCAACATCGAGCTGGCGGGCCAGCGCCAGGCAGACATCCTTGGCATACACGCCGTGTTGCAGCTCGCCGTGCAGGGTGATGCGAATACTTTCCGGCACACGGAACCAGGAGCGACCGGTGGCATAGATAATCGCCACGTCGGTCGAACCCATGCCGGTGCCAAAGCAGCCCAGAGCGCCGTAGGTGCAACTGTGCGAGTCGGCGCCGACCACCAGACCACCGGGGAGGACGAAGCCTTCCTCCACCATCACCTGATGGCAGATGCCCTGCTGAAAGACATGACGGATTCCCTCCTCGGCAATAAAAGCACGAATCGTCTTGTGCAGCTCAGCCGCCGCCGTGGTCGGCGCCGGAACCATGTGGTCGAAGGCGATAATCACTCGATCCAGGTCCCAGATGGGCCGTCCCAGCTTCCGGAACGACTCGATGGCGATCGGCGTGGTATTGTCGTGGCTCATCGCGTAGTCTACCGGCGCCACCACGATCTCGCCGGCGCGTACCCGGCGGCCAACCTTACGGGAGAAGATTTCCTCAGCAATCGTACCCATGAGACGTTCCTTTCTGGTGGTGAGGGAGAGCCTGGCGGCGCATCGTGAGCGGCTGTGCGGTGATACTCGCGATCCGCCTGTGCGGCGTGTTCAATCCGGCGATGTTTGGCTGGCTGACGGCGCGTATCATGCGGTTAGCCGATCTCTCAATAGATGATCGAGTTCAGCCGGTGAGAGCGCCCCGGTGTCCGCCATCCGCTTAATCTCGGCGGTCACCTCACGCAACTCGATCTCGCCAAAGTGCAGTCCTAGTTGGGACGCACGATGTGCCACGGCATGGTGTCCGGTCAATTTGTGCCCGACCTGAATCGACCGTTCCAGCCCAAAATCGGCCGGGTCGATGATCTCGTAACACTCGGGATTGTTCAGCATCGCCTTGGTGTGGATGCCAGCCTTGTGATTGAAGGCGGCTTCACCAGTGATGTAGTTATTGAACGGGATATCGATGCCGATCATCTCCGCCACCATGCGGTCCAGGCGGGGCAGATCGACAAGCCGGTACTTGCTCACCAGCGCCCGATCGACCGTGTATATCCGAGCCAGGAACCCGCCGAGCGGCGTGATACCGTTGCGCTCGCCGATACCCAACACCGTGGTGTCGATATGGGTTGCGCCCGCCTCCAGCGCCTCGAAAGAGTTCGCGATGGCGCAGCCGGCGTCGTTGTGGCCGTGGAACTCGATATCGCATCGAACGTGGTGGCGAATCTCCGACGTCAGCGCGAATACCTGGCGCGGCGTGGCCACGCCGACCGTATCGGCAATGCCCACCCGGTTCACCCCCAGCTGGTCGACTGCCTGGTAGATACGCAGCAGATCCGCTTCGTCACTGCGGAACGAGTCCTCGCTGGAGAAGCGGACTTCCACCCCCTGGCTCTGAATGTAGGTGACCACCTCTCGGGCCGACTCGATGATGTACTCGATATCCTTGCCGTGACTGAACTCCCGCAGGATGGACGAGGTGCCGAACAGAATATCGATGCCAGAGACGCCGGTCTCGACCGCCAGCTTGGCGTCCTCCAGGTGGCAACGGGTGTGGGTCAGCACCTTTAACTTGAGGTTCAACCCGGCAATGATCCGGGCATCGCGGAAGGAATTGGGTGACGCCGAAGGCGACACCAGCTCGATGTACTCCACGCCGAAGTCGTCGAGCGCCAGAGCAATCTCCACCTTCTGGCCGGTGGAGAAATTGGTCTTGGCGAACTGTTCCCCTTCTCTCAGGGTGGAATCGATAATGGCGAATTGGTCGACCGGCACGCTGCTCTCCCTTCACAGTGAAGTCGCGAGTAACAAAATAGCCTGCTGTCCACCAGGGACGGCAGGCTGCCGTGGTACCACCCAACTTCACCGTCACCTCGCGGCAACGGCCTCTTCAAGTACGGGAACGTAAGGCTCCGATACTCCAGCTCATGATAACGGTGGCTGTTTCCGGCCTGGTCTACTGACCCGCAGGCGTTCGACCGGCTACTCTGGGCCCTTGTTCCACCGCCTCCAGCGAGACCGCATTCCAGCTACACGGCTCTCTTTGCTCGCCCTTGAGGGATGTACTCTTCCCGTCGAGGTATCTCTGTTACTTTGGTCTTACCTTAACGAAGTGAGCGAGGCGTGTCAAATGGTGGTCCACGTCCAATCCCGAATTTCTGGCGGGTCCTCGAAGTGCTGGTGGGCATAGGCAACCGACTTCTGAATAGCAGATTCAAGTTCGCTGGTGAGCGATTCTGCCTGCGGTCGGACGCGTTCAGCCCGCTTGATGGCTTCAATACAGAGGTGGTATCGGCTCATGCCATTCATCACCACCATGCTGAACGGCGTGGTGGTGGTTCCTTGCTCGTTGAAACCACGCACGTGGAAGCGGTCCGCATTGACGCGACCGTGCACGATTTCGTGCATGGCTCGCTGGTAGCCATGGAAGGCAAAGATAACCGGCTTATCCTCGGTGAAGAGCGTGACGAACTCCGTCTCGTTCATGCCGTGTGGATGGTGCTCCGGTGGGAAGAGCGTCATAAGGTCGACCACGTTCACCACTCGCATGCGCATCTCAGGGACATGCTGGCGCAGCCATTGCACCGCTGCCAGCGTTTCCATGGTTGGAATGTCTCCCGCGCAGCCCATAATCACATCCGGCTGGACGCCTTGATCGTTGCCCGCCCACTCCCAGATCGACGCGCCACGAGCGCAGTGCTCGATAGCCGCATCCATATCAAGATACTGGAGCTGCGGCTGCTTGTCGATCACGATCAGGTTCACGTAGTTCCGGCTGCGCAGACAGTGGTCCGACACCGACAGCAGACAGTTGGCGTCCGGCGGCAGATAAATCCGGGTAACCATGCCGCGCTTGGAAAGCATGACATCGATCAGCCCCGGCCCCTGGTGGCTGAACCCATTGTGGTCGTTCCGCCAGCAGGTTGATGTCAACATGACGTTGAGCGACGCCACCGGCTCGCGCCATGGCAGCAGCTTTGCTTCTTGCAGCCACTTGGTGTGCTGGACAGTCATAGAGGCGGAGACCATGGCAAACGACTCGTAGGTAACGTACATGCCGTGCCGGCCGGTCAACGTGTACCCCTCCAGCCACCCCTCGCAGTTATGCTCGCTCAGCACCTCCATGACGCGGCCGTCTGCTGAGATGTGGTCGTCGATGCTGATGCGTTGCTCGACGAAGCAGCGGTTCTCCACCTGAAAGACGTCACCCAGTCGGTTCGAGTTCGCCTCATCCGGACAGAACAGGCGGAAGTTGGCTTGCTGGGCGTTGCGGATGAAGGTATCCCGTAGCATTTTCCCCAGCTGGCGGGGAGATTCGGCGAACTCGGCGCCGGGTTTGGTCACCGGCAGAGCGTAGGTGCCGAAGTCCGGCAGGTCCAGGTCGACCAGCAGCTTCCCCCCGTTGGCGTGCGGATTGCCACCCATGCGCCGCTCGCCGGACGGCGCCAGCTCGGCGAGTTCGGGGAGCAGGGCGCCACGCTCGTCAAAGAGTTTAACCGGTTCATAACTGAGCATCCACTCTTCGAGCATCTCCAGGTGTTTGGGATCGGTACGTACATTCGCCAATGGCACTTGGTGGGCGCGGAAGGTGCCCTCCACCGGTAGTCCGTCGACTACCTTGGGGCCGGTCCAGCCCTTCGGCGTGCGGAGCACGATAGCCGGCCAGCGCGGGCGCGTCTCGACGCCGTTGGCACGTGCGTCCCGCTGGATAGCGCAAATCTTCTGGTAACAGGTGTTCAGCGTGGCGGCGAACTGCTGGTGCAGGAGCATCGGGTCGTCACCTTCAACAAAGTGAACGTCGTACCCGTTCCCTTCAATGACGGCTCGCACATCTTCCTCGCTGCTCCGTGCAAGCACCGTCGGGTTTCCAATCTTGTATCCGTTGAGATGCAGGATGGGCAGCACTGCCCCATCCCGCGCGGGGTTCAGAAAGCTGGTTCCCTTCCAGGAGCCGGCCAGGGGACCAGTTTCCGCCTCCCCATCACCCACCACCGCCGCCACGATCAAATCGGGATTGTCGAAGGCGGCGCCGAAAGCATGCATCAGCACATACCCCAGTTCACCTCCCTCGTGGATCGAGCCGGGTGTCGGCACGCTGACATGGCTGGGTATCCCGCCTGGGGTGGAGAATTGACGGAAAAGTCGCCGCATGCCATCCAGGTTCGTAGCAATCTCTGGATAGATTTCCGAGTACACGCCTTCGAGGTACACGTTGGCGACCACGGCTGGCCCGCCGTGCCCCGGTCCTGCCAGGAAGATCGCAGAGACGTCCTGCTCTGTGATGAGACGGTTGAGATGCACGTAGATGAAGCTCAGGCCGGGCGACGTGCCCCAATGCCCCAGCAAGCGTGGCTTGATGTGCTCGGGGAGCAGGCGGTCTCGCAGCAGCGGATTGTCCAGCAGATAGATCTGACCGATGGTCAGATAGTTGGCGGCCTGCCAATAGCGATGCATGCGATCACGGAGTTCGCTGGAGAGCGGTCCATCCGACGGACCCTGCGGGAGGCTGGATACCGTGCCATCGACATCGATCACGCTAGAAAGCTTCACGTCAAATCGGTACATAGGTCCATCCTTTCTGTGAAACAAGACGGTACGTGTGTTGCGCGATCATCAGGTCCTCGTTGGTTTTCATCACTCTGACCTGAACCGCGCTGTTTTCTGCTGAGATGACGGCGGCGTGTCCAGCGTTACGCTCAGGAGCGAGGCGCACGCCAAGAAATTGGAGGTCGTCGCAGATGCGTTGGCGCACCGGCGCCGCATGCTCTCCCATACCCCCGGTGAAAATCAGCGTCTCCAGACCGCCGAGCACGGCAACCAGCGCGCCCAGAAACTTGCGCGCCTGGTAACAGAAGAGCTCTACCGCTTCCGCCGCATGCGGGTCGGTGCTCTCCCTGTCCAGTAGATCGCGCATGTCTCCACCGATTCCCGAGACCCCAAGCAACCCTGACTCCTGAGTAATCAACGTCGTCAACTCAGCAGCACTCAGGTGCTGTGACTCAAGCAAGTACAGCAGGACTCCGGGGTCCAGATCGCCGGTGCGCGTGCCCATCATCAGGCCACCGGCCGGCGTGAACCCCATGGTCGTGTCCACTCCCACACCGTCTCGTACGGCGGCCATACTGGCGCCATTCCCCAGATGAGCAATGACGATGCGGCCCGCCGCCCTCGGCCGTTCGAGCGCGCGCAACTCCTGCATGATGGACTCGTATGACAGCCCATGAAAGCCGTAGCGCATGATTCCTACATCGCTGAAATGCCGGGGCAGCGCATACATCTGCGCGAAACACGGCATGCGGCGGTGGAAGGCGGTATCGAAGCAGGCTATCTGAGGGACAGCGGGGAAGGTCTGGCGCACCGTCTCAATGGCGGCAATCGCCTGGGGCAGGTGGGTGGGGTCGATTGGAACCAACTGACGAAGCGTGTCGAGCACCTCACTGGTGATGAGTACCGGCTCACGATACCTAGGCCCTCCGTGCACCACGCGGTGACCGATGGCGCCGGGCTGTGTTTCCTTGCCCTGCTCTCGTAGCCATTCCAGCACTGCGCTCAGAGCGGCGGCATGATCAGACACGTCCACCTGCTCATCCAGCACGGATGCACCGCTGGCATCATCGATGCTCAGGCGGCTCGCTGTCGACCCAATCCGCGACACCTCAGCGGAAAACACCACTCGCTCGCCCTGGTCCACCTGATACAGAGCCGCCTTGAGGCTCGATGAGCCAGTGTTGAGTGTCAGAACCATCATAGAAGCATGTCGTATCGTCCCAGCACCTACACATTGAGCTCGGACTCGGGCCAGGGGGAGCCATCGACCGGGTCGATGGCTCCCGCCGGGTTACCGCGTTCCGTTGGAGCCGGTCAGAGCACTCAATGGCGTGGGGGTCGAGTCGGCGGAGGCGTCTGTGCCCGCTGCTGAGAAGGTGGCGCCCATGGCGGCGATGCTACCCAGTTCGGAGGGAACCATAAACAGCTTGTTGGCGGTTCCCTCGGCCATCTTCGGCAGCGCCTGAATGTACAGATACTTGAGGATTTCCGGGGTTGGGTGCGAGGTGGCAAGCGCTTCGAATACCACCTGGATCGCTTCGGCCTGCGCCCGCTGCACCGTCACCAGTGCCTGCGCATCACCCTCCGCGTTCAGGATCAAAGATTGGCGATTCCCCTCGGCGGTGAGGATCGCGGACTGCTTCTCGCCCTCAGCCGTGAGGATGGCGGCCTGTCGCTGGCCCTCAGCTCTCAGCACGGCTGCGCGCTTTTCGCGCTCTGCCTGCATCTGTTTCTCCATCGCCTGCTGGACCTCATGCGGCGGGATGATATCCTTCAGCTCGACGCGCGTCACACGCACGCCCCAGCCTTCCGTGACTTCGTCCAGCGCCACCCGCATCTTCATGTTGATGTCCTCGCGGCTGGTCAACGTCAGATCCAGGGTGAGTCCCCCCAGGACGTTTCGCAGCGTGGTCATCGTGAGCTGCTCCATGGCAGACACCAGATTGACCACCGCATACGCGGAGTTTTTGGCATCAATGATCTGGTAATAGACGACGGTTGCCACCTGAATGCCGACATTGTCGGCGGTGATGACTGGCTGCGGGGCAAACGGAACCACCTGCTCGCGGAGATCGATGGTCGGGAGAATCTTGTCGACAAAGGGTATGACGAAGAGCGGGCCACTGCCCGCCGTCTTCAGGTAGCGTCCGAGTCGCTGTACGATGACGACCCTGGCCTGGGGGACCAGGCGGATGGTTTTGACGCCGACCGTCACCACGAAGACGGCGATAAGTGCCAGAAGAATGCCGATGGCTATCATGAGATGCCTTTCTGACGCGGTTCTGCTATGTCATCCGCGCCACTAGTTGTGTTGATAGAAAGGGTATGCGCTCGTTCCACGAGCGCGGTGAGTCCGTCGACGTAAACAACCTCGATACGCTCGCCGACTTGAAAGGTGTCCGTGGAATCAAAGGGCCGTGCCGTCCAGAAGTCGCCCGTACCCAGACGGACTAGTCCCTCGCCCGTGTCGATCGCCTGGGTAACGATCCCCTGCCGGCCCTGGAGGTGGGAATGGGTGACGCTGTTCTGTTCTTGTGCCAGACTGCCGATACCGAGGGTCCGTTTCAGGGCCGGTCGGACGAGCACGATGCCCACCAGCGACAGCGCCCCGAAGGCAACAGCCTGGACGGTGATCGGCAGGAGTACTGCTGCCAGGCCGGCGGTGATGAGCGCCGCGACCGCAACCGATCCCAGGAACAGATCGAAGGTGAAAATCTCACCGATGGCAGCGAGCAGCACAACGACCAGCCAGAAAGCGATCCACATTGACTACATCCTCCCGGTGAGGACCGCACCGAATGTCCTTCTAGGCGATCCATAGCTCAGTGTACTACTATAGCGTATGAAAATGTTAGTTTTCAGTTCGTTTGGCAGGGATTCTTACGGTGGCTTCGAACGGTGTAAGATGTGCTAGCTGAGCTACCTATTTCGGCACAGCACTCTGCCCTGACGCGCTACTTGAGTCGCCTCAAGGCCAGTTCGCGACGGACGCAGCAGGTGGCGCTTGATCAGATCGCCGCTCTGCTCACCGATGGCAGATCAACAGCAGCGGATCTCTCTTGGCACCGTGTCACCGAGCAGGAAGCGCAGATGGTCCGGCACGAACTCGCGGCCCGCTACGCGCCAGCCACTGCCAACCGGATGATTGCGGCACTGCGCGGGGTGTTGAAGGAGGCGTGGAGACTGGGTCTGATGGACGCGGAACGCTACCACCATGCGAGCGTCTTACACAATGTCCCCTGGTCGACTGCGCCGCGAGGGCGCACCCTCTCGGACGATGAGCTCCGGGCACTGTTCGACGCCTGCTCGCAGGATCAATCCCCCGCTGGAGCGCGCGATGCGGCGCTCCTCACGGTCCTGTATGGGGCGGGGTTGGGACGGTCCGAGGCGACCGCACTTGACCTTTGCGACTACGACGTGTCCAGTGGCGCAGTGGCTATCCGGGGCAGCACGCATGACCGGGAGCGGACGCTATACGCGGTCGATAGTGCCGCCGAGGCGCTCGATCGCTGGATCTCCATCCGGGGGACAGCGCCGGGACCGCTCTTTGTCCCAATCGACAAGGCGGGGAAAGTCTTGATTCGAGACGAACGGATGCGCGACCAGTCGATCTATCGAGCGTTGCTCAAGCGAGCAGAGCAGGCGGGAATTGCAGCGGTTTCATGCCAGGATCTGCGACGGGCCTTTATTACCCGTCTGCTGGACGGAGGTGCGGATATCTCGACCGTCCAGCGTCTCGCCGGCCATTGCAGCGTGACGACCACCCAGCGGTACGACCGGCGCAGTGAGACGTTCCACCGAGAGTCGGCTCGTATGCTCGCCGTTCCGGCACACGTGACCCTTGGCACATGCTAGTGGCACGACTGCGGTTGAATGCTCTTGAGCTTCCTCATCATCGACTCGCTCGCCGTGTCCCGCCAGTCCGGGGTTAGGATACCGTACCAATCGGGTTGCCTCGGATCGCGTCCCGGGGCGCGAGATTGTGTGCCATTGAGACACCAGTAGGTCCAGTGGATCCCCAGATCGCGGACGTAGTCGACGAGGTAGGTGAACCACGCCCCTTGCGCATTCCGATCGTTCGGCTCGACGTAGTCTGCTGGTTGGGTACGTTTAGACGAAATCGAGGGATTATAGCCGTTGGGCGTCCCGAACTCGCCGAGCAAGACCGGGGCAATTTCCTCGCGCACGAGAAAACCCCAGGTCTGGTCCCACACCAGCCGGCACGCATCCCGCGTGCGCGCCGTGCCGTCGAGTTGGCACCATGCAAGATCGCGGTACATATCTGGGCCGTAGTCATGAACCGAATACACCAGGCGGTTAGGTACATCGAGGGTGATGGGTCGCGCCCCTTGCCGCATGGTCGCCTCGGAAGCCCTGACACCGGTCAGATTACCTCCCGGCCAGTACAGCGCCGGCTGACCATGTAGGATCGGTCCGGAGGGGTCGAACCGAACGCCTTCGACGAAAATCAGAAGCTCCGAATTGATCGTGAGGATGGCGTTGCCGGCGCGTTCCGCGGCAGAGGCCCAGTCTCGCGGAGTCGAGGAGGAAGTATCCCCATATCCCCAGAGCGCGCCGCTGTTCCGTGGCCAGGCAGTGGCATCCATAGGTGGGGCTCCAGGCTCGTTCCGCAGATCGCAACCAACCACTGTGGCGTCGGAGGCATAGCGGCGCACGAGGATCTCCCACGCGGCAATCCAACTCTCCTCCGGGTAGGCATGTGTATACCACAGCCCGTTTTCCTGCGCACTCCAACCCGCGTCGGAACGCTGGCTGGCGAGGATGACCTTGAGCCCAGCTCGACCCGCGGCGTCGACCACAACATCGAGAACTTCGAGCGGCGTCCGTCCAACAAGCTCCGGCATGCGATCGAGGCCGTTCGAGATCGGGGCACCGTTTAGGATGGATTGAACGCAGTAGGGCAGCCGGAGGCAGTTGAATCCCAGGCTGGCAACGTGGTCACAGACAGTGGATACCGTGCGGAGATGGAGCCCACCGACGACCATGTCGGAGCAATCAAAGCCGTACCAGTTCACCCCCGCGAGCAGGACCGCATGACCTTGCGCATCAAGAATGCGCGGGCCGTCTGTGTGCAAGTAACCGCAAATCATCGGGAATCCTTTAGCATCGACCACGACGAGACAGCTGAGATTACGAGCCGTCCCTGGACCAAGCCTACGGAGCTTGCCGGTCAAGTTCCAAGCGCTCGATCCGCGATACTACCTGAGGGCGTTGATCACCACATGCACGATGATCCCCAGCCGGATGCTGTTCACTCGCAGACGCCACGCGGCCAGGAGCCATCGGTCTGAACACACACCCGCCCCACCACCTCGCCCGACCTACGGCATCGTCAGTGCGCTCGGTTGCCGCGATGTCTCTCGGGCGGTTCAACGTGCTTCAACAGTCGCCTTGATACGCTCCAGGAGTTCGGATTCCGACAGAAAGTACGAGCCGTGGCTGTGTTTCAAAGACTCCTTTGATTCAGCCTGAAAGAGGACGATCTCCTGGTCAAGAGCTTCACGAAGTGCGTGGCGCTGTGCGTCCAGCCGAAATGCGTCGGCTTGCGTGCGCTCCTGTTCTGCGAACTCGTGTAAATCCAGGAGCGTCTGATGGGTTCGGTCGTAGATAAGCACGAAGTAACTCATTGTTCCGCCTCCAATGGGATTGTGTTGAGCTGTGTATCGAGAAGTCGAAGCAAGGGAACGTGAGTCGATCTAGGATGGACAGAGCGATGGCCACTGGCGCTCTACTCCTCAAAGCGGGTATACGACACAAGGACGAACCCATTGATGAGAGGGAGGAACGTAAATGGATACTGAGCACGACTCGCAGGGAGACCAGGCGGCAGAACCGGGCGCCCCACAGCCGGTAGGCTCGGGTAATCAGGAATCGCAGCAACATGGAGCGTTCTTCACGCACATACCGCACCCCCATATCGCCAGACGAAAAAAGGAGGGCCCGGTCAAGGTTGTCGACCAAATGGACAAGAGCGGCCCGTTCGCCCGATTCAACTCGCGCGTCGCCATCATCATCACGGTGGCCGTGGGTTCGATGTGGTGCGCCTACCTGTTCACCTTGATCGCCTTGGTGAGCTTGCCCGCCGCCCTGGCCACCCGCGACAAGATCGTCATCATTAGTTGGATCGCGCAAACCTTTCTCCAACTGGTGCTCCTGCCGATCATCATTGTCGGACAGAATATCCAGGGCGCCGCATCGGACAAGCGTGCCCAGCAAACCTACGACGACGCCGAGGCGGTACTCCACGAGGCGCTGCAGATTCAGCAGCACCTGGCGGCGCAGGACGCCCAGCTGCTCGCCCAGGGCAAGCGGCTGGAGGACATCATCGCGGCGCTGGGGAGGTCCTACCCGACGAGTAGTGGCTCCGTGGCAGCAACCACCGATTGATCCCCCCATCTCTACTTCAACAGGCCATGACTACCGGGGGAAATCGTAGCAGACGAACGTCATCGGTACCCGCATTTTCACGCCGCACCTACCTCGCCTGCACCCTCGTCAACGTCCAATCCCAAATCCGGCACACCCTCTCGCAGCGCGAGCATCAGTCCGCGCAAGCCGCCGGTGGTGCTGATGTACGGAACGCCGGCGTCAATGGCTCGGCGTAGCAAGGCCAACTCATCCGGCGACTGGCCGAGAGCAATCACCAGGCCGATCTGCCCAACTTCGACCTCAGCTGCCGCGCAGCGCTGCAATCCCGCCAGCTCCCCTGCCATGCCGGGCGAGCCGATCACCGTGCAATCGGTGGTCGCAAGCTGTGCCACCAGGCGAGCCGCCTGAGGTTCGAGGACCGCGGTCAGCGAGAGATAGACGGGCTTGCCAAACGGCAGATGTTTCCACCCCGCCCCTAGCTCAGCTTTCCAGTAGGCGATGGCAAAACTTCGACCGCTACCCATGGATTCGCCGGTACTCTGCATCTCCGGACCCAGCACCGGCAGCACGCCGGGGAAGACCCGGAAGGGCAGCACGACCTCCTTGACACAGACCCGATCGACACGCGGCGCCGGGATATCGAGGTCGCGCAGCTTTTGCCCCAGGATGGCTCGGATGGCCAGATCGGCCAGCGTGATGCCACTGGCTTTGCTGGCGAAGGGGACCGAACGGCTGGCGCGGGGGTTGACCTCCAATACGTAGACCGTGCCACGATGGACGGCGTACTGGACGTTGAGCAGGCCAACGCTCCCGAAGACGTGGGCCACGCTGCGGGTGTACTGCTCGACCGTCTCCACGATCTCGGCCGGGATAGTCTGGACCGGATAGACCTCGGCGCTGTCGCCGGAATGGATGCCACACTCTTCGAGTTGCTCCATGATTACCGTGACCACCTGGTCCCCGTCCGAGACGGCGTCGACGTTCAGTTCGGTGGCGCCCTCGAGAAACTGGTCCACCAGCAACGGTTTGGCCAGCTCGACGTGGGCGTGCGTGTCGATGTAGCGCAGTACGTCGTGACCGGAGCGGACCACCGTCATGCCGCGACCAGACAGGACGTAGGAGGGGCGAACCAGGGCCGGGTAGCCAACCAGCTCGACCGCCTCCAGGAGATCGTCCCAGCGGCCTACCGACTGCCAGTCTGGGGTGGGAATGCCCGCTCGCGCCAGCACAGCAGACGTCTGGCCGCGATCCTCCGCGGCGTCGATCGCCTCCGGCGGAGTTCCCAGGATGGTGATGCCGCGGTCGCACAGGGCGTGCACCAAATTGATAGCGGTCTGCCCGCCAAACTGCGGGATCACGCCGAGCAGGCCTTCGGCCTCATTCTCGACCACAGCGGCGACCGCCTCGATGTCGAGCGGCTCGAAGTAGAGCCGGTCCGAGGTGGTGTAGTCAGTGCTGACCGTCTCCGGGTTGTTGTTGACGATGATCGCTTTGACCCCGGCCGCGGAGAGGGCATGGCAGGCGTGGACCGTGGCGTAGTCGAACTCGATGCCCTGTCCGATACGGATCGGCCCGGAACCAAGAATAATGGCTTTGGGGCCGGGCAGCGGAACGGCCTCGTTCTCGCCCCCAGGTAGATCGGTGCCATAAAAGTACGGGGTGCGCGCCTCGAACTCAGCGGCACAGGTGTCAACCATCTTGAAGACATAGGCGCCGTGGCCGGTCTCGGGGTGTGCCGGCATGGCCGCCAAACGGTCGATGAACCAGGGATGGATGTCGCTGAGGCGGGACACCAGCATCGGATCCCAGCCGGAGCGCAGCGCCGTCAGCAGGGCAGGGAGGCGCCGGCTGTTGGGTCGGGAGAGCTTACTGGCCAGATCACCTGTTTCAGAAACCTCCACTGCCGCCTGGTCGATGCTGCGCATCGCCTTGCGCATGGCCTCCTCGAAGGTGCGGCCAATGGCCATGACCTCGCCGGTGCTCTGCATGCTGGTGCCGATTTTGGGCTCGATACCGGTGAATTTGTCGAACGGCCAGCGCGGAATCTTGATCACCACATAGTCCAGCGCAGGCTCGAAAAAGGCACTGGTGCCGGTGATATCGTTGCGTAGCTGGGGCAGGGTAAATCCCAGCGCAATGCGGGTAGCGACCTTGGCGATAGGGTAGCCGGTGGCCTTGGAGGCCAACGCCGAGCTGCGCGAGAGTCGGGGGTTGACCTCGATCACAAAGTACTGACCACTGTGACGGTCGAAGGCGAACTGCACGTTGCAGGCGCCCTCCACGCCCAGGGTGCGCACCACGGTGATGGCCGCGGTGCGCAGCAGATGGTACTCGTCGTCGCTCAGGGTCTGGCTGGGAGCCACCACGATCGAGTCGCCGGTGTGCACGCCCATGGGGTCGATGTTCTCCATGTTGCAGACGATCAGACAGTTGTCCTGGGCGTCGCGGACCACCTCGTACTCGATCTCACTCCAGCCGTACACGCTCTTCTCCACCAGCACCTGTCCACTGCCGGAAAAGCGCAGCCCGTCACCGACCTGTCGGATCAGGGCTTCGCGGTCGGCCGCGAAGCCGCTACCGGCGCCGCCCAGCGCATAGGCCGAGCGACACATCACGGGAAAGCCGATCTCCTCGGCCGCGATTATGGCTTTCTCGATGGAGGTCACCGCCTCGCTGGGCAACACCGGCTGGCCGGCGGCGCGAAGCGCGGCCGCGAAGAGAGCGCGATCCTCGCCGCGACGGACGGTCTGGAGGCTGGTGCCCAGCACCTGTACCCCATAACGAGCCAGCACACCGGCATCGCCCAGGGCCACTGCCAGGTTGAGGGCGGTCTGACCGCCGACCGTGGCAATCACGCCATCGGGACGCTCATGCGCGAAGATTTGAGCCAGGGAGTCGAGCGTGAGAGGCTCGATATAGACCGTGTCGGCGATCTGAGGGTCGGTCTGGATGGTTGCCGGATTGGAGTTGACCAGGATGGTGCGGACGCCTAACTCGCGGCAAGCCAGGCAGGCCTGGGTACCGGAGTAGTCGAACTCAGCGGCCTGACCGATAACGATTGGGCCGGAACCGATAATCAGGACGCTGCGAATCATGCCGGGATCGCCGCCAGCCAGCGATCGAGCAGCACGCCGGCGTCCTTGGGACCGGGCGCGCCCTCAGGGTGAAATTGCACCGAGCAGATCGGCAGCGTGCGGTGACGCAGCCCCTCGACGGTACCGTCGTTCAGGTTACGGTGCGAGACCAGGAGATCATCGGGTAGCGACGCAGGGTCGACGGCGAAACCGTGGTTCTGGGTGGTGATAAAGGATTGGCCGCTCTCGCAGTCCTCCACGGGGTGGTTAGCGCCACGATGCCCAAACTTGAGTTTGAAGGTGCGCCCGCCGGCCGCCAGGGCCAGCAGTTGGTGCCCCAGGCAGATTCCAAAGAGGGGCATCGCACCGTACAGTTGCCGAACGGTCTGCGCGATTGAGCCGGCCAGAGCCGGGTTCCCGGGTCCGTTGGAAATAACCACGCCGTCCGGCGCCAGCTTCAGGATATCGGCGGCTGAGGTTCGAGCCGGCAGTATGGTCACCGTGGCATCCCGCCTCATCAGCTCCTGCGTCACGCTGTGCTTGTTGCCGCAGTCCAGGAGCGCAATCGACCTGCGGCCATGGCCGTGGATCTCCGGACTGGTCACGGTGGTCTCGCCGATGAAGTCGGTGGCGTCGTAGGTGCAGGACTGAATGGCAGCTCGTAGGGCGTGCCCACTGGGAGGCCGCCCCGGCAGGTGGACGCTGAGGGCAGCCGGCATGGCGCCATGGGTCCGCACCCACCGAGCAATAGCCCGAGTATCGACATCGTACAGGGTGGGTATCGACCGGTCGAGCAGGTAGTCGTGCAGAGAAGATTGGCCGTCCCAACTGGGCGAGAGGGTGTTGACAATAGCGGCTCGCGCCTGGACCTCGTGCGATTGCGCCCGGCCGGGGGTAGTCCCATAGTTGCCAACCAGCGGATAGGTGAACATGAGCAATTGGCCGCGATAGGAGGGATCGGTCAGCGCTTCCTGATAGCCGCTCATGGCCGTGGTAAAGATCATCTCGCCGTTGACGGCGCACAGCGGACCCAGTCCCCGCCCCTCGAAGCAGGTGCCATCGGCCATCATCAGCGTCGCTGCCAGTTCCTGCTCGGCCACCGCCTGATGCGGCACGTCGGTTGTCACCTGGATTGCCTCTAATACCTTCACTGCTTCCCCTAGAATCTGTCCATCTCCATAAAAAAACACTCGTCCCGAGGTGGGGCGAGTGAGGTGGGCAATGGTGAATGACCGGGACCATCCGGTGGAGCGCCAATGCACCACCAGCGGCTCCGGCCGAAGTTATGTTTCCCATGTGGCGGGTGATTCGCGCGATACCCCAGTTGCAAAAAAGACTCGTCCCTGGTGGAGACGAGCCGGCTATGAATCTGCGGAACCTTCTTGATCGGCTGCAAGCAATCCTCGCGATCACACATCTCTGGGCTGTATCTATTGTGGGCTGAAGACCCAGGTCGTGTCAAGAGTGCTCGGCGATGAAACCTTGAATGCGAGTCCAGGCGTCGGCCGAGGCCTGGGCGTATTCGGTGGCCTGTCGATCAAAGAAGCTGTGCGGCGCCCCAGGGTACACCATAATCTCATGGTCGACGCCGCCGGCCTCCAAACCGCTCTGCAATCGGTCGATTGCCTCCTGTGGGATGCTCTGGTCCGCGCCGCCAAACAGGCCCAGCAGCGGCGCCTTGATCTGCTCGGCCCAGTCGACCGCCGGCGTGACGGCGCCCCGGGTTCTGGTCAGACCCGCATAAAAACCGATAACACCGGCCAGATTCGACTCACGCGTACCGGCCCAGAACGACAGCGATCCTCCCATGCAAAAGCCGACGGTGAAGGTGGCGAGCTGCTCGCCCTGGCCCTTCTTCATAAACTGCACTGCCGCATCGAGATCGGCCCCGAAGGTCTGCTGTGTCATCTGCTCCACGTGGGGCATGTACTCGAAGGAATCGTTGCGCGGCTGGTCGGCCGCCGTACGACCGAAGTAATCGATGGCCAGAGCTCGAATGCCTACGTCGGCGAAACGCAGCGCCAGTTCCTCATAGAAGTGATGCAGCCCGCGCACATCCGGCAGGATCACCACCTGCGCCTGCGGCGTGTCTCCGGGCGTCGCCAGGTAGGCGGCAAACCGCGTACCGTCGGCCGAGGTGAGGGTGGTGGTTTCGCCGGTGGCACCGCTATCCTCAGACAATGGAATGGGCGGATGGGCCTTGTCATCAAAGCACATGCTGCTAGCTCCTCTTGCACCTGGCGCGCCACCCACTGATACGGGCCAGCGCTCTACACTCCTTCAGCATACCTCCCCAGCGCCAGACTGCTTGCCCGAGCGATACACCGTTCGGGCTGCCGGCCACGGGCAACGGAACGCTGGGCCGGCAGGAGCAAGCTCCGTACAATTGAGCAGTAGGTACGCGGTACACCGAAAGGGGAACCACTATGGCAAGACGAAGATGGTGGGTGCTGGGAATGCTTGCCGTCCTGATAGCAATGGCGCCCATGGCCCGCACCGCTCGCGCCGGCAATGCCCCACCAGTGCCTGCCGCCACGCACCTCTACATCATGTTTCTCCCCGGCCTCTGCGCCTACACCAACTCCGACCCGTACTGCCATGGACGAATCGATGCCGCTGCCCGTGCCCGTTCCACCTTTCGCACCCTGATCGGCCAACTTGCCACGGCGCACGTAGTGTACACACCCCTCTTCTTCAGCTACAACCCGGGTGATGCCGGCGGCTACACCGTGAGCGGCACCCATCAGACCGTGGCGCGCTCGGTCGATGCGCTGGAGCGGGAGCTGCGCGCCGCCCGGCAGCACGACCCATCAGCCCACTTCGACCTGGTGGGCCACAGTTTAGGTGGCATGGTCGCTGCCAGCTGGGCAGTGACCAACGGCCGGCAGTACGGCTTTCACGCCTCACGCGGTCTACTGCACGTGGTCAACAGCATCGTCACCTTCGATAGTCCGCTGCACGGGCTGCAGAACACGCTGAGCAACAATCTGGTGACCCGTCTCTTTGGAGGTGACGTCGCGTATAGCCTCCAGCCGGACAGCGAAACCATCAAAGAGATCCTCTTCTTCCCCAACCAATGGTGGCGCACCAAGGGGCGCCTCCACAGCGTGGCGAACCGTGCCGACATCGTAGTGCCACCGGCGGAGGCGCTGCTGGGCCAGACCCGTCAGGTGAACGATACGGTATGCAGCCGCGATCTGCTGTTCCTGCGGTCCTGCCATGGCGCCGTATTGGCGGATACGATGCTTAATCGCTTTATCGCGTGCCACTGGATCACGACCTCGGGTCAGTGCAATCCGCGGCCCACACCGACGCCAATGCCGACCGCTACGCCGACGCCTGTGCCGCCCACACCCACCATCACCCCAACCAGTGTGCTCCCGCCCCCACCGGCCATCTCACCGACGCCGTAGACGTACCTCCAGAGACTATGCCGCGCTCAGCGGTGAGCCACCTGGGTCATGTTCTTCCTCGTCAATTTGCGCCAGGCAGTCGTTCCGCAAGCGCCATTGCACAAAGCGCAAGCGCTCCACCTGAGCGGCGGTCAACTCCGCGGGCGCGGGAGTCGGGTCATCCTGGGTACGCGGACGCACCGACAGGATACGCCCGCAGTGGATGCAGGTACGAGCAAAGGCGCGTCCTCCCTCAATCGGCTGGTGGAAAGAAAGGACATTCGTGTTCACCGTCCCGCAGTGAAGACAGGTCATACCGCACCTCAAGATGAAAACTGACTACTTCTGCTTGCAGTATTCCGCATAGGGATTTCCGGAGGGTGACGTCGCGCTTACAAAAGATGGAACTCTTCATAGAGGTGCAACAAGGCATGCATAGTGCACACTTTATTGCGGCTATTCCTGTCTATTTTTACTACTGTACAAGGTGACCGATACCGGTACAGTGGAAGGGGCAGGAGTGCGTCCACCATGCGTGGAGGTAGTAGTGTGCTCTGTGCAGCAGTGGAGGCGAAAGATGGAGAGCACGGCGGACGCGAGGCGCGGCAATGATAGATACCGGCGCCTCATGGAACAGGTGATCGCCGGTAATGGCCTGGCGGCGATCGCTCGCATGCTGTGCGACATGCTGGCCCTGCCGGCCACGGTCGCAGATGAAGAGTTCGAGCCATTGCATGGCTTTGCGCCGCGCGGCCGGCACCTGGAACCCGAGGAAGCTGCCCTGCCGGCAGACGTGCAGGCACGCCTACTCTTCGATATCGACCGCGAGCCACAGGCCAGCACCGCGCCGCCTACCACGCGTGCCGAGGCGGAGAGCGGGGCCGAATACGTGGTGGCGCCAGTGGTGCTGCCCTCCGGCATCGCGGGCTATGTCTGGGTGGTCGCACGCGACAGCCGGGTAGCAGCCGATGCCGACGAGGTGGTGGCACAGGCGGCAGGGGCCTGCGCCATGGAAATGGTGCGACAACACGCCCTGGTAGAAGGCGAGTCCCGGGTGCGCAACTCCTTTTTGGAAGATCTGTTACTGGGCAGTGTGACGTCCACCACGAGCACGCGCCGCCGTGCTCGCTATCTGGGCTACGATCTGCGCGGCGAGCAGGTGGTCTTCATGCTCGATATGGACCAGTTTTCCGCGTACATCGAGCGCCACGGTCTGGACGAGAGCGAGATCCAGCAGTTGAAGGAGCGTTTCCGGCGCAGTATCGACAGCTGTATTCCCGCCATCTGGAGTCGAACCCTGGTGTGGGAGCACAGCGACTCCATGGTCGTGCTGGCGCCAGCCGGCAAATACGACCCGCGTATCTTCCGCCGGCGGGTGGAAACCCTGCGCGACAATGTGGAGAAACGTCTGGACGGTCCCAGCATCTCCGCCGGTATCGGGCGGGCATACGGCGATCTGACCAAGCTGCCGCACTCCTATCGGGAAGCAGAGCACGCCCTGCGCATTGGCACCGCGGTATCCGGCTTCTCCTCGACCGCTGCCTTCGACGATCTTGGCGCCTACCGGCTGCTCTTTCACCTGCGCGACCAGCCGGAGCTGCACACCTTCTGTGAGGAAACCATCGGTTCACTGGAGCGATACGACGAGCAACATAACGGCCACTTACTAGACACGCTGACCTGCTTTCTCGATCAGCAGGGGAACGTCAGCGAAACTGCCCGCGCCCTGCACCTGCATCGCAACGGTCTCCTGTATCGACTGACCCGGATTCAAAAAATCGCCAGTTGCGACCTGGAGAGTTCGGCGCAGCGGCTCGCTCTGCAGTTGGCCCTGCTGGCTCGACCGTTGCTGCACCGCCAGGGCAAAGAAACCACGGCACGCATCCAGCACAGTTCGAGAGCAAAATAAGGGGGAGAGGATGACAGCGCTAAAGATTGGCTATCAAGGAGTTCCCGGAGCGTATAGCGAGGAGGCACTGCTTTCCTTCCAACCGGAGGCCGAGTCGGTGCCGCGGCGCACGCTGCAGGATGTATTCACGGCTCTCGAAATGAATGAGGTCGACCTGGCGTTTGTGCCGGTGGAGAATTCGCATGCCGGCAGCGTGGCCGAGGTCTACGAGCTGTTGCTGGACCAGCCGGTTACGGTGCAGGCAGAGTATGTTCACCCAGTGCATCACTTCTTGCTCGGGATCGAGGGCGCCGAACCAGCGGAGATCGAACGCGTGTACTCTCATCCTCAAGCCCTCGCCCAAGCCGGGGCCTTTTTGCGCCAGGCCGGACTGGAGACCGAGTCCTTCTACGACACGGCTGGCGCGGCGCAGATGGTGGCCGAGCGACGAGATCGGCGCTATGCGGCGGTGGCCAGCCGTTTGGCGGGCACGCGCTACGGTCTGACGATCCTGGCGGAAGGTATCCAGACGGCGGCCGACAATGCCACCCGCTTCTTCTTGCTCGCTCCCGGCGCCTGGGACCCGGAGCGAGCGTCCAGGGGACCGGCAGCCGGTAAGACCTCTCTGGCTTTTGCCGTGGAGCATAAGCCGGGCGCGCTGGTTCGTGCCCTGGGGTGCTTCGCTCGTGAGCGCGTGAATCTGGCCCGACTGGAGTCTCGTCCTTCCCGGCAAAGGCCCTGGGAATACCTCTTCTTCACCGATGTCGAGGGTTACACCGACGATCCAAATGTGCGGGCCGGCCTGCGTGAACTGCAACGGCTTACTCCGTTCGTCCGCGTACTGGGCAGCTACCCGGCCGCGGCTGCCACCAGAGCGGGCATGTCTACCGTAGCCGGGAATGCCGCGCAATAGGTCCGGTAGGTAAAGACCGCATGGATGCTGGCATAGTCCCTGCACAGAGTGCTGAAGAGTTGGTTGCAGGAGAACATGATGGAGCAGGAAGCACAACGTGAACTGAGCGGTGAGGTAATTGCCGCGAGCCAGCAGACCGGCGACGAACTACCCGCCAGCCTTCGCAGTGGTACCTTGACCGACGGAGACCAGGACGATCCTTCTCCGGTTAATACCGCTCGGGGCTTCTCGGTGGGCGGCGCCGGCGCCGGCATCGAGCTGGGAACCGACGCCAGCTTCGGGGAGCATGACGACGACACGCAACTCGCCGCCGATACCTACGGCCAGCCCCGAGCGGACAACGATTTCGATCCTGAGGCCGATGGCCTTGGTACCGACCCCGCATAGTGGGTGGTGTCCGTGGTGAACTTCAGCCCCCAATCCCCTCTCTCCCGGCTTGGGAAAGAGGGGCTGTTCTTTCGCGAGTATCCGTGGCTGGAGTAGCGCACGTTTCCGTAGCCCAGAGGGCGCCTGCCGGTTAGGCAGGCCGGAATGACGGCGACTATTTCTCAATTGGAGCGGCGACTATGTTCCCCCACTCGGTCCAGGAACCGTCGTAGTTCTTTACCTTCGGGTAACCCAGCAGGTGTTTCAGCACAAACCAGGTATGGCTCGACCGCTCGCCGATCCGGCAGTAGCTGATCACTTCGCTGTCTCCGGTGATCCCGTTCCGCTCGGCGTAGATCTCCCGGAGTTCGTCGGCGCTCTTGAAGGTCCCGTCCGCGGCATTGGCGGCGGTTCCCCAGGGAATACTTTTGGCAGTCGGAATATGGCCGCCCCGCTGCGCTCCCTCCTGCGGGTAGTCCAGCATGTGGACCAATTCTCCGCTGTACTCGGCCGCACTGCGGACGTCGATCAACGGCTGCCTGGCCTCGATCTGCTTCAGGACTTCATCCCGAAAGGCACGGATCGAGGGGTCCGGTTCACCACTTCGATACTCGGTGGTGGGATAGGTGGACGCCTCACGTGTCCACGGTCTGCCTTCCTGCTCCCACTTAATTCGTCCTCCATCCATCACCCGCACGTCGCGATGACCATAGAGATCGAACAGCCAGAGGGTATAGGTGGCATACCAGTTGTTCTTGTCGCCGTACAGGATCACAGTGGTATCGTTGCCGATTCCTTTGCCGGCCAGGAGGGCGGCGAAGCTCTGGGCATCGACCACATCGCGGCGCAGGGGATCCTGTAGTTCGGTATGCCAGTCCAACTTGACGGCGCCGGGAATGTGCCCCACTTCGTAGAGCAGGACATCTTCGTCGGCTTCCACGATTCGGACCGTGGGGTCGTCGAGGTGGTCGGCCACCCAAGCGGTGGAGACCACCTTTTCCGGGTGAGCATAGCCTTGCACCTTCTCTTCAAAGCTGGTTCCCGCCGCGGTCATACTGATGCCCCCTGGTGTGCTTCCACCGGGGACAAACGTCCAGTACGTACGTCGTAGACGAAGCCGCGCACGGACACACCATTCGGTATGAACTGCGCCTGCTGCAGGCGCTGCACATCGTCCCGCACGCTCTCCTCCAGATCATCGAAAGGTAGGAAGTCGATGTGCGAGGCATCGGCGCCGGTTTGGTCAACGAGCTTTTGGCGCAAATCGTCGTTGCTGAAGGTGAGCATGCCGCAATCGGTATGGTGGATTACCACGTATTCGGTCGTGCCCAGAAGCTGCGACGAGATGATCAAGGAGCGGATGGCATCGTCCGAGGCGCGGCCTCCAGCATTGCGAATCACGTGCGCGTCTCCGATGCCCAGCCCCAGAAACTTCTCTGGATGGAGGCGTGCGTCCATGCAGGTCAGCACGGCTACCTTGCGCGCTGGTGGCATGGGAAGAGTCCCCTGGTCGAAGGTCTCGGCGAACTGTTGATTTGCCGCCACCAGTTCTTCTGTTACTGTCATATCTGTCTCTCTCCTTTCTTTACTGGCCGCTGCCGATTTCGATAGGAGCGCCGATCATGCTGCCCCACTCGGTCCATGAGCCGTCGTAGTTCCGCACGTTCTCGAAGCCCAACAGTTCATGCAACACAAACCAGGTGTGGGCGCTGCGCTCGCCAATCCGGCAGTAGGCAATGGCCGCTCGGTCCGCGGTCACGCCCTTGCCGGCATAGATTGACCGGAGCTCCTCAACCGATTTAAAGGCTCCGCTCTCGGCCACTGCGGTGCCCCACGGGATACCCTTGGCGCCGGGGATATGGCCACCGCGCTGGGCGCCCTCCTGCGGCATGTTTTCGGGGGCCAGCAGCTCGCCACTGAACTCTCCAGGACTCCTCACGTCGACCAGCGCATACCCTTCCCGTCCCAGACTCTGTGCTACCTGATCGCGCGAGGCGCGCAGCTCGAGGTCCGGCTCCTGGGCGTGATAGACGGTAGTGGGAAAGGAGGGTACATCGGTAGTCTGATCTCGCCCCTCGTCCAGCCACTTCTTGCGACCGCCGTCGACCAGGTACACCTTGTCGTGGCCATAGAGTTTGAACAGCCAGTAGGCATAGGCGGCAAACCAATTGTTGTTGTCGCCATAGAGCAGTACAGTGGTGTCATTATCGATGCCGGAGCGCGAGACTAGCGCTTCCCACTCGTGCTTGGTTGGGATATCGCGCACCGGATGGCGCTGCAGCTCTTCCTTCCAGTTCCAGCCAACGGCGCCGGCAATGTGGCCGGTGGCATACGCGTTGGTATCGACATCGACTTCGACCAGCCGCACCCCTGTATCGCGCCGATGTGCGGCGAGCCAATCGGTGGTGACCAGGGCACTGATCCTGGTCTGAACTGCTGATTCGGTCATATTTTCCTCTCCTTACTAATCGTGATGCGAACAACAAAAAACCGGCTAGCTGTCTGTGCTAGCCGGTGTCATTGCCTGGGTGTGTGTGGCGCTATGTCCCTAGCACCTCTGGTGGAGCACACAGCCCAACCGGCCAGCTCTTCAGCGGGCAACAACACATACATCCCGTATGCATATTCGGCTGCGGTCCAGTGGTGGTGCTCATATGTCCAGTATGCCGAGTAGTTGACAGCCGATGCAAACTAACTGTAGCGGGCACGGTGACGGATCCCGTGCACCTAGTGGTCCGTCCAGAAAGGTTTGCGTAGCGAGCCATGGGCGTGCTTACAAAAATCGCCGCACGCGACGATAAGCGCGATGGAGTTCGTCGAGCAGTTTCTAAGGCAGAGAACGGCCGCACGCCAGTTGGAGCAGCAGCTCTATTGCCCTCGGCGGAGTGCCGCTGTTCAGAGGACATGGTGTCGGAAAGCGGTAGGACCGAACCGCATATGATGACTTCATGATGCAAAGTCCACCAGGTCGGCTCGGGCTCTATGTCGATCGACTTCGAGCGCTACACCCTGCTCTTCCTTTAACCACTACGGAGTGGGTCGAGATGGGGCAGAACAACGACGTTCTCATTGTGAACGAATCGCTGATCTTCCGCTTCCCTCGCTACCGCCAAGGGATCGACGCGTTGCGACGAGAAGTGTGCCTGTTATCGGTCATCGGGCGGAGCAACGCGTTGCCCATTCCTCGGCCCATTTATACGTCCCTGAGCTCGGAGACGCCCGGAGAGGTGTGCATCGGCGTTACCTGGTGTCCCACTCTTACAAGCGCGCTATGCGGCCCTTTCTTCGGAGGCCCGACAGCGAGTAGCAGATTCGGCCGCGGCATTCCTCCACCGATTACATGCTCAGCCGGTGGACAACCTCATCGGATGTGGCCTGGAGATGGACGCGCCCCTACTGCATTGGGAGCAGCTGTATGGCCGCATCACGGAGCGTCTCTTCCTCGCTTGGTGACGACTCGGGCTGCAGCCGAGATAATCGCTCCGCTGGGAATCGCTCGGGCCAATTACGCGAACCGCATCGCAACCTGGGCGCAATGGGAGGGCGTGTCCCGCCAAGCGCAGGGTTAATCACGCGAACCGGCGTATCCCCGCACGGTGTTGCGGCGTACAGTCTCAAATCGTGGCGCGACAGGCGTCGGTCCCCCCGTCTACGAGCGACCGATGGGACGGAAAGAAGTATACTTGGTGTTGTGCCAATAGATTGCCTGGAGGATGTCATGATGCGTCGCTCTCGATCTGTTTCCGTCGGTCTGGTGCTGGCCGTCGCTGCCGTGTCGCCTCTGGCCGTCCAGGCGGCGACCTACACCCACTTCACGTCCCCTATCTTTCACTTTTCGATGGACTATCCAAGCGCCTGGCACATCAAAGCGGACCGGGCGAAGGGGTTGGAAGAGTTTCGCGTCAACCAGAACGAAGGGTTGGTGGTGTACTACGGGCTGCTGGCCTCGGCCTCCACTCTGCGACACCTGACCGGTTTGACCGCCGCCACGCTGCGCAAGGGGGGGTACACCACTGGCAAGATCACCTACGCCGGAGGGCGCAGCACGTTTGGTGGAACGGGGTCGGCGGGCAGCGTGCACGGGAAGTATAGGGCAGTCGTGGTGGTGCGGGGGCGCGTGTTTTATCTCATCCTGGCCACCGCCAGCAACGCCTACTGGGCACAGGTGCTTCCCACCTTCAGGTACATGATCGCGTCGTTTTCGCCCACGTAGGGGCGATGGGAATTGGGAGAGGGTGTTCATGCGGCCGGGTACCAGCGTTTGAGGTTCCCAATCGTACCGTGTGATCATCCCGGCCGCAAGATGGACAAAAGAGCTCTTCGAGAGTTTTCTGCAAGTACAAGAACATGCCGCCATACCGGTCCATCTCATCCACGGGGATGTCGGCGGCTCCAACATCCTCGTCGACCCACAGATGGGAGAATTGACCGGGGTCATTAACTTCAGTTCGTCGCACCTCAACGATCCAGCAATTGACCTTGCCGCAGCGTCAACCATCGAGACTGATTTTCTCCAAAGACTGCGGCACACCTACCCTTTGGCCGATAGTGCCGTGCGTCGAATTGCGTTCTACCGGGACACGTTTGGACTCCAGGAGGCGCTCTTCGGCGTCGAGACTGGAGATGAGATGGCATTGCAGGCGGGATTGGCAAGTATTCAAGGATAGTGATCCCAGCGCATCCCGTTGATCAGGAGCGTCGCGCTACCCTTCCGGTTCGATTCTCTGGTCGTTACGCAAATCTATCTGGACACACCACTAGGCCCTGTTTTCAAAACGTGTCAAAATCGGTAGACTCGTGGTATGAGCAGACGAGATTTGACCGATGAGCAGTGGGAGCGGTTGCGGTGGATGCTCCCACCACAGCGAGCACGTCGTGGC